>Ga0255353_1000325_pt1 | contig 31325 bp, 30 predicted proteins | sample HBST25metaG_FD_189941 | JGI IMG/M metagenome (GOLD analysis project Ga0255353, IMG submission 189941) | Peat soil microbial communities from Stordalen Mire, Sweden - H.B.S.T25 | ecosystem: Environmental > Terrestrial > Soil > Wetlands > Peat | place: Sweden: Norrbotten County, Stordalen Mire...
GGCACGCACCAAAGAAGCTCTCGACCAAGCTATTTCGGAACTACTGCCTGAGATCACACCAGAAAACGCCGTCGCATGGTTCAGACTCGGACTAGGTACATCACACTAACTGTGAAAATGCTCTAGATCGCGCTTGGTGAGCGCGTGCCTTACATAATTTTCAGGGTGCAGACGGTCGTCATCAAACAAAACTATATGGCCGACCCCTGCGGACGCGAGGTTCAGTGCAACCTCACCGCCTCCACTGCCAACCCCGGCTATCGTCACGCGCGTATTGCGAAGCGCCTTCGTCATTTCCTCCGGTATCCTCGAGAAGGGGTCCGAGCCCTCCATAACTGCAATCGTGTCCATGGGCAGAATCCTGCTCAAACCCGATTGTGATTCTATGAAGAGCGCCCGCACTTTCGGGCCCTTACTGTTTTGCTCAATCATGCAAACACAGATGCCCTTGCCTTCGATCTCTTCTGGGGCGAGGGTGATCTCAGACGCGAGTTCGGAGGTCTTGAACCACTTGAAGAGCTGACGATTCTCTAATAGGCCCGAAGGGGACCTTCTCCATGGGATTAGCTGCTCCTGGAAACCGCCTTCTAATGGGTCAAAGCTCCGATGCGGAAACAGCTCCATGAAATAGCTGCAATACTTTGTCTCCGCACCTATCTGGGCGGAGGTCACGACGAACACCTGTTCTTGTTTTAAACCGCCGCCACCAAGCCATCCCAAGCATTCCTCGGCGTCCGCAATCGCCGAGACGATGTCCAAAGGTATGATGAGGGCACCCCAGTTAATCATTTCTGCTCAAACCTCTAACAGGTCTGCCCGACCTGTGTCGGGCATCGCCTCGATCAGGTCGTTCTTGAAGGCGATATAGTTGAAGTACCAGTCCTCTAGCTTCGAAATTATCTCGTCCGCAGTCGTCCCGACCTGCCAGTGTCCCGGCGGCACGTAGCAGATGTTCCCCCTCCGAGGCCAACGATGCCAAGTATGGCCCACCTCCTCGATTGGCAATTCAGGCTCAACCACGAAGACATCAGGATAGCTGGCGGGAAAATCTTCGGGATATTCCACCCGGTATACCAGCGTATCCGGCTTAATCCGGCCTACTTCAATTCGAACCTCCCCTGTCCAGTAGAGGATAGAGTTGCTACCCCTATTGAGGACGCAGCATGGGTTCTTGCGCAACACGCGCAGATATTCGAGAACGAGCCGAGAGTGATCTAACTCATACCAAGTCATGTCTTAGAAGAACGGTTGATCCTTCAACGGGCGTGGGCCGCTCGTTCCAGTAGTCGAGGGGGGAACAATCCGTGTGGTTGATGTGAGCACAGCCAAGCCCCTTGAATCCGAAAAACGCTTTCGGACGCTATCTTCCAATATCAATTGATTCGCTATCGTCTCGGCGGCGAAACGCCTCCAGTCGAACAAATACAACTCTCGGGAGAACTGCTCCCGGTTCACCATAACCGGGCCATATTGCTTCGTCTTCTGCCTGAACTCCTCGGGAATCCACTGCGCCAGTTCCCCGCCGACCTTGCACTCCCAGGAGCCGGTGAAGCTGCTCTGTGATAGCTTCCCGGCCAGAAAAGTGGCCGTCCCAATCGGCTTCAATTGGCTTATATTGCCAACTCCAATCCGGGACCAAAGAACCTCGCCAAACTCCATTCCTGCCGAAATTCGTATTGGATCCAAGCCGTGTTTCTTTATCTCAGGATTAACAATCTCCTCTACGCTCTTGAAAAGGAGGCTTGCCGTCTCCAACGCGGCGAGGGTTGCTTCCTCGTCGGTCTGGGAAGAACCGCCGAAGTATGCCATCACTCCATCTCCGGTGAATTCCCCTATGTGGCCTCCCCCGTCGTGAATTGCTCGAATTGAAGCCTCGGTGAGCGCCTGGATGATCTTCAGGAGTTCGGATGAATTCAGAGCGAATGAGAGCTTTGTTACACCTCGTATGTCCACGAAGCTGACGACGGCATTCGCGAGTAGGCTTTCACCGGCCTGAAGGTTTATATATTCGGGGTGCCCCAATGTCTCGGCGCTATCGGTGGCGAATGAGGCGGTCGTTCTTGCACTCTTTTGGAGTGGGGTAGCCTTGTCATAGGCCCTCCGGAAAGACTCGCCGAAATTGCTGTAGGCCTGCTGACCTGAAACGCGCTGTCTAGCCATCGCACGCCCCTTCCATGCCATAATAGCATATGCTGAAGAGAGAAATGGCCGAAAGCAATCGGACAGAAGCTCTTGCGTTTCTCTACAAGATAATGGACGATACCCAAGGGACGATCCGCTTTCTGGATACGAAGGCAGCATTCGGCATTGCCATTCTAGGCGCAATTGTCAGTAAGTTGTTGGACCCTGATCAAGTGAGTGCATATAGGTCCCATGGGCTAGGTGTGGAGATTGTCTGGATTGCACTTGTCTTGCTTTTGATCCTCTCGGCATTCCTCGGTTTTAGAACAATCTTCCCGGTGATCAATCCCGCAGCGAATGTATCTTTCCCCGACAATCTCGAGCCGAAGTTTTTCATCTCCGAATTTGGCCGCAGGGGAATTCTCAGGCTATTTTCCAGCAGCAAGAAGTTTTCAACCCTGAAGACCACTCATACGGAATACTCGGCGGCGGTAGAGGGAGCCACCATAGGGGAACTTCGTGCAGTTGCGGCCGCAGAGGTTCTGAAGCTCTCCTTTGTCCGCCAATTAAAGACTGATAGGCTTCAGTGGTTCACTAGGACAATGATCGCGACCGTCTTCCTCTTCATCGCAGTGATGATTTTTGCTCCCAAGGGTTCCTCAGAAACGCATATCCAGATCGTGCACGATAGTCAACCGCTCGTGGTCCAAGTGCCCCAGGCGCCTTGTAGTTCTCAAACGCGGCAGGACTTGAATGCCGCGCAATCGAGTTCTCCTCCAGGAAGCAAGCCAACCGGGGCCACACCAAGTAATGCCAATTTGAAATAGGTACCAACAAATGCCGATGTCGCCAGAATGAATTCTGGACTGACACTAAATCGCCAATGCGCTCATTGATCGCAGATAGGGAATGAAAAGTCGCCTAGCGGTCGGTCAACTTCGGGGGGCGCACGTTATCCAGATACTCGGATGCCTGATACGTTACGCCTACCCCAAACACGCATCAGGAACCGGCACTCCATGCTTCCTCCGGCCGCAAGGCCGGCCACGCTGGCTGGACCTCTGCGCACCGAAAGCTGCCCAAACCGCGCTATTCACCAGCGTGTTCACAGAGCAGCCGCGCTCTCTCGCCGCCTCGTGGACGGCGAGCCAAGCAGGCTCGAATACTCCAACCTGCGTTGCGTGGACACGGCTGTAATTTACTTCCAGCAGTTCCACATCGAGAAGGTTCACACCGTCCAGAGCCTCACGAACGCGCATCGACAAGTCGCCGTGCATTCTCCAGCGACGGCGCAGGCACCGGTCAACCTTTGCACTGAGACGAATGTTGCGGTACACAATCTGCATCGTCGGCTCCTATTCTCCTACCCTGGAATCTTTATAAGGTTCCGCAAACGCGATGTCACGATTCACACGCACATTGAACCGATAGCCCGGTCGAATCTTCACCGTGGGTTGGATATTCAGATTCTTCCGCGTCACCTCCATACCCAACTGGCCGAACTGCTGGCCAAGCGCCTGAGTCGCTTCGGCGCTCAGCGACAAGACACCAGACGCCGAACTCGTCTGCGGCTGAGACATTTCGACTCCGGCCGTGAACGCGCTCAGCATCAAAGCCATCGAGACAAGCCGCACAAAGTGATTGTCCACTTGGTCGTGGAATCCCGCTGCTCCAGAGGCGTCGTGCCCCACCATGCCGTCGAGATCCACGCTGGAGCCATCCGGGAAGATCAGCCGCGACCAAATGACGATTGCACGATTTTGGCCATAGGAGACACGGTTGTCGTATCGGCCAATCAGGCGAGAGCCTTGCGGAATCAACAGATACCGGCCAGTCGCCGTATCGTACACATTCTCGCGCACAATGGCCTTTACCTCGCCCGGAAGATCGGTGTTCACTTCGCTCTCAAGCGTTGCCGGAATGTCCCATCCCGCCTTGATTTCGTACTTCGATAGCGCACGCGCTCGCGTCGCGGAGGAATAATTCAGCTCATCCCTGGCCTGCCTTGCCTTTTCAATGAAGCCCTCTTTGTGTTCCTGGATATTCGCATCGCTCTGATCGCCAGAGCCTGTGTTTGCGGATAACGATGACGCGCTCGGCACTCCAGCAACCCCGTTGGATGCAGCCTTTGGATATTCCCCGGCAAGTTGTTGAAGGAGCGAACTCACGCCCTCAACCGGCGCTGCCCCCAGAGCACTGAGCGCACCCAACCCCTTGCCGGCATTCATTCCGCTGGAAATCGAAGTCCCCGCCGTGCGCGCTTCGAGATCATCCTTATACATCTGCTCGCGCCACTCTTCCGCCGCGCTCCGCCTGGCAGGCGCCTCTGCTTGCGTGCCCACCTGCTGCTGATTCAACACGACACGCCCACTAGTGGACTTTGCCCGCGCCGGTCTCCCCGTGGCGGCAATCTGCCGAGCCTCAAGAGGGGGAACGAGCACATCTTTCGAGTACTGGGAAGAAGCCACAAGATCAGACGGAACGCCGGCGCTCTGCGCATGGTCCTGCATCACGTCCGGCGTACTCGACGAAGGTTGAGCCTGGTTCTGTGCTTCCTTCCTTGCGTCGATCTTCCGCTGCTCTTCGAGATCCTTCCAGACCTTCGTCCCCGTTGATTGCGCATCGGAGATCGACTGCTCATCCTTGGCGGCCTCCACGGCCTTCTTCTTCCCACCTCGAGACATCACCCCATAGACCATCAAGCCGAGGAATCCAAGAAGCAAAACAAACAACATCCCCCTCACAGCCGGATTCAGATGCTTTCCGTCCGTGGGCCACAAGCGCAGCTTCAAAGGTTGCTTACTGCGTGTCGGGCTGTCGCCCTCCATCTTCGGAGTCAACACGACCTCCTCGCGCACACCGCCATCGACCTTGTTTTCATCCGCCATCACTTCACCTCCGTGCGTTCCGTTGGCGTATGCGGCGTAAGCGCATCCTTACGCTCGATCTCGACCATCTGCTGATGCTTCCCGACACCAAGCAGCAAGGCTGCCTTCACAAAGAGACGGTCCACTACGAAGGTTGTGCCTTTTACGCGAAAGTTAACCAACTCATTGCCTTCCGGACCTTCAATGACCAGCGTTGGCAGTTCCTGAAACGCGGTCACGCTCGGCATCTCGATGTAGGTCTTCTCTCCATCGTCCAGGACACGCACAGGCCGGATGGAGTCCGCGCCCGACTTCACCTTGAACGTGTAATCGAAGTAGAGCTTGTCAACCGCATCGTTGCCGGTTTGCGAAATACGCGCAGCCTCAATATGATCCTTGTGCTCTTTCGCTTGCTGCTCCAGAAAGAGCTTCCACTGCAATGGCTGATCGTCCGGATAGAGGAAGGCGACCTGCGAAACGTAATCACCGGGCTGTGAAACCAGCCGGAGATAATACGTTCTCCTGTCCGTGGCAACGATCATGGTCGTATCGAGGCCCGTCATCTTGGGCTTTACAACAAGAATCGGCGTAGCAGCATCGCCGGACCCAGAAGAGATCGGCGTCACTACCCAACGAACCGAATCTCCAATCTGAGGCTCGCCCAGAATCTTTTCGCCCGGCTGCAACTCGATTGAACTCACACGAAGCGGTGTGGCAACCAACGTCGGCTGCCCAACGCCGAAGGTGTACACCACCCGCCCATCCGGCCCAGGGACAGGACTGTTCTGCTCACCCGATAGCTTGGCCGAAAGCACAACGGCCTCTCGCGCCGTCTCTGTCAGCGCCACATCCTTCGACGGCTCCAATCCCGGAGGGGCCTTGACACCAAGCCCCACGCTTGCAGTGGCCGCCCCGATCTCTACTCCAGGACCTTTCTCCAGAGCATTCTGAAGCGCGGCAAACGGATACTTATCCGTGGGAACAATCTCTTGTTTCGTCGGTGCGGCCTTCCGATTCAACACCACTGTGCTTCCTCCAGACGTACTTGCAGCCGCAGCGCCCTCCTGCGCGACCCCAGAGAAGGCGCTCGCACCCATCACAACCAACACCACCATTCGTATCGTCTTCATCTCCTCGCCTTTCTCGGTTGAATTACAGAACCTTCGACCAGCTCACATTCGTGACATAAATTCCCAGGGGATTCACGCGCGCCAAAGCCTCATCCGCGGGCGGATGAATGAAAATCGTGATGACCCCCTTGTAGTTTTGAGCGCCAGTCTGCTCGCCTTTCAGATCGAATGTCGTCTCCGTCCACTCGACCTCATAGCTGTCCTTTGAAGACGCATAGAGAGCACGAACATCGACAGAAACCGTCTCTGTTTGTGCCAGTTTCAACGGCGACCCATCGCGATACCCATCGCTGATCCTGATCGCAGCAGGAGTTCCGCTGCCGATCTCGGCATACACCCGTTGGATTGCGTTCTTCTCGACCGTTGCGTCCGACGAGACCATCCGCCAATCCTGGACCCAGGACCACAGAGCCGCGCGTTTCAAACGGTCATCGGCAATCGGGGCTTGAACCGCCGTTCCCTGGCTTACCACTTTGCCCAGGTTGTCTACTGCGACGATGTAGGGAATAACCTTGGGTTTGGTCCCGATCACGATCAAGCCCAAAACGGCAACCAGCGCAACCGCACTGGTTGTCACCGCAAGAAGCCGCCAATTGCGCGCTGCCACAATCAAATCCCGATACCGCTCGTTCCACTCGTCGCGAGCCGCAAGATATGGGCTTTTGCCCGGACTTTTTTCTTCCACTTTTGCCTGCGATTCACTCATCATTTGCTCCTACTCTCCGTGTTGAATGTTCAAAGTCGGTGCCGATACAGTCGTCGAATCCTGCGGTAAATGTTGATGTGCCTGTGCCGCGGCATTATGAATTCCCGAAATCTTCTCGCCCAATGAGCGACCTTCCGACCGGCTTTTCGTAGGCGTTGGTTGCTCTCCGGCGATTCTGGTTTCAGCAACAGGACTTTCAGCCGCTGCGCTCGATGCTTCGTCCGTTGTGCTGGGCGCAGAACCAGATTCCACCGCGGATACGCTTCCATCGCCACCGCCTTCAGGGACACTGGTCGGTGTATTCACTTCCGAAGCTCCGACTACATGACTCGTTTTCTCTTGCGTTTGCACGGTTACTGGTTCTTCCGCTGGTCCACTTTCTGAAGCACTCGTGCTTGCGACGGACGCTGTATCTTGGCCCGACGCAGGTACGCTGTCAGAGGCAGTATTCGATCCAGATCCACTGGGTTCTCCATCGCTTGCAGCGGATATGGACGGCGGATCGACGGCTACAACATCACCGCCGCCCGCGTTCGGAGCTGGCGGTGGCACACTGTTCATTGCACCCTCAACACCCGGCGCAGCACCACTGGCACCGCCGCCAGCCATCGTGCTACCCATGCTCGGCATCAAACCTCCAGTGGCTCCCGGCATGAAACTTCCACCGGCACCACTGGCTCCACCTGCCGCGCCAGCACCCGCAGCCGCAACGCCGCCCGCCACGGCTCCAACTCCTGCTGTCGCAACAGCGCCGATCGTACCGGCTACCACTGCCGCAGACATTGCAGGAGCAATCAAATCCGAGCTGCCCATTTGCAGCGAGCCTTGCAGAACGCTGCCGGCGAACTTGGGAACTTGCCATGCGAGCGCCATGAACACGATGACGCTGGCCAGCAATCCGAATAGAGATTGAAGCCCAGCCGTGCTCAATGCAATTTGCGAGGCTTCCTGAACCCATGTGTTCGATAAGGTCTGTCCCAGGCCAATAATCATGTAGAGGACCATCAGCCGGACTCCAGTCGATACGACCAGGGAGATATAGCGTTCCGTGTATGGAACCGTCCAGCGCGATGCGCCGAAGCCGAGAAAGATCAACCCGGCGCTCATCACGACATAGCTCTCGACCGTAGCCATGATGAACGTCAACGTAATGACCACATAAGCGAGGAAGATCAGCAGCGCACAAAACAACGCGACCAACGCGGGAATCAGTGAAGCGGCCGTCAGAGCGGCCCCCGCGCCCGGAACGAGAACCCCCACGACCCCACCAACCGTTGCGCCCGCCGAGGCGCTTGGCAGGCACGCAGCCAATATCGCTCCGCTGATTTGAACGCCCGTCCACAGAATTGACGAGGGGTTCAAATATCCCGACACCCCGCCAGCTTGTTGACCGATCTGGACGAAGCTATTGATGATCGCCGGGAACCATGTCGATTGATTGATGAGCAGGGCATAGAAGAAGCTGATAGTCATCAACTTTTTCAAGAAACCCGCGATCCATCCCTCCAATTCATGCCGTTCCAGGAAGAGAACGATCATTGCCCAGGTGAAGTCGATAACGGCCAAAAGGCCGAACAGTTTATTCGCATAGCCGAACGCAGTTGAAACCCAGGTCGTCGTTGCGTTCTTGTAGACATCAAGCAAATCCGACGGCCCGGACTGAGGCGCCGGAGTCTGCCCATAGGCAAGTGCTCCTGTTGCAATCACCAGTGCGCTCAACACCAACAACGGCCTGTGTTTCAGTTTCATCTCGATCACCCCGCGTCACTGCTGTGGAACCGGCGCATACGTCCGAGTGTCCGTATTCGACCCGGCAGGGACCGTAAAGAACGTATCGTTCATGTCGCCGTCAGCTTGCGCAGAGGACGCCTGTTGTGCCTGATACGTCGCCTTGGAGGTAATGTCGGTAAGCATCAACTGGCGCAGTTTTTCCAACTCGGCTAGTTCCTGCGCCGCAAGAGAATTCCCCACTTGAAGGGTCTGCAACAGCGTCGTCGAATTCTGAGACTGCTGCTGCAACGTATGCACCAACGCGGCATCGTTGTTCAACTGTGAGTATTGAAGGCCCGCAACCTTCAACGCTGAATGAGCCGTATCGAGATTGGTGTTGTACCACTTCCGATACATCCCCGCGTAGTTCGTAGGGTTGGCGCTGCCATAACCGGGAAAACGCGCATTGAACTCGTCGTCCAGATTGGCCATCGAGTAGGCCAGGCTGTTTCCGTACTGCACGGCGCCGTTCAACGCAGACAGATCGTTGGCAATGGCGCTGAAATTGAAATTGCCGTTGCCTATCCCTTGCACCATCGCCGTCGTTTGCTTGTATGCTTGTTCCAGGTGCTGTATCTGCATCTGCGCCTGTTGCAACTGAGTCGCGTACTGTTGAATCTGCTGTTCGTATTGCAGAACGAGTTGCACGTTGTTCATGATTTGGGTCCATTCCGTGGCAATCCCAGCAACCACTCCGGCATGGGCTTCATCCACATTCACGCCCATCGTGAACATAAATACAGCCATGACGATACCGACGCGCATCAACATCTTTTTCATGCGTTCCTCCCTTTCACAAAACAAGTTTGAGGCCAGACCGCTTCGCTCCATATTTGGTATCGAAGTAATCCGCCCAGTTGGCGACACCGCGCACACGCAGCCATTCCGAGACCCACTCTGCGCCGTGCATTTTGCGGATCTCGTCGATGCGAGCGCGCACCTCTGGACCACTTACGCCCACGAACGCCAGGGCAACCGGCCCAAATCCGATATTGAAGAGCCGGCGTCCGTTCGGCGTTCGCTGGTAATACTCGCGCTTGGGAATGGCGCGAGAAATCATCTCGATCTCCCGTGCGTTGACTCCCAACATCTCGTAGTACACGCGCACTGTCTCGCTCGTGGCCTCCGGGTTAGGAAGAAAGAGTTTGTTGGGGCAGGTTTCGATCAGCACATCTTTGAGCGAGGAATTGAAAATGTCCGACCAGTTCTGCGTCGATAGCATCAGCGCCGCATTGGCTTTCCGCAACGTCTTCGCCCAGTCGCGGATAAACTCCTTGAAGAGTTCATGCTTGAGGAAGACCCATGCTTCATCGAGCACAATCGCCGTGGGCGACCCGTCGAGACGTTTTTCAATTTGATGAAAGAGAAAGAGCAGGACCGAAACTACTGCGCGCTCACCCATCCCCATCAAGTGCTCCATCTCGAAGACCATGAACCGGCCCCGGCCAAGCACGCTTTGATTTGCCTTGGCCTCTAGCAATCCGCCGAGCGAACCCTCCAGCGTGTACACCCGCAACGCATCCCGCAGAACCAGGTTCTGCAAATTCACCAGCAGTTCCGTGAAGGTTCGCGTCTTCGATTGAACAAGGAGCTGAAGCGCCTTCAATACCTCTTTACGTTCGGCAGGTACGACGATGTGGCCCGCCAAGGCGCATAGTTGCTCGATGTACTGCGAGGCCCAAGCTATATCGCCAGCGGTGTCGAGTTCCGCGAAGGGCGCGAAGCTCATGCCGCCGTCCTCAGCGCCCAGGTTGTAAAACTCTCCGCCCGCAGCCTGATTCAAAGCCCAGGCCGAGTATCCTTTGTCGAAGACGAATACCTGAGCATTGGGATAACGAAAGAACTGCGCTTCGATCCCGCACAACAACGTGCTCTTGCCCGCACCGGGAGGCCCGACGACCAGCGTATGCGCGAGGTCTCCAACGTGCAGATTGAAGCGAAAAACCGTCGAGCCGGTGCTCGTAGCGTACATCAAAGGTTCGCTGTTCTTCGGCATCAATGCTGAAGAGTTCACACGGTCGCCGGTCCAGATCGCCGCAATCGGCATACAGTCAGCTAGATTCAACGTGTGCAGGATGATGCGGCGCACGTTGCGATACCCATCTCCCGGCAGCGTTCCGCGCCATGCTTCCACAGCATTGAAGGTTTCCAGACGCGCCCCGAATCCAAGATTCTTGACAATCTTTGCGACCTGCCGCGCGCGGTCCTTTACGCCTTCGCTGTTCTCATCCATCAGGATGATGTTTCCTGAGTAAAGGCAGAATTGCACATCGCCGCTGGAGGCTTCGCCGATGGCAGCCGTTGCATCTTCCATCATCTTCAGTGCAAATGGGTCGATTCGCTTGGGCGGCCTGCCCATGAGCTGGTCGATGAAGCCGCGAGCCTTCGCCGTCCACTTCTTCAATGCGTCGGTGATAATCTTCTTCGCCTCCTCGGGGTCAAGCAAGATTGCCCGCGTGTTCCACCTGTACTCGAATGGCAACGTGTCCAGAGCAGCGAGAATCCCAGGGAAACTCGTTGCAGGAAATCCGTCGATTGCTACTATCTGGATATGCTTGCTGCCGACCATCGGCTCGATGCCGGTCTTGAAGCTGACGCAGCCAATCAAGTCGTGCAGAAAAACGGGGATTGCCGGAAGGATGAAAGGGTAGTCCTCGCCAGTGACGCAACGACGCACATACCGCGTCAGATCGCAACTGATCCACTCCGTTTCCGCCCCATCCTCTCCAACGACGCGGTGTCCTAAAAGCCGCTCTACGCGCACCTGCGAACTCAGAACATCGTGGAACAGACCAAGGCGGTCCTTGAAATACAGGAGTGCGGTATCGCCTGCGGACTTGTTCTCTGCATTGCCGCCCTTGAAGAGGAATCCCTTGACCTTCTCCTCCGTTTGCATCGGAGGAAGATAGGTGAGCGATATAAAATAGGTACTCTCGAAGTGCCTGCCTTCGGCCTTGAACTGCGCCCGACGCTCGTCATCGATCAAACTCGTCACCGAGTCCGGGAAGGCTCCCTGCTTGGCATATTCGTTCACTTCGCTCCGAATCGCATCGCAATGCACCAGCCATCCAGAGCCGAGCTTCAAGACAGAATTCAATCGATCAGCAAGAGCGGCCATTTCTTCGTGAGTGGCCGAACCAAGATCGGGACCGGCATAGCGCCAAGTTGCCATCAGAGCGCCATCCTGAAGGAGAAGGATGCCATCGTCGATCATCGACGCATAGAGCAATAAGTCGGGAAGGCCGGCAACCCACTTCCGGCCTTCCTCAGCCTTCGCGCCGCGCGCCGCCCATGCGATCAAGACACACGCCAACGCAGCCGCGCACGCTATCACCACAAACACCAGTCCAGAAATCATTGTGCCTACCGTCTCCTTTACTTCCAGCTACGGCTATTTCCAAGCCCGCCGCTGGCCTGTGCTCCTGCTCGACAAGCGGGATTTTGCCGGGTAATACGCCTTGTACTGGAGGCTGCGCGTCGCTACGTCGCGCATTCTCGGATCGACCTTCGCCAATCTAACCAATATGGAAGTCGTCAGAGGCCAGAAGACAACGCCGATCAGAATGCTCCACCACGTCATCAACGCAAAGATGAACAGCGCGGAGATCATGGCGGTGCCGAGAACAAGTTCACGGTCGCCGCCCATGAGAAGATTGGGGCGGTTGATCGACGGATGAAATACCGTCTCTCTTGGCCCGTGCATCTCAAAATCCCCCTGTCATCGCAATCACGGCACTGGAACTGGAGAACAAAGTGCTCATGATTGTGCCCGCCCCGACAATCACGCCCGTTGCAATCACCGCGTAGCAGGAGCGTTTGGCGAATTCCGACAGTTCACCGCCGAAAACCAAGGCCATCCCTCCAGCAGCGATACCAACCACAGAAATGCCAGCCGCCACCGGCCCGGTGAGCGACTGTTTCACAGTCTCCAAGGGGGTTTCCCAAGGTAACCCTGTAGAACTGGTCGACGCTAGGGCCAGCGCATTCGAGACCAGCGCCAAGCTCGCCATTGTCAAAAACCGCTTGCCGGTCACAAGATGAACCAGCCTTCCGGTCATCTTCCGCATCTTCTTCATCATGCTCATCTCCTTCTTTCCGGTTGAATGTCCTTGTCATGCAGCAACGGGAACTCTTAAAGCTGTTCAATCTCGAAGCGTTCCCCGTCGTGCCCCTTTACCAAACAAACCTCTTTCACCTTGCGTCCGCACGGAAATTGACGACCGGCTTCGATGTAGACAACCAGGTGAATCGTCTCCGCGACGATCCTTGCCAAAATGTGTGTTGGGAATGGATTCGCCGTCTTCTGGCAGAGGAAAACAATCCTGTTCAAACCTTCCATCGCATTGTTCGCGTGGATAGTCATTGACCCGCCAGGATGCCCTGTATTCCACGCTTCCATTGCGGTCAACGCTTCGGTCCCGCGAACTTCGCCCACCAAAATCCGGTGGGGCTTCATGCGCAGGCAGGAGCGGATCAGATCGTCCATCGGGACTGCCTTGCAGGAGGTGAGCTGTACATAGTTCTCGATGGCGACCCTCAACTCAGGCAGGTCTTCAAGAATCAGAACCCGGTCATGCGGAGTCCGCTCCGCTATGCCCTGATTCAATGCATCGAGAAGTGTGGTCTTCCCGGACCCCGTGCCGCCGACCACAAGAATGTTCTTGTGGTGCTCGATAGCCGTGAACAGCACATCGACGTGATCTTTCGCGCTGTGAAGCGCCTGCTCGAACGGGTCAATGCTTTGGAGACCATTCAGCGGATCGTCTTTGTTGGTCAGAATGCCGCTGGCGGCGTAGTCGTACAAACTGGGCTTTTTCTCGCCCTTCTTGCGGAACGACAGAGAGGCCGTGCCGATCGGCACCACCGGAGCAACCAGAGCCTCCACCCGGCAATTCAGATAAGGGACATTCCCGCTGACGACCGGGCTGTTGTACGTGGCCACCAAGCCGAATCCTTCCGCAATGCTCATCGTGGCCCCGACGGCACGTAATGGCGGAATTTCTGTCAAGACTTCAAACGGCTTGCCCTGCCGCATGATCCAGACCCGCCCGTCCGGATTCACGACAACGTCCTCGGCAGTCCGGTCCTTCATCAGCGCATACACGATCTCCGGACCGAGTTCGGTCATCAGCTTGTACCGCTTGCGATACTCGCTCTCGTTCTCCGAATCGAGCCTCAGAGTCTCGACATTTTCCGCCTGAGCCGACATACCCTGCCTCCCCGAAAGCGCCGCAATCCAAATTTGCGACTGTGCACGAAGCATACACAAAATATGTATTACAGGTCAAATCAAGCATAGTTGTAATAATATGTGATACGCTTTGTCCAAGAGTTTTCAGCCCCATGCCCCCAAAGCCGAGCATCGGCCAAAACCGGAACTGAAAAGGAGGGACAAATGCTTCCCATCGCTCTCAAAGCCGTTCAACTCCAATTGCAAGCAATGGGCGCAAGCCGCTACGAATTGGGTGTCCGGGTGCCCCCGGAAGTGTCAGAAGAGGGCAAATCGCAGATGATCTTGCGCAACGACCTCACTAACGGCGAAGTTTTCGAGAAGCTCGATTGGCTCGCCTCGGAGAACGCCAAGGGCCATCACATCTACATACGCCCGTCGGGACTGAGCCAACTGACCCTGATCGACGACCTGACTCGCAACAACCTGAAAAGGCTGATTGACACTGGATACACTCCGGCCTGCGTTGTCGAAACATCCCCAGGCAACTTCCAGGCTTGGCTCAAGCACGCCTGGTCTCTCACCGCCCAGGAAGGCACGGTCGCCGCCAAGATCCTCGCGGAACGATTCGGAGGCGATCCGAATTCAGCCGACTGGCGGCACTTTGGCCGCCTTGCCGGCTTTACCAACCCAAAACCTCAATACCGCCTCCCCAATGGGCTCTTTCCCTACTCGCAACTCAAATTTGCTCTTTCCAAAGGCGTCATCTACCCAAAAACGCATGAGGTGCTTTCCGAGGTCGAGGATCGGTTGCTCGATCAATATATGGACTCTCAGCGGTCCATCCAGACGCGCATCGGATTCCAGCAACATCCCAGGCAGTCATTTGAACTTCTCGACTACGCCCACTTCGCCAACAAATATGCCGCGCATGGCGAACGGCACAAGGCCGACCTTACCTATGCCACCTACTCACTCCAGCGAGGCATTCCAGAAATAGAAGTCCGAGACACCATCCGCGCCCATACCTCAACCTCTGCCTTCGTCAACCGCTCCCAGCGAGACAAAGACGCCTATATCGACCGCACCGTAAGGAAAGCACTCAAGCAGAACGGCTTCTCCCTCCCTACTCAGCCCGCCTTACAATCCGCAACACTCTGCCGCTAATCGTTCCCGCCTATCCGCAGGGAGGAGCGCCTCGGCGTCCCTCCCTCGCTTCGACCCGTCCGGGTTCTCCGCTACCCACCCCAGCGGGATGGAATCCCCGCAACGCCCCCACACACCTTCCAGAGAATTGCGCTCGGACGAGCGTTTTGATTTCACACAACGAGAAAAAAAGCGATAACCGTCGCGCGGCGATGGCCTGAGAAAAGGAACGCTGGAATAGGGCGCACGGCGGCGTCTGGTTTCGGCTTTTCGTTGTGTATGTATTGCATGGAAAATATCGTTAACTTTCTGAAAATAAATGCGTAAAGTGTTGCTAATATATCAGATATGTAATATTATATAAGTGTAAGATCAAGCAGTTCAGGGAGATAGGAAAATGCAAAACGACAAATCAAAAGCCCTCATCGACTCGATTACCGGCAGCATCAACACACTCGCCGCCATGACCGACGCAACCGCAAAATCGGACCTGTTCAAAGATTGGCTGCGGGCTGTCTCCCGGTTTCACCAATACTCCTTCAATAACCAGCTTCTTGTTCTCCTTCAGCGTCCCCAGGCCGAGCGAGTTGCCGGATTCCATACGTGGAAGTCTCTTGGCCGCAACGTCAAGAAGGGCGCGAAGGGCATTGCAATCCTTGCTCCGTGCGTCCGCAAGCAGACCATCGAGGAAGCCGACTGCCAATTGACAGAAGAAAAAGTCTCCACGATGAGGCTGTGCGGATTCCGCGTGACCCACGTCTTCGACATCGCGGACACCGAAGGCAAACCGCTTCCCGAGCTCGAACACCGCGCTCAGGCCGGAGGCGAGTCGCTTCTACCGTGTCTTGAGAAGGCAGCCTCCGCAATGGGAATCACTCTGGAATACCGCGAGGAGACAGGTTCACCGAACGGTTGGAGCGAGGGCGGGAAGGTCGTTGTCAACGCAACCCTGTCCACGGCTGCAAAATGCGGCACATTGGCCCATGAGCTGGCTCATGAATATCTGCACTGGCAAAGCAATCGCAGGGACGACATGACCCGTGAGCAGCGCGAATTGGAGGCCGAAGCCACGTCCTTCGCCATCCTCGCCCACTTCGGCGTCGAGCAGCCCTCCGACCGCTATCTGGCCAGTTGGGACGCCACCGCCGAGAGCATCACGACTTCCCTCCACACCATTCGCGATGCCGTTCACCATATCCTCAGCGTGATGGACTCGGAAGGCCAGACCGAGGCCGAGATCGAAGAGATCGCGGCCTAGCTTATCAGGAATGCAATCCAGTGAGTACAGTCATGCAGATTCTTGAAGACCGTCCGTATGCCCACGATGAGAATCCGGCAGCATTGCTGGCAGGAGCGGAGATCGAGGCCGCGCACCTTTATCGCAGCATCAAGATTGTTCGCCTTTGGAATCAATCCAGCGCCCTCTCCAGGCCACGCCGCGAGGAGATGGTTGAGGCAGAACAGCAGCTTGCCAGTCTCTACGCGGCAATTCTCTTTGAAATCGGCTCCGCATTCGGCCTTCGTGCAGCCGACGAACTCAAGCTCCAGATCGAGGCCGCTTGCATTCTCGAAGATTGGGAATGCAAGCCCGCAGAACAAGGACTCCTGTTTCCCATCCCCAGCGATCCGGCATCGGCAATCAGCCAGGCCAGGGCGAGAAGGTGAGTGCTCATCATGGAAACTATCCGCAAAGTTAATCCCGCCCGGCTCGCTTGGGGAATCTTCGACCACCAGCAGAGCGATTATGTGAACGAGGGCGACATTCCGGCCAGCTACAGCGGCGACTCAATCGCCATGGGACAGCCCGTGCGCAAGCCATTCCGCATGGACGGCGAGATGTGGCTCACCATTGCGCTGAGCAGCAAAGAAGCACGCGCATACCGTTTGTGCCCGCTGCGTATCTTCACCGGCAGCCCGACAACCTACCGCGACAAGACCGGCACCGACGAGGGCGCGGAGGCGGCCCGCAAGGATCCCAATGGCTTTTACGACCGCATGACCGTCAAGCACGGCGGACAAGAGTTCGTTCTGTGCGGCCCCGAAGTCCAGATTGTTGCCGGGCAACCGGAAGATGTTCCCGTTCCCCAAGTCCAACTTGCCCTCTTCTAACCAGTACAAACCCGCCAACCAAAACACGGATACACCCATGCTAGGACGCAGACTCAACCCAACCATTCACCGCTATGAGGACGTGGAACTGATCGAAGTCCACTCCGAGTATCTGGAGTGCAGTTTCATGGTAGCCAGAGACGAATGGGAGAGCGGCAAGACCCTGCTCACCATATTCAGCCCGCTTGACGGCAATGTGCTTGGCTTTCCGCACTACCGTCTTCACCGCAACAACATCTTCGCCGTTGGACCCAGGTTGCCCGACGGCACAACCGCCCAGCCCGGCATGGCCGAGGCTATCGAAATCGAGCGTCAGGCAGGACACACGATCTACGCCGACCATCTCTCCGCCATGCTCTACGGAACTGGCACCAACCCCGCGCGATCCTGAGACATGCGCCACCGGAAAGGACTTTATGCAAATCACAGTTTGGAGTGTCGCAGCAGACGACGACAACGGCACCTATGCCAGCGTCCATGAAACGGAACACACCGCGTACTGGCGTTTGATTCAACTGACCGTCGATGCCGACAACAAGGACGACGTAGCGAAGGCCGAGGCATTCATGGAGGTCGAGGACTATGAAGGGCTGGACGCGTGGATTCACAAGGAAGTGATCGAACCGCTGAACACCTACAGCGTGAACCAGCACACGCTCGACGTGCCGGCCAGTTCAGGTCCAGCACCGGCAGACGAGAACAAGCACATCACACGCCGGGAACTCGCCAGCGTACTCCATGGCTTGCGACTCATGCAGGAACAATGGGAACCGACGATGCATGGGTGCTCTTCCATCAGCCTCCATGAGCCGCAGGAACTGAGCGAACCCAACTCCTGCGACCACTTCTGCGACGAGGAAGACTCGCCGCTAAACCCCACGGAGATTGACGAGCTTTGCGAAAGGCTCAACACAGAAATCCGCAACTAACCGGCTCCAAAAAAGGGCGAGGCAGCGAAGGGTTCCCATCCTGCATGGGCCAGCTACTCGCCCGGAAACGGTGCGGACGATTCCTTCGCGCATCGCAACGCATGCTGCATGATCCGCTCCATTGCCTCTTCCCCAAGTAGCGCGTTGACGAACAAGCAGAATTGAGTCGCTCTCATTGTCAGCGGTTCCACCACCGTCATGCAATCCTCTTCAGACAGCGTGCGGAAATCGGCAATCGCATTCTCCGTTTCAAGGTCACAGAAAGCCCACTTCAAAGCAGAGATCACTCGCCAGACATATCTCTCTTCCAGAGGCAGCGCGGCCAACGCAGCCAGGTGCTGTTCAGTGTCCTGCCCGGATATTTGCGCCTTCAAAAGGGCAAGGTACGGCTTCATCCTTTCAGAACGAACAAGTTCTTGGGCGCCGTCTTCGGAATGAATCTCGCTGATGGGGAGCTTGCTGATTCTTTTCTCCTGCCATACCTCCTCCAAACTGCCTATGCAACTCCGTGGTAGAGCTACAAAAGCATAGGATCGTAGTATCGTGCATTCCTTGCCCGTTCGGTTAATGGGCAACAAAGTGCATTAAACAGATAATCCACCTTTACACTTTTTAATAAACGAGCATATGAAATCAGCAGTCTGCGACTCAAGCCATCACAGGATATTCGATTTTAAGAGCGAATGTTTCCATGATGCCTTATGAATCCGATATGTTCCAGGATTTAAACCATTTTCTGCGCTTTCGGCGGAAATCCGACCCTATTGTTGCGGCAAGCGCCAGATGCAGAAAGCGTGCATCGCCCACTCGCTATACATCACAGAAACGGACTGCCCAGTCTGTATGTTGGGAAATAAATCAGACAGTTGTACTGCTGGAGTCTGCCTGTATATTTGGTGATTTAGCAGGCGAGGAGAGGGTAATCGCATCCTAGTGGCAATTAGCTTTCCGGCAAGTTCCGCAATATCAATAGAATTGTGACGAATTGGCAGATGGTTTGCATAGATAATATATCACATCTGTATTATACTTGCGTGTACCATCATTATCGTGAGGTGGAAATGCCACAATTTCGGCCAATTCAGCAGTCGCTGTTCCCGGAACTGTCCGGCACGTTCCAGGAATCCGAATCCTTCACTACACTGAACCAGGAGGCACGACATGACTCCCAACGACGTATCCAGCACCATTCCCGGCAACCCCAACTCCATTTTGGAGTTGATGAAGCTCCCAGCCTTCCAGGACCTGCTCGCCAAGGTGGAGACGAACTTCTACCGGAACCGCCCGAAGGAAGCGGCGGATCTGGAGTTGGAGGGGACGATTCGATTCACCCTTCAGGAACGCGCGGCCCAGGCGTGGGAGATCCTCGCCAAGGCGCGCTCGACGGGCCTTCCGATGGAGCAGGCCCAGGAACTGATCTCCGAACTGGTCTACCCGCCGCTGGAGTCAGACGGCAACTAATTCTGGAAAGCGATGCCAAGGCCCCCCAGTTGGACTTTGGCATCGCTTCAGACGACGAAACCGAACCTGCGGCACCCAAGCCAATTCTTCTGCCCGATCCTCTCCGCAATAGCCGGAACTTCCGCCTCGGCAACGATATAGCCTCGCATATCGCCGAGGGCGGGTCAAAAGCCCGCATTCAGAACAACCTCTACATCCTTGAACTCCTCAAGTCCATCCAGGCCGAGCAACGCACTGCGACCACCGACGAACAGAATCGCATTGCGCAATACATCGACTTCGGCGGGTTGCGCGAATTGTGGGATCAGGGCTACCGCTACTATGAGGAGCGCAACCGCCTTGCCGAAATCCTCACCGAGGAAGAAATTGATGCGGTCAAAGAAACGTCCCTCAATACCCACTACACGGCCATTGAGGTCGTGGACCAGATGTGGACGGCGGCAAACCGCCTCGGCTTCGCCGGCGGGCGAATCCTTGAACCGGGCATGGGAGTGGGCAACTTCTTTGCCCGCATTCCTGACCAGCTTCTCCATGAGTCCGAACTATTTGGCGTCGAGAAGAACCCGCTCAGCGGGGCGCTCGCCTCCATGCTCTATCCAGACGCCAAAATCCTCGTCCAGCCCTATGAAGACACCCGGCTGCCGAACAACTCGTTCGACCTGATAATCGGCAATCCTCCGTTCGCCGATATTAAGATCGCCGATCCTGAATATTCCGACCCGAAGCTATCCCTTCATAACTACTTCCTCGTCAAGTCTCTCGACAAGCTCAAGCCGGGTGGGATTGCTGTCTGCATCAGCTCGCACTACACGCTCGATTCTTTCGACGTGCGCGCCCGCCGCGCGATGGCCGCCAGGGCCGATCTCGTCGCCGCAATTCGGCTGCCTGACGATACCTTTCAGAAAAACGCCAACACATCCGTCACCACCGACATACTGTTTTTCCGCAAGCGGCTTCCCAATGAACCCCAACCGGAGCATCCGGTCTGGATCGACAGCATATCGCACAATGTTCCGGGCGACGGCGATCCAGCGACAGTCAACTACAACGCCTACTTCGACGAGCATCCTGAGATGGTTCTCGGAGTTCACAGTGCGGAAAGTCGGATGTACGGGCGGAAGGACTACACGCTCAAGCCCTTTGAAGGCGACACAAGCATCGTCGAACGTCTTCAGGCAGCTATCGAGACCTTGCCGGAAAACATCTTCACCCCATACGATCCGTCTGTCTCCAAGGATTCACGAAGCAGCCGAAACGCCTCTTCGCTTGTTCCTTCGCCAGACACCGTCAAGAATCATTCGTACTTCATCGACGAAGGCGCCGTTTGGTTCAACGACAACGGCGCCAGGACTCCGCTTCCACGTGCACTGTCGAGTGGACGCGTTCTCTTCCAACTGAAATCGCTGATTGCGCTCCGGGACACGTTGAAGGAAGTGATCCGGCTTCAACTTCAGCCCTCGGATGAAGGCCAGCTTGCGGAATGCCAGGGACAACTTTTACAGCATTACGAAAGTTATCGCGCGAACTTCGGCCCGCTCAACAATATCAGCACCGCGAAGCTCTTCGAGGACGATCCCGAATATCCGCTCCTGACGGCGCTCGAAAACATTGACCCGGAAACTTCGAGAATCTCGCTCGCCGACATCTTCACCAAGCGCACGATCCGACCCTACGAACCGCTGCGGGAACTTCCGAGCGATCCAAAAGCCGCCATGCTACAAGTGCTGGCCGAGTGCGGCCGTTTGGACACTGGCCTGATGTCCCGTCTCCTCGACAAACCGGAGGCAGACGTTATTGGCCAGCTTGTCGCCGCCGACCTGATCTACAAGGAACCGAACTCTCAGCAATACCAGACGGCTGATGAGTACCTATCCGGCAATGTGCGGCAAAAGCTGAAAGATGCTCAAGGCGCCACGCTGCTCGATGCCGCGTATGAGCGGAACGTCGAGGCGCTCCAAGCTGTCCAGCCGGAGATTGTGCCCTTCATCGACATCGACGTGCGCCTTGGACAGACCTGGGTTCCCACCGAGGTTTACGCCGCATTCCTCAACCGGCATCTGGCCGAGCAACGCCCAGCATCCGGCGATCGCGCGCCCTCTATCACCAGAGACCTCAATGGCCGGTGGAGCGTCGATCTGCCTTCCTGCTACAACACATTCGAGTTGACGCACAAGTGGGCGGGCGGAGGAATGTCTGGGCACAAGCTCCTCGAATATGGACTCAACCTCCAGGAGCCGACGCTCTACGAGAACAACGCCGATGGAAAGCCGGTCATCGACACGGTACGGACCATCGCGGCGCGCGCCAGGCTGCGCGAAATCAAAGATGCCTTTTCTGAATGGGTCAAGGACGACAAGCAGGCCGACATTCATCCGCAAATCGAGCGCATTTACAACGAGACCTTCAACGCCAACCGCCTCCGCATCTACGACGGCGGGCACTTGACCTTCCCAGGGCTGAATCCCAACATCGTTCCGCGTCCCTATCAGATGCGGGGAGCTTGGCGCGTCATGGTCGAAGGCCGCGCCCTCCTCGACCACTTTGTGGGCTCGGGGAAATCCCTCTCCGTGATTATTGCAGGCATGGAATCGCGGAGAATCGGAATCTCTCGCAAGAACCTCTACGTCGTCCCGAACAACATGATTCAGCAATGGCGCGAGGAGTTCAAGAAAGCCTATCCTTCCGCCAACGTCCTTGCTGTTACTGAACGCGACTTTGATTCTCCGCTCAGCCGCAAGCGGCTCTTCAGTCGAGTCGCCACCAACGAATGGGATGCCGTCATCGTGCCCCATTCCCAGTTTGACATGCTCCCCATCTCGCCCGAGCGGGAAGCGAAGACTGTCAGCGCTCAAATCCAAGAGATGAAAGACCTGCTGCGCGAAGACTCTGAAAGCGGTCGCACCAAGACCAGAGCGGAGAAGCGAACCACGCGGCAGATCGAGAACAAGATCCAGAAGTACAAAGAGAAACTGAAAGAGCTTTCTCAGGGGCGGAAAGACGACACCATCTACTTCGACGATCTGGGCGTGGATCGTCTCTTCGTCGATGAAGCCCACGCATACAAGGCTCTGGCCATCGTTACGAAGATGGGCAACATCGCTGGCATCAGCGCTCGTGAGTCCCAGCGGGCACAGCGCATCCTCGCCAAAATCGAGTTCATGCAGGAGACACACAACGGCGCAGGAGTCATCTTCACCACCGCTACGCCGATCACGAACACACTTGGCGAACAATTCGTGATGACGCGATACCTAGCCCGCGACATCCTCACCAAATGCAACATCAACAATTTCGACGACTGGGCCGCCAACTTCGCCGAGCCGGTCACGCGGATGGAGTACTCGACCGATGGCGTCACCATCAAGCCAAAAACCGCTCTGGCGAACTACGTCAACGTCCCGGAGCTTCAGTCCATCTGGTCCCAGTTTGCCGATGTAATGATGCAGGACGAAGCCGAAGAAGCAGGTTACATCACTCTTCCCAAAGCCGTCCGTAAAGACCTGCTTGTCAAAGTGACTCCGGCCCAGGAACCCCTGCTCCAGAGCATCGCCGAGCGCGGCGAACTGCTGAGCCTTCCGATGAGCGATCCAGAGCGGCCTGATCCAACGGAAGACAACTGGCTCAAACTCGACTCTGACGCCTGCGCCATCTCGCTAGACGCCCGTCTGTACGATCCAACCTGCGCGGACGATCCCGACAGCAAAGCCAATACCGCCGTGCGCACCGCACTCGATATCTTGCACCGCACGGAGGCCGAACGTGGAACTGTGATTCTATTTGCAGACCGCTATCAGCGTGGCGACTTCAACCTCTTCGAGGATATGAAGAAGAAGCTCATTGCCGCCGGAGTGCCCAGAGAACAGGTTGCCATCGTTCACGACTATAAGAAGGGCAAAGAATTCTTCGGCCTTCAACAGGCTATGCGCGCGGGCCGCGTCCGCGTCCTGCTCGGCACCACGGAAAAATGCGGTATCGGCGTCAACATTCAGACGCGCCTCAAGGCACTGATCGACCTCGATCTCCCCCAGCGTCCCGACCAGTTGGAGCAACGTCACGGGCGGATGCGCCGTTCCGGCAACACCTTCTCCGAGGTCGAGTTCTACCGGATGATCTCAGAGCCGCGCGACGTGGCCTCGCCCAAGGCGCACGATCTTCAACGTGCCCAGCTTCTGGAGCGCAAACAGACGTTTCTGTCGCAGTTCAAATCCGGCGGCCGCATGGGCCGAAAGATCGAGGACATTGCTGGCGAGACACGGTTGAGTCCGCAGATATTCGCTCTGGCCAAAGCCCAGGCCACCGGCAACCCTCTGGCGCTTGAAAAGATCAAGCTGGAGTACGAGATCAAAAACCTGACCCTGCTTGCCCGCGCCAACCGGCTTGACCACTACAACAACCGCCAGCAACTGCTGGATGTCGAATATCGGATCGCGCATCTCAAAGACCGTCTGCCCCAACTCAAGAAGGCAAGCGAAACTTTCAAGTCGCATGAACGCCGGGACGACGAAGGCAAACTCCTCAGCATCCAGGTTCGCTTCAACGGGCTTGAATTCTCCAAGCTCAAAGATGCCAATGAATACCTGCGAACGGTCACGCTCGACAGCACAACGCAGCTCACCGTCAACGGCCTCGACATTCCCCTCGCCGTCAGCGACGCCCTCGTTAAAGATGAATTTGGCACTATTTCGGACATCACGGCCGTTCGCTACAACTTGGCCGGCGAGTGGTTCGATGTGCCGCGCTCGGAAGCCCACATGGGTTTGCCTTCAGCCCAATCCCTGCTCGCTTCCGTGCTGCGCCGTGGCGGCGACCTGCCAGCGAAAATTCTCGAAACGGAGGCCACCATGCTGGGCAACGAAGCAACGCTGGCCCGCCTGCACACCGCCCTCGACTACCAAAGCCCCTACGAAACAAAGCTCAAAGAGTACGAGCAACGTCTGGCCGAGATCGACAAGGAACTGCTTGGCAAGACCGAAGAAGTCGAAGAGCTTGTCGATACCGAGACGGAAGAACTGCCGTCCTCAAAGACCCTCCCGGTTGAGCGTGAATCCACTGACAGCGAGGAACATACAAACGTCGAAGCGGACTCCGTCGAAGACCGATCTGCACCCCTCGTTGGCGTCAATGATGCCCCAAGCGAAGCCCTCGAAGTGTCCGCGAAGCGGGCTCCACGCATCAAGAGACGGCAAACAGCCGACCGGGGACGGTAAACATTTGTATTGAGTGCCTGTTGTATCGGATATAAAATAATTGGAGTCCGACCAGACAGGCACCGGGGGAGAGTACGAAAATGGCGAGACGAGAAGTAAAGCCAGTCAGAGGTGTTTTTGAGCGTCCGAAGGGATCAGGCTTGTGGTGGATCAACTTCTACCAGAACGGCAAGCAGCACCGCGAGAAGGTCGGTTCGCGGTCTGCGGCCATCGACCTTTATCGTATTCGCAAGGCGGATGCGAGACGCGGGGTCAAGCTGCCCGATCTGCGAAACGGCAAGGTGACGCTCTCCGCACTGATCGATGGTGCAGTGGAGTTCGCCCGCACCCACAACAAGAGCGTGCGAGACTATGAATGCAAAGCCAAGATTGTCCGGGCTGATCTTGGCTCGCGACCAGCCGAAGAGATCACGCCAGAGGAACTGGACCGCTGGATATCTTCACACTGCAAGACACCCGCCACTTCAAACCGCTATCGAGCGTTCTTTTCGCTTTGCTACCGGGAGGGTCAACGGAATCGCAAAGTCGACGTAAATCCGGCCCGCCTAGTGCGCCCACGGCGTGAGAATAACGCACGTCTCCGGTTCTTGAGCCGCGAAGAGTACGACAAATTGGCCGCAATCATCAAACGGGATGACCCCGAGCAGTTCCCATCGTTCGTGGTAAGTGTCTATACAGGGATGAGGCTATCGGAACAGTTCACTCTCGCGTGGGCGCAGGTGGAATTCGACAGGCGCCTGATACGACTGACCAAGACGAAGAACGGTTCGGCCCGAAACGTACCTCTCAACAGCGTCGCACTAGCTGCATTGGAATCACAGCGCGCGATGGTCCCACATAAGGCATCCGATCCCGTCTTTCCGCGTCCAGGCCAACACGCTGATTATCGTCCCTGGTTCCTGCCCGCTCTAAAAGAAGCCGAGATCAAGGACTACACTTGGCATGGAAACAGGCATACCTTCTGCTCATGGCTTGCAATGGCCGGCGTATCAATCAAGGAGATTCAAGTCCTGGCCGGCCACAAGACGATCAGCATGTCGGCCCGCTATAGCCATCTTTCCCCGGAGATCACTGCATCCGCGTCAGAACGTCTCGTGCAGCCGGCAAGCATTGCCTGACACAACATGCACCAAAACAGGCACCATGAAAAAATGCCTCCCGCTCGCGGGAGGCATTTTTACATATAACTCTTTTGTTTTGTTGGTGCCCGGAGGGGGACTTGAACCCCCACAGCCTTGCGGCCTGCGGATTTTAAGTCCGCTGCGTCTGCCAATTTCGCCATCCGGGCAAAGTACGGCTGCGCCTCATGCGCTTGCTCAAACCGTCAGCATTATTCTGGCTGCAACCATCTTCTTCCAGCAATATGAGGCCAATCAGGCCCTGACTGCACTCGCTCTGGCGGCGCCTGCAGAGCCGCCACCAATATACAGTCTGCAGCAAAACGCACGCGAAAGAGGGAAAAATGCATGGTATTGTCCCAGTTCCCCGCCCTGCGCCTCATTTTCATTCACATCTTTGAATTCTATCCAATCGACCTGGCTCGCAAAATCCTCATCCTTGAGCGGCGTCTTCAAAAGGTTTCCATCTCCGTAAACACCGGCCCTGGCCTGCCGCAGTTGTGGGTAATTGAAAGCGCTCTGCCGGAGGTTCTCCCCTGGGACCAGGGAACGCGATCATTTCACTTCGAAACGGCGCATGGAGCCGTTCCTTACCGCGAGAAATCGTGGGGTTGAAAGAGAGTCGGGATGATGCCGATAGAAGAAATCTCAGTGCATCAGGGGTATAGGTGTTCGCAATAGGAAGGCGGCGATTGTGACCGTCCAGGTAATCGACGAAATCAATCCGGGCAAGGGCTCCAGTGGCGCTGAGCGCAGACTGGGACGTCGATTTATTTGCAACGGCTTCGCCGAGGTGTATGCCTTCGAGACCGGATTCCTGGTTCGCGGGACGATTCGAGACATCAGCCAAACTGGATGTTACGTCGTGACAAAATTCGCATCGAAACTGGAAAGCCTGCCGGAGGTGGACGTTCTTCTCATATTGATCAATCATGAATATAGAATTCCCGCGCTCGTCAGGAATGTCAGGCCAGGCAGGGGCGTGGGACTTGAATTCTTGTATCGCGATCCTCAGGTGGAAGCCCGGTTTCACACTTTGTTACAGACATTTCTCGAACAAGCGCCGCCGGCGTAGCCAGGAAATCCACATAACGCCATCAGCCCCTGGGCATTCACAGAGAACGCCGGAGACAGGCTGCTCCCAAACCCATCTTTGAGAACTGTGAAGCCGCCCCACCCGGCTGGTTTTTTCCCATTACAGCGAAACCAGAGTATGTGTATCCTGGAAGCACGCCCGCCGAGCGGCATTTTTCTCAGGAAAAAGCCACCTTGAGGACTCTCACGAAGGGCAAGCTTACTCTGGTTTCGCTCTAAAACATCAACACCAGAAACCACCCATTCAGCGCGGCAATCAGAAATGCTGCAATCCACGAGAGCACTTGCAGCCAGCGGGCGTTCACAAACTCGCCCATGATTTTGCGGTTGCCGGTGAACAGAACGAGCGGAATGACGGCGAAGCTCAGTTGCAGCGACAGAATCACCTGGCTGAAGAGCAGCAGCTTTTCGGTTCCCTGCTCGCCGGTAATCGCGACCACGACGATGGTGGGAATAATCGCCAGCGAGCGCGTGATGAGTCTCCGCAGCCAGGGGGCGAGCTTGAGGTGGATGAAGCCCTCCATGACGATCTGGCCGGCCAGAGTGCCGGTAATCGACGAATTCTGCCCCGACGCCAGCAGGGCGATGGCGAACAGCGTGCTCGCGCCAGCTGCGCCCACCAGCGGGCTGAGCAGCTTGTAGGCATCCTGGATGGCTGCAACCTCGAAATGGCGACTGCGATAAAAGACCGCCGCCGCGACGATGAGAATGGCGGCATTCACAAACAAAGCCACGGTAAGCGCCAGAGCGGAGTCGATGTTGGCCATCTGAATGGCCTCGCGCTTGCCCTGGGGCGTGCGCTCATAATTACGGCTCTGTACGATTGAGGAGTGCAAATAAAGGTTGTGGGGCATCACCGTTGCGCCCAGAATCCCAATGGCGATGAAGAGCATACCGGGGTTGGTGACGATGGACGGCGAGGGAATGAAGAAACTGTGCAGCGCCGTCCCATACTCCGGCCGGGAGAGGAGCATCTGCACGCCGAACATCGCCACGATGGTTCCGATCAGCGCAATGACCAGCGCCTCGATGTAGCGGAAGCCCCAGCGCTCCAGGAAGAGAATCAGCAGCACGTCCGCGCCGGTGATGAGCACGCCGTAGAAGAGCGGAATGTGAAAGAGCAGTTCCAGCGCAATGGCCGAACCGATGACCTCGGCCATGTCGCAGGCGGCGATGGCGATCTCGGCAAAGATCCACAGGACGTAGCTCACCCTGGGACCGTAAGCCTGATGGCAGACCTGCGCCAGATCGCGCTCCGTAGCCACGCCCAGCTTGAGCGAAAGGCTTTGCAGCAGAATGGCCATCAGATTCGAGGCCATGATGACGAAAAGAAGCGTGTAGCCAAAGCGCGAGCCGCCAGCAATATCGGTGGCCCAGTTGCCGGGGTCCATGTAGCCGACAGAAATCAGGAATCCTGGGCCGAGAAAGCCAAGCAGCCGTCGCCAGTACTGCGGCGAGCGCGAGAGACTCACCGACGCATGAACCTCCGGTAGCGAAGGCACTCGATGCTCTGGACCTGGGGCAAGGCCAGGAATTATCGGCATTGGGGATTCGATGATTGTGTTCATATTAAAGAGTATGCCACAGAAGGTTAACTATGGTTAACATCTTTTCTCAGATTCGTTGATCGTCTGCTTCGGGCCGCATCCAGACCGCTTCTGCCGCAGGACGCCCCAGGATGGAGATTCCGGCAGGTAGCTCAATCGATACGGTTTGATCATAGTTCTGGCTGACTACGCGCAGACTCTTGCCGGGTCCGATGCCGGTCTTGTGCAGAAACAACAGCAACTTGGGATCGCGCTCTTGAAGACTGACGACAATGTAGCGTTGGCCCTCGATGGCCTCGGAGAGCGGCCTCTCGCCGCGCAGCTTGCGCACGGCTGGACTCTCGGCCAGCACCTGGTTGCCATGTGGACAGGCGCCGCCCTCGCCGAGTTTTTCCTTGAGTTTCGCTTCAAAGGCCGGCGAAACAGCGTGCTCCAGCCGCTCGGCCTCCTCGTGAATCTGGTCCCATTCCATGTCGAAGAGCTCGCTTAGCATGCGCTCGATGAGGTGGTGGCGCAGCGCGGTGCGATAGGCAATTTCGCGGCCGGCCGCAGTCAGCCGCACAATGCCGTCCTCTCCCACTTCAACGCAGCCGTCGCGCTTCAGCCGCTTGAGCGCCATGGTCACCGCCGGCGGCGAAACCTCCAACCAGTGAGCCAGCAATGCCGGAATCACTTCGCGGCCCTCGGTCTCGGCTTCGAGAACAGCCTTGAGGTAGTTCTCTTTCGATACGTGAATCGCGTCTTCCATGGCAGGCCTGCAATCAGTCTATACGGCAAATCAGTCAGTATTCGCCAAACTTATGGCTCGCCCGGTTTTCGGCGGCTCGAAGCCATTCTTCCAAAACAGCGGCTACAGCGTTCTCGATTCTGCTCTGATATGAAAACGAAAAGCAAAGTGGCTTTTTCCTCAAGAAAAAGCCACTTTGCATGATGCCAAAGACGTCAACAAGTGAATCGAAAACGCTCTATCCCCGCACCGGAGATAGAATAGTTTACATAATGAACACGATAGCAGTTCAGAGTGATTGGATAGGACGAGTCATTGACGGGAGATTTACCCTCCGCCAGTGGTTAGGCGGCTCTGAAGTGAGCGGCGTCTTCCTCACGGAACTGCAAGAGCATCCATCGCAAAAGGCCGCCATCAAGCTCATTCCAGCGGATGCCAGAGGCACGGAAGCCCAGATAGCCCGATGGGCAGCGACAACGCCTCTGTCTCATCCTCACCTGATGCGTCTGTTTCATGCCGGACGCTGCCAGATCGACGGCACGCCGCTGCTCTACTCCGTGACGGAATACTCCGATGAAGTCCTTTCGCAGATTCTCCCCGAGCGGCCGCTGACTCCTGCCGAAACCAGAGGGATGCTCGGCCCAATTCTCGATGCGCTTGCCTATCTTCATGGAAAAGGCTTCGTCCATGGCCATCTCAAGCCATCCAACATCCTGGTCGTCGATGACCAGGTAAAACTTTCCTCGGACGGCCTTATGATCGCGAGCAACGCTGGCAGGCACTTTTCGGCGACAGAAGTCTATGACGCGCCGGAAGCCGCCAGCGGGAATATATCTCCGGCCGCGGACGTCTGGTCGCTCGGCGTCACACTGGTTGAAGTTCTGACGCAGCTTCCGCCAGTTTGGGACAGATCATCCCATCGGGAACCGATTGTGCCGGAATCCCTGCCACAGCCTTTCGCCAGCATTGCGCGGGAATGCCTGCGCCTGGACCCAGCGCGCCGTTGCACTCTCAGCGAGATCATGGCCCGTCTCGAACCAGCCCGCTCTCTTCCGAAGCCAGCTTACAACGCAGGGAACGCAGCGCCTGCCACGCACAACTCGACGGCGCTCGTTGCCGCAGTGCTCGTTCTGATTGCGGTCATCGCAGTTGTGCAACTGCACTCTCACAAGACTTCGAGTACCGCGCCATCCGTTCCCACGCAAACGCAGCAAACCGCGTCCGCCAGTACCACTCCAGCTTCAGTCCCGCTGCCCCAAGGCTCCAGCGGCGCGGCAGCGAATGGCGCCGTCGCTGAGCGAGTTATGCCCGACGTGCTGCCCGCCGCCCAGGCGTCGATTCGCGGCCAGGTCAATGTGAGTGTACGGGTGAGCGTCGATGCAGGCGGTAATGTTACGAATGCAACGCTGGAATCAGAGGGGCCGAGCAAGTATTTCGCCAAGGCGGCCTTGCAAGCGGCGCAGCAATGGAAGTTCAAACCTGCGCCCGGCACATGGATTCTGCAATTCCAGTTCACACAGGCTGGAAACGAGGTCACTCCCGTAAAAGCTGCTCCGTAGCAGCTTATTCGGCTGTTTTACAGGGCGCTGGTTCTGTGCCATTTCGAGATCGTGCATGTAAGTTACTTATAATGAGCACATTAGAACAAGCTCCGCAGCTTTACAAATTAACAGTTTGCGCGTTTCCGTGAGGTTCAGGCCGCGTTGAAGACTTCTACCTCGCGTTCGATGGTTTTCTTCAATTCCAGGCGCGCTTTGGAAAGATCGTACATCTGCTGGAGGTTCAGCCAGAATTCGGGACTGTTGCCGAAGAAGCGAGCCAGACGCAGGGCGGTGTCGGGCGTGATGGCACGCTTGCCGTTGATGATCTCTCCGATGCGCGTGGCGGGGACACGAATCTTGAGCGCCAAGGCGTTTTGCGAGAGGCCCAGCGGAATAAGGAACTCCTGGCGCAACATCTCGCCTGGATGCGTAGTAACGCGTTGAAGATTCCATCCGGCAGCAGGTCTTTCAATGGTCATGATTGCCACTCCTTTCATGCGCCCTTAACAGTCTCACGTGAAAACCTAGTGTCATGACTGCATAAATTGGTAATTTGGCTATCTACTTGACGCCACCAGGCCCAAGCTGTTGTGGTTTTACAAGTTTTGCAAACGGAACCGGCTCAATCTGAACTGCCTGTTGCGCCAATCGATAGAACAGTTTGCCGCGTGAAGCTGATCT
>Ga0255353_1000328_pt1 | contig 31040 bp, 32 predicted proteins | sample HBST25metaG_FD_189941 | JGI IMG/M metagenome (GOLD analysis project Ga0255353, IMG submission 189941) | Peat soil microbial communities from Stordalen Mire, Sweden - H.B.S.T25 | ecosystem: Environmental > Terrestrial > Soil > Wetlands > Peat | place: Sweden: Norrbotten County, Stordalen Mire...
CCGATACCGTCCACGACTTGATCTGTGCCATCCTGAACCGTATCTTCACCCAACTTGCACCCTCTGCTTCCGGCTATTTGCCTGCACGTATCAGGTTCGACACTATTTACGGATAAGTTCTAAGTCGATAACCACATTGCCGGCCCAGGCTGCCCGTCGAGGAGCTGTGAAGCGTATCGACGACTGCGCGCACTGGCGCGGCCAGCCGCGACCAACGGGCCAGCCAGGCTGCATGGGGCAGGTGGGCGTGGACCACGTCCGGCTTCTCCCGCTTGAGCCAGCGATTGAAGCGAATCCATCCGCTTGGATCGGCTAGGCCCTTGCGCATCTCCAGGCTCAGGAACGCGGCTCCCGCGGCGACCAACTCGGCGGCTGCGCTGCCGCCGCTTCCGGTGAGCGCCACCACGCTAACCCGCCAGCCGCGCCGGCGCAATCCTTTGGCCAGCAGAATCACCTGCCGCTCGGCGCCGCCGATGCGGTCAAGGCCGGGAACGATGAGAGCAACGTGGCTCATGGCTGCCTTCTGACGAGCGCTTCATCGATAATTTGCTCGTAGGCCTGAATGGCGCGTTCGATGCGGAACTCCTCAATAAACGGGTGCGGGAACCGCTGGCCGGGCTGCAAGGCTTGCAGCGCCGTGAGCAGAGTAGCGGCCAGCGCTTGGGCGGAGACTTCCCGAGCGAGCCATGCGCCGGGCTGGTCGCGGAGGAGGTCCACAATGCCTTTCGACGCGGGCAAAGCCACGATGGGAAGGCCGCCGGCGGCTGCCTCCAGCAGAGCGTTGGGCATGGCATCGTGCCGGGATGAAACGACAAATACGGACGCGTCCGAATAGTACGCGCTTGGACGGTCAACGTAGCCCGCAAAGTGAACCGCTGCTTCCAGCCCGAGTTTGCGGCACTCGGCCTTCAGCGCCGGTTCTTCTGGGCCGATGCCGGCAATCACCAGATCGGCACATGGGAACTGCTGGCGCACGGTGAGCAGTGCCGGCAGCAGCAGATCGAAGCCTTTTTCCCGCGATAGCCGGCCCACCGCCAATAGGTGCGGGCCGGGACCAGTCCAAAAATATGGATTCTTTTCGATGGAACTGCGAATTTCGGCGGAATCGACTGGATTTTTCAGCACCGCGAGCCGCTCCCTGGCAATCCCAAGCTCGGCGGCAAGGTCGTCGGCCATGGCCTGCGTCTGGCAGATCACCCGATCCGCACGGCGATAGAGCAGCCGATAAAGCAGACGGGTGTAGACGGGCAGGTTTCCATTAGCCAAGGCGGCTGAAACGGTTCCATTCTGCCGCACCAGCACCCGTGTTTCATGCGGGAAGAAGGGGCGCAGCAGCAGAACCAGAAAGTTCAGGTGGAAGATGCCGGAGAGGATCAGGTCAGGCTTGAGCCGCCGAACGAGGCTGACGAGGCGGAAGGCTCCGGCGCGCACCCTTGGAGCGCCGAGCGTGTGGATTGCCACTGACGGCGGGAACTGCTCTGGGCCGGGATCCGTCTGCGCGACTAGTCCCAGGTGGAGTTCGTACTTGTGGGGGGAGAGGTCTCGAGCGAGCAGAGCGGTTACCCGCTCCGCGCCGCCGCCACCGAGATGCGGGATCAGCAAGAGGATTTTGGGACGTTGAGGCATCGTCTTTCAGTAAAAAAAAGAGGGTATAAGACAGGTACTCAGGAAAAAAGTGCTGTATCTCACACCATTTAGTTGTACGGGAATGGTACAGTATCTGTAATTTCTTTAAGAATCTGTGGAAGACTCCAGAAGAATTCTGGCAGAGCCACCAAAAGGGGCCAGAGCCCCGCTGATTTGATTGCATTGGTGTCAGAGCCAGAGCATTGGCCGACCTTTACCCCGGCGTTGAAAGCAGATTTCTGGACAAGTTGATTGAGAAATGTCCAGAAAGTGCGGGAGTGCAGGCCGAGCTATGCTTGTTTCCGAAGCGCTTCAACTGGTTATCGAGCCGCGGGTTCGCGCGGCCCAGCCACCGCCCCACATCGTCGTGGGCATCACCCATCCGCAAACCTGCCTGGTTCTAAACGGACGCTTGCGCACGCTGCGCGAGGCGGGTTTTCGCGTAACGCTGCTTTCAAGCCCAGGTGAGCTGCTCGACCGCACGGCAGCCAGCGAAGGGGTCGAGTCAATCGCCATTCCCATGCAGCGGCGCATCGCGCCGTTTGCGGACATTGTGTCGCTGGCGCGGCTTTGGTGGCTGTTGCTGCGGCTTCGGCCGGAAATGACCGAATTCAGCACTCCAAAGGCCGGGTTGCTGGGAACCTTGGCAGCCTGCCTCGCTGGCGTCCCTTGCCGGATTTATATGCTGCGAGGGCTCAAGCTGGAAACCTCGACAGGATTCAAGCGCCGCATTCTGCTGGCAGCGGAGAAGCTGACCTCTGCCTGTGCGCAGGTTGTGCTGTGCAACAGCAATAGCGTGCGCGGCGAAGCACTGGCGCTGGGCGTGGCGCCCGCTGCCAAGCTGCAACTGCTTGGGGAAGGCAGCAGCAACGGGGTAGACGTAGAGCGATTCTCGCCTGGGCAGAGCGACGTTAGAGAGCGGCTGGGTCTTCCGCGCGAGGCTCCGGTGGTGGGCTTTGTGGGGCGATTGACACGGGACAAAGGAGTGCCTGAGCTGGTCGAGGCATTCGACAGAATTCTCGAGGCTGAGCCGCAAGCGCACCTGTTGCTGGTGGGCTGGTTCGATGCCGCCGAGGATGCGTTGGACGACGATTTGAGTGCGCGCATTGCAAGCCATCCGCGCATTCATTTAACCGGGTATGTGCATGACACGGCGCCCTACTACCGCGCCATGGATGTGATGGTACTGCCTACGTGGCGGGAGGGCTTTCCCAATGCAGTATTGGAGGCGGCAGCTACAGGGATTCCGGTGATCACAACGGAATGCACTGGCTCACGCGACTCCGTGGTGCCCGAAGTGACCGGGCTGCTCATCCCTCCCGGCTACCCTGAAGCTATCTGTGAATCGGTTCTCAAGCTGCTGCGCGACCCGGAGCGCCGCCGCCGCATGGGCCAGGCCGCTCAGGCCTGGGTGGTGGAACACTATGTGAATGAGCGGGTGCTGGGGCTTACCGCAGCCTATTACAATGGCTTGCTGAAACAGGGTTGGGCCGGGAAATCCAGCCTACGCAATCAAGGCATCGGTCGCGTATCGACGAAGGCTGGAAGCGCGCCAGGCTGCGAAGCAGGCGCCTTGAGCGTATGAGCTCCAGCCTCGGCCGCGCGCAGCACTTCTCCCGGCGCAATGCCTAGAACCAGCGTGGCGGCAACCGTCAGCAGCAAGGCCGCGCCTACCGCTATGCCAACCTGGGGCGCTGGAAATGCAGCTTCGGTTTCCCTGTTCTCTGCGCGTTGCGCCGCCGTCAGGGCCAGCCGCAGATAGTAGGCCGCCGCCAGTCCGGAGTTGAGCAGGCCGATGATGGCCAGCCACACCGCGCCGCCGCCAATGGCAGCCGAAAAAGAGTAGAACTTGCCAAAAAATCCGCCGGTGAAGGGAATTCCTACCAGCGAGACGAGGAAAAAGATCAGCAGGCTGCCGAGCAGAGGCGCGCGGTAGATGAGTCCGCGATAATCCTCGACCAGAGGCAGCTTTTCATCGTATCCGCTGACCACCGTAATCACGGCAAAGATGCCTACGTTCATGGCTGCGTAGGCCGCGGTATAAAAGCTGGCGGCGGCAATGCCGCTGGAGCCGAGCCCGGCGAAGGCGGCCAGCAGGTAGCCGGCATGGGCGATTGAGGAATAGGCGAGCATTCGCTTCACGTTCTGCTGGCGCAGCGCGGCCAGGTTGCCCACGGTCATGGAGAGCACGGCGACGATCCACAGCAGCGGCGACCAGAGGGCATGCAGCGAGGGGAACATCTCATAGACCACGCGCAGCAACAGCGCAAAGGCCGCGGTTTTGGGCGCGGTTGAGAGCAGTGCGACAACTGGCGAAGGCGCTCCCTCGTAGACATCCGGCGTCCACACATGGAAGGGCGCGGCAGAAACCTTGAACAGGATGCCCACCAGCATGAGCGCCAGACCTGCCAAGACAAACGAGTGATTCCCGGCGGTGGGCGCAAGATGGGCGATTTCGTAGATCTGCGTAGTGCCGGTGGCGCCGAAGATGAGTGCTATTCCGTAGAGCAGAAATGCAGTGGCGAAGGAGCCGAGCAGAAAATATTTGATGGCAGCTTCGGGACCGCGGCCCGTGTTTTTGCGGTAGCCGGCCAGAATGTAGGTGGAGATGGATGAGATTTCAAGAGCGATGAAGACCAGCAGCAACTCGACCGCTCCGGTGAGCAGGCACATGCCCACCGCACCGAAGACGATCAGCGCATAGAACTCGCCCTGGTGATGGCTGTCTTCAGGCAGAGTGTCGAGCGAGAGCAACAGCGCTACTAGGACGATGCCGCAGATGAGCACGTGGAAGAAGATGGTGAAGGCGCTGGTTTCAACCGTCCCATAGAAACCGGTTCCCTGGGGCAGAAGAAACTGCAAGAGGCTGGCCCACAGAGCCAGCGTGGTTCCGATGGCCGCTACCCAGCCAAGCGGGCGGCGCGGCCAGGCCGCGGGAAGAGTCGCGTCGGTCAGCATGACGGCAACGCCGGTGAGTGCGAGGACGACTTCGGGAAGGATGCGGAAGATATCTGGAACCGGATTCACCGCTGGCCCTCCCCTTGGTACGAATTGGGCGACACGTAGATATCGTTCAGCGCACGAATGGGAACGGGCGGAACGGATGATCGGCTCAACTGCGGAAGGTGTATGCCCTGCTCGATTTGCGGCAGCCAAAGCGACGGAGCCAAGCCCATCACCAGCATCAGTACGGCCAGCGGCCAGAGCAGGGCCAACTCGCGACCGTCAAGATCGGCGGCGGGCCTGGAAGCGGCCAGCTCGCTCTGCGGCCCGTAAAAGAGCCGCTGCACCAGCCACAGCATGTAGGCCGCGCCCAGAATCACGCCGAGCGAAGCGGCAATTGCCCAGCCTTTGCTGAGGCCGGTGAAGGTGCTGGAGAGGATGAGGAACTCGCCCACAAAGCCGCTGAGGATAGGCAGCCCGATCATGGCAAGGGATGCGATGACGAAGAGCGTGGCCGTCTGAGGCAGCTTGGTAGCCAGGCCTCCATAGGTATCTATCTGGCTGGTGGCGTAGCGATCGTAGAGAACGCCCAACAGCACGAATAGGGCGCCATCGACCACGCCGTGGCTGAGAATCTGATAGACCGCTCCGGCGGAACCTGTAAACGTGAAGCCGTAGATGCCCAGCGTGATGAGACTCAAGTGGCTCAGGGCGGCAAAGGCCATGAGCCGCCAGAAGTCGCGCTGCACCAGCGCGAGGCATCCGCCGTAGAGAATGCCGACGGCGGCGAGCGCAATCAGATACGGAGCCGCCGCCCTCGCCTGCGCAGGGAAGAGCCCTATGTGGAAGCGCAGCATGGAGTAGAGCCCCAGCTTGCCGGCCACGACCATGGCCAAGGCAACCGGCGCCTCGCTGAAGGTATCCGCAAGCCAGCCGTGGAGCGGGAAGACCGGCACCTTGACAGCAAAGGCCAACAGAAACGCCAAAGCCACCCAGCACATGGGCCCGGCGGGGAAGTTTCCGTGGGCGATCAGGATTTGAAGGGTGACGAAGTCAAAGCTGCCGGTCTGTGAGTAGAGCCAAAGTATGGCCACCAGCAACGGCGCAGAGGGAATAAAGGTGAAGAGAAAGAATTTGATGGCTGCCTTGGGGCCATCCTTGCGGCCATACATGGCGATGAGGATGGCCATGGGAACCAGCGACAACTCCCAGAAGCCGTAATAGAGCATCAGGTCAAGGGAGATGAAGACGCCGAACATGGCCGTCTGCTGGACGAGAAAGAGCGCATAGAAAACCTTGCGCCGTTCCTTGATGGCGTTCCAACTGGCCAGCACGCCTACCGGGGCAAGCAGGCCGGTGAGCACCACCAGCCAAAGGCTCAGCCCATCGATGCCGATGTGGTAGAAGATTGCGGGGGACTCGATCCACGGGAGGCTGATTTCAAACTGGAAACCGCCCTGGCCGAGGATAAAGTGCGCGGGCAGATGGAGCGTGAGGCCGAAGGTGGCGAGAGCCGTCACGAGAGCGATCCAGTTAGGCAGCTTGCCGCGGTCGGGCGCGAACGCAACCACGACTGCTCCGGCCAGCGGAAGCAGGAGAATCAGCGTGAGAATTGAGTTGTTGATCGCTGTCATCAATGCCCCACCACGCCGAAATGCATTGCTGAAAGACTGGCCAGGATGTCGGCCCAGGGAACCACGAGAAAGAGCAGCACCGCAGCCGCGCCCGCAGCCAGCCATGCCGCATAGGAGCGCAGATTGCCCGACTGCCAGCGTTGCAGAATCGTTCCGGAGAGCGTGGCGATGCCCGCGAGCAGCCAAGCCATGCCGCCCAGCAGTCCTACATCGACGACCCACTCCAGGAAGTATTTGGAAGCGCCCAGCAGCGGCTTGACCACCGTTGCGCCATAGAACTCGTCAACGAAATATTTGTTGGCGAGGAGCTTGTAGCTGCCGGGAAGAGCAGCGGCCCACTGTGTCGCGCGTTCCGGCTTGCGGCGGTAGAGCTTGTCGGCGATCAACCAGCCTTCGAGAGCCACGGCAACGGCAACGAGGCTCAGTATCAACTCAAGATGTGCGCTGCCTGCCGCCACGGCTCTTGCGCCGACGGAGGGAGCCAGGAAAGCGGCGAAGCGCTCGATGCCGATCCAGCCGCCGGCGATGGAGAGCAGGGCCAGAATCACCAGCGGCGCAAGCATGGACCAGGGTGTGGAGTGGAGATGGGCACTCTCACTGCGCGGCTTGCCCAGGAATGCCAGATACCAGAGCCGGAATATGTAGAACGAGGTCAGCAGGGCCGTGACTAATCCCACGAACCAGAGCGCCTTGCCGCCCGCCCCCTGCTGGAATGCGGCAAAGAGGATTGCGTCCTTTGAGAAGAATCCGGCAAAGGGGAAGAAGCCTGCGATGGCCAGAACGCCCACGGTGGTGACGGCAAAGGTGACAGGCAACTTCTTCCATAAGCCACCCATCTTGCGCAGATCCTGCTCGCCGCCGACAGCATGAATCACCGCGCCCGCGGCAAGAAAGAGCAAAGCTTTGAAGAAAGCATGAGTTACCAGGTGAAAGATAGCCGCCGAGTAAGCTGCAACTCCGCAACCCAGGAACATATAGCCGAGTTGCGAGATGGTGGAGTAGGCCAGTACGCGCTTAATGTCGTTCTGCACCAGGCCGATGGTGGCGGCAAAGAGGGCCGTGGCCGCGCCGACGATTGCAACCACGCCCAATGCAAAGGGCGAATGGTCGAACAGAACATGGGTGCGGGCGATCATGTAAACGCCGGCGGTGACCATGGTGGCCGCGTGGATGAGAGCGGAGACCGGCGTGGGGCCTTCCATGGCGTCGGGCAGCCAGATGTAGAGCGGAAGCTGCGCGCTCTTGCCGGCAGCGCCCAGCAACAGGCAGAGCGCGATAACCGTGACTACGCCGCCGTTCCAGCCGGGATCCATGCCGAGCTTGGCGGCAATCTCGGTAAAGGTGAGTGTGCCGAAGTTGGCAAGCAGCAGGAACATGCCAATCAGGAAGCCGAAGTCGCCGATGCGGTTGACAATGAAGGCCTTCTTGCCCGCGTCCGCCGCCGACTTCTTCTGGAAGTAGAAGCCGATCAGCAGGTACGACGCCAGGCCCACGCCCTCCCAGCCCACAAACATCAGCAGGGCATTGCCGGCCAGCACCAGCAGCGTCATGAAGAAGAGGAAGAGATTCAGATAGGAGAAGTAGCGCGCGTAGCCTTCTTCGTCGCTCATGTAGCCGACGGAGTAGATGTGGATGAGGAAACCCACGCCGGTGACGACCAGAAGCATTACAAGGGAAAGCTGGTCGAGGACGAAGCTGAAATCCACTTGCAGTGCGGCGATGTTGATCCAAGGGAACGGGCAGGTTTCGACGTAGGGAAACCCGAAGCCCGGACCCGGACCGCACATGGCACATGCCGGTGCTGCCTGGATGGTTCCTCGAAGATAGATCCATGCGGCGGCGTTCAGCACCACGCCGAATGCAGCCAGCGGCGCAAGCAGGGCGACCGTGGTGATCGTCCACTTGGGCAGTCGGCGGCCCAAGAGTCCATTGACCAGAAACCCCGCGAAGGGCAGCAGCGGAATCAACCAGAGATGGAGAGATCCGTTCATAGTTTCATCAGGTCGATGCGATCGACGGCCAAGGTTGCGCGGGTGCGGAAGACGGCAATGATGATGGCGAGTCCCACGGCAGCTTCAGCGGCGGCCACCATCATCACAAAGAAGACGAAGATCTGTCCCTTCACCGCGTGCCACTGATGGGCGAAGGTCACAAACGAGAGATTCACGGCGTTGAGCATCAGCTCAATGGACATGAAGACGGTGATCAGGTTGCGCTTGATGAGGAAACCGACCACGCCGAGCGAAAACAGCACGGCGCTCAAGAGCAGGTACCAGGAGATGGGGACTTCCTGAGAGAGAAAATTCACTTGGCTCCCGTCCTTTCTCCGTTGCCTTTAGGGTCTCCGTCGCCATGACGGGCCAGCGCAACCGCGCCCAGAATCGCAATGAGGATCAGCACTGAGGTGACTTCAAAGGGCAGGAGCAATTCGGTGAAGAGCACCCGGCTCAGTTCTTCAGTGGAGGTGATTCCGTCGCGCAGACCGGCAACGCCCAGGCCTTGCGCACTGAGAATCACGGTGGCGACGACGCCCAGGATTACGACGACTGCGGGAAAGCCCACGGCGCGCGCCACGCGGCTGCCCATGGTGCGCTCTTCGCGACCGGCGTTGAGCAGCATGACCACGAAGGTGAAGAGGACCATGATTGCGCCGGCATAGACGATGACCTGCGCGGCGGCCAGGAACTCCGCGCCCAGCAGCAGGTAAAGCACGGCCAGCGAGGTCATCACCACAATCAGCGACAGGGCGCTGTTGATGGGATGGCTCTGGAGCAGGAGGTTGATGGCTCCGGCCAGGCAAAATCCGGCAAACAGGAAAAACAGAATCAGGTGCATCGTTCCCTGGCGTAAGAACTAAAGCCGGCAAAGCAAAACCGGGCGGTTAAGGGGAGGGCCAAATGGAGCAAGCCGATCAGGTTTCGCGCCGGGCTCCGAGAAATCCTCCCCGATTGTAATTCAGTGGTACGCAAACCAGAGGCTTGTGGCCACAATGTTCAGAATGGCCAGCGGCATAAGGTAGCGCCAGCCGAAGTTCATCAATTGGTCATAGCGGAAGCGGGGCAGCGTGCCGCGTACCCAGACGTAAAGGAAGAGGAAGCAAAAGACCTTGGCCGCGAACCAGAAGATGGGAAACAGCGCGTGGACGAAGATGTTTTCAGGCGGGGGAATGAGGTTGCCGAAGGGACTGGTCCATCCGCCCAGAAAGAGCAGCGTGGCCACGCAGCCCACGTTGATCATGTTGGCGTACTCGGCCATGAAAAACATGGCGAATTTCATTGAGCTGTACTCGGTGTGATAGCCGCCGGTCAGTTCGCTCTCGGCCTCGGGCAAGTCGAAGGGAGAGCGGTTGGTCTCGGCGAAGGCAGCCATCAGGTAGATGAAGAAGGCTACAAACTGCAATCCGCCGAAGATGTTCCAGGTAAAAAAGCCTTTGGTCGCCTGCTGCTCCACAATCACGCGCAAGTTGAGCGACCCGGCGCGGATCACCACGCCCACCAGCGAGAGGCCCAGCGCCAACTCGTAGCTGATCAACTGCGCCGAAGAGCGGAGCGAGCCGAGCAGCGAATACTTGTTGTTGGACGACCATCCGGCCAGCGCGATGCCGTAGACGCCGATCGAAGTGACGCCCAGAATCACCAGCAGGCCGATGTTCACATCGGAGATTTCAAAGAGATGTATGCCGGCGGGTCCGACATTGGGTTCGCCGAAGGGGACAACGGCAATGGAGATCAGCGCGCAGCCGAGGGCGAGGATGGGCGCAAGCAGATAGAGCGGCTTGTAGACCGCGGTGGGGATCAGGTCTTCTTTGAGGAAGGACTTTGCGCCATCCACCAGCGGCTGAAGGAGGCCAAACGGACCCACGCGGCTGGGGCCCCAGCGGTTCTGGATGCGGCCCACCAGCTTGCGCTCCAGCAGCACGGTGTAGGCGACGGCGAGCAGCATCACAACCGTCACCACGGCCACCTTGAGCAAGCTCCACAGGAAAAACTGCAAAATCGTCACGTGCCTTCAGCCTCTTCTTTTCTTGATACCGCTATGTTGAACGCGCTGGTACTAGGTGCCCCATTCTCGCCGCGTTCTTGTTTTTTTGCGGCTAGGGTGGGAAAGCATGAAGCCCCTTCCGCGCTTCTCTCTCGCGAGAGCTAATCCGCTGCGGACTTTGCCAACTCATGCGCCTGATGCTGCTGGAGTTCTTTGAGCGCCGGACTGTAACGGCCCAGCGTGCTGGAGGTGAACAGGCCATCGTGCGCGGGAACCACCAGATTCGGCCCGGCTGCTGGCGGCGAGGTCAGGGCCGAGACCGGTACAAAGCCCGGCTCTGTGCGCACATCGTTGCCACCGAAAAGATTGATCCGGTCAAGGGTGTAGCCGGGAACCAGCCGCTCGATTTCGTCCAGCACGGCAAGAGGATCGAATGGGCTCAGCTTCGGCTCCAGGTTGTTGGCCGCCAGCCAGACTGCATGACGATCCGCCTCGCCGGCCTGCACGCCGCGCGATTGGCCCAGATCGGCGGTAACGCCTCCCTTGCCGAAGGGAACCAGTGCTTTCACATCCACGCCCATGGCGCCGGCCAGCCGGACAAGAATCTCAAAGTCCGGCTTGACACCGGCTCGGTCGGCCGCCTTCTTGACCAGTTGCACGTCGCCAAATGTGTTGGTGACTGTGCCGGTCTTCTCATAGAGGCTGGCGGCAGGGAAGACCACGTCGGCCAAGGCCGCGGTCTCAGTGAGAAAGATGTCCTGGACCACGAGGAATGTATTCTTCAAGGCTGCTGGTTCTACTCCCAGGCCGGCCACGGGGTTTGCGCCGACGACAAGCAGCGCGCCCAGTTCGCCTTTGCCGGCGGCTTCTAAGATTTCCGGCAGCGTTTTGCCGGGTGCTTCGGGCAGCCCAGGATACTCCGAAAAAGCGCCGGGAGCTGTTACCGGCACATAACCGGGCAACAGATCGGGCAGAAGCCCCATGTCGGCCGCGCCGCGGGAGTTGGCGTGGTCGCCGAGGAAGGCGAAGCGCACATTGCCGCGCTTCAAGCCCCAGGCGACGAGGGCCTCAACGGCCGGGCCGCGATACTCCTCGCCAAAGATCACCACGAGCGACTCCTCGTCCAGCACGGCTTTGCGGAAGGCGGATTTGCCGGTTGCAGTGTTGCCGACGTCAGGATTGCCGGCGACAAGAAAAGCGGAGAAGGCTGAATAGCCGTCTGCCTGTAGCCGCAACGTCGCCTTGGCCTGCCGCTCCAGCTTGATGGCTTTGCAATTGGCGATATAGAGCCGGGCGCGATTGAGCCGCACGTTGGTGCGCAGAGTCCAGGCCAGCAGCGGATGCTCCTCAGTGGGATTGCCGCCGATGAGCAGAATGGCTGGAGCCGAGGCGATGTCGCGCAGGCTGGCCGCCTTGCCGTTGTGTCCGGCGAGGGCGCGCGCAAAGGCCGCGTAATCGGTGCTGCGCTCGTGGTCGATGTTGTTGGTCTGGAGCACCGTCCGCGCAAACTTCTGCAGCAGGTAGTTCTCTTCGTTGGTGGACTGGTTCGAGCCAATAACGCCGATGGCCGCGCCGCCCCCCGCCGTTCCAGTCCGGCCGTCGCGAATCTCCTTGAGCTTGGCCGCGGCAGTGCGCAGCGCGTGCTCCCAGGTGGCCGGTTCCAGCTTGCCCTCGGCATTGCGCACCAGGGGGCTGGTCAGCCGCTCGGGATTTTCTACAAAGTCAAAGCCGAAGCGGCCCTTGGCGCAGAGAAAGTCGCCATTGATGCCGCTCTTGTCGCGATTGTCCGCGCGCACAATTTCCGAGCCATCATTGGTCTGGCGCACGCCCAGCGTCACCTTGCAGCCGTCGGAGCAATGGGTGCAGACCGTCGAAACGTGGTTCATCTCCCAGGGGCGCGTCTTATAGCGATAACTGCCGCTGGTGAGCGCGCCCACGGGGCAGACGTCAATGCACATGCCGCACTGCTCGCAGTCCAGCCGGTTGCCGCCGTTGGGTGCGATCACCGAGCTGACGCCGCGGTTTTGCACTCCCAGCGCCCACACGTCCATGCCCTCGCCGCACATGCGGATGCACCGGTAACAAAGGATGCAGCGCGGGCGGTCGTAGAAGACGGCGGGCGACCACTGCTGCTCGTCGCGATGCTCCTTGGCCTCGGCGTAGAGGCTCTCGCCCGCCCCGTACTTGAAGGTCATGTCCTGCAATTCGCACTCGCCGCCGGCATCGCAGACCGGGCAGTCGAGCGGATGGTTGCCCAGCAGCAGCTCGAGGGTCGCCTTGCGCGCCTGGGCAATCTCGTCGGACTCGGTGATGAAGACCTGGCCCTCGGCGACCGTAGTGGTGCAGGCCGTCTGCAGCTTGGGGACTTTCTCCTGGCGCACTACGCACATGCGGCAGGCAGCCTGCAAGCTGAGCCCTGGGTAATAGCAGAACGCAGGGATCTCGATGCCCGCCTTGCGGCAGACGTCGATCAGCAGCGTCCCCGCGGGAGCCGTCAGCTTCTTGCCGTCAACTGTAATGGTTACGTCTGCCATTCGTGTCTCGTCGATCCTCTGCTCAATCGGTGCAAACAACTCAGTGCTGGCTTTAATTTCCGGCTTTACCCACCGAGAGAATGCAACCCGTCCAGAAAACTTCCCTCAGGGGCTAAAGCCCTCGTTCTTTGTTCTCGACTTGCGGCACGGCTAAAGCCGTGCCCTTTCAAAGCCTCGGCCTGAGCGATGCCCTCTCAAATCACGGCCAGTTCAACGTGCTTTGCGAACGGGCACGGCTTCCCGTTCAAATGCTCTTCAAACTCCTTGCGGAATTTCTTCACAAAGCCAAGGATAGGCATGGCCGCAGCATCGCCCAACGGGCAGAAGGTGCGGCCCAGCATATTCTCGGCCAGGTATTGAATGTTGTCGATGTCCTTGGCTTCGCCGAAGCCCGCATGGAAGCGGGTCAGGCTCTTCTTCAGCCAGTCCGTGCCCTCGCGGCAGGGAATACACCAGCCGCAGCTTTCGTGCTGATAGAAGCTGATCGTCCGCAGCGCGAATTCGACGATGCAGGTCTGGTCGTCCAGCACCACCACGCCGCCCGAGCCCAGCATGGAACCCGCCTTGCCCACCTGGTCGAAATCCATGCCCAGGTTTTCAATCTCGTCGGGCAGCAGCACGGGCGTCGAGGAACCGCCGGGGATAACGGCCTTGAGCTTGCGCCCGCCACGGATGCCGCCGGCCACTTCGTAGATCATCTTCTTCAGGTTGTAGCCCATGGGCAGCTCGTAGACGCCAGGCCGCTCCACGTGGCCGCTGATGCTGAAGAGCCGCGTTCCGCCATTGCGCGGCGAACCCACGGCCGCGTAAGCCGCGCCGCCCATGGCAATCACATGCGGCACGGTGGCGATGGTCTCGGCATTGTTGATGACCGTGGGACCGCCATAGAGGCCCACGATGGCAGGGAAGGGCGGCTTGATGCGCGGTACGCCACGTTTGCCTTCGAGCGACTCCATCAGCGCAGATTCTTCGCCCACCTCATAGGCACCCGCGCCGGTGTGGGTAATGATCTGAAACTCGGTCCCCGTCGATTCGTCTCCGTGACCGAAGATGTTCTTGCCCAGAAAGCCCTTGGCGTAGGCATCGGCGACGGCTTTCTCCATGATTTCAAGCAGATAGCGGTATTCGCCGCGCAGGTAGATGAAGCCCAGCTTGGCGCCGATGGCCAGTCCGGCGATGATTGTGCCTTCAATCACCGAATGCGGATCGTGCAGGAAAATCAGGTGATCCTTGCAGGTTCCCGGCTCGCTTTCGTCGCCGTTCACCAGCACGTATTTCGGCTTGGCCGATTCTTTGGGAACAAACGACCACTTCATGCCCGCCGGGAAACCTGCGCCGCCGCGCCCGCGCAGATTGCTGGCCTTCATCTCATTGATGATCCACTCGGAGCCCTGTTCGAGACACTTTTTTGCAGCCGTGTAGCCGCCGAGTTCGAGATAGCGGTCGATCTTTGCCGCTCCCAGGCCAAAGCGCCGGGTTACGATCTTGACTTCATCGGGATGGGAGACCAGCCTAGGCATCGGGCACATTCCGTTCAGCCATGCCGCGATAACCGGCCAGAATGCCGGGCACGTGGTCGGGATTCAGTTCGTCGTGGAAGTCGTAGTTCACCTGGATGGCCGGCGCCCAGCAGCAAGCGCCAATGCACTCCACCTCTTCAAGCGAGAACAGCCCGTCGGGCGTGATGCCCTTGCGCCCGATGCCCAATTCCTGCTGGAACCGCTCATACACCTCATTGCCCCCGCGCAACATGCAACTGATGTTGGTGCAGACCTGCACGTTGAACTTGCCCACGGGCTTGAAGCGCAGCATGGAGTAGTAGCTGGCCACGTTGCGCACTTCCAATTCGGTGATGCCGATGCGCGCGGCCACTTCGGCGATGACGGTGTCGGAGAGGTAGCCGATCTCGTCCTGCGCATACAAGAGCATGGGAACCAGAGCTGAGCGGCGGAGCGGGTATTTCTTTACCAGCGCGTCGAGGCGCGCCGCCAGCTTGGGCGAAAAGAGTGTCATGGTTTCCGGATTCGCTTTTTCTGGACTCATTGCATCAGCTCCCGCGCCCACGCTTCGGCGGCCATATCCATCTCTACGTCCTTGTCCGGGCCTGAAGCGCCACGCAACCGGCCAGCCTCGGTAAATTCCAACTCTCCGCTTCGACCATTTTCGTGCTTCCAGGTGACCTTGGCGCCGCTGCGCTGCAAGTCCAGCCAATTGCCGCCGTATCGCACAAGAATTCGTTTCTCGTCCGCTTCGATCATCGCCTGCCGCTCGCGATTCAGCCCGTGTGCCGCAGTGTAGCTGCGGAGAAGGGAAGCCAGAGATACCCATAACTCAGGGCAGACCGCCGTACCAAACTCAATAGAATCTGCCAATGAGAATACCCGCAACGACCTCTTCCGCAATTTGTTCAGGGGGCGCCCCGACGACTGGCAACCCCGGGGCTGCGTCATGCTTTCTCTGGAAACCTGCCGGAGCCGGGCCGATAAGATACTCCTTCCGGGATATCTCGTATCCGTTGGGAGGACCGATGATTGCGGCCGCAATCAGACTTCTTCCCTTTTGAACCTCAAGCTCGACCTTGCACAACAATCCGGTTCCGAATGCAAGGAAAATAGCTCCCTTGAAGCCAGGCAAATGATTCCGGGCAATAGCGCCAACTCCCCTCTTGCGGAGTTCTTCATTGGCTTTGTCCATCTCTTCGCCAATAAGCGCAGTGACTCGTTGAAAGAAGACAATTGGATCGGCATCTAAATCCCTTGCCGTGCGGAAGAGCAAATTGGAGGCATCCTGATTAGCCTTTGCCTTTTCTGCGAGCTTCGAGTAGTCAACCACGTGCGCTTTCCCCCTTCTTACCTTACCTGTCGATCTCTCCCAAAACAATATCGATGGACCCGATGACTGCAACCAGGTCCGCCAGCATACGCCCCTTGCACATGGTCTCAAGGGCCTGCAAGGTGGCGAAAGACGGATAGCGCATATGAACCCGGTAGGGCTTGGCTGTGCCGTCTGAAACCACATAGTATCCCGTCTGCCCGTGGCCCGCTTCAATGCCCTGATAGACTTCTCCGGCGGGCACCGCAAAGCCTTCGGTGACGATTTTGAAATGATGGATGAGCGCCTCCATCTGGGTCTTCATCTTTTCGCGGTCGGGCAGCACGATCTTGGGCGCGTCTGCCTTGACCGGGCCCTCGGGCATGCCATCCAGCGCCTGCTGGATAATCTTCACGCTTTCGCGCATTTCGACGAGACGAACTTCATACCGCGCCCAGCAATCACCGTCGGTCGAAACCGGGACATTGAACTCAAAGTTCTCATAGCCGCAGTAGGGCATGTCGCGGCGCAGGTCGAAGTCCACGCCCGAGGCACGCAGCGGAGGACCGGTGACGCCGAGTGCGATGGCGTCTGCCGCCGACAGATAGCCTATGCCCTTCAAGCGGTTGCGGAAGATCGGATTGCCGGTCAGGAGATTGGAATACTCGTCGATCTTCTCCGGGAAGGTGTGGATGAAGTCCTGTACGCGGCCGAGGAGGTCCAGCGGCGGCTCCATGGAGAGACCCCCGATGCGGAAGTAGCTGGTCATCATTCGCTGTCCGGCTACAGCCTCGAAGATTCTTAAAATATCCTCACGCTCGCGGAAGGTGTAGAGAAAGACGGTGAGCGCGCCAATGTCCATGGCGTGGGTGCCCAGCCAGATAAGGTGCGAATTGAGGCGGCTCAGTTCGGCCAGAACGACCCGGAGCCACTGGGCTTTCGGGGGGATCTCAAGTCCCAGCAGCTTTTCAACGGCCAGGCAATAACACAGATTGTTGGACAGCGGATCCAGGTAGTTGACGCGGTCAGTAAGGGGAACCACCTGCTGGTAGAACTTGGCCTCGCAGGTCTTTTCGATGCCGGTGTGCAGATAGCCGATCTCCGGATAAAGCCGGACAATCATCTCACCGTCAACTTCCAGCACCAGGCGCAGAACGCCATGCGTAGCGGGGTGCTGTGGCCCCATATTGAGGACCATGTGCTGGTCCCCGGCGCCTTCGGCCACCGGAGCCTGGAGGATGGGCGTACCTGAGACCTCAGTCATTAGCGGTACCCCTCCACCGGATAATCCTTGCGCAAGGGATGCCCCTGCCAATCGTCGGGCATCATGATGCGGCGCAGGTTGGGATGCCCGTCAAATCGAATGCCGAACAGGTCAAAGACTTCGCGCTCGTAATAGTTGGCAGCGGGCCAGACCGAGGTGATGGTCTCTACCGACGGGTCCGCATCTTCAAGCAGCACCCGCAACCGGATGCGCTCCTTATAAGAGTGGGAGAGGATGTGGTAGCTCAACTGGAAGCGCGGCGACGAGGGGAACCAGTCGACCGCGGTCATATCCTCAAAAAAGTTGTAGCCGGCAGCCTGAACGGTGATGACGGCGGCGCGGATTTCTTCGGTCGTAATGGTCAGCGTCAACTCGTCCCGGTCAAATTTGGCGTCGGTCAGCGCCTGCGGGTTCCAGTCAAGGATGGCCTTGATCGCCGGGTGCTCGGGAAGCCCCTCAAGGACGGCCGCCTTGCCGGTGAATGTCTTTGCCTCATTCATCCTAGAGATCCGCCTTGTCCCGGCTCCAGTTCAGGATGCCCTTGCGCACAATGTAGTAGAGCCCGACGGCCACAAAGCCCAGATAGACCAGCATCTCCCAGAAGCCGAAGAGCCGAGAACCGGTGATCTGAGGCAGTTTGCGGTAAACCACCGCCCAGGGCATGATGAAAACCGCTTCCACGTCAAACAGGATGAACAGCATACCCACCAGATAAAAGCGCACACTGAAGCGCTTGCGGGCATCGCCCACCGCCTCGATGCCGCATTCGTAGGCCGCCAGCTTGGTTGCCGTGTTGCGATGGCGTCCGACAAACCAGGAGGCGATCACCATCCCCAAGCCAAGCAAAAACGCGGCAAGAATTTGCATGAACAACGGAAGGTACTGCCAGTAGTAGGGGATCATGGCCGCCCGGTACGAAAAAGTCCAACAGAATTTCACCCGGTTCGCCGGAACCACCGACCGCTCCGTTCAAACAGGATGCTGGATTGAGCTTAGGTTTTCAGCCTCATCACGTCAAGAAAAACCGGGATGGGACAGTCGGCGCCGAGAACGGGGCAGAAAAAAGCATGGAAAAAACGAGAGTGCGCTGTGTCACGGGGGTTCCCATATTGGTACGCAATAATTCATTGTCCTTTTATGGGACACGGTACGTCCGTAATCTGTTAAAGGAACCTGCACTGGCCGAAGAACAGGGTGAGGATAAACAGCATGGCAGCTTCCACGACAACCGTGTTCCCGATTCCGGCTTGCGCGCCGGTCGCCTCGGTCACCCCTGCGCTCTCCCGTCGCCGTCGCCGCATCACTCCCCAGGCAGGACACGCCCTTGAAATCCTGGGCCACGCGATCGAATACCTTACCGACGAGTTCGTATACCAGGGTGGGGCGTTCTCTGTGCACAATGAGCAGTTGGAGGCTGTGCAGTTGCTCATGGCGCTCAATCGCCAGGTCTATTTCGAGTGCCCTGAAGTGCCCGACTTTGGCGAGCGCTGCCGCTCGTTGCTGCGCATTCGTTCAGCGTAGGCGCTCATTCTTTGGCAATCGCGCTCACGATTTGGACAAACAGCCGGTGAACCCGCCGGTCTGCCGAAAGCTCGGGGTGAAATGTGGCCGCCATCACGCGGCCCTGGCGCACCAGCGTCGGAAGGCCGTCGCGGGTAGCCAGTATTTCAACGCCGGCGCCGGTTTCAACGATGCGCGGGGCTCGAATGAAGACCATCTCCAGTGGGCCGCCTTCGAGAGCGGTCTCAGCCGTCAGGATCGCCGAGTCGATCTGGCGGCCATAGGCGTTGCGCTCGACAACTGCATCGAGCACGCCCAAGCTGCGTTGCGCAGGATTGCGCACCTCCCGCGCTAGCAGGATGGCTCCGGCACAGGTGCCAAAAACCGGTTTTTGGCCGCAAAACTCCTTCAAAGCCTGGAAAAAGTGCAGCTTCGACAAGAATTTAAGCATGGTGGTGGATTCGCCGCCGGGCAGAATCAGCCCGTCCAAGCCGGCCAGCTCGTCCGGCTTGCGCACCTCGACGGGCAAGGCGCCGGTCTCGGCCAGCGCTTCGGCATGGGCCGCATAGTCGCCTTGAATGGCCAGTACGCCGATGATGGGCTGTGCTCCCTGAGTCAATTTTCTTCCTCTCGCGAATAACTGAAGGGATTGAAGACTTCCACTTTGAACGGTTCAAAATCTCTGGCGTTTCGAGTAGCGACGACGAGCCGCAGCACGCGAGTGGTGGCCGCAATCATGGCGTCCGCACTCATGGCAAGCTGATGAAGCGGAACAGATCGCCTCCACGCGACGACCGCCCATATAGTCATACCAATAGTCATCTGACAGGTCAAGACTTGCGCCTGCGGTGCGGCCAGCGGCCTTTTGTAGTGAAGGGAAACAATTCAAAGAAGTCAAGGTGCGCCGCTCGCCTGATCGAGGTTCGTGGACCAAGGCTGAGGCACACGGCTCTGTTTTGACATCAAAAGGGCCAAAAAGGGCCAAAAAACGCCCGAAGATGGACCAAAATTCAACAAAATTCATGGTTCATGTTTACTGATATGCCAACATGCTTAAATTTTATGTTGTTCATTTAGTGTGACTTACTTGGAAATTATGGCCGTAATAGTGGCATCCACAAGGGGAGGGGGTGGGGTGGAGCGAATCTTGGCTGGATTTTGAACTCCTTGCCGACCTGGAAGAGGCTTGGCATACAAATATCCTGCGCTCCTGGAGCCTAATTATCCGCAAAAGGCAATACAGGGAAGTTCCTTCGGGTTCGGGGTCACTCAACAGAGATCAGAGATCAGAAAGAACGCTGGTTGGGGTCCATGGTCTCCCATATCTCAAAATCGAGATGTGGGCCACCCGCCCGCTCATCGCGATAAAGCCGCGATGAACGGGGCACAGTCCCGGATACTGTGATGTTGCCCTATCCCAGGTGCCCAAATGCGAGGCACCTGGGGCACCCATCTTCAGTGTTTGTGCTCACTTCTCCCGGCACTTGGGGTACCCGGCGACGTGGGAGCGCCGGTCCGGCTTGTAAGCGTCCAGTCGGAGACCGTGAAAGTCTGTTTTACTCCGCCCGTGCTGCAAATTTCGAAGCCATACTCAATCTGGCCGAAAGTGGACCCCCTCCCCAGGTACCCATTGTTTACCAGCCACATCATCATGGCGTAGATGTCTACGCTCCCGCTCTGAAAGCCGTAATGCGTCGGCGGCGATGATCCAGCGTCGAGCTGCCAGATGAGCTCGCTGGTGCCACACGACCACAGGTCCCACGTATTTACTGGGACGCCGTACGACCCGCCGAACTTGACCTGGGCCTTCGGTGGCCAGGAGTCACACCCGCCGAAGCCGCGGTTATTCATATCGTTCCAGATCATTACCTCGTTCCAGCTTGTCCCGGTGTTGGTCATATTGATGATGTCGAACCCCGCCTCGGCGGAGGAGCCGGGGGGTATGGTTCCCATGTCCTCAGTGAACGACGAGTACATAGAAGAGTAACTCGTCACCAAGGTGTTGACATGGTAATAGTCGCTATTGGGATAAGACTGTACAGAGGAGTTGCCACTGGGAAAATTTGCCACCGCGTACCAATTTCCGGGACTCGTTGCGTACAGCGTCTGGTCCGACCCGTTGCAGTAGCCGCTGGTGTTCCAACAGGCATTCTGGACATTTATGTTGTTCGCGTCGTTGCCGGTAACCTCGGTGTAGTTGTACGGCCCGCATATGCCCCCCGTTGCGCTGGTTTGGCATACCTGGCTATAAGCCAGCGAGCAGAATGTCAGGATCGTCACTATGAGCAGAAAGTAACGACAGAGTGTGTTTTTCATGGCGATATCTCCTTCGTAGTGTGTTAGGAGCCGATCATAACTTCGTTGTCCGCTAGACCCCGCACAGATACACTTGAATGCCAAGTTCAGCGAACATTGCCGCCTTGGCATCTAATGCCGTGTGCCCCATCCTTTCACGATGAAACTGTGAAAGGATGGGGCACCCGGCTATTGGGCGGTGGCGTTATTGAGTGAAGAGATTGATTCCGAATGGCTCAGACGCTTTTCGATCCGATTCAGCAGCCGAATGACGCTTCCCAGAGCAAACCATAACAGCGTAGCGATAAGAGAACTCAAAATCATCATCCAGCCTGCTGCGTCACTCGCGTTAGTCGCCCCTGCTGTTATAAACGCAACTAAAGGACAAAGGCACCCAACCACGCGTAAGACAATTACGATAGGTGGCAAGGGAATGTCGGGTTCAGTGCTCATGGCAATCGCTCCTTCTCTCAATGGATTTCCGAAACGGTTAAGTTTCGAGACTGCCGCTAACCGCCGCGCCACCATGCCGCTGATAGTAGACACAGTGGAGCCGTAAGTAGCAGCTCGGGCAGTTTGGACTTGTCGGCCTGCAGTAAGACTTTCCAACGTTCCACAGGGGAAAATCGAGTTTCCACGGGTCTGCGTAAAGGCTCCGGGTCAGTTGGATGACTTTGGCTGCTTCGTTTGCCTTGATCTCCTCGCCGTAAACTGCGCGACCGAGCACCCGACGGAGGTGAAGGTCCGCCTTCACGTCGCCCGTGTCGCCCTTGATTTGGTCGCAGTCGCGCAACGCACCGACTATCATCCGGGAAATCTGATCGCCTGCTCCTAGAGCCCAGAGATGAATAAGTGTCTCAAAGGGGGACTTGCCAGACCAGATGTTCCGGGCATCGCCATCATACCGAGCGCAGATTTCGTTGGCGATTGCCCATAGACGTTTGTAGCCCCAGTGAAACCGGTGCGGCCTGCCAAAGTCCTCGTATTTCGAGTCCCACTCGTCCTTTGAGAAGGAACTAATCGTTGCCCAGATATCCTCCGGATCACCGAGTTTTTCGAGCTTTTTGACCAGAGCCTCGCCTTTTTTCCACGCTACATCAGCGTCCCACATCCAGTCGAGTAGACAACAGATCAGGAATCTGTTTGCAATCTTTTTCGAGCATTCCTTTCCTTTAAGGCAGGAAAGTTCGCCAAAGTCCGCACTACTGACGCGGTTCTCCAAAAGGAGCGCGACGATCTGTTGCAGGTCGTTCGTCACGATGAGTGCCCCTCCCGCAGTCTATGGAATCCGCAACGAATATAGGTACTTTAATCTTTACTGTCAACTTTAAAGCCGGGTGCCCCATCCTTGCGCTTTTTTCTAGCGCAAGGACGGGAAAGCAAAGAAGCCCGTGCGAGCGAATAGCGAGCGTCCGCCCGAGCGGCCAGCTCACCAGCCGCGAGTTTGGAGGAGGTCTTTTTCTTCGAGGCCGGCGGCGGCCAGGCCCTTCATGGTGCCGGTCACCATCTCGCTGGCTTCGGCCAGAATCTTTGGATCGTTGTAGTGGGTGGTTGCAATGACGATGGCCTTGGCGCGGGAGACGGCCTCGGCCCGCTCCTTGGGGTCGTTTTCGACATCCAGAGGCGTGGCGCGCTCCTTCATAAATATTCCTGACCCGACGAAGATGGCCTCGGCGCCGAGCTGCATCATCAGGGCGGCGTCGGCCGGGGTGGCGATGCCGCCGGCGGAGAAGTTGGGCACTGGCAGCTTGCCGGTCTGGGCGACCATGCGGATGAGTTCGTAGGGAGCCTGGTGCTCCTTGGCGGCGGCGTAGAGCTCCTGCTCGCTGAGCACGGTGAGAGCGCGCATCTCGCGGATAATCTGCCGCATGTGGCGCACGGCAAAGACTACGTCTCCGGTGCCCGCCTCGCCTTTGGTGCGGATCATGGCCGCGCCCTCGGCAATGCGCCGCAGAGCTTCGCCCAGATTGCGCGCGCCGCAGACGAAGGGCGTGGTGAAGGCGTGCTTGTCAATGTGATGCGCCTCGTCGGCGGGGGTGAGGACTTCGCTTTCGTCGATGAAATCTACGCCCAATTCCTGGAGAATCTGCGCTTCGGCAAAGTGGCCGATGCGGGCCTTGGCCATCACCGGGATGGAGACAGCCTGGATGATCTGCTTGATGAGGCTGGGCTTGGCCATGCGGGCTACGCCGCCCTCGGCGCGGATCATGGCGGGCACGCGCTCGAGAGCCATGACCGAAGTGGCGCCGGCCTCCTCGGCGATGCGGGCCTGCTCGACGTTCATCACGTCCATGATGACGCCGCCCTTGAGCATCTCCGCCAGGCCCACTTTCAGGCGCAGGCTGGTTCCAGTGAAGCTGTTGTTTCCATTCTCTTCCGGCATAATCCTCGACCTCGATTCGAAGTGGATTCCGGGCCTTCAGTAGGCCGCGAAAATGCAATTTTCTACTCTCTTTCAGTGTAGCAGCGATGTTGCAGTCAGGTTTCAGGGGACTAGGGCCTGTTAACACTACCCGGACGGTGGCGACGGGAGCCGATTTTTTCGAGTTCTAGAAGAGAGGAGCGACGCATACCGGGTGTCTGCTAGCGACGAACGACGACGAAGTCGGGAAAATCGGCCCCGTCCCTTCGGGTTGCGGCGAAAATCGGGCCATACTTCGTTGTCGCCCGCGACCTTGGAACCACCAAAGCCTTCGGACTCCGCCTCGTCTGGCCCGGTTTTCGCTCGCAACGCCATCCGCCCTGGTAGTGTTAACAGGCCCTAGTGTGGTGTCCCCGAAGTTCATCGCATAATTTGGGGACTCAACCGCAGGTCCTTCGACTGCGTTTGGCGCAAAAAGCGCGCCAAACTCCGCTCAGGATGACAGCAATTATGAAGCGAACTTCAGAGACAGGACACTAACAGCCTGTGGTGAAAGTCCAAATCGCTGAAAAACATCCCTCAGGGGCTAAAGCCCGTCCTTTATTTTCAGCGTCTTACGGTACGACTAAAGTCGTGCCCTTTCAAAACCGACTTTCACCACGGGCTAGGTGGAGCGGTATTGATTTCTCTTGGCGACTTTCCATGAGCATTTCCCAATCCCTCTGTTCCGTTTCTGGTCACATTGATGCAAGGTTCTTAACCGCATGGCCACAGCTCATCCACTTCCGGCGCAGGTGAAGACGCAGGGGCGCGAGCCCGAGGCGACTTTAGCGGCTGAGGCTGCCGCCGAACAGGCGCTGGTGCCGTCGCCGCGCCCGGTGGAGGCGAAAGAGCCGATTGTGTTGAGCGCGCCGGTGGCGCGGTTGCCGGTTGAATTGGATGTAGCCATCCCGGTGCGGGAGTTTCGCGTGCGCAACCTGCTGGCACTGGAGGCGGGCCAGGTGATCGAGTCGCAATGGGGAAACGGGGATGACGTGCCGCTGGCCTCAGGCGACGTGCAACTGGCCTGGAGCGAGTTCGAGGTGATCGATACGCAATTGGCGGTGCGGGTGACGCGGCTGGCGTGAGGGGCGGCGATTCGGTGGGGACCGGTAGCGGGCCGCGTGTTGATTGGAACGAACCAATGTGTGAGAGGGACCGGGGAATGAATAGGGAGAAGAGCGAGAGAGAAACGCCGGCGATTTCGCCGGGCAGCGGGTTGGCCGGTTGGCTGCTGGAGCGGCTGCGGGCCGGCCGCCGTCCGCAGCCGCGGCTGGCGCTTGTGGAACGGATCGCGCTGGCTCCGCGCCAATCGCTGGCCCTGGTCGAGGCGGAGGGACGGCGGTTTCTGGTGGCTACCTCGCCGGAGGGCGGACCGGCCTTCTATGCGCTCGATGCGCAGAATCAGAGGGGAACTCCGGCGCGTTCCAGCGGCTCCATGCGTCCGGTTTCATCTTCGGCGGGGAGGGTTTCATGGTAGCCCTGTGGGCCGCGGCGCGGGTGGCGGCTGCCGCGCCCATGCCGCTGTTGCCCGATCTGAGCACGCGCCTTCACTCCTCGGATTCAACTCCGTGGACGATTCTCTTTGTGTTGACGCTGGTTACGCTGCTGCCGGCGATTCTGATGGCCATGACGCCGCTGGTGCGGCTGCTGGTGGTCTTTCACTTTCTGCGCCAGGCGCTGGGCACGCAGACCGCGCCCTCGAATCCGACGCTGATGGGGCTGGCCCTGATGATGACCTGGTTTCTGATGACTCCGGTGCTGAACCAGGTGGACCAGCAGGCTGTGGAGCCGTATCGCGCGGGGCAGGTGACGGGCTGGGAGGCCATCGACCGGGGTTCGGCGCCGGTGAAGCACTTTTTGCTGCGCTACGCGCGAGAGAAGGATCTGGCGCTGTTTACCTCGGCCGGGCAGATTGCCCGTCCCAATACGCCTGACGACCTGCCTATGCGGGTCGTGGTTCCGGCGTACATTCTCTCGGAGTTGAAAGCTGGGTTCTCGATTGGCGCGGTGCTTTTTTTGCCTTTTCTGCTGATCGATATGGTGACGGCTTCGATCACCACCTCGATCGGCATGTTCCAGTTGCCGCCGGTGGTGGTTTCGACGCCGTTGAAGATACTTCTGTTCGTAATGGTGGATGGCTGGAACTTATTGGCCAATTCGCTCTTGAAGAGTTTTTGAGGAAATACCGATGACGCCCGACCTGGTTGCCGAACTGCTGCGCCAATTGATGAAGGAAGCCATGATTCTGGCCGCGCCGGTGCTGATTGCCGCCGCGCTGCTGAGCTTTCTTTTGAGCCTGGTCCAGACCCTGACCAGCCTGCAGGAGCAGTCGCTGACCAGCGTTCCGCGCCTGGCGGCAGTGGCCTTGATCCTGCTGGCGGGAATGCCTTGGTTCCTGGGCCGGATGGCGGCTTATACCCGGCTGCTGCTGGGCGATTTGCACCGTTACCTTGGATAGCGGAGTTAGCGGTGTTAGCCGCGCTTCGCGCGTGTTGGCGGAGTTAAATCCGACTAATGATTTGACCGTGTGATTTTATAATGGTTCCAGATCAAATGCTGGCGTGGACGCCCGCATGACAGCCGGTCTGGAGACCGGCGCTACATTCAGGCCATTACACAATTATGCGGTCACGGTACTAGCTCTGCTAACAGCGCTAACTCCGCATAAGAAGAAAGACGCCGATGCCGCAGGGAAATGAGTTGGATTGGACCGGCTTTTTGAGCGCAATGACGCTGGCCCTGGTGCGGGTGAGCGGAATGGTGGCCTTTGCCCCATTCTTCTCCTCGACCGCGCTGCCTATCCGCGCCAAGGCGGTTTTTGCCGGCGCGGTGGCCTTCCTGCTGGCTCCGCTGGTGGCGACGCTGCCCAATGCCCAGGTGTCCATTGGCTTTTCAGCATTGCTGGGCGAGCTTGCGGTGGGTCTGGTTTATGGGCTTACGCTCACGCTGCTGAATGAAATGCTGCTCTTCGCGGGCCAGATTGCCGGTGTGCAATTCAGCTTTTCCCTGGTGAATCTGATGGACCCGGCATCGCCGATCCAGACGCCGCTGCTGGGCGAGCTGTTTCAACTGATGGGCACGCTGGTGGTGATCGGGGCCGGGCTGGACCGGATCATTCTGGCTTCGATGGTGCGCAGCTTCCGCGTGGCGCCCCTGGGCAGCTATGCGCTGGCTCCGGTGACCGCGCTGGCCATTGTGCGCGCCGCAGGAGGCATCTTTCTGGCCGCGGTGGAGTTGGCCGCGCCGGTGCTGGCCGCCACCATGCTGGTGGAGATCGCGGTGGCGCTCATGGGCAAGCTCAGCCCGCAGTTGCCGGTGATGAACCTGACCGTTCCGCTCAAGACGCTGACCGGCTTCGCCCTGCTTGCCGGTTCGCTGGCCTTGTGGCCGCGCTTCATCGAGGCCCGTTTCGCGGGTCTTCTCGACCTGGCCGAGCGGCTGATCGCCGCTCCCGGTCAAGGGGTGGGAGGATAGCCGATGCCCGGAGAGCGCACCGAACAGGCCACACAACATCGCCGCGATAAGGCTCGCAAGGAAGGCGATGTGCTGCACAGCCGCGAACTGTCGGCCGCGGCCGGCACGCTGGCCGGGGTGGCCGGGCTGGGGATGCTGGGCAGCAGCACCCTGACCGCCTGGAGGGGAACATTTGCCGCCTTTCTGGAACTGGGTGCGCCAGCCCATTGGGAGCCCGCGCAGATAGAGCCGACTCTTTATGCACTGCGGCGGCTGTCGATTTCGGTTTTTGCGCCGCTGGGGATCCTGATGGCGGCGGTGGCCGGGGCCGCGCTGGGCGCCGGACTCTTGCAGACCGGCGGAGTCAGCTTCTATGCCGGAGCGATTGGCTTCAAGCCGGACCGCATCAACCCGGTTTCAAACATCAAAAACCTCTTCTCGCTGCGCGCCGGGGCCCGGCTGGCCAAGTCGCTGATTCCCGCCAGCCTGCTGGCTGTCTTTGCGGCGCAGCGCATTGCCCGGCAGTTGACCGTGCCGCCGTTCTCGACCGCGCGGCTGGAAATGCTGGGCTCGGACATCTATGGCCTGTTGGTGGCCACCGCCTGGCTGCTCTTCGGCTGGTCGGCCATCGACTACATCGTCGAGTGGCAGAGCCGCGAGTCGCGGCTGAAGATGAGCAAACAGGATATGCGCGAGGAGATGAAAGAGACCGAGGGCAACCCGCAGATTCGGGGCCGGATTCGCGGCTTGCAGCGCCAGATGCGCCGCCGCCGGGTAAAGGCCGACGTCTCGCGCGCTGCTGTGGTGCTGACCAATCCCACGCACTTTGCTGTAGCCCTGGGCTTCGACTTTGGCACCATGGAGGCTCCGAAGGTGCTGGCCAAGGGCCGCAATCTGCTGGCCGAGGAGATCAAGGCCGAGGCGCGCTGGGCCGGGGTGCCGATTATCGAAAATCCTCCGCTGGCCCGCTCTCTCTACCGCTCGGTCGAGGTGGGTCAGCCGATTCCGGTGGATCTCTACGCCGCGGTGGCCGCCATTCTGGCCTGGCTCTACCGCCAGAGGGTCGAGACCGAACTGCGCGAGCGCCGCGCCCGCGAAACAGCGGCCCGGGCCCGGGCCGCCGGCCAGGCTGGTGGGACCGCACCCAGCAATCGCCCCGGCTCCGCCGCATCACCCTTTGCAGGAGGTTCTCAATGAGCGCCACAGCCATGGCCGTTGGCACACTGCCCCATGCGTCCATTTGGCAACGGTTGCGCGAGTATGCGCTGCCGCTGGCCGCCATCAGCGTGATCTTTGTGATGCTGGTGCCGCTGCCGGCCGCCGGTCTGGACTTTCTGCTGGCGATTTCGATGGCCGCTTCGATCATTGTCTTCCTCTCCGCGGTGCAGATTCGCCGCGCGGTGGAACTCTCGGTCTTTCCCACACTGCTGCTGCTGCTGACTCTCTTCCGGCTGGCTCTGAACATCGCATCGAGCCGCCGCATTCTGCTGCATGGCTCGGAGGGTACCGCCGCGGCTGGCAAGGTGATCGAGGCCTTTGGCCAGTTTGTTGTGGGTGGCAATTACGTGGTCGGCTTTGTGCTTTTCCTGGCCCTGATCGCGATTCAATTCTTAGTGGTTTCACACGGAGCCGTGCGCACCGCCGAAGTTACCGCCCGCTTTACTCTCGATGCTCTGCCGGGCAAGCAGATGGCTATCGACGCCGACATGAACGCGGGGCTGATTGACGAGGCCGAGGCCCGGCGCCGCCGCCAGGCGATCGCCCGCGAGGCGGAGTTCTATGGCGCCATGGACGGCGCGGCGCGGTTCAACCAGCGGGATTCGCTGGCGACGATTCTGATTACCGCCATCAACATCATTGCGGGCCTGTTGATTGGCACCTTGCAGCAGGGCATTGAACTCAGCGAGGCGGCGCGCACTTATACCGTGCTGACGGTGGGTGACGGGTTGGTCACTCTGATTCCTTCGCTGCTGGTTTCGATGGCCGGCGGCATCACCTTGACCCGCACCAATTCGGCAGGTTTGCTGGGCGGCGAGATTCAACAACAACTTCTGGCCAAGCCATCCACTCTTTACCTGGCCAGCCTGGTTTCTGGGGCGATGTGCCTGATTCCAGGGCTGCCCAAGCTGGCTTTTTTGTCGGTGGCGGCGGTGCTCCTCTGGGGCGGGCGGCGTGTGGCCGCCCGCGCCCTGGCGGCTCCACCGGCCGAACTTGGAACGGTGGATAAAAAGAAGGCCGAGCAGACGCAGGGCTCCGATCTGGCCGCGCTGCTGCGGCTGGAAGATCTGACCCTGGAGATTGGCTTTCAACTGATTCCGCTGGTGGACGAAAAGCAGGGCGGGCAACTGCTGAATCGGGTGCGCGCGCTTCGCCGCCATCTCTCCTCGGAGATGGGTTTTTTGGTGCCGCCCGTGCATATTTCGGACAATCTGCGTTTGCGGCCCCGCGAATACCTGTTCTCTCTCAGGGGAATGGAGATCGGGCGCTGGCAGACCGAGGGCACACATCTGCTGGCCGTTTCGGGCGACCCGGGCCGCCGTCCTCTAGCCGGCAAGGAGGCCCGCGAACCGGCCTTCGGGGTTCCGGCCATCTGGATTGCGCCCGCGCTCGAGGACCAGGCCATCGCCGCCGGCTACTCAGTGGTCGATGCGGTTACGGTGATCACTACCCACCTGGGCGAACTGATCCGCCAGCATGCCTGGGAGTTGCTGGGCCGGGCGGAGACCAAGCGGCTGATGGACGCTCTCAACGAGAGTCATCCCAAGCTGCTTGAGGAACTGGTGCCCAAATTGCTGACGCTGGGAGAGGTGGGCCGGGTGCTCGAACAATTGCTGCGCGAAAGGGTTTCGATCCGCGACCTGGGTTCGATTCTCGAAGCGCTGTTGGAGACGGCGCCGGCCAACAAGAGCCCGGTCGCGCTGGTAGAAGCCTCGCGCCAGGCGTTGGGGCGTCGGCTGATCCGGCCGCTGCTCGACAACGAAGGCCAATTGCCGGTTTTGCTGCTCGAACCGGCACTCGAAGAGGAGATTCTCTCCACGCTGGCTCCGGAGACCGGCCAGCGGCTGCTGGGAACGCAGGCAGTGCCGGGGACGCCGATTGTCCGCCGTCTCTCCGATTCTTTGAGGCATCTTATCGGCGGCAACTCCGCCGCGGCCCTTCCCGTGCTCCTATGCCCTAGTCCAGCGCGCTACCACGTGAAGCGCTGGCTGGAGCCGGTGTTGCCCCGTCTGGCGGTGGTTGCGGCTGGGGAGATTCCTTCGGAGATTCGTTTGCGTCCGGTGGGAACAGTGCGGTGAAGGTCCGGGACGAAGTGAAAACAGGTTAGAGGTCAGGCTAGAGCATTTTTGGAAATGGTGTAGACCGAAATTGTGTTTGGTATCCCACCCTTTCCGCAGGAAAAAGCGGAAAGGATGGGGCACGGAAGTCTACAGCAAAAGCCAAAATGCTCTAGAGGTCAGGTTAAGGGGCGAGCGATGGGGAGCGAGATGGCGGGTACGGTTGCGAATCAGAGGGGGCGCGGCCGGGGTGCGGCTGGGGACGGTTATCCGCCCGCCGCGGCCATGATGCCGATGCTTACCGGCGAGCAGGAGCGAGTGCTGCTCGAGCATCTGCCGATTGTGCGATTTCTCGCCCGCCGCATTCACGAGCGGCTTCCTCAGCATGTGGACATCGAGGATCTGGTCTCCGCCGGGGTGGTGGGGCTGATGGACGCCTTTGCCAAGTTCGATGCTTCCAAGAAGGTGCAGTTTCGCAGTTATGCGCAGTTCCGCATCCGGGGAGCGATTCTGGACAGTCTGCGGACGCTGGATTGGAGCCCGCGCGAGTTGCGCCGCAAGGGCCGCGCGGTCGAGGAGGCCATTCGTGCGTTGACGACGCGTTTGGGCCATGCGCCGGGCGAGAGCGAGGTTGCGGCGGAACTGGCGCTGGGGCTTGAAGAGTATCAGCAGTTGCTGGGCGATCTGAAGGGGCTGGAGATTGGCACCCTGCACATGGAGCGCAACGAGGACTCCGGTGAGGAAGAACTGGCCTATGTGCCCGGCCGCCCCGAGGAGGATCCGCTCTTCCGCTGCCTGAGGGGCGAGATGGAAGAGCGGCTGACCGACGCCATTGCTCATCTGCCCGACCGGGAGCGGCTGGTCATGACGCTCTATTACTACGAAGAGATGACCATGCGCGAGATCGGGTTGGCGCTGGGTGTGGTGGAGTCGCGAGTCTCACAGGTTCATGCTTCGGCTGTGGTGCATCTCAGGGTTGCGCTCAAGGACCTGGCCACGCGCGGGGCCTTTGACAAGCTCCGCGCACGCAAGGGGCCGGGCGGAATGCAGGCGGGGAAAGGCCGCGGGGGTAAAGGCTAATGGAAAAGACGCTCAAACAGAACGAGATAGACGCTCTCTTCGAGGCCGCGCGAAGCACGGCGCCGGAATCCGCGCGGCCCGAAGCGCGGGCGCGGGCCGTGCCCTACAGTTTTTCCTCGGCGGGACAGATATCGACCGAGCAGTTACGCGCCATCAGTATGTTGAACGACCTGTTTGCCCGCAATCTGACCCACAACCTGGCCGCCTGGCTGCGTACCCGCTTTCAGGTCAACCTGGTTT
>Ga0255353_1000336_pt1 | contig 30701 bp, 19 predicted proteins | sample HBST25metaG_FD_189941 | JGI IMG/M metagenome (GOLD analysis project Ga0255353, IMG submission 189941) | Peat soil microbial communities from Stordalen Mire, Sweden - H.B.S.T25 | ecosystem: Environmental > Terrestrial > Soil > Wetlands > Peat | place: Sweden: Norrbotten County, Stordalen Mire...
CCCCAGCAGCAGCCTGAAAATGGAAGAGCCGCCAAAGAAAATCAGAAGAAAGATCAACAAAATCAGCCTGCCAATCATACGGCTGTGCCGTGCATGGCTCACGGGCTGGCTAGCCGTCGTCGGCTCATCCGCCAGCGTCACCTTGGCGTCAGCAGCAATCACCTGCGCCACCTCGCCCACGGCCCCAGTCACAGCGCCGTCATAATCGTTGGCGCGCAGCGCAGGAACCATCTCCCGGCCAATGTCGCCCACCTTGCCGTCAGGCAGAATGCCTTCCAGTCCGTAGCCCGGCTCGATCCTGTACTTGTGGTCGTCCACGGCAAGCAGAACCAGCACACCCCGGTCCGAGCCCTTTTTGCCCACCTTCCACTTGTCTTCAAGCGTGTTGGCATAATCAGCCGCGTCATCGCCATCCATCGTGCGGACAGTGACCACGGCGATTTGCGCATTGGCCTGCGAGTGATCAAGCTGGGCACAGAGCGAGTCCAGACGCGCAACGGCCTCGGGCGACAGCACGTGAGCAAAGTCGCTCACATAATCAGTCGGTTTGGGCAGGTCCTTAACCTGTTCAGCACGAGCAGCAATGACGGAAACGGAGATGCAAGCTGCCACAAGCAGCGGGAGAATAGCGAAATGTGCGCGGCGAAAGCCCTTCATCGCTATCTATTGTACGGGGTTGGCAGGAGAGAAGTTCCAAAAACAGCTTCTTGCCGCCGCTGCACTACACTAATAGGGAAATGACTCAGAATCAGCCCCCCATCGCCCGCAAAGACCACAAAGAGACTGCTCTGCACGGCACAGTGCTCATCGACGACTACGCATGGCTGCGCGACAAGCAAAACCCCGAGGTCACTGCCTACCTGGACGCCGAAAATGCCTACGCCGAATCCGTGATGGCGCCACTCAACGGCCTGCGCGAGCGGCTTTATGACGAGATGCTCTCGCATATGAAGCAGACCGACGTGTCAGTTCCCTTCCGCAATGGCCGCTGGTGGTACCTGACGCGCACCGAGGAGGGCAAGCAATATGCCACTCACTACCGCAAAGCAGGGACCGCTTCCGGACCGGAGGACAATGCGCCTGAAGAGATCATCCTTGACGGCAACCAACTTGCCGAGGGCCACGCTTTTTTCGCCATCGGCGCCACCGACATTACCCGTGACGGCAACTGGCTGGCCTACTCGACCGACACTACCGGCTTCCGCCAGTACACGCTGCACATAAAAAATCTGGAAAACGGCGATACTCTCGCGGGTGAGGTCGAGCGCGTAGGCTCCCTTGTCTGGGCCTCCGACAATCGGACCCTGTTTTATACCGTCGAGGACGAAGAGCAGAAGCGCCAGTACCAGCTTTGGCGTCACACGCTTGGCACGCCACACACCGCCGATGTGCTCGTTTTCCAAGAAGACGACGAACGCTTCAATCTGGGCGCGGGGCGCACGCGCGACGGCAAATTCATCGTGCTGGAATCGGCCAGCCACATCACCACTGAATCGCGTGTGCTCTCAGCCTCCGAGCCCGAAGGCGCGTTTACGCTTATCAGCCCACGCGAGGACGAGCACGAGTATTCCATCGACCATCGCAATGGCCTGTGGTTTATCCGCACCAACGACCGCGGGCGCAATTTCCGCCTGGTCACTGCGCCGGAGGCCACTCCGGACCGCGAACACTGGACCGAACTCATTCCCCACCGCGATGATGTAATGCTCGAAGAAGTGGACCTCTTCGCTAGCTTCTTCATTGCTTGCGAGCGCGAGGACGGTTTGCCGCGCCTGCGCCTGTGGCGCTTCGTCGGCGAAGGACCGGAAGCCGCAAAGGCCGGCGAAATCAGTTTCCCCGAGCCTGCCTACAGTGCCCAGCCACACGTCAATCGAATTTTCGATTCGCCCACCTTCCGCTACTCTTACCAATCCCTGGTGACGCCTGCTTCTGTCTACGAATACGACCTGGCCACCGGCGCTTCGGCCCTCCTCAAGCAGCTTGAAGTCCCCGGCGGTTTCGACCGCACGCTATACGCAAGCGAGCGCGTTCATGCCACTGCGGCTGACGGTGCGCAGGTTCCCGTGTCGCTCGTCTATCGCAAAGACCGCCGCCAGCCCGGCAAGAATCCCCTCTATGTTTACGGCTATGGCTCTTACGGCTACTCGCTGCCGGTGGCCTTCAGCCCCAACCGGTTGAGCTTGCTTGATCGCGGTGTTGTAATGGCCTATGCGCATGTGCGTGGCGGGGGCGATCTGGGCAAACCATGGCACGACGCCGGCAAGATGCTCTCGAAACGCAACACCTTCACGGATTTCATCGCCGCCGTTGAGCATCTGACCGCGTCTGGCTATGGCGACCCCGCGCGCGTTGCCATCGAGGGCGGGTCAGCCGGTGGTCTGTTGATGGGTGCGGTTGTCAATCTTCGTCCCGAACTCTTCCGCGCCGTTCTTTCTCACGTGCCTTTTGTGGACGTGATGAACACCATGCTCGACGCCACGCTGCCCCTCACTGTTCCGGAGTACGAAGAGTGGGGCAATCCCAACGAGGCCGAATCTTTTCGCTACATGTTGAGTTATTCGCCCTACGACAATCTGAAAGCAGCGAGTTATCCCGCCATGCTGGTGAAAACTTCGCTCCATGACAGCCAAGTCATGTATTGGGAGCCGGCGAAGTATGTCGCCAAACTCCGCACGCTCAAAACGGATGATAATTCCCTGCTGCTTGTAATCAATATGCAAGCTGGCCACGGCGGCTCCAGCGGCCGCTACGATTATCTGAAGGAGATCGCCCTCGACTACGCCTTTCTTCTCCGCGAGTTGCAGTTAGTTTGATAGAGTTTCCGTGAAGTTTTTTGAGGTTCTCACCAATTCCCAGGGGCGCTCTGAACACTCCTCATTGTCGAGGCAGAGATTTCGTCAGCGGATGAAGCCCGCGTTTATCTGGCTCGGAACGCCCCCTATATAAGTTCTGGCAGTTACTTCGGCGCGTCGATGCGAACCAGCAGAACATCATGGCCACCCAGTTCAAGCGGCTGGCCGTCATTGAGCGCGATCGGCTTACCGGTCCATAAGTCCTTGCCGCTCTGCGGACCGTGCAGACCGAGTTTTTCCAAACTCAGATGAAACGGGTGAGTGGAGTAGCGGTTGTCGCCGGCGTTCACGACGGCGATGGCCAGCGCGCCACCGGCCAAATGCCGCGTCCACACATCCACTTCGCCTTCGCTGTAAACGCGCGTTCCCTGCTTGCCAAGGCGGTCCTGATCGATGGCGATCACGTCGCGGTTGGTGAGGATAGCCTTGATCTCTGGCTTCATGTTGGGCAGGTCGTTGCCCGCCAGTAGAGGCGCGGCCAGCATGGCCCACAGAGAAAAGTGGGCGCGGTTTTCCGCAAGCGTGAGTTTGCCGTTGCCCACTTCGAGCATGTCCGGATCGTTCCAGTGCCCGGGACCGGCGTAGCTCTCCAAACCAGCTTGCTGGCTGACAATCGAGTAGATGCGGTCCCAGTCGGGCGAGATATCCCCAGTTGTGCGCCACAGATTGCCACCAACCGAGGGCGCCCACTCCCAAGCTGCGTCCCATCCGTATTGGCAGAGCGAGTAGACAATGGGCCGTCCAGTCGCCTTGAGCGCTTTGTCCATCTTGACGTAAGCGGCAACCATCAGCCGCATCTGAGCGGCCCTGTCGGTGGGAGCCTGCTTCTCCATCACGTCAGGAATAAACCCACACAAGTCGTACTTGAGATAATCGATGCCCCATCCAGCGTAAAGCTGCGCATCCTGCGCTTCGTGTCCGAGCGAGCCTTCGTATCCGGCGCAGGTCTTGGAGCCTGGCGAGGAGTAGATGCCGATCTTGAACCCCTTGGAATGGACGTAGTCGGCCAGGGCTTTCATGTCAGGGAACTTTGCGTTGGCGTGCAACACGCCGCTCGCGTCGCGCTGGCCTTGCCACGTGTCGTCTATGTTGACGTAGATATACCCCGCGTCTTTCATGCCCGTAGCAACGAGATGGTCCGCTGCGTCGCGCACCCCCTTGTCATCGACTTTTTCAGCGAAGTAATTCCAACTGTTCCAGCCCATGGGCGGCGTTTGCGCCGCCATCCGAGATGGGGTCTGGGGCGTCTGCGCCGCGGCCTGTGTCTGCGCGACGGTGGTGAGAGAACTCAGAATAATAACGGCCGGGAAGAGAAAGGCAACAATTCGCATGGAGTGTCCTTTTGAAAATGAATTCAAGGAGAATTGTATGCCCGGAACATGCAATTCAGAAAGTGCGGCGCGCGCCCCGCAAGCGCAGTCATTCCTGGAGCGTGTTTCAAAAACTCGCTTTGTGTCAGGACGCGGCTGCAAAGACTGCCCTGAGCGCAGCCGAAGGGTGCCGAAAAGAGCATTCAAGGCAATGGGGGGGACCGCTGAGGGATTGCAACCGTCACACGGGAGCCCTTTTGAAACATGCTCTCTAAGTTGCAAGCTTTGCCGGACCGGTGGATTCCCGGACGATAAGCTCCGGTTCCACGGCAATCTCCGCGTGTGGAGTGAGTGTGCCATGGATGAGGTTGAGCAGGCTCTGGGTCGCAATTCTGCCAATCTCAGCCAGCGGCTGACGAATCGTTGTAAGGCGCGGCTGGGTGTACGCAGCCGCCATGATGTCGTCAAAGCCAATCACCGAAACATCGTCCGGCACACGCAGGTTGAAGTCTTGAAGTGCGCGGATGGAACCGATTGCGGAGATGTCGTTGAAGGCGACCAGCGCGGTAAAAGGCAGCCGGGGCGCGAGTAGTTGCTGTATGACTGGATAGCCCAGCTCCGGAGAGGTCATGTCGCGGTCAAGGCTAACGACCAGTTCCGGCTTGATCTCCAAGCCCAGTTGCTCCGCAACTGCCACAATCCCATTCCAGCGCGCATTTGAGTCGGAGCTGAAGGGTTGTCCACGCATGAACGCGATCTTCCGGTGCCCAAGAGCATACAAGTGATTCAGGGTCAGTTCCGCGGCGCGAACGTGGTCGAGTACGACGTTGGTCACGCCCGCGATCTGGCGATGACCCGCGATCGCGACTACGGGGACGGAAATGGGATGCTCAAGCGCGGTATCGATGGCGATGATGCCTTGCGCGCCACGGCTAATCAGCATCCGCGTGTAATCCTCTACCAGGTTCTTGCGGTGCCGGTGGTGAGCCGTGAAGTAGAAATATCCCGCATTGATCAGTTGATCGCCGACGCCGCTCATCACCTCCGAGTGATAGCCGTCATTCAGTTCTGGCACAAGGATGCCGACAGTAAGAGTGCGCCGGTTCCGCAGGGAACGCGCAAGTTGGCTCGGGACGTAATTCATCTCCTTCGCGGCAGCCTTGATCCGGTCGCGTGTGACTTGGGGAATCGTGCGGCCTGGCACATCGTTGAGAACCACCGATACGGTCGCCGGATTCAGCTGCAGATAGGCCGCCAATTGCTTCAGGTTTACCGAGTGCCGGGCCGCAGTTCTTGTACCCGGTTTACGCTCTTCAGTCCTTGCGGAATCTTCCATTGAGCCATCTCACCTTTTTTCGCTGGATTCCGGTTTGGGAGTCCATCCTTCCCGGGACATGCAGTGGCATTCGGCAGCTATTTCTACAAAACATACAATCCTGCGCCTCTTTCCGCTCTAAGCTCTTTGTACAACAATGGTCTACCCCGGTGCCAGCCGTGTCGAGCAAACCGCCTGACCTGGCAGACCCGAATCCTCTCACGTCTGAACTCATTACCACTTCAGGGTTACCACCGAGTCCTTGGGCATCCGAACCTGAAGCATAAACGAGTTCAAGCCACAGTCCACTCTACGCGCCTCGCCCCGGTTGGTGATAATCAGCACGCGGCGAAAATGCCTTGTGCATCGAAGTGCTGGCTGGCTACGTTGCCGATGCCGTCAAACAGAAGATAGAGGAGACTTCCATATACATTTAAGATCCCTGTGCGATATCCTTTTTCGGTCATGAGAGAATCGCAAGATCACCTTGATCAATCGTTTGTTCACTTAGCCGTCACCTTTCTGTTTCGATAGCGAATAGGCATTGGCCGCCAGAACAAAATCGCAGAAGTGTAAGATTTGCACTGTCCAGAAAAATGCTCTGCAAGGAAGTGAGAAATCGGAGACCGCATGAAACAACTGTCAAGAAGAGAATTCTGTTCGATTACCGCAGCTCTCGGGGCAACCGCGCTGAGCGCGCCGCGTCGGTTGATGGCGCAGCCGGACGCCCTTCGGGTTTCGCTGGTCATCGACCCATCGACAAGTCTCGCCACGGTCCCCGCGGATTTCATGGGGCTGAGCTACGAGAGCGGGCAGCTTGCATATCCTGATTTCTTTTCGCCTCAGAACACTGCCCTGATTGAAATGTTCCGCACGCTGAGTCCAGCGGGAGTGTTGCGCCTCGGCGGCAATCTGAGCGAGTTCACTGTCTGGTCCGAGACGGAGCCAGCAACCCCACCAGATGCAGGTGGATTGGTGGGACCCGACCCAGGCCATCGTGCGCCGCGCACCTTTACGATTACGCCGCACTCCATTCGGAACCTGAAAAGCTTTCTGAACGCGACCGGATGGCGCTGTATTTATGGACTGAATCTTGGCGGAGGCTCTCTTGAGGAGGCGCTCGCCGAGGGCCGCTTCGTGGCCAGAACTCTCGGTAACAAACTGGTGTGCGTCCAGTTTGGCAACGAGCCTGATCTCTTCAAACATCGCGATCAGGGGAACAAGCCATGGACCTACGACGAGTTCCTGGCACGGTGGAAGACGTTCAGAGCCGCGTTTCGTGAGAAGCTTCCAGAGGTTGCGGTGGCCGGACCAGATACGGCCTTCAACCAGAAGTGGGTGAAGCAGTTTACCGAGGACGTTCCAAAAGACGTCGTGCTGGCAACGAGCCACTACTACGCCGAGGGTCCACCTGATGATCCGCGCATGAACATCGATCTGCTTTTGCACCCCGGCGCCCGGTTCGATAATTCTTGCCGGCAAGCGCTGGACTCAGCAAAGGTTGCCGGCTTGCCATTTCGCATGGCGGAGGGAAACTCCTGCTATAACGCAGGAAAACAGGGAGTCAGCGATACATTTGCATCCGCGTTGTGGGCGGGAGATTTCTGCTTGCAAATGGCGTCTATGGGCTGTGCGGGAGTCAACCTGCATGGAGGCGCGAACGGCTTCTATTCGCCGGTCGTCGGTTCCATCGCAGGCGGCTTTGTGGCACGGCCGGAGTACTACGGACTTATGCTGGTGCAACATTTTGCGGGACTAACTATGTATCGAACAACGCTCGAGGCACAGGGCACGAACCTTACCGCCTATGCGGCGCGCGGGGGCGGCGAGAGTGGTCTGATAGCTATCTTCAACAAGGATGTGCGCGATGTCGAGGTTATCCTTGCCGAAGCGGCCCATGATTTCAAGCGTGCTACAGTCAAGCGCCTTGAAGCTCCAGCGATTGACAGCAAGCTCGGGGTCGCGTTCCAAGGAGCGGCGGTGGGAAGGGATGGACGGTTTCATCCACGGCACAAAGAGTTGCACAGGACTCCCAGCGGCAAGCTGAGCCTGCGCGTGCCCGCTTACTCCGCGGCGCTGATCCAGATGCACTGACTCGCGTGCCGGCCTCGCGCGACACGGATGCTCTGATGGAGTCCTGCCGCTGTCCGAAGTGTGTCTTGCGCATTTACGAGTCAACCGATTGTTTGCATAAGATTCATAGGCCCTTCCCTGGCTGCCGGAGGCTTACGGAACGCAGCGCAATCATCAACAGAGCCGCCGCGAAGGGCACAATGAGTCCATACCGCAGCGATCCGTAGTGCGCCGAGAGCATTCCGGTCAGCCACGGGACGAATGCCGACCCCAGCCCCGCTGCGGCAAAAATCCATCCGCGCGGAGAACGCTCCAGGATGAAGGAAAGCAAGAGCGGATAGAGCGGACCAATGCTCAGCCCTGCCAGCCCTGAGCCAGCCCGGATCGTCGCTGTTTGCTGTGTCAGAATGAGTAGGGCGATAGAAGCAGCCGCGCCGAAGAGAGTGGCAACAAGAAGCTTGCGGCGGCCAATGACTGCGAGCAACCTGGTGGAAAAAACCAGCCGGCTCAACATGATTCCGAACCAGAACAGAGCGGTGGAAACAGCTGCTCCGCCGCTGTCCTGAGGATCAGCGCGATGAGAGTAGGTCGCCAGCCAGCCGCTCAGCGAGCTCTCTATGCCAACGGCGCACATCGCCAGCACCACCAGCGGCAGCAAAGAGCTCAAGGGCACGGGATCCCGCCGCAGCAACGCGTCCGTCATCGATTGCGCGCTTGCGGCTCCCTGCCGCTCCCGGAAAATCACCCAAACGAAGACCAGCAGAAACAATCCTTGAAAAGTGAAGAAGAGCGGGCTTAGGCTTGCCAAGCGGAGGAAGGGCAGAAACAGCATCGGGCCTGCCGTGGCTCCGGCAGCCCAGGCAAAGTTCAGCCGCTCCAGTTTGGCGGCCCGGTCGTTGCCGTATCGGTCGGAAAAGAGCAGGCTGGTCGCGGTCATCACCATGCCCAGCCCCAATCCGAAGAAAAAGAAGGTTACGAAGAGCATATGTAGCCCGGCAAACGACAGGACGCACGAACTCGTCACCAGCAATCCGTACCCGGCGATGAGCGTGCGGACGCGATTGGCTCTTGTCAGAATTGCACCCAGCGAAGAACCAAGAAACTGCAGCAAGAAAAGAAAGCCGGCTGCGTCGTCTCGCAGCCCCCACTTTTGCAAGATTGCCGGAAGCAGTACTCCCAGCATGACGGTTCCAGTTCCGGTGAGACCAAAGCCGGTGCCCAGAACCCAGCTTGACGCAGTCCACCGGTCCGCAAAAGACTCCATAGCGGAGCTACTTTGATCTGTCATGTACCCCCGATAACGCTTGCCCTCGAATTATAGCCCGCATGTTCAGCCCTCGAACATGGCGCCACCAGGCATAGCTGGGCTCCCGGAGATAGGGGAGCCGAAAGGCTCTGCCAGTCCGTTCGAACGCGGCAGACTTCGCCGCTCGCACACCGGGTACCTCAAGATGGCCCATTACCCGCCATCTGGAAAATAGATGGAGGCTCCTCATGAATGCAGCCCCTCGCGCATCGCTGAAACAAAGTTCCAGCCCCGAATGCGATGAGGTTCAGTCGAGGAAATCTCTAAGAATCTGTCCATAAACCAGCGATTCTGCAAAGGGACGGCTTCCGCCGCGCCGATCGGGGGCAAACAACGGCGTATGAACTCCGGATCCCCACCATATTTTGCGCGTAAAATCCTTGTTTTCTTTAGGTTACTTGGTTTGTGGACAAGTTTGAAGTAGTTGATATTTACGCGATAAACCCACCAGGAATCGAACCTGCAACCAGTTGGCCAAAAGCCGGAAATCCGCCTTGCCTTGCCGTGTTCATCGTCGCTATATCTTACTTATATTTATATACTTGGAGCGGCCGGTTCGACGCGGCCGGTACTGCTGGGGTTACCCGCAACCGCTCCTGGCTTTCAACACTTCCCTGCAAAATTCTCCGCAACGTCCTCAGGCACCTTCCAGCCGACGAGGTCATGCGAGACTCAAACTTGAGAAGTGCAATGCCTCATCAGCCCAAGCCACCGCCTTCGCATAGCACCGAATTGTTTCTTGCTGATTCAAGCCGTGGGCGTGAGCGATCATATCGCAGTCTGCCCAATCTCCTTGCTCGTAAGCCACTACCCACCTCAATAGGCTGCTTTCGGGACTCACCGCGCCCTGCAACGCTTCCCGGATCTTCTCCCGCAAGGGCAGCGCCGGAACCAGATCCGGCATGGCTATTCGTAGCATCGCCGGAAGCAGGCTGAACATCCCCAGCAGATACTGCTCTGGTTGCTCCAGCGCGCACAGCCCAGCGGCCAATTCGCAAAAACGGGCTCGCACAAAGGCCATCCGCAGAATCTCCTGCGGCTGTCTGGCGTTGAACTCACTGGTGATTGCCAGTGTCGCGACGTGGCGAATTGTGTCGTCACCCACCAAGAGCAGCGCCGCTTGAAGCGATCGGACTCTCTCGCGGATGGGGTACAGTGGCGAGTTGACCAGTTGTAGAAACCTGTGCGTAAGAGAGGCGTCCCGTTTCACTAGCTCGCTCAGTTGACGAATGTCCAAGGGGTCATGTTGCAGGAGTTCCAGAATCTGGATATGAGAAGACTGGTTAGCCGGTATCTTCCGGTACTTGACGAGCAGCGGACGGCAGAAATAGTACCCCTGAAACAGTGTGAAGCCCTCTGCGCAGGCTTCCTTGTACTTCTCCTGCGTCTCCACCTTCTCCGCCACCAACACCGCTGAACAACCCTTTAACCGCTTCAACAACTCCCGCCGCGCTGCCGCGTCCATCTGAACAAAATCCACCTTGATGTAGTCGGCCATCTCCACCAGCGGTGCGAGATCCGGCTTCCAAACAAAATCGTCGAGGGCGATCCGATAGCCAATAGCCTTCAGCCTGCGGCATGCGGCAATCAGTTCAGGCGTGGGCTCAATCGTCTCCAGCAGCTCCAGCACCGTCAAACCAAGCGGGAGAACGTCCACTAGTTGCGCGGTCAGCGAATCCGCCGTGCAATTTACAAACGCCGACAACCCCGCCGTGAGCTTTTCCAGCCCGAACATCACCGTATTGTCAAGCACTGTGCGAGTGGCAAAATCGCTGCTTCCACTGTAGGCCGGCACCGGACCTGCCCGAAAGAGCAATTCATAGCCATGTACCATACATTGCGAGTCCAGAATTGGCTGCCGCGCCATAAACCGCAGTGCGCCTTCAGGCTCAGACTGTGCCGCATCGCGCCATGTGCTGTCCATGCTGCTCTGTACCCCTTCTTGCCTGTCCGTAGTTGGTTGACTCCATTAAAGATACAGGATACCGCTTCGCCCCTTTGAGCACAACAGCTAAGGCACTCAATTTGAATTCTCGCACACATCTTGCTTCACCGCTCGCATTCTCGAGCTTTTCGCCAGCAATTCTTGAATGCCTGAGAGCAGTTCGTCTGAATCGTTCCTGAGTGTCGCATCCGCAAAGCAGCCACAGTCCTCGGCAAGGTTGGCAACGCAAACTACGGGTGTGCGTGAACCGGACGATCGAATCAAGAAGGTGAGCCTCTCTTTGTTTTCCAGCGAAATGGAATTACCCAGAAGGACTAGATCGAAATCTCCCGCCCTGAAATGATCGATCGCCTCCTTAATCGTACCTACCGATATGACGATATATCCCGCGGATTTCCAAGCTGCATTTTGAGCGGTTGGCAGCGATGGATCTAAGCCGACGGCAAGGATGACAGTTAAGGGCATATGCACCTCCATATTTGGCGCGGGCAGCCTTACTAGCTACTGATACAAGTGGCATATATTGCCTTGGTTCGCGATGTTATTTGCATTTCGGTTCGCAAGCTATCTTCTTTTGCTCACCCCTCTAATTGCTCCGTTTTCCCTGTGGGACTCGCCCTCCTCTCGTCTGGCCCGAGCGGGCGGCGCCTTCGTTGAATTCCTTTGCCACGCTCGCCGATATATTGATTGCCCGATTGCTCGGGCAGGAGAAACCGTATGTCCCTCGTAGTCTGGACCGAAGAACTTTCGGTCGGAGTTAAATCCATTGACGACCAACATACCGTATTGTTTGAAACCATAAACGATCTTCACACAGCCATGATGAAAGGCCAATCGAGAACCGTGGCCGGACCTCTTCTGCATACGCTGGTTAACTATACTTGCGAGCACTTTGCGGCGGAAGAAGCATTGCTGGAGGCTGCCAGGTATCCGGCATTAGCCACGCATCGCATCAAACACAAGGAACTGACCAAACAAGTGGAGGAGTATGTCACCCGCTACGAAAGTGGTGATATTTCTCTCAGTGTTCAGTTGTCTGACTTTCTATCCGATTGGCTCACCAAGCACATTCAAAGCACAGACAAGGAATACGGTCCTTGGTTGAACGAGCATGGCGTGCGATGAGCCGGCTTGGTCATCGTCCGTCTCTCACCACATCGCTGCTGTTCGACGCGTTTCCACCGGTCGAGTAACATTCAGGCGGGCTCTCGAGTTCTTCTTCGTCCGGCACTCCGAGGCCCGGAGCAGGCAGTGTAGCGTTCTCCATCCTTGCCTGGCATTCAATTGCCCCCTTCAGCCTGCTTGCCGGTATCTTTGGCCGCTGGCGTGAGTTTTCGCAAGACAAACTCCTGCGCAAGGCCGCTGAGCATACGTTCGGCAGTACCAACTGCAAAGTTTCCAAACACTAGGCCCGCGCCTCGGTTCGATTGCGGATAGTAAGCATTCGAGAGGGCGCTTGATGCCAGATCTCCCCCCATACTCGAAAAGTTCGGCTGAGGCCGGCCATTGTCTCCCCGGCAGATGAAAGGGTTGAAGAGCGCGTGACGAAGACGCGACTCGGTTGTGCCGGTACCTTGATAGAAGTAGCGCGGATCTTGATGGAGCAGGGACGGCAGGACAGCCCCGCCAATCATGATGTCAGAAAAGCTAGTTGCGCTGATTGCGCCTAGCCGCTGGCCGTACCCCTTGGCTCCCTGAACGTAGTCGGGCGTGTTTGCCGCCTGATCGATACCAGCCATGAACATCACGCCTGCGATGCTGACCGGATCGATGGAGACACGCATCGCGAGTTTGAACTTCAGCTCCGTCGTGAGCGGCACCGCGTTCTTCGAATCGTAGACCACATAAAAGTTGGGAATGAAGCCGAGGACACGTTGTTGCTCCTCAACGTGAAGCTGCTCGACCGCGATTTGCTCTGTAGAACCATACACCGTAACCGAGGTCTGTTCACTTCCAATCTTGAGTCCAACGTCCTTCAGAAGCATATATTGACCCGGTGCGAGGATGATCTCTGCAGAGGCCCAGGTCACAAATCCTTCGCGGCTGACAGTAATCCGGTACGGCGCATTCCCACGAAGGCCGTTGAACGCGAATGCACCGGTATCGTTTGACACGATCTGGCGGTGATCCGCTGGAGCTTGGCCATCCAGGGTCACGGTGGCGCCAGGAAGTATATCTCCATATAGGTCAGTTACTGTACCGCTGATGCTTCCGGCCTCGTACTGCGAGACAATCGACGATGCGGGTTGGGAGTTCTGGCTTTGTTGACTGGCCGTCTGCTGTGCCGGAGATTCGACTGGAGCAGACTGCGGCTGTGGAGCCTCCGGAAGCAAAGCGGCCGCTGTGAGTTCGCTCGTTTGCTGCGCCTGTAACTGAGCAGGCAATAGGGACAAAGTAAATACAGTAACTAGAGCCAAAGAAAGACTATTCGAATTCAATTGCATCCATTCACCTGTGGCCGAACCATTGGTCCAGCTTGCGACTCGCGATGCTTCCTCACAGTTAATAGGCTAAGTCCGCCAAAGAGCAACAGGACCATCAACTCCATAGCGAGGAATAACCGCTTGGGTTGAGCTGGAATCAGCATCTCGAAGATATGCGCGAGCACGACAAAGATATCCAGGCACAGAACCAGCATCGTGCTTAACGCGAAAAGTAATGCCCATATGCCGGCAAGACGGTACCTGCGCCATGCGAGGACCGCCACTCCGGAGACATACACTGCGGACATGGCAGCCCAATGTGCGGGAAGAAAGTGGTGAAAAGGAAACAAGAGACCACTGGCGCTTGCAACAACAGTAAACTCGAAAAAAACGGCCACCCGCTTCTTGTACAACTTCCCCTCCAAAAAACCAAACAGCATCCAAGCACCGGCGCCGATCGCGATCGTACCAGATACGGCATGAACGAACTTTAAGATCGTGAAAATCATCGTTCCTTCCTCCCCGCCCCGGTTACTGGTCCGAGACACTTTTCAATCTTGTTGAGCAGCGCGCGAAGCTTCTGTAAAATCTCTTCGCGGGGACACCGCGACCGAAGTATCGGCCCGCTTGACTGCGGAGCGCGCTATGTGAATCCAGGGCCATCTCTGGCCGCATGATCGCCGGGGTTACTCATATTGCGCCACTCCGCGTTTTCCCAATGAGATCATCCAATCGTCCTCTAGAAGGAATCAGGCTCCACGCCGCCCTGTGCGTATATTTCTGCTGACCGCTCCGGATTTCCTCATTGCCTTCGAAAGACGCCATCTGGCCCTTTGTAACCGCGACTTGGCAGTTCCGAGGCGCATTCCCAGAGCGCGTGCAACCTCCTTGATTGAGCAATCATCGAAATCGCATGCCGCCAAAATGAATCTATACTTTGGATGCAATTTCAGAGCCTCGCGTCGCAACAGGCCGCGAAGTTCGCGATGAGAGCAATCCTCCTCGGGACCACGGCGCATATCCCGCGGGCTTTTCATGCAGAATCGATCCTCCTCTCCTTCTTGCTCGTCAAGGGATATCCACCGGATGTGCTTTTCTCTCCTTTTGTTAGAGAGCGCTGTATTGATAACGATTGCAACCAGCCAGGAAGAGAAGCGGGACTCGCCGCGGAACGTTCCGATATTCACGAAGGCGCGCAACATTGTCTCCTGAACTAAGTCCTCTGCATCTTCGGCATTCATCACGTAGCGGCGTGCCGTTCGATAGACCGTGGCTCTGTGACGCGTCAGCAACTCCTCCCACGCCGAGGTGTCTCCGTTTTGAGCAGCAACAACAAGTTCCTTATCCGTCCATAAATGCGGGATTTCCGGCTCTTCCGGAAGTTTGATTAAGCATCCTCGCGCAGCCGGCGCAATATGCAGCGCGTAATCACACGCATTCACAACCAACCCGCGCCGCATCTCTACCTCATTACATGCGGAAGCCAGCTGCGTATGGCGCACCAGCGGCAACACTCTCGCGGAAATGCGTTTATCGTCGAATTTTGATTGAGTTTGCATGAATTTGCCTTTCATGTGGCACATACGGCAAGCCGGATGAGTATGAACACGAACCAGTCAACGCTGAGAATCATGGCAAAAATCGAACACCACCAGAGCAAATCCCCAGCAGGCACAGTAACGACACGACGCGAAATGGACATCTCAATCGAGCCGGTAGCCATCTTTGCCGCTGAATCTCAAACGTGGTCTAGCTAAACGCGGGCAGCGCCTGGACGGAATACTGCGCGCACTTGCGATTGAGCTTTGCAGGCGAGGCCTCCTGTTATGCCTGACGTCCAACCGATGAATGCGCTTGCGCCATCGTCCTCTGATGCGCATCCAAAACTCGTCGTTATCTGCATTCATGCCCTTCCCCCTTCCAACTCGTCTGGTCATGCACTATCAAGTGCGTCCTTGCTCAATCGCCATTGGTCAGCCAACTTCATCAAATCAACTGCAAATATCCTGCCGGTTAAGCGTCTTTCGTGTACCTCTACTCTGCCCGCCAGTAAGCTGTTCAATCGTCGCGAGCAGCATTTCCGGAGACTGATTAGGAGGCGCCCACTCGTCATATAGCGGGTCATCCAAGATGTCTATCTCCGCGCTGATTACCAGGATCTTCGCGCCTGGCCATCGCCGGCGTATATATTCGCTGGAGGTTTGTGTCTCGAGCCGGGTGAGCGTGTGATGAAGAATTGCAATGTCACAATTGTTTCGCTCTGGAATTGCATACATATCCCGGAGACTCGTTACAGCAGATAACCGGCAGTTGTGCCGCTGAAGAAGTGCATCACGGACCGCGTTACATGAATCCTGAGATCCGATCGAAAGCACCTGCAAAGTAGCTGTCATATCAGCACCCCCTGTGATCCCGCGATCAAGCGATGGCCCACAGTATGTCCTCAAGATCGGGATCGAGCCGCCCGAACCTGAGAATCGCGGATTGCGCCATCGTTCGTTCTGCGGTCATACGGCTTCACTTTAAGAAAGCTCTGGACTTGACTCTTTCTCAGCGAGAACCACAACAACTGCTCTCTCTGACATACTTATGAAGACTGCGCGTGAACCATGAATCCACGCCAATGGCCAGCAAAAGCTAGCCCATAAGCAGAACAGCGTAAATACCGTGAACCAGCAAACTGCGAACACCTTGCCAATTGTTTTCATAGCGACAGCTCATTCCTGCTCGTGACTAGTGGTCCGTTCAATCGGTTTGTTACAAGCCTTAATGCCTGAAGCACTGTTGACGCAGGGATGGTCAGGCGTGCGGTCAGGCTCACAATCACAACATTGAACTTGTTCGTCTTTCGCTCCGGCTTGTGATGTTCTCCTGGTTCCGTCGCTAGCGGCCCGTCCAGCACTGGTTGAATTCGCGTGTTTCGTTCCTGCCGGCTGCAGCGTCTGAACAAGGTAGGAGTTGTATGTGCCGCTTGCGTGCAGGCGGCAACCGCTGGCCACCAGCCGGCTCAGCAGACGGCGGCCAGCTTCGTCTACCGATGAAACATTTTTCAGAAAAACGTGGACGGGCTTTCCCAACAAGACCGCCTGCCCGCAATATGTTTCGGCGGTCTGCACGTAATCTCCGGCCAGATGACCATCAATCGTCACATCCGTACGAGATCGGCCTTCGATTTTGCTGATCCTGAAAATCACGAATCACCTCCCGTGGGCTAGTCTTGCACTTTGCTGCCCAATTCACTCGCGGAGTAAAGACGGTCCAAATCGGCGCTGATCGTTGCGGAGACTCATTTCGAGAGGCCCTGTATCTTGCGGGCAAAGGCTCGACTCCAGACCGTGCTTGAATCGACCCAATCAGCCCTTCCATCCCGCAGCGGCGGAGTCATACGCGAAGGGTCTCGATGCCAATCCGGCCACCTTAAATCAATGAAAATGGTGTGCTTGCGCGCACGGGATCGCCAACCCAAAGAAGACCAGCTCAGGACCTGCTTTCTATAGTGCGAGTCATAGGCGATTGCGACAATCACTCGCCAACGTTGCCCGCAAACTGCTGAAGTATGCGGCCCGTATCACGGATTGTGCAGGCCTCGCCGTTCACCGTCTCAAGTGCCGATATCGGCACTTGCCGATGGCAGATGCCGAAGCTCGGCACAAGGTGTATCCCCGCGGCGAAGCACGGCAGTATTTCATTCGTGGCGTAAGGCCCACTCTCCCGCGATGCTTATGCGTTGTTATAAGTTGCTATGATTAGAATTGTGGATTCCATTGAGAATGGGCTTTACCGGTCTCTTTTCGAGTTGGCTCAGGCCCTCTCGGGACACAGCGATCTGCAGAGCCTCTGTGACAGCCTTGACCATTCGCTCCGCCAGGTAATCGAGTTCGACTATCTCGGACTGGCACTCTATGACGCGGATCAAAATCTTCTGCGGTTGCATGCCGCAACAGGTATTCAGACAACCAAGCCCCGAATGACGGCCGTTGCCGTTGCGGATAGTCCCGCTGAATGGGTTTTGCGGGAGCAACAGCTTCTGGTCATTCCTGACCTTGCCGTTGAGACGCGGTGGCCGAAATTCATTACTCACCTCTGTAGCCAGGGAGTGCGTGGAGCTACCTTTGTTCCTCTCAGTAACGGGTCCCGGCGCCTGGGAGTCCTGGCCTTCGGTGTCCTGGCCTCCGGAATACGATCGAAGTATGAGCCAAGCGAAGCGGAACTTGCGCTTGTCCAGCGCGTCGCATCGGAAGCCGCGGTTACTGTTGACGCGTATTTGATGCAGCAGCAACTCATACAGCAGCGCGACAGGCTTCAAGTGTTGTTCGACGTGACGAACGCGCTGGTGTCGAGATTGCCATGGGACGCGCTGTTTGCATCGATTTCCGACCAACTCTCGCGGATCGTCAAACACGACTTCGCCTTACTGACACTTTACGACGAGCATACCGGCCACGTCAGACCATATGCGCTCCACTTCACAGGTGAACCGCTTTTTGATACGGATGAACCGGATATGGATGTGACGGACCTCCCTACCGCGGAGGCACTTCATTCCGGTAAGGCGGTTGTCCTGAGCGAACCTGATTTTAAGCGCTTTCCATCCCCCGAATACCAACGATTCGTATCTCTCGGCTTTGGTGCTTCCTGCTCCATCCCGCTCATAACTCCAAACCGCACTTTGGGTACTCTGGAGATTGCGCGAACCAGCGTAGAGCCATGGGTAACCGAAGATGTGGAGCTTCTGGTGCAGGTGGCTCATCAGATTGCAATCGCTGTTGAGAATTCGCTCTCCTACCGCGAACTGGCCGAAACCAAGGAAAAACTCGCCACAGAAAACCTCTATCTTCAAGACGAAATTCGTTCCGATCAGAACCTCACCAATATGATTGGCGAGAGCCCGGCATTCCGAGCCTTGATGAAGAGCGCACAGATAGTGGCGCCTACTGACGCCTCGGTACTGGTGCTCGGTGAAACAGGAACCGGAAAAGAGTTGATCGCTCGCGCCATCCATGACATGAGTGAACGCAAAAGCCGGACATTCGTGAAAGTGAACTGCCCGGCGATTCCAGCGACGCTCCTTGAGAGCGAGCTCTTCGGCCATGAAAAGGGTGCGTTTACCGGCGCCCTTGCACAAAAGATCGGTCGCTTCGAGTTGGCCGATCAGGGCACATTGTTCCTTGACGAGGTGGGTGAAATACCGCTCGAACTGCAGTCCAAACTTCTCCGTGCGATTCAGGAGCAGGAATTTGAGCGGCTCGGCAGCAATCGGACGATTCACGTGGATATTCGGATCATCGCCGCTACAAATCGCGATCTCAAGGTAATGGTCGATGAAGGAAAATTCAGGAGCGACCTCTACTATCGCCTGCATGTCTTCCCGATCGAGGCTCCGCCGCTGCGTGATCGCAAATCCGACATCCCGCTCCTCCTTCGGTACTTCACGCAGAAGTACGCCAACCGCATGAATCGGCGCATCGAATCAATTCCGGCAGCCGCAATCAAAGCACTCACCGATTACGAATGGCCTGGCAACATTCGGGAGCTGCAGAACTTGGTTGAGCGTTCGGTCATTCTCACCCATGGCTCGGTTTTGCAGGTTGCCGTGCGGGAGTCGCGAACCGTTGCGGAATCCATCCCAATGCGCGTCTCCGAGCTGCCCTTATCAGGCGAACGGGAAAAAATCCTGCGTGCATTAAAGGAAGCAAATGGCGTCGTTGGCGGGCCGGACGGAGCTGCGGCGCGGCTCGGCATCAAGCGGACAACGCTGCAATCCCGGATGAAGAAAATGAACATTGACCACGACTATCGCTGAACCCTCACTTTTTGTGTCAGGGGCAGAGCAAAACCAGGCCAGTGAGTGGCGGAGAGCGAGTCGCCCCGGTTAGCGAAAGCTCACGAGGGTTTCCTTGCCATCGTAGGAAATTTCCCTGTCTGCTTTGCTCGTCACTTCACCGCCGGCCCCGTGTGCGCTTTCCACCAAAACAATCCTGAACGTGTGCTTCTCGATCATTCCTGGGTACGATCCTTCACGTGTGCCGATCGTGAGGAGTTCCGCATTGTCGTTCCAGCGAATTGGAATCACGGAATGCTGACCGTTCTCGTAGTCGTAGCTGTCGCCCGCATCGTCGTATAGCTTGAATTCGCCGTCGGCTCCGCGATAGATGCGGAGTTCGATGGGACCGCCAGGACTCTGCTCGGCAAACTCGATCTCAGGTCCCATCGGAAGAATCGATCCGGCGCGCACATAAAGCGGCATTCGATCCAGTGGCGCCTCGGCTTCGATTTCCTTGCCGCCTGACACCGCTTCGCCGGTCCAGAAGTCATACCACTTCGGCGATGAGGGAAGATAGACGCTGCGATGCGTTGCGTCGGCCTTCAGCACTGGATTGACCAGGATTGCCGGTCCAAACATGAACTCGTCGCCGACATTCCACGTCTTCTCATCCGTTCGCCAATCCATGACCAGCGGACGCTGGATAGTGTAATCCTCATTCGTAACCTTCCACGCAAGCGAGTAAATGTAGGGCATGAGGCGATAGCGCAGCTTGTCGTAACGGATGAGCGTGGGCTCGACCTTGTCATAGCTCCATATCTCATTGTGCGGCCGATGGCCGTGTGTACGGAAGATAGGGCAGAAGGTTCCGAACTCAAACCAGCGCGCATAAAGTTCCTGGTAGGCTGGCTGCTCGGTGGCGCCGGGGAATGCAGGCCAGTAGCCTCCGATATCGGTTGTCCAATACGGATATCCGCTGAGAGCGAAATTCAGCCCGGCGGGCACTTGATGCGAGAGCGCCCAATAGCTGGTATACACATCCCCTGACCAAACGGTAGCGCCAACGCGCTGCTGGCCGAGAAATGCGGACCGGGTCAGCAGAAAGACGCGTTTGCGGTCGGTGGCTTGCCTCCAATGATCTTGTACGCCGAGCGTATGAAGTAGGGGAAAGATATTGGTGTACTCCGCGCCGTTGCCGATGGCAAGTTGTTTGTTGTGCAGAATGGCATCACCCATGTGGGGCCAAAACTCCTCCGGCTCGGCGCTATCGAGCCAGAAGGCGTCCCATCCCTGCGCGAGCAGCTTGCCGGGCAGGCGATTCCAATAGATGTCGCGCGCCTCCGGGCTGCTGGGATCATAGACATGCGCTCCGGGAATGAGAAGGTTCTTCGCTTCAAGCGTCTTGAAAGTTTCGGCCGCAGGATCGAGCAGGCCCCAAACGGAGATCATGGTGTGCACATTCTCTTTATGCAGAGCATCGAGGTCCTTCGGCACATCGTGGTAGTACGAGTTAAACTCGGGATCGCCCTCCGTCTTCCACCAGAACCAGTCCTGCACGATCGCATCTAACGGAATGTGCTCCGCGCGGTAGCGTTGCGCGATCTTCTGAATCTCGTCAAGCGATTCGTACCGGTCCTTGGATTGAAAGAATCCATAGGCCCACTTCGGCAGCATCGGCGTATGTCCAGTCATGCTCCGGTATTCGTGGATAATCGTATCCATCTCCGGGCCATAGATGAAGTAATAGTCAATCGAATGTCCCGCGGCAGCGCTGAACGAGAGCTCAGTTGGGAAGCGGTTGTCAACGTAAGTGAGAGCCGCCGTGTTCCACATCAGCGCATAGCCTCGGTTTGAGACCAGCATGGGAATCGCAACGTCCGTGTTATCCTGGCCCAATTCCACGGTTGCACCGCGGTAGTTGAAGAGACCGCTCTGATGCTGCCCGAGTCCGTAGAATGCTTCTGTCGGCACGGGAGAGAAGCGATCAGTGACTCCAAACGTGCTCTCGCCATTCAATTGCACCGGCTCATAGGTGCGCGGAAGACTGTCTCCCTCGCGCAAAAGAGGATCTCCATTGACCGCGCGAAAAGAGAGATTGCCTCGCTCGATGCCGAAACTTACTTCTAGCTTGTCCGTCTTGAGCGTTGCCGATTTCGCATCCTGCGTGAATTGAAACGGGGCGCCTGCGCAGGATTGGCGCGCATCGAGCATCCAGGGCTTCTGACCGGACTGCGCCGCTGCATCGGGCTTTGCCAATACGTGGATCACTGAACTGCCGCAGACCGTGACGTCGAGCACCTCGGAACCAACCGTGGCATGGAATCCATGCTCGGACTGTTGCGCCGCGACGGGCGCCAAGCCAGGCCTTTCCTGGCCGGGCATTTGACTCATGGCGCTTTGTGCCGCCCAGAGAAGGAGCAGGGTCGGCAGACACCGGCGAACCGCAGGCCGAACGATTAGCTTCGCGTTCAATTCAGAAGGCTGGGAGATCATTGCAATGTACCTTTCTGGGCGCAACTCTTTTTGCAAATCATCGAGTTCGAGAATGCGAGAAATTCGCATTCTTTCATGGATAAAACTGCAAGTCAGGACTTCCCTTTAGGATTGTCCATCTGCCAATACACCGCGTATCGCTGATCTCGAATCTGATACATCGGCAAAAGATTTTGTTTTGTGCCCTCTCCGGCGGCTTTGAAACGCAACTCCGATTTGGATTCAGTTTGAATCCACTGGTCCGTCCTGGAATCCGGAGCTGCAATCGCTTTCGGCAGCGGATCAGCCGAAGGAATCTTATCCGGGGCGGTATCCCCACTGTGGATCACCCTGTTCGGGCCGTCGGCGGGACCGGGCCCCAGATCCGCGGCAAGCACCAGCGGGCCGTAGAGGACAGCCGTTACTGATTCATCGCCAGGCAATGCCTCCTGCCGCAGTTCCATCGGCAAGCCGATGCTGACGGTATCGCCGTCCTGCCAGACTCTTCGAATCGCGAGATACGATCCTGGATCTGCAACTGCTTCCGAGGCCTGGTTATTGATCTTCACAGAAGCCCCCGTGGTCCATCCCGGAATCCGCACGTGAATTGTGCGAGCGATGGGACGCGAGGTTTTGATCTTGAGAGTCGTGCCTTGTTCGCGCGGGAATTGCGTGACCTGATCGATGAGCAAACCTTCCTCTTTCCAGTCGAGAGACGATGCGATGAACTGGTTCACGTAGACATCGCTGCCGCGATGGAAGAAGATCGTGTCGGTGAACTTGGCGAACTCCTCCGCGCCGGTTCCTGTGCAGCACCAGAAGGATTCTTCCGGCGAGTTGTAGACGCGCCAGTATCCGGCTGCAAGCGGAAAGAAGTACTGTTTCAAGCCTTCGGAGTTCTGCGTTCCCAGTCTGCAGTTGAAGAGCGAGCGTTCGTACTCGTCCATCCATCCAGCATTCGCGCTCCAGCCGAAGACGAGCCGCTCAAGCTTCATCAGGTTGTAAGCCACACAGCACTCGGCATTCTTCCATCCAAGTGTGCCCTTGAGTTGTCCCGGAAGCGTTTTCCAATTCTCATCGAGGCTGGTGTTCCCGATGGCATAATTCCGCGCGGTCAGCACTTCTTCGAGGAAGTACTCGGCAATTTGCCTGTAGCGGCGGTCGCCCGTGACCTCGTACATACGGGCAGCGCCGATGATCTTGGGAACGTGAGTGTTTGCGTGGAGCCCCTGCAATTGGTCCCGGCGCTCGGCCAGCGGATCGAGAAAGTCCGGCTGCTCGAAGAGATGAGCAGTTTCAATATATCTGTCCTTCTTCGTCAGCACTGCCAGGTTTATAAGAACCTCGTTCATGCCGCCGTATTCGGTGCGCAGCATACGCTGACGCTGCTCGGCGCTGATTCCCGTGAAGTAATCCCCTACCCACCGGGCCATGCCTTCGGCAATCGGAAGCGCATCGGAGTTGCCTGTCAGAACGTACATATCCAGCAAGCCGGCCATGATCTTGTGGTAAGTGTAGAAGGGCGCCCAGACCGGCTTTCCCTGAACGAGATGCTCAAAGAGGCCGGGCGGATAGGCGCTCAGATAGCCGCTTGAACTTTTTTGCTGGCATTGCGCAAGGCCGGCGACCAGTTCATCGCCCTTCTTCCTGAGCGCATCGTTTCCGGAGGTAGCTGAAGCCAGAGCAGCGGCTGACAGATAGTGTCCCCCGGCGAAATGACCGCGCAATTCACATGTTGGCTCTTCCCAGCCCTTATACGGCGTCGCGTTCGATGAAAGACCGGCTGTGACGCGGAACGAATGCAGAAGCCGGTCGACGGATAGCGAATCCAGGTAGCGCGCGTTGATCTCCGCCTGCTCGTTGAAGATGCCGGGAGCGAGACGAACCGCACTCAGCGGAAAGGGCGTGAGTCTTGCGCTTGCGTAAGAGGGCACAACCGCACCCAGGATCTCTGCCGACGCCAGAGAGCGAGCCAGAGTGACTCCAGCAACGGCAGCGGTTGTCTTCAAAAAGTTGCGGCGGGAGTTGTCAATCAATTGAATCTCTCCTTCTGGTGATCTGAGTTAGTTGTACCAAGGGTCTCCAGGCTGACCGGTACGCTGTGCTTCGCGGAGTTGTCTGTCCCAGCAGATTGGATTGTGCGAGCAGGACCACGATGCCTGCAATCGCGCTCCGCCTGGTGAACCGATTCATTCTCATCTTATCCACGCAGTCAGAAGGGTCTGTGGCTCTCAGTCATGCCCGGCCATGTATCGGTCCGGAAGGGACCGGCCGGCAATCCGGCTCCGTTGAACAGGGTCGCTGCCGGATTCGACTGCCAGGCATAGCGAACTTCTTTTGGACTCGGCACCGAAGGAGATGAAACAACCACGGTATCGCCCTCAATGTGCGCGTCTGCCCAATACCATTTCCGGTCTTCCCCAGCAATAGTGAACTCTTCCAGCTTTGATCCTTTCACCACCAGACCGCCGCCGGTGTGAGCGAAGTGCAGACGGATCGAGTACGGAAGCCTCTCCACCGACGTCAGAGCCGGACCTGAATACACTATCTTCTCGCCGTAGTAATTGGCCAGCGCGCACAGTCCGAGCCGGTCGCCCACGGGCTTCTTATCCTTGGAGTGAATATTGTCCGCATCGCCTGTGTCGATCGCGACAGCCACGCAGGAGTTGGGAACGCTGGCCGCGGTTATAGCCTGTGACTCGCGCGTCTCGGTCCACTCGTCGCCATCCACCGGCGTTGCGCTGCGCGGCTTGAAGGCCGGCAGGCTGACGATGTAGAAGGGAAAATCTCCCTGTGCGAAGAGCTTGCGCCAGTCGGCGATCATTGCCGGGAGAATCTTGCGGTACTGGTAGCCCCGCGGCGAGTTCTGCTCGCCCTGGTACCAGATGGCGCCGGCGATGGAGAACGGCGCGACCGGGGCCAGCATGCCCTCGTAGAGGACCGTCGGCATCACGGGCCAGTTCTCATAAGTGAGCGGGAGCGGATGCGGTGGGCGGGCATCCACTGCGATCTGGCCCTTCCACTCGCCGGCCAGCGGGATGCTGCTTTTGTCGCCCAGCACGAGGTGCAGATCTTCGGGCTTGCTCATGAATCCGCCATCAGGCTTCGTCTTGAGCACACGAATGGCGATGATGTTGCGCCCGGGCTTCAACACCCCATCGCTGATGGGATAAACGCGCGGGTTCTCAACCCAGGAACTACCACCGGCCTCCTTCCCGTTGATATACGCAGTGTCCATGTGTTCGATGACGCCGAGGTATAACATGGAGCGGCCGGTAGGAAGCGGGTCGGGCAGCACGATCTCCTTGCGAAACCAGGCCAACGCGGGTGTGTCAGGCACGCCCAGTTGGGAAAAGCCGCCGGGAATCTGGACCGTCTTCCAGGCCGAGTCGTCCAACTCCGGAGCAGCCCAGTTGCCCTTTGTACCAATGTCGAACTCGTCGTACCAGTGCATCACGAAGTTGCCGTATTCGGGCGCTCCTGCGGCGGTCAGCCTAGCCAGCTCCGCCAGCGGCAGATCGAAATCCTTCAGAGGACGCAGAACCTCGGCACTTGTCCAGGCCTCGGCCGGAGATCCGCCTACGCTATCCAGAAGCAGGCCGATGGGCACATGAACATCCTGCTGAACCCTGCGCGCAAAATAGTACGCGACTGCGGAGACCCAGTCCGCCGTCTGCGGTGTTACCTCGCCCCACTTGCCTCCGATAAGATCCGTGTGTTGATAAGCGGGGTAGCCAACGACGGTGAAGAAGCGAATGTCAGGATAGTTAGCAGTCTTTGCTTCGTCCGCGCCGTTCAGCGTAAAACGCAGCGGCAGGCCCATATTCGACTGGCCGCCGCAGAGCCAAACGTCGCCCACCATTACGTTGTGAAGCTCGACGGACTCGTGGCCGGTGATCTTGACGATATACGGGCCGCCCACGGGAGGCGGCTGAATCTTCACTTGCCAGCGGCGGTCGGCTCCGGCGATGCCGGTTTCCGAAGTTTCTCCAATCTGGACCGTTACTTTGTCTCCAGGTTCAGACCAACCCCAAATGGTGTTGGCTTTGCCGCGTTGCAGAACCATGTCGTCGCTAAAGAGCGGGCTAACGAAGGGTGGCGTCTTGGGCGCTTGCGGCGGTATCGGCGGCATACCCGGTGTGTCCTGGGCCAAAGCACTGCCACTCAGCGCAAAGAGGACGGCCGTTGCGGCAGCCGCAAGACGAGAATATTTCGAACCCATCAATTCAACTCACTTTCCAACAATCGCATTGAAGCATCTCTACTCTGCCAGCGTCTTCGTTCCCTTTATCTGGAACGTTCCCGTCACCGCAGGCGCTCCCGTATCCGGCTGGCCTCCGCCAATCGAAACTGAATAAACGCCTTCCGCAATGATCGGTTCGCCCGCTTCGGTCACCATACTGAGATCGCGATCCTTGAGCTCGATGCGCACCTTCTGCGATTCACCCGGATTCAGATGCACGCGCTTGAAGCCACGCAGGGCTCGCAACGGCGCTCCGGGCACACTCGGGAAGCTGAGGTAAAGCTGCGCAACTTCATCGCCTTCTCGTTTTCCAGTATTCGTAACCGTCACCTCTGCCACAAGTGGGTCACCTGCATTGATCGCAGCCTTCGGGAGCGTCAAATCAGAGTACGAGAAAGTTGTGTAGCTCAAGCCATAGCCAAACGGGTACAGTGGCTTGCCGTGGAAATAGCGATAGGTGCGATCCCGCATCGAGTAGTCTTCGAACTGCGGCAACTGCTCGATGCCGCTGTAAAACGTTACCGGTAGGCGGCCTGCGGGATCATTCTTCCCCGAGAGCGTTTCGGCGATCGCCGAGCCGCCTTCTTCGCCCGCATACCAGGAATCGAGGATTGCGTTTACGTGCTCGTTGGCCCAGTTCACGGCAAGCGCGCTTCCGTTCGCCAGCACGAGGACCACAGGCTTTCCTGTCGCCGTCACCGCCTCCAGCAGTTCCTCTTCCGGCTTCGGAAGATCAATGCTGGTGCGGTCACCGCCCTTGAATCCCTCTTCATTGACCGGCATCTCCTCTCCTTCGAGGTCGCTGGTAATGCCGAGGACTGCGACGATGACATCTGCGTTCTTCGCTGCGGCGACGGCCTCCGGGCTGGGCCTGGGATCGTACTTTGCCCAGAACAACTGCGCCTCGACGGGTCCCTTCTCGTTCAACTCATACCTGACTTTGAGGGCCACCTTCTTGCCCTGTTCAAGGCGAAGATGTCCGGCCTTTGCCTGTGAATGCTGACTATCGAGGAACTCCATCGCGAGTGGTTTGCCGTCGATCATTATCATCGCGGAGTTGCCCTTGGCACGCACGCCGATGCTGTACTCGGCGGTTTCGGTTGCGGTTAGAAAGCCTTCCCACGTGACCGTGAGCGGGAACTTGCCTGCTGCCTCCTGGGGAACGCCCTCTTCCGTCAAATCGATGGAGCTCACTTGCTTTGTCGCTAGCACGGTGCCTTTGTCCCGGAACCCGCCTCCGGTGGAGAACGTGACGGCCAGCCCCGGCTTTCCCTCCGGCGTGGTCAATACCGACTTTGGAACTTGGTCTCCATCAGTGCGCAAGAACTGCGTTCCAGGCACAAACGTGATCTGTGCTTGAGGAAACTCCGCTTTAAGCCCATCCAGCACAGACACTGTGTGCGTTGGCTGTCCGTTGTAGTTGCCCAGCAGATATTTGGTCCGGTCCGCCAGAGGCCCCACGAGGGCTATCTTGATTGCGCCCTGCTTCAACGGCAGAGTGCCGTCATTCTTGAGCAGCACCATCGACTCGTTGGCCAGCTTGCGCGCCAGTGCGCGATGCTCGGCGCTGTCAAGCTCCTTCTCGTCAATTTTCGAATAAGGGTCGTTCTCCGGTGGGTCGAACATTCCCAGCTTCATCCGCGCGGTGAAGAGGCGGATCAATGCCGTATCGATCTCGCTCTCCTTCAGAAGACCCTGCTTATAGGCATCGAAGTACGCTTTGTAATCGTGATCGTCGCTCACTTTTGCGAAGTCGATGCACTCATTATCCATGCCGCGCTGAATGGCAAGGGCGGAAGCCTCAGGCTGCGTCTTCGTAAAGTGATGATCGCGGTAAATGTTGACAACCGCATCGCAATCCGAAACCACATAGCCCTGAAAGTTCCACTTGCCGCGCAGTTGGTCCTGCAGAAGGAACTGGTTTGCACAGGCGGGTTGTCCGTTGATGCCGTTGTAGGCGCACATCACAGAGCCGGCCTTGCCCTCGGTCACAGCCGCACGGAATGCAGGCAAGTACGTGTCCAGTTCGTCGTGCTTGCTCACGTCCACATCCGCAAAGTGCCGTGTTGGCTCGGGGCCGCTATGCACCGCGTAGTGTTTCGGCGTCGAGATCGCACGATAGTACTTGGGATCGTCTCCTTGCATACCCGTGACGTACGCGACACCCATGCGCGCCGACAGAAAGGGATCTTCGCCGTAGGTCTCCTGTCCGCGGCCCCAGCGGGGATCGCGAAAGATATTGAGGTTCGGCGCCCAAAAGTCCAGACCCTCAAAAATATCGCTGTGCCCGTCGCGGACGGCCTGGGCGTGCTTGATTCTTCCTTCGGTTCCGATCGCCACGGCCATGCCGTGAATAGAATCCGGATCGAAGGTCGCGGCCAGACCGATCGGTTCCGGAAACTCTGTGGTTCCGGGCCGTGCTACGCCATGCAGCGCCTCGCTCCACCAGTCATAGGATGGTATGTTCAGCCGTGGTACCGCGCGGGATTGATTGACGAGCTGCGTGACTTTTTCTTCCACGGTCATGCGGTGGACAAGATCGGCAGCGCGTTGTTCGGCGGGCAACGCAGGTTTCATATACACAGGATGGTCAGAGCTTTGGGACCACAGCCCACCCGCACACATGAGGGCAACAATCGCAATCAGGATTTGAAAGTCTGCTTTTCGCATATCTCTCCTACTTAGGCCAAATGAATATGTTACAGATCCGATGAGGAATCACACTTCTGCGCCAATCCGTTCTGCCGTCGGCTCAAAGACTGACGATTCTAGGGCTTCGATAAACCTACTTGAAAGAGCCTCGGTGCAAAGTCCTTGAGATCGCGGCGCCATGTCTGCCACTCATGCGAGGTGCCCGGCGACTCGTAAAAGACGTGCTTGACCTTCGCCTCCTCCAGCGAATTGTGAAGTTTCAAAATGCCTGCATGCATTCCGGCAGGCTCCTCCGTGCCGACGCCCAGCCAGAGCAGATGGACGCGCTTGGCAAAAGCGGCCGGATCGGCAAGCGCACCATGAAAGTCCGTCTTCGGATCAAGCGTCCGGTTGCCCAGCACCAACTGGCTGGCCGCGCCACTAAATCCTCCGATGTACGAGAACAGGTCCAGATGGTCGAAGGTCACCTGGAAGGTCTGCATGCCCCCCATCGAAAGTCCCGCCATGGCGCGATGATCACGATCCGCCATCGTTCGGAAGTGGGAGTCGACGAACGGAATCAGCGTCTGCGTCAGATCGTCTTCAAACGCCTGCGCCATCTCCTGCATCGCCTTCATCATCTCCGGCGATCCGAAAGGCTTCCCGGATATGTCCGGATCGGGATGGCCGGCACGCCTCGCATAGCCGTAGGCCATCACCACGATCATCGGCTTCGAGCTTCCACTCGCGATCAGATTGTCGAGGATGAAGTTTGCATGGCCTTGCTTGATCCAGCCAGTCTCGTCTTCCCCGGCGCCGTGCTGCAGATAGAGCACGGAATAGCGCGACTTCGTTTGCGCGTCGTACTCCGGCGGCGTATAGACGAGGGCGTGCCGCCAACTCCCGGTCACGTCGGAGTGGTACCAGAGTTCACGAACGGCGCCATGTGGAACGTCCTGCGGTAAATAGTAGGTTGACCCGGCTTCAGGAATCTCAATGGCGCTGGCGTCCTTGCCCCCACCGAAAAAGCTATGGCTTCCGGGATCGCTGACTTCCGCGCCGTCAATGATAAGCGTGTAGTAATGGAAGCCGGGCACAAGCGGCGCGGAGGTCACGGTCCAGAATCCATCGGGCTGCTTCGTCATCTCAAGCTTCGGGTTGCCCCAAAAATTCACCTGGACCTTTGCTGCATCCGGCGCCTTCACACGGAATTCGGCTCTGCCAGCAGCGTCGATGCGAGGGTAAGCCGCCCCCCATACATTGGTGGACGCGGGCTCAAAGCCGTCGGGGTTCTGTGCATAGCAAAAGCTCGACAGCAGAAATAGTGCGATTCCGATCTTCTTCATCAGTTTCTCTCCATTGCGAATCCCATCACCGTAAGACCAGCCGTCACGGTGATGGCCCGTAGACTCGATCCACTCCGTACCAGATGCATGGCCAGCAAACGTTTTCACGGTCAGCCCGCCTCTACCTCCAGGCCCACTGTCTTCCCAGACAGTGAAATGGTACCTGATGAGGATTCTCGAAGGATAGTCACAATTCCTCGCCGAGTACATCGATTTTTTCGATATATTCTTGCTGTATGGACACGACGCTCGATGCATGGGAGATCCTTCAGACCGTGGTGCAACTGGAGGGATTCGCACCTGCCGCCGAAAAGCTCAATCGGTCTCAATCGACAATCAGCTATGCCATTGGACGCCTGCAGGACCAGCTAGGTGTCCGGCTATTTGAGATCCAGGGAAGGAAAGCGCAGTTGACTGAGGCGGGGAGGGCACTTCTGGTGGATGCGGAACCCCATTTGTCTGGCTTCCATCAGCTTGAGCAGCGCGCCCGTTTGATGGCCTCCGGCGGACCCTCGGAAGTTAGGCTCTCCGTAGACAGCATCTATCCTTACGACCGCCTGTTTGATGCTCTGGCTGGTTTCTCGCGCAGTTTTCCGCATGTGAAGCCGAAGCTTCGGCAAAGCTCGTTTCTCTCGGCGGACTCGGAGTTCTCGCTCTTTAACGCTCAAATCTGCGTGACCGGCCTGGCCTCGCGCGAAATGTTTGTCAAGCCCGTCCTCGTGATAGGAATGATTGCAGTTGCGCGGGCGGATCATCCTCTCCTCTCGATCCGGCGCAGGCTTTCGCGCTCAGACCTGATGCAGCACATACTGGTGACCATAGAAGGCGCTGCATCGGGAAGCTCGAAGCACCAGCCGCGGCTTCCCGCGCAGCGTATGCTTCCCGTTGGCACGATAGAATCGGCGATCGCAGCCGTTCGCAGCGGGCTTGGTTTCGGTTGGCTGCCGAAGTACCGCATTCAATCCGAACTCGACAAGGGCGATTTGGTGGCGCTCCCATTGCCCGTTGGCAAGACGCGCGA
>Ga0255353_1000341_pt1 | contig 30477 bp, 26 predicted proteins | sample HBST25metaG_FD_189941 | JGI IMG/M metagenome (GOLD analysis project Ga0255353, IMG submission 189941) | Peat soil microbial communities from Stordalen Mire, Sweden - H.B.S.T25 | ecosystem: Environmental > Terrestrial > Soil > Wetlands > Peat | place: Sweden: Norrbotten County, Stordalen Mire...
AATCGCGTTCCGTCATTCCCGTCAGCATGTCCGGCTCCCTGATGCCGGTCACGCAGTGATTCGAACAAAACCCGATTCGGGAATCCGTCAGAAAAGCATGTCAGCGATTCCGTCCACACGGCCTAGCAACCAATCTGCGACCGACCAGGACGCTCAGGCAATGATCGACACAAAAGAGGCGGTGCCAGATTGTCTTGACAGCAGCGGGATACAACAAATTAGTTACCTGAGGAGAGAAAAGTCACGCAGAGCGGGGGGATCGCACCGCGGTCCCCCGCCTCCGTTTCAGCTTTCCAGCCAAACCTTTTCGGCGACCTTCAGGCCGCTCAAGGACAAACCCGGAACCACGGTAAAGCCTCGGACATTGCTGCGAGCGCCGTCCAGTCCATCAGCGTGAACCGGAATGACCTCGCTACCCTGGTCAGCAAGAATGACTTGGATATCGTGATAAATTTGCTTGCGTTTGTCCTCGTTCAACTCGGCGCGGGCGGTCCGCACCAGCTTGTCAAAGTTTTCGTTCTTCCAGGCTGACTCGTTCCAGTCGGCGTTCGACAGGAAAACCAGGGATAGAATGGCGTCGGCGGTGGGACGTGTACCCCAGTTTGAGGCGACAAAAGTCTTTTTCAACCAAATATTGTCCCAATAGCCATCGGCGGGGACCCGTTCGACATCAAGGGGAATCCCGGCCTTTTGGGCCGATACCTGGTAAAGTTGGGCCGCATCCACCGCACCCGGAAACCCGGAGTCTGAAACCGACAGCGTCAACCTGCCCGAGAAGCCTGCCTTTTTCCAATGGAAGGCCGCCTTGTCAGGATCATAGGGACGGGCAGGAATATCGGACGCGAAATAGCGGTTGGATGGCACGATCGGCTGATCGTTAGCGATGGAGCCAACGCCGGCCAGGACCGACTTCAGGATCTGCTGGCGGTCGATGGCGTATTTCAGCGCCAGGCGGGCGTCGAGGTTATCGAACGGCGGCTGATTGACGAGACCGGGGAACGTATAGATGCCATCGTCCCGCGAGCGATAGACCTTCGCCTTGGGATCCGAAGAGACCCGTCCGAGCAGTCTTGGCTCGATCCGGTTGACGATATGGACCTTGCCACTCAGCAACGCGGCGATGCGGGCTGTGCTGTCGTTGTAGGCGATGGTTTCGACCGAATCGACGTGGCCGCGAGAGGAATCCCAATAATTGGGATTGCGCCGGGTCAGCAGGCGTACGCCCGGCTGGAAGTTCTCCAGAATGAAGGGGCCGGTACCGACGCCTTTGTCAAAGTCATCACCATCGGGACCGACGGCAAAATGGACATCGGTCAGCAGATAGGGCAGATCGGCGTTGCCCTCGCTCAAGGTGATCGTCAGCTCATTGGGAGCCGTCTCCTTGAGATCGACCACGGTGTCCAGATAGACCTTGACGGCCGATTTGGACTGTGCGCCCCGATGATGGTTCAGCGAATAGATGACGTCAGCGACGGTCAGGGTCTTGCCATTATGGAACTGCACGCCGTTGCGCAGCTTGAACACCCATTCCGTCGCTCCCTTACGGGGTTCCCAGCTTTCCGCCAGAGAAGAACGTAACCCGCTAGCCTCGTCCAGTTCGATCAGGGTGTTGAACAGTTATGCCCCAATCGTATAGCCATAAATCTCGAAATATGCCGTCGGATCGATCCGATCGGTGGTCGAGGCATTGTCGATGCCCAGCAGCAGATGCCCACCCTTCTTCGGCTTGTCCGGGCCGGCGGCGAAGGCCGACGACAGGGGCAGGGCACTGGACAGCAATATACCGCCAGATCCCATTAATAAGCCGCGTCTATTTAAGTTGAATAGTATTTCTGACTCTTGTCCAGCCATAGTTATATTTCTCAAGGAACGGTGATATATTTACAAGGCTCAGCCGTTCTTTCGCAAAGCAGCCACCAGGCCGGCGATATATTCTGGGCCGATGCCACAACAGCCACCGATGATCGATGCGCCGGCGTCACGCCAATGGCGAGCGAAGGCCAGATACTCCTGCGGGCCGAGATCATCGCGCAGATCGCTCAAGCCCTTGTTGGCCGCGCCTTCATCACTGTGGGAATGATGTGCAAAAGCGTTGGCATAGACGCCAATCGCCGGACGATTTTCGATAGGTAGGCCAACAAACGCCGCGGTCGCCTCGCGGATCGCCGCCTCCATCACGCTGGCATGGCTGCAATTGAACAGGAGTGCCTGGGCATGCAGGTCGAGGGCCGCGCGCGCCGCCTCGGCGATGCTCTCTCCCGAGCGGACCGTCGGGGCGCGGCGTCCCTCGGCGACCGCTTCCGGCTCGGCATCCGTGAGCGTGAAGGATACCCAGAAAGGGCGGCTGTCCGCCCCGCCGATGGCCGCCCGCGCGGCGTCTTCGGCACGGAACAGGTCGGGTCGGTAGGAGCCGAAGATCGGCGGCAGTGAACCGGCAAGCCTGACAGCCCGCTGCGTCACGTCTCTCGCCTGTCGCAGGTCAGGGCCCCTTCCCTCATCAAGCCGCTGCCCGCAGCACAGGCCCGACTGCCTTCAGCAAATTCGACGTGTTGAGGGCCTGCCCGCTTTCCGCATTGATCGGTGGATCACCAAGCGTCGGAATAAGCGCGGTGCCGCCTTCGGTGCATTCACTCCATGAATATATCAGCAAAGCCTTGGAGGGGCACACGGTCGGATTGGCGCCGATGTAGTTGATGCCCGCCTGAATGTGCGCAGCAATCTGCGTTGGCGTGCCGGTGGAATAATATTGCAAATTGCCCCGGAACGTCCGCAACGTACCTTCGGCAAAAGTTTCTGGCATGTTGTAGCGAGGGCGGCGGTCCCAACCGGTGATGCAATCCGGGATGATGGTGGCGAAGCTCGCTGCCAACGTCCCCCAGAAGGCCTGCGTTGCGGTGTCGAGGTCCGCGTACGAGTTCGGTAGCGCGGTGTTGATGACAAGCGGTCCGTAGCTACTGATCGCATCAGCGCCGATCGCAGTCGCATCTGCGGCGGCGCCAGATGTTGCCAGCACAACGACATAGGGGTTGCCGAGGCCGGCGGCCGCGCACAACGTTCGCAGGTAGGCAATCGCCGTCGCCACGTTGGCCAGTAAACCCTGGAAATAGGTCGCCACGTGCGCGGCATTCCAGAGGATATACACCAACGGCCGGTTGCTCGTCCCCACCGTGACGGTCTGGTAGTTGGACTGCGCGAAATACGGTATCCACCAACTGCACGACGCCTGCCAGTCATTCGATGACCAGACGTTGCTCGGGCTCCCGAACACGCCAGCACCTCCGGGGATGGTACACCACTTTACCAGCCCCTTGTAGGAACTGGCATTGTAGAGGTTCCATCCTGTATTCATGGGGGCATCGTTCGAGCCACCGACCGGCGTCGGCAGGTAGCAGTCGAAAGCAAAACACTTGATGCCTGCCTGCGCCGCCAACTGGATTTCGAGGTCCATGCTGGCCTGGACGCCGGTGCAATCCACCTTGCCCGATGATGGCTCGGTGCAGAACCATGGCGCCCGATAATGGAACTGATTGGCATTGAGCGTGTTCTGCGCGATACGCGGATTGCCGGCCTGCGAATACCAGGCATCCCAGCGGATTGCGCAGGGGATGACCCCCGTCGTGGTGGCGCGGGCAGGCGTCATCCCGCCGAGCATCCCGTAGGCGGCCATGGCTGCGGCCCCGGTCAGCAATGAGCGTCGGTTCATCCTCATGGTCCCTGCACCTCCAGCGCCGTCAGCATCGCGCCCCATTTCCATTTGTTCGTGCTCGGCGCCGTGACCGCACAGTTGATGCCGCCATAGGTGTCATCTGCCGTAACGGACAGCAGCGCCGAGCTTCCGGTCCCGGCCGACCTGTCAACCGTGACCGCGCCGCTGGGCGTAACGGTCACGGATGCCACGCCGGTCCCACGGACCATTGTGAAACCGTTAACCCGCCACCTGACCCAGTTGGTCGTCGGGGCAGTGGTGTCGAACCCCGAAACCACGAGGTCGCCCGTTATCATGACCTCATCCAGGTCAATGCCCCACACGTTCTGGGCGCTGACGCTGGCCGGCCCTCCTGCGATCAGCCGCGTCTGCGTCAGGCTTGCCGTGTAGGCGTGCAGGCCGCGCAGCGTTACCTGTGTTGGAGAGCCATTGTCGGAGTTGTAGCCCATGCCGAAGGCAAAAGTGCCGGTGTTGCCTCGATCCGAAGCGAGCAGGCCGAACGCGGCGGTGGCGGGCGCGGAGACATGCGCGGTATTTCCATATGCAAACGACGTTGTTCCAGAGGAATTCACGAATGAACCATATCCCCCAGCAGCAGCATACGGTGCATTTACATAGCTACCAGAGCCAGGGAATAAGAAAGAACTTCCGCCAAGCGTAACCATGTAGTTTTGGGTTCGATTGACCTGTAAATCGACCGATGCATATCCCCTCGTATTACCGCACTTCGCCGTTCCATCCGGCGGGCACCCCAGCATGATAGCGCCTGTGCCCATATTCAGCGCCAGCGGATAAGACCCGCCGGAAGTGCCCAGCACCATGCCGGGCGATGCCACGGTCGCGGGCGTGATCGTGAGATTTTCCGCCACCGGCGTGGTTGGACTGACCAGCTCCAACAGAGCGCCGGACCCATTATAGAACCACTGGTTGCCGAGGTTCTGGGCGGAGAAGCTCAGGTCGACATTCGCATCCACCGCGCTCGATGAGGCAACAGTTCCGCCCGCCTGCGACATGCCGCCCAACAGCATGATCTGGTCTACGGCGTTGGGAACGCCTGGGATGAGGACGTTGACGGCGCCATCATAATTGACGAACTGCACGCCCGCGCCGGTCATCTGTACGATGCCAAGCCCCGGTTCGAAACCTCCCCCGGACACATTGAGCAACGCATCGTAGCTGCCGCTTGTCCCACGGCCCCACAGGTAGCCGGCCGATATATCATTCAGCTTGTGCGTCGCCGTGCCGCCGGTGGCGGTGACGGTCGCGGCGGAGGCATCGAGGCCGGACAAGCCGCTGAGCGTAGCTAGGTTGCCCAGGGCTGTGCCATTCACGGTCATGTTGGAGGCGCTGGAGCCCAGCGTCACCGGCTGTGCCCATGCCACGGCCGGTACCAGCAAAGCGAGGGAGAAGAGAAGTCGTTTCATGCCTACCAGTGCTCCGTTGAAGTGTGGGGTTCGGAAGCGACGCTTCATCGCGGTCGATGGAACGGTCCGACCAGCGCCGAAAGAGAGCAATTGAGCCGTCTGAGCCGTGGGGAGCCAGTTTGCGGCGGAAGCGCGACCTTTTAGCAAAGGCGACAGCATGATCCCGGAATTTTGCCCGATTACTGCGAATCCGCCTTGACTGGCCCGTTCCGGGACAACACGGGTTTCCACCCGGAAAGCGACGAAATCGGATACCCGACCGCGTTAGAAAACGAGACCATATTAGTTATTTATATTAACGATCGTGGGGCGTCTGGGCAAGGCCGATGCGGTGATGGTGCAGGGGAATCGCACCTGAAATTTCCTTGACAGGGGAATGATGCCTTGCATGGTCCGGGCGTGATCGATTCTACCGATGGGATTGGTTGTGTCCATGAATTCTGGCAAACCCTCCGCTGGAGCACCGGACGCTCTGGGCCGCGGCCCAGAGCACGCGATCAGTGCCGCCGTTTCATCATGACTTGGCGGCTTTGCGCCGGACGGCGGTGGGTGGAATCAATCACGTCCGAGCCAGGCAAGACGTCATTCCACCGTCAACGAAATTCTAAATGCGATTCCCCTGGGTTGACGCGGCGTTGCTTTCGATGCACGATAAATTATCAGTTTTGTTCGCCAAGTGGCATACTCGATTGGCGCGGGAGATGCCCCGGGGAACTTTTCTGTTGGACGAGAAACGGGTTGGTGCGGGCGGTGCGGCTTTAGGAGTTCGGATGGAACGCTCTCGGCAGGATACTGGTGCGACCGGATGTTCTCCGACCCTGTTGGCAAGCCTCGTTGCGCACGCCACGGCATACCCCGGCAAGCCGGCTTTCGTCTTCCCGGACGAATCCGGGTTTGCCGTGCAGAGCTATGCCGATCTTGTGGCGGATATCGCCACCTGCGCGGGTTTGCTGCGACAGCCGGCGTCGGGGCAGGGCTCGGGCATCGTGCTCATGATCCTGAAGCACACGCCGGTCATGTTTTCGGCTTACCTTGGCGCGATGGGAGCCGGCCTCATTCCTTCGTTCCTGCCGTTTCCCACTCCCAAGCAGAACCCAGACTATTACTGGCACGAACTGAAAACGCTGGTGATGATGGAGCGGCCGTGCTGCATCCTGACCTATCGTGAACTCGCCCCGTCCGTCAGCGCAGCGGTTGGTGACATCCAGGTGCTCCTGATCGAGGATCTGGAGGCGCGTTGCCGGGCGGCAGGCGGCGAGCGGCGAGAACCGGAATCCCTCGGCATCGACCTTCGCCGTCCACAGGACACCGCCCTTCTGCAGCACTCGTCAGGCACGACGGGCCTCAGGAAAGGCGTGATGCTGTCGTTCGAGGCGGTCGCACGGCAGAGCGAGGCGCTTGCAATGGCCTGCGAACTGGGCCCGAAGGCAGTGGTCGCGACGTGGCTGCCGATGTACCACGACATGGGGTTGTTCTCCAGCTTCCTGATCCCGCTTCACGTCGGCGCGACGGTCGTGACGATCGATCCGTTCGACTGGCTGCGCACACCCGAGTCGCTGTTCGCTGCGATCGCCAGCTTCCGCGCGACGCATTGTTGGCTGCCGAACTTCGCGTTCATCCACCTCGCCAACACGGTCAAGCCGGGCTGTGGGCACGACCTTTCCTCGATGGCGGCGTTCGTGAGCTGCTCGGAGCCGTCGAAGCCTGCGGCCATCGACCTCTTCGTCGACCGCTTCGCCCCCCTCGGCGTGACGCCGGAAAAGATGCATGTGTCCTACGCGATGGCAGAGGCCAGCTTCGCCGTGACACAGACCCCGCTTCGCCACGCCCCTCGTTTCATGGCGGTCGACGCGGACGCACTTGCGACCCGGTCGATGGTGCGCCCGGCGGCCGGCGGGCAGACGGTGGTGTTCACCTCATGCGGGCCGCTCGTGGGCGGGGTGGAGCTGCGCATCGACGCGACCGGGAGCGCGGACGAACCAGGTATCGCGGCCGGCGAGGTGATGCTGCGTGGCGGCTTCCTGTTCCAAGGGTACTACAATCAGCCGGCCCTGACCGCGGACGTCATCACGGATGGCTGGTTCCGGACGGGCGACATCGGCTTCGTGGCCGATGGCGAGCTGTTCATCTGTGGCCGCAGCAAGGACATCCTGATCGTGCACGGCCGCAACTACTACGCGCATGATATCGAAGCGGTGGCCTCGGCCGTGCCGGGCGTCATCGCCGGGCGTGTCGTCGCGATCGGGCAGTACACCGAAACGACCGGCAGCGAGGAACTCGTGCTCATTGCCGAAACCAGGATGTCGCCGGCGGACGCGGCTTTGCTGAAACGTGCGCTGAAGCAGGCCGTGGTGGAGACGCTTGGGCTGCTGCCCCGGGTGGTCAAGCTCGTGCCACCAAGCTGGCTGGTCAAGACGACCAGCGGCAAGATCAGCAGAAAGGCAAACCTCGAGCGCTTCGAGCACGAGTCCCTGGAACCGGAGGCGTCCCATGCCGGATGAAGCGAAAGTACGCGAGATCGTCTACCAGATCATCGCAGAGACCTTCGACTGCACGCTGGATTCGATTACCGACGCGACGCAGTCGATTGATGTCGATGGATGGGATTCGCTGGCCCACTCCATCCTGATGGTCAGACTCCAGCGCGCCCTGAATGTTACGATCCCGGAGACGCTGGCGTCCCAGGCGACGGATGTCGGTGACTTGGTGCGCCGCCTCACGGCCCTAAAACACCAGACCAGCGGCGGGACGGGTTCCCGGGGCAAGGGGACGCCGACGGTATGACCCTCAACGCGTTGGAGGGCGGCGGGCTCACTGCGATCCGGGGCCGGATGGGTTACCTGTTCCTGCAGTCTGCCCCCGGCTTGGTGGGAAACCCCAGCGAGGACCTGCTGTCCGCCTACCAGAACGTTTCGGCCTGGGTCGGTCCTTATGTCGAGCGGTGGCACCGGGCGATCCTCGTCCGCTCGGCGCGGCTGGAGGCCGAGGGGATCGCCCATGTCGTCATGCTCAATCCAGACGCGCATTATGTGATGGCGGAGTGCTTGCCGGAGGGCGTGACGCTGGAGTGGCCCAGCCCCAGCGAACGGCTTGCCGCAGCGCTGCGCGCATCCGGGGTCAAGGTCGTCAGCTCGCTGCACGAATTACGCAGCGCCATCGGCGTGGTGGAGGTCTGGCGCCGGAACGACACGCATTGGGCGAGCTTCGGGGCGCAGATCGCCGCCGCCCAACTGCTGCAGGCCTGCGGGGGCGCCAAGCCGGTGCGGGTGCCGCACTGGTCGGAGCGTCGCTACCGCAGCCGCAACGTGTTCGGTGACCTCGGCGTGACGGTCACGCCGCAGGAACGCGCGCCGAACACCGTCGTCACCTATCCCGGGTCCACTGCCCGCCTGGTTCAGGAGCGCACCGGCCGCGGACGGTCGAACCTGCTCGTCTACGAGAGCGACGCGAAGGAGGCGCCGAGCATCGTCGTGTTCCGCCGGTCGTTCTTCACCGAGATCGTCCCGCACGTCAGCGGCCAGTTCCGGCGCATGGTCCTGGTCGGGGCCGCCCCCCCGTTCTTCATGGATTTGGTCCGCGACGAAAGGCCTGATATCGTGGTGACGGAGCTGGCGGAGCGCATGATCTTTTTTGCCCCGTCCGACCACACCCTGGTCAGTGCCGACAACTTCTTCTCCGTCGACAAATCCTCCGTCGCCGGGCGCCTGCTGATCCGTGCGGAGCTTGCCGCGACCGCCAAGGAGCGCCTGGCAGTGTCGGCCATGGCGCTGGCGGCCGGCGCCCCCCTGTCGCGCGTCATCACCCATATGGCGGGCGCCCTGGTGTCACTCGACGCCCTGCCCGAGGCCCGGGAGATGCTCGCGACCTATCTGGAGCAGGAGCCGGGCGATCTGGAGACCCTGGTCCTGGCCGCGGACGCCGCGCGCCGGGACAATGACATGGACTCGGCCCGGACGTACAACACACGCGCCTTGCACATGGCTCCCGACAACGCGCTCGTTCTCCGCCAGTATGCCGAGCTGGCCTTCGCCGAAAGTCGCTTTGACGAGATGGCGGACGCCTATCGCCGGCTGACTCCGCTCACGCCAAATGACGCGGACAATTGGGTCTGGGCCAGCGTCGCATACGGCCGGGTCGGCGAGGCCGCCGCTTCGCTCGATGCGGCCGAGACGGCGGTGGTGCTGGCGCCGGATGGCTTCTTCATGCTTCGGCAGCTTGCGGCAGCCCTGCTGGGTGTGGGGCGGTATGCTGACGCGATCGCGATCTGCGATCGGCTGACCGCGATGCGTCCGGCCGATCAGATGACCCATCAGATGCTCGGCTTCCTGCGAAAGCTCCTTGAGCCTGGCGTGACGCCGGCCGCGTGATGTGTCCGGCGGCGCGTGGTGGCGCTCCCAAAGAGAGACGCTACCGATTACGCGGGATTTGCACGGAAGCTTCAATCTAGACTATGATCCGTGTCCTTGAAATGCTGCGCTCGTCGCAGGAGGAGGGTTGATGCCTGCGTTGACGTGGATTTCCGATTCCGAATGCAATGTCCGTGGCCGGAAAGTAATCGTTATACATTCCGATTTCGATTCCAACCGGACGGATGCCGACCGCATCATACTGCTCAAGGACAAGCGTTTCTTCGACCGTTACGTGACGCTACTTAACGGGCATGAGCCGCAGAGTGTGCTTGAGATCGGCATCTTCGAGGGTGGCAGCGTGATTCTGTTTGCCGAGATGTGGCCGAACGCGCGGGTCGTGGGTGTGGACCTGCGCGCCAAGAGCACCGCAGTTCAGGCCCACCTGGAGTCGCTGGGTTTCGCCAACCGCGTGTCCCTGAACTACGAGGTTTCGCAGGACAACGGGCCGGAGATGAACCGGATCCTGATCCAGGATTTCGGCGCCATGAAGATCGATCTGGTGATCGACGATGCGTCCCACCTCTACACGCCTACCCGGGGAGCGTTCAACATCGCCTTCCCATACGTCGCCGTTGGCGGATGGTATGTCATCGAGGATTGGGGCTGGGCGCACTGGCGGGACTGGCAGACAAAGCAGCAATGGTCCACCCTGCCGGCTTTGAGCAATCTCATTTTCGAGTTGGTAATGGCCAACGCTTCAAGCCCCGGCGTGATCGCGCAGGTCCAGGTGAACCAAAATTTCGTCGCCGTCCAACGGGGCAAAGACCCGCTGCCGGCCAGCGACGATATCCTGAGCGGCCTTTATGTGGCGAGAGGCAAAGCCCTCACGCTGCTTTGACGCCCGGCGCTGCCGCGCGAACGGGTGTCGTCCAGCCCGTCAAGCGTACGTATCTGTCTGCCAATCGGGGCAAATCCCCAGGCAACTATAGAACGCCTGGCATGGGTCTAACTGTGTGACCCGATCGGTCAGAGTCAGGCCAGTTTCCGGGTTAGCAATGCTGTCTCGCACTCGCTGTCTGTGCAAGTGGACCCGATAAGACACTGATCAGCAGATTGCGCCGAGCCGGGGGCGCCGCTTCACCCGCCACAGCGGCCCGGGACCGCAACTGCCAGCAGTTTGTTCGGTGGCTTGGCTGATCTAATTCGGTTGACAGAGCCGCCCAATATCTTTTACACTCTCCAGAGAATTTATCAGGTTCACCATGTCTGATCTGCCAGAATCAATACGGTCTCTGTCTGATCCTCAGTGGCTTGAGGTTCTACTTCGCTCGGTGAAGTCGCCGGACGTCGACGGGTTCACGTTCCCTACTTATCCGGACGCCGCGCGCCAGGCCAATTTTGTTGGAAACGCTAACGGCGTTGCTGTAAAATTGGCTTACGATCTTTTTATATATACAAAATCTCGGATGGCGGCTTCTGGAGTGCAACTGCCTAATGACGCACGCTTCCTGGATTTTGGCACGGGCTGGGGCCGCCTCATGCGCGTATTCTGGAAGGATTTCCAGGCTGCGAACATGATTGGAGTAGATGTTGACCCAACTGCCTTGAGTGATTGCCAGACGCACGGCGTGCCTGGGCGTTTTCTGCGGGTTGATCCTCTTGGTATAATCGACGAACCGGATAACTCCGTCGATCTTGTGGTCGCTTATTCAGTTTTCAGCCACCTTCCGGAAGATGTCCACTTGCATTGGCTTCGTGAATTACATCGGCTTATGAAGCCTGGTGCTTTTTTCGTGTCAACTGTCGAGCCGCGGCGTTTTATCGATTATGTAGAAAAATCTGCTGACAACCCCACGAACTCATGGATGCGAACGCTAGGCGCCTTTGCCCCGCGGGCCGTCGAAATGAAGCGTAAATTTGACGCCGGCGAGTTCGTTTATATTGGGACGGGGGGCGGCGCATACAGGCCAAAGGAAACCTATGGCGATGCCGTAATCCCTCTTGCCTACATCAAGCGGGTATGGGGCGCTCTCTTCGAGATCGACGACTACGTCGACGACAACGGGCGCTTCTGGCAATCGGTAGTGACATGCCGAAAGCCTTCGGCAAAGCCATGAATGGGTTGGCAATGATCCGTTTCCTGCCAGCGTTGGGATAGTGCCGCGTTCCGCTGCGTCATTAGCACCGAGGGTGCCCTGCGTGGCCACACCATTCCGCCTCCGGCTGAACAATTTTGCGCCTATTGAATCGCGACGCAACAATGATGAAAGCCATGTCGAAAGCTGAAATTCTCACGGAAGCTGAAATTTTCCGTTGGATCGTGGTTCAATCGGAACACGACACACATTTTGAGTACAAAAGTTTTATCGCGGGCTGCGAGTCGCCAGAAGCACTAGAATTATGGTATAAGTCTCTATTCCCCTACCCAAACCGGGCTCATCCATGGCATCAGCGTACAGAATGGTGCCACGGGCTCGGGTATCTGCTTGCTTCGAATGTGACTGTTCATGAAAACGGATTTTTTGGATTCGGCGGCCGGATCATCCAATCTGATCCATTTATTGTCCGATACCATTTTGTAATTGGAATCGACATAGATTCTATTATATCTCGAAAACGAGAGCGGGTAGATGATTCCGTCATACTTGTATTTGATCATGGCTATCGCAACTATGGTCACTGGCTTGTCGATATTCTACCAAGACTGCTTTTTTTAAAGATGGTTGCGCCGAACGTGTTAACGAGCTTCAAGATTGTTTTGCCATCCGACACGCCAGATTGGATATTAAAAATATTATTTATTTCGTTAGGAGTTACATACGAGAATATCCTGCTGCTGGATTTTAAGAGTTCGAGCTATGAGTTCCGACAAGTGATAGTTCCAACTATCTTGCATAGATATTACTTATTCCATCCATTTATTAGTGTATTATATGATAAACTCGTTGAAAAATTGAATGAAAATCTGGAGACTTCCCAGGAAGATATCGCTCCATACCTGTTCCTTGCTAAACGAAACCCGCACCAGGGTGAACGGCTTTTACGTAATCGTGATGATATTTTAAAAACTGCCGAGTCTTGTGGGTTACAGATATGCTGCCCGGAGGAGTCTTTTTCTTCCTGGGAAGAAGAAGTGAAACAATTTTCACGCACTAAACTGATTGTCGGGGAGTATAGTTCGTCACTTCATAACAGCCTTCTGATGAAGAACGGCACGGGAGTAATCGCTTTGAATCCGCTGCAGTACCTTCAATCTTACCTGTGCGCTGTCCGACAACAGAGGACCATGTATATGTACCCGGAAGGTTCGGACGGTATTTATAAGGCAGGGGCGTATTCGATAGATTGTAGCTTGTTTAAACGTGGGCTGGATCTTGCCCTGGAGCGGGCGAATAACTCGTAACTTTAAACCAAGAAGATCGAGGAAACCATGACGCATGAGCCAGCGACTTTCCCATATACGTTGCCTGGCTATTGTCCCGTCTGCGAAAAGGGTACGAATTTTGTTGCGACTGAGCCGTATTTTCGTAAATCTCTTATCTGCGAGAAATGCAAGTCAGTTCCGCGCGAACGTGCGCTCGCTCTCATCCTGAGCGAAGAACGTCCTGATTGGAGAGACTTGATTATTCATGAGAGTTCTCCGGCAAAGCGTGGCATATCGTTAAAGTTTGCTGCAGAAGGCCGCCATTACATCGCCAGTCATTACTTTCCGGGTCAGGTATTGGGGACCATGATAAACGGATATAGAAACGAAGACCTGGAAGCGCAGACATTTGAAAACGAAAGCATTGATATCGTCATTACCCTGGATGTACATGAACATATTTTTAACCCAGATGCTGCTTATCGGGAAATTTATCGCGTCCTGAAGCCTGGTGGGGTGTATATTCATACCTACCCAATACAGCGCAGCTTGGTGCCAAGCATAACCCGACGCGCCATACTCAAGTCTGATAAAACGGTTCAACACCTCCTGGAACCCCAATATCATGGGAACCCAATCGACAATGCCGGTGCCCTGGTTACGATCGATTATGGGTATGACATCCACAAGGCGGTCGCCGACTGGGCTAATTTCGATGTGCGGGTAATCCGCTTCTGTGATCGTACCCACGGCATATTGGGAGAGTTCACCGACGTCGTGTTGTGCCGTAAGCCGAATTTCCCCAGACCATGAGTGACGGAGCGTCGTCGAGGCAATGTTCTCCATCGCCTCGACCGGCCGCCAGTGGCGGCAATTGCCAAAGGCGTTTCCGCCCTATTCGACGGTGCGGTTGACCTTTTCTGATGCGCGGGTTACGTGCGATGCGTACTATCTTTGCGCGGCCCGGTAACTGCCGTTGAATCATCCCGGACGGCGATGATGTATGACGGGCGACCTCTGGCCTCCGAAAGTTCGGCATATGAAAGCATTGGTGACAGGCGCGACCGGGTTCATCGGTGGGCATCTGGTCGGCCGGCTGATCACGCGGGGTGACGAGGTGCATGTCGTGACCCGTGTCGGGTCTGATCTGTCACGGCTCCCCGAGCGGGTCATGGTGCATCAGGCCGACTGGAATGCCGAAGGACTGTGCGATCTGTTACGAGGGACGATGCCGGATGTCGTGTTCCATCTCGCCTCTCGCTTTCAGGATCGGCATGAGTCGGGTGACATCGACGGGCTGATCGATGCGAATGTGGCGTTCGGCACGAAGCTCGCGGATGCAATGGTGCGGGCCGGATGCTTGCGGCTGATCAACACGGGAACATCTTGGCAGCATTTCGGGAACGCGGACTACGCGCCTGTCTGCCTGTATGCCGCCACCAAGCAGGCGTTCGAGGCGCTACTCCGCTACTTCAGCGATGCAAACGGGCTACGGGTAGTGACGCTGAAGTTGTTCGACACGTACGGCCCCGACGATCGTCGGGGTAAGCTGCTGTCTAGCTTCGCGCGCCTCGCGGCGGAAGGCACGCGGTTTGACATGTCACCCGGCGAGCAGCTGATCGATCTCGTGCATGTCGATGACGTTGTGGCGGCCTATCTCGTGGCGGCGGACCGGTTGCGGGGCGATGAGGTGAACGGAATGGAGAGCTACGCGGTCAGCTCGGGGCAGCCGTTGTCATTGCGTGAACTGGCCGCATTATTCGGCCGCGTCTGCGGCACCGAACTGCCTATCGTCTGGGGCGCACGGCCGTACCGGCCGCGCGAGGTCATGCTGCCGTGGTCGAACGGCATGCCGATCCCCGGGTGGTCTCCACGTATTCCGCTGGCCGAGGGGTTAACGCGGCTGCTGGCCTAGCCAGCCTGTCGAACTAAGCCAAAAATCGAGAAATTTTGGAATTTTGTGTCATCCAAACATCTTCTAGCAAAAGAAACGCGAATCTCCTTGACTCTCTTCTTCATGATAATTGCACAAAAGCCTTAAATCCGATAGTCTGCCAGACATGTTCACTGTATTGAATTCGGCCCTGCCCGGTGTCTTTGAGCTGCGGCCGATCGTCCACAGCGATAGGCGCGGCCGCTTCGTCAAGACATTCCAGCGCGATTTCTTTGCCTCCCACGGGATGGAGACAGAATTTGTCGAGCAGTACCACTCCACCTCTGCCCGCTCGGTCATCCGCGGCCTGCATTTCCAGACCCCGCCGCACGACCACGCCAAGCTGGTGACGTGCCTGGACGGCGAGGTGTTCGACGTGGTGCTCGATCTGCGCCGGGCCTCGCCCACTTATGGCGCCCATGCGACGTTCCGGTTGAATGGCGAGGACAGCACACAAGTCTATGTGCCGCGTGGCTGCGCGCACGGCTTCTGCACGCTGTCGGAACGTGCGACAATGCTCTACAACGTAACAACAGTCTATGCACCATCGCATGACAGCGGTATCCGCTGGAATATGGCTGGCATCGTCTGGCCAGTGAACGATCCGATCGTGTCCGAGCGCGACGCAGCATTGCCGGTCCTGGCTGGATTCGACAGCTCGTTCTGATTCCCGCAATCAGCCTGCGTTGCCCCGACAGGTTTTCCCGATCTGCTCAACCATGTAGGCGATCTCGGCCTCGCCGAGCCCCGGATAGACCCCGACCCAGAAGGTGGATCGCATGATTCGGTCCGCTTGCGCGAGGTCGCCGATCTGTCGAAACGAGCGCCCGACCATGTAGGGCTGGCGAATCAGGTTGCCGCCGAACAACAGCCTGGTACCGACCTTCGCCTGGTTCAGCGCCAGCACCAACTGGTCGCGAGTGAACCCGGCATGATCGCGCACGGTGATCGGAAAGCCGAACCAGGCTGGATCGGCGCCCACGGTTGCTTCGGGCAGCACGAGTTGGTCCTCGAATGCGCGGAGACCTTCGGTCAGCCAAGCAAAATTACGTTTGCGAGCAGCGATGAACTCGGGGAGGTGCACGAGTTGTGCCACCCCGACCGAGGCCTGCATGTCGGTAATCTTCAGATTGTATCCCAGATTGGAATAAGTGTACTTGTGATCGTACCCTTCCGGTAGCTGGCCCAGCGTCCATTCGAACCGCCGGCCGCAGGTGTTGTCTTTGCCTGGCGCACAGTAGCAGTCTCGACCCCAGTCGCGGATCGATTCCATTGCACGCCGCAGCAACGGCCGATTGGTGAATACCGCGCCGCCCTCGCCCATCGTGATGTGATGCGCAGGATAGAAGCTGAGCGTGCCGATATCGCCGAACGTACCGACCAGTTGGCCGTGCAGCGTGGAGCCGAGCGCGTCGCAGCAATCTTCAATCAGGAACAGATTGTGTCGCTTCGCGATATCGGCCAGCCGTACGGCGTCGAATGGGTTGCCGAGTGTGTGCGCGACCATGATGGCTCGGGTCCGAGGCCCGATGGCTGCCTCCACCTGATCGGGGTCGATGTTGTAGGTCGGGATGAGCATGTCGACGAACACCGGCACCATGCCGTACAGCACGCTCGGGTTGAGCGTCGTGGGGAAGCCGGTCGCGGCGGTGATCACCTCGTCGCCCGGCAGCAGCGCGCGGTCCTTCAGCAGAGGTGAGGTAAGGGCGGAGAAAGCGACGAGATTCGCCGAAGAGCCGGAATTGACCGTCAGCACATGCTTGCGGCCAAGGAAGGCGCCGAGCTGCTTCTCGAACTGTTCGTTGAACCGACCGGTGGTCAGCCAGAAATCAAGTGCCGAATCGACCAGCGACTGCATGTCCGACGCGTCGTACACCCGGCCGGAGATGGGGACGGACGACGTACCCCGCTGAAAGGCAGGGGACTGGTGGAACCTGTCATAATAAGCCGCTACGAGATCCATGATCTGCCTGCGCAATTCCTGCTTGGCTTGGTCGCGACCGGGTTCGGCGTTCATGGCATTATCCTAAAATCTGCATTGTGAGATATCATGGTTATGCGTCGGCACTCACAAAGTTGGAGATCTGTGCGTCCGTGACCGCTCGCAGATCGCCGTCACAACGGAACTGATCATACCAGGCGGCGGTGAGATCGAGCGCGGTGTCGAAGGGAATGCGCGGCTGCCATCCCAGACGGGTACGTGCTTTCGAGCAGTCGAGCTTCAGGAAGGTCGCTTCATGCGGGTGTTCGCGGATGCTTTGGTGCCAGGCGGCGCCGGCGGCCAAGCGGGCCGTCAGGCCTGTGAGCAGTTCGGCGACGGTTCGTTCGCTGTTGCTGTCCGGGCCGAAATTCCATGCCTCCCCGTAGGCAGGGCCCGATTGGACCAGCCGTTCGCCCAGCATCAGATAGCCCGCCAGAGGGTCCATCACGTGCTGCCAGGGGCGGATCGCGCCCGGATAGCGGATCTCCAGGCTGCGCCCGGCGTCGAACGCCCGGATCGCGTCCGGGATCAGCCGGTCCTCGGCCCAGTCGCCACCGCCGATCACATTGCCGGCGCGCACCGTGGCAACCGCCACCCTGTGGTCGGCATGGCGGGCAGGCGGGAAGAAGGAATCGCGGAAGGACTGCGTGACCAACTCGGCCGCAGCCTTGCTGTTGCTGTAGGGATCATATCCACCCAGCCGGTCGATTTCGCGGTAGCCCCACGTCCACTCGCGATTCTCGTAGCATTTGTCCGTGGTAACGACAACGCAGGCACGAACCGTGGAACACTGGCGAACCGCGTCCAGCAGATGCACGGTGCCCATGACATTGGTGGCATAGGTGCCGACCGGGTCGGCGTAGGATGCGCGCACAAGCGGTTGCGCCGCCATATGAAACACAATCTCCGGCTCGGCCGCGACCAGACAGGAACGTAGCGCGTCGCGGTCGCGAACGTCGCCACGGTGGTCGTCCAGCACATTCGCCGCATGCACAAGATCGAACAGGCTGGGTTGGCTCGGCGGATCGAGAGCATAGCCCGTGACCGAGGCATCGAGCTGGTGGAGGATAAGCGCCATCCAGGATCCCTTGAACCCGGTGTGGCCAGTCAGGAAAACCCGGCGCCCCCGCCAGAACGCCGCGTTCACCATACCCGCCATGGTGCTCGCTTTTCCTGCCAGAGGTCTTCCAGAAGATTCTTGTCGCGCAGAGTATCCATCGGTTGCCAGAAGCTGGAATGCCGGTAGGCCTGCAGCTGTCCGTCTTCGGCCAGCCGTTCAAGCGGCCGGCGCTCCCATATGGATTCGTCGCCGTCAATGTAATCCCCGACCTTCGGCGAGAGAATGAAGAACCCCCCGTTGATCCAGCCCCCTTCTTCGGGCGGTTTCTCCTGGAACGCTGTCACCTGATCGCCGTCCAGTCGCAGCACGCCGAACCGACCGCCAGGCCGCACGGCCGTGACAGTCGCAAGCTTGCCGCCGGCCTCGTGGAACTCCATCAGCGCGCTGATATCCACGTCGCCGACGCCGTCGCCGTAGGTGAGGGAGAAGTACGGGTCATCTCGCACGTAGGGGATCGCCCGCTTCAGCCGTCCACCTGTCTGGGTCTCTTCACCCGTGTCGATTAGCGTGACCCGCCAGGGCTCAGACTGCTGGTGATGCACCTCCATCTTGTTATTCGCGATGTCAAACGTAACGTCGGACGTATGTATAAAGTAGTTTGAAAAATATTCTTTGATCATATAGCCTCGGTACCCTAGGCAAACCACGAAATCATTTACACCGTGCTTGGAATAAATTTTCATGATATGCCACAGGATCGGATGGCCTCCGATCTCGATCATCGGCTTAGGGCGGGTGGCGGTCTCCTCGGAGATCCGGGTTCCGCGGCCACCGGCCAGAATGACTGCTTTCACGCCAAATCGTGTTTGCATCGCAATAATCCAACTTTTGAGTTTATAGTGTCTAACAGGCTGTGGAAAACACGCTGACAGCATCTCTCGTCAAGCGATTCGGCAAGAGCCGGCGGACGACTTCGCAAGATTCCCGTCACGGCCTGTCCCTGCCATAAGTGACTTTGGTGCGGATCTTACTTCTCCGCCTCCCAGCTCGGTCGCTGGGAATGTCTCACACTCTGTTGAAACTCGCCTGACGGCCATTACCCAATAGCATCCTACGCAGCCATAGCGTCCGGTGCAAGAGCTGTGTCGCTGGCGTTCTGTTCCTACAGTGCTGCCAGCACCTCAGCTGTCAATCAGCGTGCAAACGTGGCTCTGACTCAATGTTGGTGCAATTTAGGCCGAGCATGGGCGGCACTCTGATGAAGGATGTCCATCATGGGCCGCGATCTATCGCTTGTACCGTGTGGGCTTGTTGTTGAGCGGATTGGAACCGAGGCGGGCGGGCTGCTCATCGTGGCCCGCCCGGCGTCGACGACCGCGGCGTGTCCGACTTGCGGCTGTCTCTCGGCGCGGATTCACAGCACCTATTAGCGGTTTTGGGCGGATCTACCAGCGCAGGGGACCGAGCGGTGCGAATCAGTGTGAGGACGCGTCGATTCCGTTGCGATAATCGTGTCCCGGCTGGTGGTGTAGGAGGCCACTGAGCGGCCTGCCGAAGCGACCGCCGAGAGTCTGCGCAGGCAGGCCGGTCAGTGGCCCCTGCGGTGATCCTGGGTAGGGTTGGGTTGTCGAGACACAACCTGAACCTGGAGATCACCACGATGACCGACGAGACGATCGCGCCTCGCGAGCTTCTGGGTTGAGCTGCAAAGCAGATCGACAGCTCGGACACGACCTTCCTGCACGAGATGATCGGCTTTGCTGCCCAGCGACTGATAGAGCTGGAGACCGAAGGGCTGTCTGGTGCCGCCCATGGCGAGCGCAGCCCTGAGCGGGGGAACCAGCGCAACGGGTATCGCGACCGCGACTGGCAGACCCGGGCCGGCGCCGTGTGAACTACGCATTCCCAAGCTGCGCTGCGGCAGCTACTTCCCGGCCTCCCTGGAGCCCCGGCGCACCGCCGAGAAGGCGCTGACCTCGGTGATCCAGGAGGCCTATACGTCCAGGGCATCTCGACCCGCTCGGTGGACGATCTCGTCAAGGCCATGAGCATGGACGGGGTCAGTAGAGCATGGCTTCTGCGAAGTCCACGTCAACACCATCGAGGGTTTTTGGTCTCTGCTGCGTTCCTGGCTTCGTCCGCACCGTGGCATCTCGCAGGACAAGCTACCCTCGCGTTACGGCCTACCGAATTGCTCAACCGCGCAACGGCGGCCTTTGTCACGAGGCTTCGACCCATTCGGTTGCCCAGAGAGGTCGCCCGTCAGCCACCAGGTTCCCCCAACAACTTTCTGGCTGGACCCGTCCTCCACTGCTGAACGGTGCCGTTGAGGCGCACCGAATAAGAACGGCCAGGAAACCGCCGGGACATTCCCACGGAGCTACACCACGAACCGTATAAGAGACTTTGACCAAGCCATAACGCTCTTATTGTTACTTTTCATGCCGAAACCAATAGTGTATGTTCCGCCTGGCAGGTTCGAAAGGGAAAACAACTGCTGGAAACCACAACGCTGTGAGTACTTTTTCTCGATCGCGGATAAATGCGCCACAACGTCGTTGCGTTCCAGGGTTCCCTGCACCTGCGCCATGTAGGTCTTGCCGGTTTCCTCATGGCGGAGGAGCATGTAGCGGTTCGTTGTCTGTGCGTCAGGAATCATCCCGTTGCTCAGAAACCAGCCGCCCAGATAGATCGTCACGTGACCGTCGACCAACTGACCGGAACGAAACGATCGTCCGTTGATATACTCCAGGTTGAAAGACATGTCGGCCCCAGGTGTGTCACCGAAAATCGTGAATACCTGGAAGGGCAGGAATCCAGCGGCGCTGCGTTCAAACGCTAAGCGTTCCGATATGAGCTTTTCTGTCTGAAAATAACGGACGGTGGTGTTAACCGCCTGCAACTCGTTTCGCGCTTCCACCACATAAGCCTGTAATTCTTCCCGGAGTTTAGGCGCACGAATGGTCTCGACACGCGACTGGATCAGGTCAAACAACACGTTCGGGTCGGTCCGACCCGCCAGCGCACGCCTGGTAGCATCAATATAACTTCGTCCATATCGCAGGTCAGGCTCAAGATGCGCACCCTCTGCCCACTCGTTCCAGGCGTTTATAAAAATGATGCGCTCATCCTCAGGCAAATTTTGTCGACTATATTGTATAAGACCACGAAGCCAATATTCATACGGCTTCGGACCAGAGTTATGGAAAATGAGAGCCTGCTGCCGCTTACGCGCACTGTTGTCCCAGCTCGGAAATATGCCACGCATCAGTGTGTATTTCGGCACGGGCCGGGTTAGCGACTGACGGGCTACCATCTCATAGTCGTAAATGGTTCCCTTGAAGTCCTCTTCCAGATCTTCAACCTCCGAGGTGATCACGCCACACTTGTATTGATGTGGTGGGAACTCGCAGGCGGCATCGAAGCCAAACTCGTTTGGGTCGGTCATCTTGAACGACTGCACACAACATACGTAAATATCTGGCAGTCCCGCCTGCTGGCATTCACGTCGCCAACCGGCGACGGTAGCCTGTGCGGTTTTCATGAGGTCTTCTCGGTAGAGCAAAAGGAGGGGCTTCTCATTCACCCGTATATATCTCGGGTCCTTCAGTAGCGGGATGACGTCGCGGATGAATTGCATATCCGACTCGAATTCGTGCTCCTGCACCAGTAGGACTTCGCGATTCCCGCCGTCCCAAAGCCGGCTCCAGTTCTCGTTTGCCCAGCAGATGCAGAAAGGAAAGTCTATCTTTGCGTCTGCCACGTAGGCATCCAGAGGCATTTGCAGAATACGCCTGCCATTGAACCAGTAATAATAAAAACAGAAACCATGTAGGCCTGCCTGTCGTGCAAGGTCAATTTGCGCATGTCGGACTTCGTTGAGTCGCAGGTCATAGAAGCCAAGATCACCAGGCAAGCGTGGCTGATAGTGACCTTTGAACAGCGGGGTCGCCTTCGTAACACTGCGCCATTCAGTAAATCCAGCGCCCCACCATTCGTCGTTCTCTTTTGTTGGATGGAATTGGGGCAGGTAGAAGGCGATCAATCTTACGTCGAATTCATCCTGGCCTGGGTCCATGTTTGCCACATGGATCGCGCCGGGGTCACTGATGCTGTTCACGGCGCTGCTCCAATCGACGCATCTGGGCTACAGGCAGAAAGAGTGGCGGCGCCTGAAGGGGGTTCAACGCCCGCCACATCAGGCTCGCCTTTGTCGACGTCAGATAGTATTGGAAACAATATATCGTAGATTGCCTCGGCGTTCGCGTGGATGCTTACCTCTGCCAGGGTATGACAGATTGTTTCGCCCGGCTCGGGAAGGTCAGCCAGACGCGCCGCTATCTCTAATGCGGTTACCTCGACATCTTCGTCGTGATCCTGCAGTGTTATTGCAACGATTCCCATCAGGCCAAGGCGCTTCAGCAGCAGCTTCTCATTGGCGCACACAGGATAGTGCATCACCACCAATGGGCATTGTTGGAGGCTCGATTGCAGGTACCGAGCCGTGGCAGCCTCATTGAATGGTCCCACCTGCATGTCGTGTATCTCACTGTGATCGCGAGCGCCCAGGGAGACGCGCAGAACCTTCATTTCGGCCAGGAGATTCTCCTGCATCACTCGAACAAGGGCGTCGGCGATGGCCCTTTTGTCCTCCGCTGCGTCTACCAACAGGAACGTAACCGTATCGAGATCCCGTCCCGCGATCCGTAAGGTCGGATTGTTCCTTGTGTCCGGTTTCAGCGCACCCCAGTTTCGCTCGTCGACAAAATTGAAAAGCGGTAAAAGCAGTTGGTCGGAAATGAGCCGGGCGGGCAATTGGCGTTGGCCGGCAATGGACAAGGCGATGTCGACCTTTTCAGGCTCCATCTGGTCATCGGCGATCAGCAACAACGCCTTTGAGTCCAGGGCAAAGCCGCCTCTTTGCAGCCCATCAATATCGGTTGAGATCAGGTTGATACGGGCGGCCAGGGAGGGGTGTCGAAGCAGCGAACCGATCAGGGATGACGCGGCCGTCCACTCACCATCCAGCTTTTCACCTATTAGGATCACCCGCAGCACGCCGCCGGCGTCGAATTGAGTTGGCAAAAGGTGCCGCTTGTAGATCTCAACGTAGTCGGCCGCCATCGCTGCCGTGGACCGAAGATTATTTGTCGTGGCGGAACTCCGCCCGATTTCCCAGAACTCAGGGTCTTCGCGCAGGCGGTGGATCAACTGCAGGATGCCGGCTGGTTGCCCACAATCGACCGCCCAGCCACCACCGTACTGAGCGATGCGCTCTCCGACGGCGCCCAGATGCGAACCGAGAACGGGAATGCCCAACTGCCATGCCTCTGACAAGGTGTGGCAATACGTCTCTGCCCAGATCGAAAAGATGCCCACCACATTGGGCCGGATCGCCGCGACGCGCTCGGCCAGTTCACTCCGCTGATAGCGCCCGTGGACGATCCCATACTTCGCCGCATCGGCCGGCGCAGCGCCCAGGAAGTGGAATTCTATTTGATTGGACTTGTCCAGGGCCTTTAGTGCCTGGAGGATCTCATAGCCTTTGTGACGTTGGAGGATATTGCCAAGGATCAAGATGCGCAGCGGTTCGCCCGCTGAGGGGGGGACGGCCAGAGACAGGGGCGAACCAATCTCTCTTCCATGCTCTATGACACGGAAGTCATGCTCACGTAGCTCAGGGTAGATGCCATAGAAGAGATCACGAACATAGCCAGACGTAGTCACGAACGTGTCGCAGTAAGGGAACGTGGTACGCACGCGATCATGCCATTTATAAATATAATTATGCTTGAGAGGTTCGTATTCCTGCAGAAATTGGACTGAAGTCGCGCAACTGCCAAATCCTGGGGTGCAAACCCCATGGCAGTATCTACCGTTTTCATCCAGAAGATTGACGGTTGGGCATACCATATAAAAGTCATGGAACGACATGACAACGGGAATATTCAAACGCGACGCAATTCTTGGAAGAAACAAGGAATGACCAATCAAATGGCGGACGTGCAGCAGGCTGATATCATAGGCGAGGAGCAGGGTACTGACGGCAGCCTCGTAATCGGGCCTCGGTGCATCGATTAGATCCATCGGCCCATCGAGGGGCACGTTGGCCAGGCGGTCCCACCGCTCGCCCGTCCAATAATCCAGCGCGAGGTTTGCATCTTCAGTAGTCAGAAGAAAGCATTCGAACGATGCCGCAGCCTCACCAACCAGGTCCCGTGTAGTCAGTGCTGTTCCGCCTTCTCCGTTGTAATGGAGCGCATACAACACGCGCGGTCGGCTGATCTTGTCTGAAACCGGCCTGGTACGTGGTTGGACCAACCAACTCGAAAGTGCCTGTACCCGCGACCTCATGTCCAACAATTTTGGGTCGCCGCTAAATGTTCCAGTTAGCACAGTATAGTCTGGATGACGTTGAATTACAACGCGCTGTGCTGCATCCTGGAGCGCCGGTTGCTCTGGTCCGAAGGACGCGGAACGCTTGTGGAATACGAAGGACCGGTCGTCGATCACGTTCAGCCACCCAGCCTTCATGACGCGAAGACAGAAGTCGTTTTCCTCCCCATAGCCACGTGGGAACGCCTCCGCGTCGAAGTCTCCAACTTCAGCGATCGCCGCACGGCGAACATACATGCAGAATCCGTTGCCGGTGGGGACGACAGGCTGGTTGAGGCCGGCTACACGAGATACGAGGGTTGCATAGGCTTCCGGCGTGATGTCGGTTGGCGTCGGGTTCGCGCCATAGGGTTCCGGAACCGAAAAGGCGCCAGAACGGTTGGAAGTCGCCGTGACAGTTGCAATATCGGACCTGCGATATGCCGCTGTGACCAATCGCTCCAGCCATCGTGGCGTAACATAAGTGTCGCTGTTGAGAAACACAAGGTCGCCGGATGTGGTTGCGATCGCCTTGTTACACGTCTGCGTGTAGCCGATGTTCGATTGGTTCCTGATCACCCGGATGCTGGGGATATGGCCGTAATAATCGAGAATCGGTCCGATCTCCCCTTGAGGGCTCGCATCGTCGATCAGGAGAATCTCACACGGAAAGGTCGTGTTGCGAACCAGCGACTGTAGGCACCGTTGCACGTCCGCCGCAGCGTTGTAGATCGGTACCACGACCGTCACATGCGGACGCGTGGCCATGGCGCGGAGCAGGCCCGGCATGTCCCGAACCCAATCCGGACCTGCCGTTAAGCCTGCCAACAAATTTGCGAGCGTCGCATCCTGAAGACCGAACCCCGTTGGTTTGATCTCCACATTGATCTCTGGTGCAGTGTACCGATGCAGAGCGGGCGGCTGCCGGCCAGGAAACACGACACTCGACTCAGCCCTCGGAAGGGCCGTGTCGCTGGTGGCCGGCACGACATTAATGCGGTGGCGACGTCCATCCTGGAGCCGCGCCGGGAGGGCCCAGCTAAATCCGCCCGCACCACCTTGGGTGACAGTGGCAAGATCCGCCCGCACCAAATCGGCGCGTATAATCTGGCGCAGCTGGTCATCAACGTATATCTCGATCTCTGCAGGCGTGAAGGGATCGTTGACATCGACGCACCAACCCGCGATCGCAGCTCCACGCAAGCCCTCTAAGTAGCCGCGGAACAGAGGCTTGTAAATGGGCAGGATCGCGGAAGCGTTGTAAATGGCAAGCCCGTGCGATATTGGCCCAACCAGAAGCGTCAGGTCATGGCTACGACCATCGGCAAGATGTCGCGGCACCGACACTGTCAGGCGATCGGTGCTTTCATCGGCCACCGCCTCAGTTCGGATCGCCACCTGCACCTGTCCGTCTATGGAAATCGCGAACGGCAGGTCGCGCATTGCAGAACTAACGAGGAATTCTACCCCTGCCTCCGTTTTCCCGAGAATTACTTGTAATGCATCCCTGAATACTTGTATAATTTCTTTGTAGATTGCGGCGTTTAGGTCTGCACCGTCCGCAGTTTTGCTGGTTACTTGTGTTGAGCCAGAAACCTTCAGGCAAAAAACTCGCTCCGGGCTATACATCTGGAGCGGAATGAGCAAATTGAAGCCATACTGCCCGGTTCCATGACCGGCAGCGAGTACATCGGCTCGGAAAAACTTGGCCCGTGTTGCGGCAACGATTGCTTCGCCGAAGCAGAGTTCCACGCTGATTGCATGATCAGGACGGTCGGAGTCCCAGCCCCATCCGTGAATTCGCCCATCGTAAACTCGATCAGCAACAAGCTCCAATGACATGGGTCTCCCTTTATGTAATATGCGGGGTTCTCTGGACGGAGATGCCCCGCACTCTGTTGAAACTCACCTGACAGCCGTCGCCCATTAGCACCCTACGCAGCCGCGGCACTCGATGCAAGAGCCGTGTCGGTAGCACTATGTTCCAGCAGCACCGGCAGTTGCTTATGAACCTTCAGCGTAGGCGGGCAAAACCCCGGGCCGGCCGCATTTTTCGTTTCCCTCGACGCGGAGTGTTCTGATTCAACCTGGGTACGGTGTCTGACGCGCATCGAGATGGAAACTCTGGTGGCCAGGCTGTTGGATGAGGTCGCGGAGTTCAGGCAGATCGCCGCCGGGCAGCGCGAGGAGATCGCGCGGCTGAAGGGCCTGATACCAGGCGCTGAAATGAATGACCGCTGAAGGAAGCCAGACCAGGGCGTTGCCCTGGACCAGCAAAGGGCAGAAACTTAATTGTTTTGAGGTCCAGGGCCTCAGGCCCTGGCGGGTCTGGGCGGAGCCTAGCATTACAGTTGTAGTTCCCTCTTCGTTCACGTTTTTGGGGGTCTGCTCCACCACTTCAGTTTGGGCGGCTTTCTTTGCGAAGACATCGGCATTTCCGGCTGGATGGACCGCCGAACACAAAGCGCAACTGTAATGCTAGCCCTCCTTGGTCCGTGAGTCATCATTTTCGCCGGTCGGTATCAGTCATCGTCCGCGCGCCCCTTCCTCCAAAATACGGCATCTCCATCCACCGCCAGCATCGGCTCGGTGATACCGTACTGGGCGCGGAAATCCAGCACCGCCCGGCGGCTGTCCATGACCGGCCCGTAATCGCCCAGGATCACGAAGCTCCTGGGCGAGAAGTTGAGGTACATCGCCCTCATTACATCCATTATGGAGGAGTAAAGGTCCCCGTCCACCCGTAGCAGCGCCAGCGGCAGCACAGGGAGGGTCCGCGCGTCCTCCACCGGCGTCCCGCGCGGTGGGGTCCATTGCGGCAGGGCGGTAATTTGCGCTGCTGCCTGATGGCGATCCGCACCTGCGCGACGATATCTTGTGGTCATTCGCCGCCACAATCCAATGTCAGCTTGTGCTAAAATCGTACACGGCACTGGCTGGTCGGCCAGTGCCGTGTACAAGGTAGAAATGTCACTGGGCGCGCAAAACGCAAAAAGAGATGACACTTCTTCGGCGGCGGGCGTGTAGTCGGGGCAAAACCTCGGGTGGGCTGGCCGCGGCTCCCACCCGTCACTGACCTGGATAGTAACGAAGATGTTCAATTTTCGGCGAACGACAGCTAAGACGCTCCGGCCGGCTCCACCCAGCCGCGTGGTGGACCTGGGTCCCGCCTGGGCCGGTAACAGCGTCAATTGCGTACCATATAGGCATTCGGCCATACTGTCCTTCGGCAGGGAACACCTCGTCAGCTACTTCGATGACCAGGGCGACGTGGTCATTGCGCGCATACCGCCAACCGGCGGGCCGACCCGGGAGGTCATTGAGAACCAGGCCAAGCCGTTCGACGCACACCAAGCCATCAGCCTGGGGCGCGACTCGGATGGGCGTATCCATGCCGCCTTCGGCGCCCATAACTCGACCGTCCTGATGGCCCGGTCACGCTCGGCCATCCTCTCGGACGGCTTCGAGCCGAGCGTGCCGATCAAGGGTGAGCAGACCTACCCAATGTTCATTCGCAGCGGCCGCGAACTGCTGCTGCTGTTCCGATCCGGGCCGCATTTTCGCGGCAGCATCACCGTTCACCGGCTGGATGTGAACGCAGGCGGCTGGGTTGCGGACCAACAGCCGATCATCAGCGGCCTGGGACAACCCTGGAGTTGCGGCCCTTACCTGAACACGCCCGTGACGACCGCGGACGGCGCGGTCACGCTGTTCATCGTCTGGCGCCTGCAGGAGACGGCCACGACCGCCGGGGCGGTGGTGAACACCGGGATCGACTGTGTGCGGTCGCAGGACGGGCTGCGCAGCCTGCGCACGCTGGGCGGTATCGGCCTGAGCCTGCCCATGACGCCGATGACGGCGGAGCGGGTCATCGCCGTGCCCCTGGGCGCCGGGCTCATCAACCAGGCAGCCGCCGCGGCGCGGACGGATGGCCGCCCGGCCGTGTTGACGTACTGGAAGGAAGCCGGCGAGGCGCCGCAATACCGGCTCGGCTGGTTCGGTCGCAACGGCATGCAGGTCCGGACGGTCAGCCGGTTCACCACGGAGTTCAGCCTGGACGGTGGCGGCACCCTGCCCTTGCCGCATAGCCGGCCGGAGCTGCTGTTTGACGACCGCGACCGCGCCTTCATCGTGTTCCGGAGCCAGGAACACGGCAACCGGCTGATGCTCACCATCCTGGAACCGCCTGACTACCAGCTTGGGCACGCGGTCCAGCGCGTGCTCGTCGATGATGACCTCGGCTTCTACGAGCCCATGATCGACCGCGGCCTGTGGGCGACCGAGCGCCGGCTTGGCGTCTTCGTGCAACGCTGCGAACAAGGGCGCGACGAGGATGGGCTGCCGCGGCGTGCGGCCGCACCGGCGTGGTTCATGGAATGGAGCCTCGCGAGCCTGCGCGCTTGAACCCGCGGCTGGCCTGCCTCCATGCCCGACCGTGCCGCGGACAACCTCGACACTCAGGTCCTGGGGGCGCCGATCCGGCAACCGGTGACCCGCGGCGGCGCGTGGAGCAACGGAGCCAGCAGGTTCGCCACCTCGCAGGCAGACCGGCGCCGCTGCGGGCGAGCGCTGGGCTGGCGATGGATATTGACGGTCAGCACGCCGCCGCCGGCCATCGCCAGGCGCAGCGTGCCCTGCCGCAACGCGCGCAGATAGAGCGGCTCCGGTGCACCGATGCCTGAGAGGATACCGGCACCCATCTCGGCGACACGGCTGCGATAGTCGGCGGCGAGGCCGGGCGTGTGCGAGTGGTAGAAGCCGGTGGCGAGGTTCCAGTCGCCGTTTGTCTCGGTGCCGAGCTGTTGCAGAAAGCGGGCAGCGTAGGCAACGTTCGCGGTCGGATCGAAGGCTTCATCCAGCGAGCGGAAGGCGCCCGGGTGGAACTGCAGGTTCACCTGCATGCACCCGACATCCATCAAGTGCACGCCGCTGGCGAGGCCTCGTTCGGCCCATGCCACCGCTTCCGCGCGGCTGTCGAAGAACAGGCCAGTCCCGTCGGCATTGATCGTCCATGGCCAGGCGCGGATATCGCCGGTCGGTGCGATCGGCCGACCGCTTTCCACCTTGGCGATGGTGCCGAGCAGGCCCGACGGCAGGGTGTGGTGGCGGTCGGCCTCCTGCACCGCAGCGGTGCAGAGCGCACTCTGCGCGACATCCGACGCCGGCGTCGGGCGGGCCCCTGCCGCGGAGCCGGAAGCGCCGAGGGCCAGCAGCGCCAGGCAGACGACGCGCCCCGCGGCACCCCATCGGCGCGAAAATAAGCCCGGCGCGGGGCGTTGCCGCGTGACCCCATCAAAGGCGGAGCCTTTGAAATCCAATTGCGTTCCAAAGGCCTCTGGCCTTTGGCGGGTCGAGGGCAGAGCCCTCGCCTTGTCTTTGGATGCCGCTTTGTGCCGATCGCCACTCATCGCGGCTTGAAGTAAGGTTTTATATGCCTTACTTCAAGGTCTAGCATGTGCACGGGGTGGAGATGCCGATCGAGCTGACGGTGACCGCCAAGGGTCAAGTAACTTTGCGGCAGAGCGTGCTGGAGCATCTTGGCGTCGGACCGGGCCAGAAGCTCGGCGTGGCGCTTCTCCCTGGCGGGCGCGTGGAGTTGCGACCCGTCGAGGATTTGCCGGCTGTCGCCGTTCTGCGTGGCGCCCTGCGGCGGCCGGGCCAGCGCGTCGTGACGCTCAAGGAAATGCAAGCGGCGATCGAGCGCGATCACACGGCGCCGGCCGGGGCATGAGAATCGCCGCCGACAGCAACGTCGTTGTCCGTTACCTGGTCTGGGATGACCCGGCCCAGGCCGCCGCGGCGGCGTGCGCGATCGAACGTGCCGAAGCGGTGATGCTCTCCACCGTCGTGCTGTGCGAGGTCGTCTGGGTGCTGCGGCGTGCCTACCGATACCCTGCCGAGGAAGTCGCGGCCGTGCTGCGACGCCTGATCGAGAGCCGCACCGTGGAGGTCGACCGCCCTCTCGCCGAGGCGGGACTGGCCATGCTGGCGGCCGGCGGAGACTTTGCCGCCGGGGTGATCCTGGCCGAGGCGGGTCGCGCGCGCTGCGCTCGTCTGGTCACATTCGACCGAGGAATCGCGACGCTGCCAGGCGAGATCGAGATAACCAAGTTGGAATAGCTGCCAGGCTGTACCCGTGCCAATTGCCGATGCCGCGGAACAATCGGCTCGGGGCAGCAAGTGTGCCAGGGCGGATGCGGCCGAGGTTTCAAACGCGATAATCCCCTTATCACGTGTCTTGCGCGGCCGCCACGCAACCGGCCACACTCCAGCAAACATTGCGGA
>Ga0255353_1000345_pt1 | contig 30366 bp, 21 predicted proteins | sample HBST25metaG_FD_189941 | JGI IMG/M metagenome (GOLD analysis project Ga0255353, IMG submission 189941) | Peat soil microbial communities from Stordalen Mire, Sweden - H.B.S.T25 | ecosystem: Environmental > Terrestrial > Soil > Wetlands > Peat | place: Sweden: Norrbotten County, Stordalen Mire...
GTCTCCTCATCATAAGATGCGGTCCGGATTATATTTGATCCTATTTATGACGCACTACACTAGTACGGTAGCGACTATAGCCGAAGCGCAGTTCATTCAGCTTCCTGGTGGAGAACACCGAAAGCAGGCTGGCGGAAACCACCTGCACGCGCGTGGGCGAGAGCTGCGCAAACTCCGAGAGGCGCGATCCGCCGCCGTAGGAGGTGCCGCCGAGGAGATAGCGCTGATTGCCGCCGCTGTAGGCGTAGCGGCCAGTCAGCGTCTCATTGGGCGTGAACTGATGGTCCACCTTGATGATGGCGCTGTTGAGGTCGCTCTTGTCTGGCACCGCAACCTCGGCTGTGCCGTTGCCCGTGCCAGGATCAACCGCGGTCGCCGTTGGATAGTAATTGAGCGCCTTCACGAGCGCCGGGTTCACGCTAGCTGCTCCGCCGGCGTCAGCCTCCGCTGCCGCAATCTGCGCAGTGGTGGGCGCGCCGAGCAGGAAGTCGCTGGTGACGCGCTCGCGCTGAGCCTCGTAGGCGCCGAAGAAAAATGTGCGGTCGTGCACGATCGGTTCGCCGAGCGAGGCGCCGAACTGGTTGTTCTTGAAGGGGCTGTGCGGGCTGGGCTTGTCGTTGAAATAGTTGCGCGCGTCAAGCTCCGAGTTGCGCAGATACTCGAAGACCGAACCGTGGAAGTTGTTGCCGCCGGACTTCGTAATGACGTTGACCGCTGCGCCGCTGTTACGCCCGTACTCAGCTGTCGCTTGTGTTTGCAGGTTGAACTCTTCGATGGCGTCAATGGGCAGCAGGGAAGCCGGCACGCCGGTAATGCCCACCTGGTTCAGCGCCGAGTTGTTGAAGAACGGGTCGTTGTTATCGGTGCCGTCAAGCAGGTAGTTGTTCGAGCGGTCGCGGTTGCCGTTGATGTTGAACTGGCCGAAGCCCTTCTCGGTCCCGGCCACGCCGGAGCCCTCAACGGTGACGCCGGGTGTGAGGGCCACCAGCTTGCCGAAGTCGCGCCCATTCAGAGGGAGATCGATCGCCAGCTTGTTTTCAATTACCTGCGAGAGTGTGTCCTGCGTCGGATCGAGCAGGGCGGAACTAGCTTGCACCTCTACCGTCTGCACCACTTGGGCCACCTTGCCCAGAGTGAAATCGAGTACGGTGTCGGCGCCAACGTCAACCTTCGCCGCCAGCCTGACCGGTTGCAGGTTGGCCCCGGTCGCGGTCACCTCGTAGCTGCCTGACGGCAGTTCGCTGATGACGTAGCTGCCGTCGGCTGAGGTCGTATCCGTGCGGATCAGCGCGGTCTGCACGTTGCGCGCCGAGATCGTGGCTCCGGCAATCGAGGCGCCAGAAGCATCTTTTACCTCGCCGCGAAGGGCGCCGCGGAAGCTCTGGCCGAATGAAGTCAGTGCAACCAAAAGAACAAGCGGCAGAAACGTAGCAAATCGAATACTCTTCATGAATTCCTCCCGTCGATCACAAGTCAAACAGTGTTACTGGTTTTGCTGGCTGCGCTCAATATCAAGCGTTGCCGGCACCTTGACCTCGTACTTGCTTGCAAAGCTGCCCTGGTTCACGGCCAGGCCCAGGCGTCCACGAGAGTCAATGTAGAAGAGCGGCCCTCCCAGCGGGATGTCGCTGAAGGTCTTCACAAATGGAATCTGCAGCGGCCTGCCAGCCAGCTTGAAGCGAACCGCCTGGCCGAGCGAGTAGCCGAGCTCGGCAAAGTCGGCGCGCGTGATGTTTGTGACGAGATTGCCGAACGGTCCGTCCGTTCCGATCACCGTGGCTGAAATGCCGTGCGCGTCCAACGCGGGCTTCCGCACCGGCAGCCGTACGAGCGACTTCACGTCCAGTGCCGGGCCAACCTCGGAGGGATTATCGCCGCGCGCCAGATGCGCGCCAACCGGCGAGAAGATGTCGCGGCCGTGGAAGGTTGAAGAAAGCGCGCTGCCGATCATCCATTTCGGGTTTTGAATCTCGTACGCCAAGTCAATGCCGTCCTGGTCGTCCACCAGGGTGAGCACGCCATTATCCGGTAGCACGAACCACTGGCCGCGGCGCGAGTGCGCCACAATCGCCTTGCGCGTGCTGCCCACGCCGGGGTCCACCACCGTCACAAAAACCGTTCCCGCCGGATAGTACGGCGTAGTTCCGGCAAGGAAGCGAGCGGCTTCCAGGATGTTGAAAGGCGTCACGTCATGCGTCAGGTCAATAATGCGCAGGTCGGGAGCTACACCCAGCATGACGCCCTTGCAGATCGGCACCGAATCATCTACGTGGCCGAAGTCCGTCATGAAGACGATGGTCTCGTGCTGGCCTGCTGCTGGAGCGGCTTGCGCCCAGGCAAGGCAGCAGAAGGAGGCGACGGCAAGAGCTGCGCCTGCAACTCGGGAAAAACGATTTTGCATCCTCAGAAGTTCCTTTCAACTGATTTTGCTCCTCGGGCAGGTGGCAATCAGCGTAGGCCGCCAAGCCCGGTCTGGAGCATACTGTGCATTAGTGTTTTTACTTGACTGGGAGCGAACGGAACAAGATCATGCCACAGCAGGTGCATCGCTACGAGAGGTGCGACACAGGCGGCAACAGAGACGGATTTGAGGTAAAGATATCAATCTAAATCAATGACCTGACTCTTCAACTCTAAAACTTTGCTCGTGAATTGTCGAGCAGCATCGTGGCGAAACGGAGCAAAGTTCCAACCGTGTATACCATCCGCGCCTGCGACGCCCGCGTAAAGCTGTTGAAGCAATTGGACGCTGAAAAACAGTCGATGACGAGCGGAGCGTGGAACTCAGCCAGGCGACGTTAGATGAAGCACGCCGGGACGGCATGCCTTCCAGCGATTCTCTCTTCGTTGCTTGCCGTCTCAGAGCGAAAAAGAATTTGACACGAATTCTATGCACCTCTATGATTGCGTCATGCGTTTGGCTCACCAAAGTTGTTGTTGTCGCTCCTCGCAGGCTTGTCCTGTGGAGTTGAGCGGCGTAGCGCAAACGCATTTCTGTCGCTAACCCTCATCAAGGCAATTCTCTTTCCCGTTCCAGATGAGCAGGAGATCCCGCTTCGGCGATGGTTTCTTTTGCGCGCTTTGCAGAGGTAGCTCCACGCTGCAACTGGAGATCTAACACCGAAAAGCCCACACAACCTGAGCGTAGTTTTGTGCGTCCGCACAAGCTCCGGTGCGCATCCTTCACCCCCAACACTTAGGAGATCCCGTGACCCAATCCACATCTTTCCCCGTCGCATCTTCCCTGCTTCCGCGATCCGTGGTTTTCACCGCGGTTCTAGCTCTGCTGCTTTCACTCGCCCCTGCTTCTACATCTTCCTTCGCGCAAACCTACACTGGCGGGTTGCGCGGGACGGTGACCGACGCAAGCGGAGCCACCTTGTCCGGTGCTACGGTCACGCTAACCGATGAAGCGACGCGACAGACCCGCTCCACGGTTACCGGCAGCATTGGCGCGTATGCCTTCAATGCGCTTCGTCCCTCAACGTACACGCTTCATGCCGAAGCCGCGGGCTTCAGCGCAACTGATCGCACCCACATCGTGATCGCCACGCAGGACTTTCTTACTCTCGATCTCTCACTGAAAGTGGGCGCCGCGCACAATGTGGTGCAGGTGAGTGCGGAGGCCGCGCTGGTTGATCCCTCGACGGCTTCCGTCAGCACGGACTTGAATCAGGAGCAGCTTGTGGAGCTTCCCATTCTTGGCCGCAATCCATACATGACTGTGAAGGTGTCCGGTCTTTTTGTGAATACCGGCAATCCACAGTTTGTCCGCTTTGCCGATCAGAATGGAACTACGCAGACCTCGGTGGCTGGCGGACCTGTCGGATCAAACCAGTATGAGATCGATGGCGTGCCGATCACGGATACAAATAACCGGCCGATCGCGATTCCCACCATCGAGTCGATTCAAGACGTGAAGGTGCAGGCGAACACTTACGATGCGCAAGTGGGCCGAACCGGCGGTGCGGTTTTTAACACGCTGCTGCGCTCCGGATCGAACACCTATCATGGCTCGTTCTTCGGCGCAACGCGGCAGACCGATTGGCTGGCCAACGATTTCTTCGCCAATCGCGCGGGGATTCCGCGGCCCGATAGTCCTTACTACAACTGGGGAGGATCGCTGGGCGGATTTCTCTTTATTCCTCACGTGTATGACGGCCGCAACAAGACATTCTTCTTCGTCGGCACGGAAGGTTACATCCAGACCTCGCCGTACACCGAAACATTTGCAGTGCCCACGGCATTGGAGCGCACGGGCAACTTCTCGCAAAGTTACAATCCTGACGGCACGCTTGACGTAATCTACGACCCCACCAAGACGTACACCGACATCAGCGGTGTCATTCATCGCACGCCTTTCACCGGCAACAAAATCACGACTCTCAGCACGGTCGGGAAAAACATTGCCTCTTACTATCCTCTTCCGACTCCGCAAGTCTCGGTGCCCACAGGGCAAAACAACTTTACCGGCACTGACAACGTGCGCGACCACGCGCAGGAGGTAACGGTCAAGCTCGACCAGCAGATTCGACCATGGTGGAATGTGAGCGGATCGTACATCTTTTACACAGCGCTGCAACCGTTGGGAAATCCGCTGGGGACGCTGCCGGGAAGTTATTCATACACTTATCACCGGCAAGTGGACGCAACGCAGTTGAACAGCACATGGATTTTGAATCCTACAACTGTACTCACAGCTCGTTATGGCATTAACCGATTTCCAAACCTGATTGCAGAGGTCAGCAATGGATTCAACCCATCGGCACTCGGCTTTCCGACTTCCTTTACCGGTCAGTTGCAGGCGGATTTCTTTCCGACGATATTCCTGAGCAACTTTTCGCAGCTCGGCCAAGACACAAGTTCGGTGGACGACTGGAAATCGCAGACAGTCAACGGCACTCTTACCAAGAGCAGAGGCAAGCACAACCTCTCTTTCGGAGCAGAGTACCGCCGCTTCCGGATGAACTACAAGGATCTGGGAGATGCGCCGGGAACTTATACTTTCAGCGGCGCATTTACGCAGGACTTTCCCAACGCAACAAGTGACGGCACTGGTTCCGATCTTGCCGATTTGTTGCTTGGCTATCCAGTCAGTGGCAAGGTAGAAACTTCCACTCAGCTGAACACTTATGCCGACTACACTGCGTTTTTTGCGCAGGACGATCTGCGGCTTACGCACCGGCTGACATTGAACCTCGGCCTGCGTTACGAGAGTGAAACCGGCCTAAAAGAAGACAACAATCAATTGGCCGTCGGTTTCGACCGCACCGCAACCGCGCAACTGTCCGGCAGCACAACGGTGACGGGCGGAATCCTCTTCGCCGGCATCAACGGGAATCCGCACGACATTGGAAGCCTGTCGCGGCTCAAGTTCGCACCGCGCTTGGGCGCATCGTTCGCGCTCAACGCGAAGACCGTACTACGCGGTGGCTACGGAATTCTGTATGCGCCGCTGCGCTATGACCCCAGTGCCGCGCTGGCTCCCGGCTATACGCAATACACTCCTTACGTCGCCAGCAATGACAACGATCAAACTTCCGCCAACGTGCTCGACAATCCTTTTCCAAGCGGTATCCAGAAGCCGGCGGGCAACTCCGCGGGTCTGCTCACCGGCATAGGAAGCTCCGTTACCACCTACGACCAGAATCTGCATGCGCCGCGTGTTCAGCAATTCTCAGTGGGCGTGGAGCGGGAACTTCCCGGCCACATCGCTCTAGAGGCGGAGTACATTGGCTCCCGCGCCACCAATCTTTCTCCGGGGTCTACGGGCAGCACTGCCGTCAACTACGATCAGCTTAATCCCTCGAACTTCAGCCTGGGCCTCGCCGCGCTGAGCAGTGCGGTAGCTAACCCCTACTATGGAAAAGGCGGTACGGGCGTCATCGGAGGAGCAACCGTAGCACAGTCCCAGTTGCTGCGTCCATTTCCGCAGTTCAGTTCCGTCAACCTGCTCACCTCCGCAAGTTATGCCGACTACAATGCCTTGCTGGTAAAGGCTGAGCGTCGCGTGGGACGCGGGCTGAACCTGCTTTCTTCCTTCACATGGTCGCGTAACCGGGATGCGTCGTTCTCTACGTCAAACAGCATTCAGAGTGCAGCCGCATCCGCTCCGCAGAACATTTACGATCTGCGCGCGGAGTATGGTCTTGCCGTCAACAATATTCCCTACCGCTTCTCCGCCGGCGCCACATACGATCTTCCCGTGGGACATGGTCAGCGCTTCTCGACAGGTTCGCGCATCGGTGACCTGATTGCCGACGACTGGCAATTGAGTGTGGTTCCCACATTCCAGGCAGGTTTCCCTGTCACCATCAAACAAAGCAGCAATCCGAACAGTTCCGTTGTGGGCAATGGCGTGCAGCGGCCTAACCTGGTGCCAGGCAAACCTCTGAAAACCTCAGGCAGCCTGTACGACCGCCTTAACGGCTACATCAACCCATCGGCATTCACCGCTTCCACGGCGCTCACCTTCGGCAACGCGCCGCGCACGCTTTCGCTTCGCGGGCCGGGTTACGAAAACTGGGACATTGCCCTCCTCAAGAGCGTCATCGCCCGCGACCGGGTCAAAGTTCAGTTTCGGGCGGAAAGTTTCAATACCTTCAACACGCCGCAGTTTAACGGACCGAACACCTCCTTTGGCAGTGCGAGCTTTGGCAAGATCACCTCGCAGGCCAACTTCCCTCGTTATCTGCAACTCGGCTTGCGAGTGGCGTACTAACTGCGATTTGTACCGCGCCGTTGCGCCGCTCCAGCCTGGATCGGCGCAACGGCATTTTCGTCCCATCCGGGTCATAGCCTCGAAAGGATGAGTTTGAATGTCGATGAATCTCAGCCGCCGCAATTTATTGAAGTCTTCCGGGCTTGCGCTGGGAGCGAGCTTGCTGTCTCCGCGCTCTGTTTTTTCCGCGGAAACGGCGGACCTTCCCGCGCTAGACGCGGAACCGTTGGTTCGTCTCTCCTTGAATGAAAATCCATACGGCCCCTCGCCGCTTGTTGCCGAGGCGATTCATCGTGAGTTCAACCGCCTTGATCGCTACGCCGATGCGGACGCCGCGCGCGAACTCGCGGAGCAGATCGCCGCGTACGAACGTGTGCCGTATGAACAGGTCGTGCTGGGAGAAATCCTCGGCCTCCTCGGCATCTATCTCGCCAGTGAAGGCGGGCCAGGCTCGGAGTTTCTCTATTCCACGCCCGGTTACCTGGCGCTGATCGATGCGGCCGCGCGCGTCGGCGGCATCGGCGTTCCGGTTCCGCTGAACGCACAGTATGAAAACGATCTTGCCGCTCTCTCGGATAAGATCACCACAAAAACCCGTGCCATCTATCTGATCAATCCGCACAATCCCACGGGGACAGTCAATGAGAATCAGGCATTCAAGCGCTTCTTGAGTGAAAGCTCGAAGGGCGTCACAGCCATCGTGGACGAAGCGTACCTGGAATACACGGACGATTTCGACGCCCGCTCTGCAGTCTCGCTGGCGCGCGACGGCGCAAACGTCGTCGTCTTTCGCACCTTCGACAAAATTCACGGCCTGGCAGGATTGCCGATCGGGTATGTGCTGGCCCCGCGCCCGCTTGCCAACGCACTGCGGAAACAGGGTGCTGGTGACGCTGAGGCCCTTGGGCGTCTCAACATCGCCGCGGCATCCGCTGCATTAGTGGGCACTGCACAAATGGAACGCACCCGCGCAGCCGTCGCTCACGAACGAGCGAGATGGCTCATCGTGCTGCGCGATCTCAACCTGCCGCACACCGACACCCATGCCAACTTCGTCTTTTTCGATGCAGGCCGGCCTCAGGTGCAGCTTGCAGCTGCGTTGCGTGAGCAGGGCATCGATATCGGCCGCCCGCATCCACCCTACACGAACTGGGCGCGCATCACCATCGGCTTGCCTCAAGAGAATTTACACGCTCAGACAGCACTTCGACATGTGTTGCGATAGAGTCCTCATTGAGAGGTCTTTCTCGCGGTCAAGATTCTCTCTTGAAAAGCAAGCATTTTGAAGGGTGTTTGCTTTGAATTCTTTAAGGCATGACGGGCCTGTATCTTGTGGTTCCTGGCATAGGCCTCCAACTAGCCCTGGTAATCGCTGGTATGCTGGCTGAGATATTCCTTGCTCACCACTGGAATGCCGAGGACCGCTTGAACGAAATAAATTACTCGCCCGTGCCGGGACAACCCACTGAGGCAGCCGTTGATGACAATGCGGCCAAAGCAGTGATATGCAACAACGAGCTGACTGCGAAACAGCTTGGTGAACGTCTCCCATCGGTCGTCCTCCTGTGTTCTCGTCTTGACAACAAAATCATCGGACAGACGACCGGTGGGGTCAAAATTCCCAATATCTTTGGCTAGAGTTAGAAAGCATAGCGCAATCCGAACTGGAACTGACGAGGTCCGCCGGTTGCAGTAGGCACCGAGGCGTTCACCGTCGAAGTAATCGCTGCGGTTGTGCCTTGCGTAATGCCGCTACCGGTCGAGCCGCCATAAGCAGCAGAAGGATTGTTGAAGTTGGGATGGTTGAGAATGTTAAAGGTGTCGGCGCGGAATTCCACTGACTGCTGGTCGCGGAAGCGCACACGTTTGATGAGCGTGAAGTCCACGGCCTGAAGGCCGGGACCGCGCACGCTATTATAACCAGCCGTACCGTAGTTGAATACATATCCCGATGCAGAGTATTTGGTGTAGTTCGTTCCGTTTTGCGGATCGTTGGAGCGGTACGCAGCGGTGTTGAACCAGTTGTTCCAGGTATGCGTCTTCTTGCCGGTATTGCCGTCGATGCCTGCTTTCGGATCCACGCCAGCAACAACGAAGGCTCGGTCACTGGTGCCCGTGTAGGAGGCGAGCGTATCGGTCGTGCTGGTGCTGACCGGCCGTCCACTTTGGAAGGTGATGATGGTGGCCGCCTGCCAGTTGTTAACGATGTTGTTGGCAATCGGGTTCAGATTGCCCAGCCAGCGATGACCGCGACCCAAAGGAAGGTCGTATTGGCCGGTGGTTACAGACCGGAATTTCTGGTCAAACGAGGATGGTCCGTAGTTCGATCGGAATTCGTAGGGATTCTGCAGGCTGGAGACTTCGAGCGACTTGCTCCACACCAAATAGGACTGGAAGTCCAAGCCGTTATTCGAACGGTGCCCTGCACTCAGCAGCAGACTGTTGTAGTTTGCAGAGTAGTCGTCATTGTAGTAGTTGATTCCTGCCCACCGGGAGTCTGAGCCAATGCTGTTGAACGGACGCAGCGAGTTTACGCTAGTTGCCGCTGCGGGGTTGGCCTGGCGCGTTGCCAGCGAAGGCAGGTTGATATTCTGCGTGCTGACGTTGTGAACCGTATGCGATCCTTGGTAGTTCACCTCCACCAGCGCCACCCTGTGGAAGTCGTGCTGAAGGCCCAAGCTATATTGCTCGGTATACAGAGTCCTAATCTTCGGATTCGCGGTATAGATTGAAACACTGTTCAACGTCTGCGTCCCCGTGGTTCCAAAGGCCGTCGGGCCCCACAGATAGGGATTGGTTGTAATGCCATTCGAAGGCGTTGGTGCCGTGAAGGATTTGGTAAGCGTGAAGGGTGTTCCAAGCCCCGTCGCTGTATACCAGGTTTGCATCTGGGGAATTCCGTAGTAGAGGCCGTAGCCACCACGCAATACGGTCTCCTGCTGGCCGAAGAGCCGGTAGGCAAAGCCCACGCGCGGCGCAAAGTTCTTTTTCGGCGCAGCCCAGAGATCGTGAAACACCGAACCCGTTCCCGACTGCTGCAGGAGGCCTGTGCTGTTGTTCAGCGTATAGATCGGTCCAGGTCCTGTCAGGATCTGATTGTTCCCCGTGTCGAAGCGGTCAATCTGGTCCTCGCGCAGTGTTCCCGTGAATTCCCAGCGAAGGCCGTAGTTGAGCGTAAGAGCATGGCTCAGCTTCCACTCATCCTGAATAAAAGCCGCGCCGGTCAGTTGCCCCGGATTCCAATTGATGTTGCCGGCGCCGTAGGCATCGGAGGTAATGTAGCCAAGTAGGAAGTCAGCAAATGCATTCTGCGTGTTTCCGAGTCCGCCCGTGTACTGACCGCCAAAAGAGAACGAGCCGCGACCGGTGGTCTCGAAGATGGCGTCTTTAAAGAACCGCAGAATATCCAGCCCGGCCTTGAAGGTGTGGTTGCCTGCGATCCAGGTGACAGCATCGGCGCTTTGCACGATATTGTCGCCGCGCCACTGCGGATTGTTGCTTGTGCCGATCGAGCTGAAGCCCGAGATAGAAATAGCAGGGACGCCGGTATTGCCGTTCGTGGCCGGCTGCATATAGTTGCCGCCCTGCGGCAGCCCCAGCGCAGCTACCACATTGCCCTCCGATTGGTCCTGATTGCCATAGTTGGCGTCCATACGGTTGAAGCCGATGCGAAATTCGTTCAACAGCGTAGGACTGAAGGTATGAATTTCCGAGATCGATGCGTGCTGGTATAAGTGGTGGCCCACTCCGCCGAATCCGGGAACAACGCTGTTGGCAACGACAATGTCTCCGATAGTGCCGGCATCGTCGCCTTCGAGAAGTGTGTAGGTTCCGCTGAGCGTGTCGCGCCCGGTAAGAGTGTGATCCACGTGGAAACTTCCCTGGTTCTCATTGGCCGTGTTGAGCTTGTTGTTTGCAAAAACGCCGACCGTGCCCGATTGCGTGGTCGCTTCAGGGAAATATTGCAGCAGCAGTTTGCTGGCTGCACTGATGCGTTGGCTGGGTACCACATACTGCCCCGCGCTGTTGGTTGAAAACGGCAGGCCTGTAGTGGGATCGATGATCTTGGAGGTGAACAGCGCATTGCCATCGGAAGTGTACGTGCTGCCTTTCCAATTGTCGAACGGCGATGTGCCGCTCACGGCTGGATTTGCCGCTTGGCGTTGCGCTTCAAAGGCCGCGAAGAAGAAGGTCTTATTCTTGCGGACAGGTCCGCCGAGCGAGCCGCCAAGCTGTTTGGTTTGCCCGGAAGGCGCTGGAAGCGGACTGGTGGTGAAGTTGTACTGTGGCGAGTTGATCTTGGAGTCGCGATAAAATACGAATGCTCCGCCGTGGAAGGCGTTGGTGCCCGAGCGCGAGGTCAGAACAATCTGGCCGCCGTTTTTGCGACCAAATTCCGCCGGAGCTTCGCCGGTTACAATGCGGAACTCCTGAATCGCATCGAGCGAAGGCCGCACTGTTGGTTGGCCGGTAGTCCAGTCGGTATCGTCCGAACCGTCAAGCAAATAGTTGTTATTGGAAGAAATAATGCCCGCCACGACAAAGCCGCCTCGATTGGCGAGCGAGTCGCCCTGGGTGGTGGGAGCTACGTTGGGATTCAACTGAGCCAATTGCCAAAAGTTGCGGCTGTTACTTGGCAACTGCTCGAGTTTCCGACTGTTGATAACGGTTCCGTTGACGGAATTTTCCGTTTGTAGAAGAATGTCGGTCGAGGTAACCTCTACCTTTTCGATGACTGTTCCGACACTGAGCGTTGCATCGATGCGCGCCTCCTGCTGAATGTTCAGCACAACGCCGGTAAAATTGCTTGGCTGAAATCCTGTCGCCTGGAACTCCACCGTATAAGTAGCGGCCGGAAGCTCCAGGACCACATAGTCGCCGGATTTGTTCGTCACCGCCGTATGCTTTATGCCGGTAGCCGGATTGAGCACCGTTACGTTTGCCCCATAAACTACCGAACCCTGACGATCGCGCACCGTACCGTGCAGCGTCGCCGAAATATTCTGCGCACTGGCAGGATTCACTACTGCAAGAAGGCTAACGGCCAGGCCGATAGCTACAAGTATTCTCCATTTCATTGTGAACAAGTCCTTTCCGCTGAGTTCGAGTTATAGAGTGCAATGAAAACGTTCTTGGAACTGTGCAGAGGTCAATCATGTGTTCTGCGCGCAAAATCCAAGCCTGTCCATCGCATTGAATCCAATGCTGGATTCAACATCGAACGAATGCGGATTGCTTGCTCATGCGCATTGCATGAGAGGTTTCGTATGGATCGATCATCATATCGTTGTGCTTTGCCAATAAGTAGAAAAGTTGACTACTCCGCGCGATGCACGTTCAGTTGCATCGAAAGCTGCGTTAGAGCTTGCTTCCCAGTCCTGTTTGTGCAGGCAACGGGTACTCTACGATCTCATCGCGCCGATGAGCCGCGTTGGATGCGGCAAAGCTCTCGGCCAAGATGCACCTGTAGCACGATAAGGTGGAGTGAGACGGAATAGTGAAGAAGCGGCGGGAGTCAGCAACAACAACAGCGCGCGCCCAGAGTGGGGAACTTGGGCATCGCAATCACGCGCATTGTGAATCTCGTTCTCATTGTGCTGTTCTGAACTGACTTCAGTTTAAATGAAAAATGCGTTAAGTCAAGTTTCTCGCGCGACAAAGTTCAAAAGGAATTTCGTAATGCAAGACTCCATCTACTTCGCCAGAGTGTTCTTGATGACCGCGCCGTTCTTGACGATGACGGCAAGCGATTTGTCGGGCGTTCCCAGCAGACCGATGTCCTCGAGAGGATTTCCGTTTACCAGAAGCAGGTCGGCATAAGCGCCGGATTCAATGACTGTTCATCGCTTGCTGATTTTCGTGCGCTTAAAGAAAACCGGCAGGCCATTTCGAATTGCGTATGGCCTGCCGTCGGACGAGACTATTCGCCACCGAGTATCTGAGCTGCCTTCTTCAATTGGGCCACTTCGCGCTCGATTGCATCGGCCGTACGTAGAATTGCTGCATCCACATCGCTCCACTGCTTGAGTTCGATGTCCTCGCGAACCTGAGGGAGAGTCTTAACCCCGTAACCGCTGTACAAGCCGGGCGCGTAAATCAGGTTCTGATACCAGGGGCGTCCGGGAAGCCCTTTTTCGTCGATTTGCGCACGCTCCACCAACAGCAATTGCGCATTGACGCCGGTGCGCCCGCTCGCGACATAGCTATCGTAGGCTTTGTCGAACGCGGTGGCCGCAGCGTTCAAGTCGTCCGAGGCCTGCTCGAGTGAAGCGAAGTTGAAATAGGGCGGCAACGCCTCGGTCTTGGGAGCTTCGCGATGTTTCTTGGGATCATGCAATGCAATGTAGACGCCTTCGGCAATCTCCGTGTTGTGCTCCTTAAGCTCGGCGCGCTGAATCTCCGCCAACTTTTTCACTTCGCTGACATAGCCCGAGATTGTGTCCGCGTAGTTGCCGTATTTGAAAGGGATCACATCGGCATCGGCCAGCCGCAAAACCAGACTGCCTACTGTTTGTGCAAGGACGCGCCCATAGGCAAAGTCCGTGTCTTCAAAGTGTGTGTACCAGTAGAAATCATCGTAAATCGAATGGTATTGGCCGCCTTCATCCTCGCCGCCATATCCAAGATTGAGACTGGCAATGCCCAAATGGTCGAGAAAGGCCGTGTAATCGGAGCCGGTTCCGAGTGCACCGATACGCAAGTCGGGACGCGTACGCAGCTCCGCACGTTGATCGGACTTAGCCCGAGAGATGTCCACTAACTGCTCGCGTTTCCATACCGAAAGCTGTGTCTCCGGATCGACGATATCTTTGGCTACCTCGTTGACGGCATGTTCGAGCGAGTGCGAACCGGCCGCGTGTAAATATCCGCGCCCGTTGCTGTCGGTATTAATGTATACAGCGGCGTGCTGGCGCAATTCTTCGGCGTGTGTCTCTACCCATTCGGTCGAACCGAGCAGACCTTCTTCTTCGCCGTCCCATATGGCGTAGATGATGGTGCGCTTGGGACGCCACCCCTGCTTGAGCAATTCGCCCAGCGCGCGTCCTTCTTCCAACTCGGAACTGGTGCCCGAGACCGGATCAGCCGTGCCATTGACCCATGCGTCGTGGTGGTTGCCACGAATCACCCACTGATCGGGGTCCGTCGCGCCGGGGATTTTCACAATCACGTCATAGAGCGGTTTGCGATCCCAATTCGAGGCCAGGACCAAGTGTGCCGGCACTGTGCTGACGCCGGTTTTGTACGGTAAGGGTAGCGCTCCGCGCCACGACTCCGGCGCAATTTCTCCTTGAATAGCCTCCAGAAAAGGCTGCGCGTCTTCATAGGAGATGGGCAGAGCCGGAATCTTTGTCAACACCGTCAGTTCCTCGAGCGGAACCAGCTTGGCTCCTGGAACCGAGCCATAGCCAGGCGTTTGCGGATCACCGACCTGGATGGGCGAATCATTGACGGTTCCGCGCTGCACGCCATCGGCCGGCCGCGTCGGTCCCTTCGGATAGGTGTCGCCGCGTGCATAGCCGTCGTCCTGGGGGTCTGAGAAGAGGAGGACGCCAACCGCGCCGTGCTCAGCAGCAACGCGCGGCTTAACGCTGCGGAAATTTTGCCCGTAACGCACCAGTACGATTGCGCCCTTCACCGAAATGCCGCGCTCTTCAAGAACTTTATAATCCTCGGGAGTCCCGTAGTTTGCATAGACAACAGGCCCCGTCACATCTCCGTCGCGCGCATACGCCAGGTAGGTCGGCAGTTGCTCGGACTTCTGCGCGGTGGTTGGATCTTCCTTCAATACTTTTTCTTCGAGCTTGGCCACGAACTTGTTTGGCCCCAGCAGTTCGAGCTTACGCAGCTTGGGAGTCGGAAACAAAGCACTAAAGGTTTCTATCTTGGCATCAAGGCCAAAGGAACGTAGCTGCCCGGCGAGCCACTCGGCGTTTTCCTTGTCGTAAGGCGAGCCAACGTGATGAGGACGTGCGGACAGGCGCCGGACATATTCCCGGATGTTAGTCGCATCGGGCAGGGCGCGAAATTTCTGCTCCCACTGAACTTCGCTTGCCGCATGTTCAGGGAGGTAGCCCCGCAATGCTGGCTGCCCGTTTTCGAGGCCCAAAGCAGTGCTCGCGTAGAGTGCGAGCACGAAGATCGATCTTTTCATCTTATGCGTCCTTTCCAATCAGAAACGTGTGAGCTGGCCAAGCCAGTTTCAAGTGGAATGGTTGCTGCTTGAGCAATGTACGCGTATTGATACGCGTACAAGGTCGCAAACACGTGCCGAAAAGGCAGATCAAGACATCTGAATAGGTTAAGAGGCTTTCAGAAGGGCTGTGCGTGCATCTCGCTCGCCTGCAATTCCCGCACACCGCTCAAGCAGTTTCTGGCGAAACTACGAGCGACAACAAGCGAGCTGCACACTTGATAGCAACATACATACTTTATACATCGAAGATGCACTGGGATGCAATAAAGCATTGTGCCAATTTTATTAAATTGGCCTTTTGTCCCATATGGTTGTCAACCAATCCGGCCAAGTCCCCAATCCGGCGTTAAGCCGAGATCATGCTGGTTTTGGTGCAGAGTCATCATGAATTAGAAGTCGTGCAGCTAAGCGCTTGGCGCGCTGTTATTCTGTTTTTTGATAAGCGTGGTGCAGTCACTTGGCAGGTGTGCCTGCTGGGTAGAATAAAAAAGTGAAAGAACCCCGGAGACACTCCTCCACCGAGTCTCCTCTTTTCCTCTCTATCGACCTATACATTGAGACGCTTAAGGCGTCGCCCGGACTGACTGTCGATTTTGCTGACGCCTAATTCTCCGTTGAAAGCGGCGATGAGAAGGCAGTGCCTGAAAATCTTGCGAGAAGCTCGATGGCTACTCGATTGCTCTTCCGAGTGCTTGGTCCAAGTCAGCGATCAGATCCAGGATGTTCTCAAGCCCGATCGATAGGCGCAGCAGGCTAGAGGGTGTTTGAGTTTGCGGACCCTCGATCGACGCCCGATGTTCGATCAAGCTGTGTGTACCGCCCAGACTGGTGGCGCGGGTGAAAACCTTGACGGCGCCAGCTACTTGCATGGCAGCTTCTGCGCTTCCGCGAACAAGAAAGGAGAGCATGCCGCCGAATCCACTCATCTGCCGCGCGGCTATCGCATGCCCAGGATGGTCCTCCAGCCCTGGGTAGTAAACCTCTTCCACGGCTGGGTGGGCCTGAAGAAAGCCCGCAATCCGCAGTGCCGCATCCGACTGCGCACGCACGCGTATCGGCAGAGTTTCGATGCCGCGAAGAGTCAGCCAGCAGTCGAATGGTGAAGGAACAGCACCCGCAAACTGCTGGGATTTTCGCGCTTGTTCCAGCAGTGGATTGTTATCTCTTCCAATCAACACGCCACCGACCACATCGCTGTGTCCGGAGATGTACTTGGTGGTGGAATGCGCAACAACGTCAATCCCAAATTCGAATGGCTGCTGCAGCACGGGAGTGGCGAAGGTACTGTCGCATACACTCACCGCACCCACTTTGCGGGCAATCTGCGCGACGGCTGCGAGATTGGTGATTTTCAAGAGCGGATTGGATGGCGTCTCTGCCCAGATCAGGCGAGTGGAGGGCAGTACCGCCGCAGCGATTCTTTCTGGATCGGTAAAATCCACAAAACTTACCTGAATGCCCCACGCCCCGAAGACCTGATCGACCAGTTTGCGGAATCCGTGATAGACATCATCGGGAGCAACAATATGATCGCCGGGCTTCAAGCTGTGTATCAAGGCTGCGGCTGCGGCCAGGCCGGAAGAGAATGCGATTGCCTCACGGCCTCCCTCGAGCGCTGCCAGGCAAGCTTCCAGTTGTCCGCGATTGGGGCTTTCTGTTCGAGAGTAAGTAAACCCGCGCGGATAGGTTCCATCCGGGTCGCGTTCAAAGGTCGTTGTCAGATAAATGGGCGCCACCACTGCCCCAGTCGCCTGGTCGATGCTGCGCCCGGCATTTACCGCGAGCGTTTCAATGCGCGATTGCTCGGTTAACACGTTTTTTATCACTATCCTTTCATGCACACGATCAGTAGTTTCCATCTCCATCTGAGCCGTGGGTGCGGAGATGCATCAGATGTTTATATTGCGGATCGCCGGGGTTAGCGGCCAGCGCCTTCCTTTCGCGAATGTAATCGGCCACGCCGATACGCTTGTATAGTTTACGGTCCTCGCCAACCGGACAGACCTTGGCGCAGACACCACACGGGAAGCGGTTCTCAGCTACCAGCTTTTGATGATAGACGGTGCATGCAATGGCGTTAAAATCCGCGGCAATCCTGTCTGTGCGCGCAACCAATGCCTGTGCGGGACAGAGCCTTCCGCAGAGTCCGCACCCCTTGCAGAGGTCCTTCTCAATTACGCGGGCGCCCGGAATCCGCGCCTCTGTGAACAGAGACACATAGCGGACTCGCGGTCCATACTGCGGGTTGATCAGATTGTGACTGAAGCCAATGGTGCCCAGCCCCGCATATTTTGCGGCATAGACGTGACTGAAGCTGGCCGGCATCTTTTTCAAAAGAATCTCCAGATTGCCGTATCCGTCCCGAGGCAAAGGAATCGAGGCATGTCCGCGTTCGTTCAAGTAAACACTCAGGCGGAAAGCCATCTGGTCCAGCAGTATGTTGCCGGTCGTGTACATTTCCTGGTAGTTGATGGACGGCGTGCTCTCCACGATCGGCAGCAACATGGGAACAGCCAGAACGATTACCGTCTCTGCGTTCCTCCAAATCGCCGCCGGCCGGTAGTCTGCCGGCACCTCATCGTACTCGGCCCATCGTGAAACCGGCGCGAAACCGACCAGTGAAGCACCGAGACGCTTCGCTTCCCGGACAACAGCGCGCTTCAGGCTCTCGTTCGAAGCCGATGGTGGAGCGGATAGTTGCACGTGCCTCTGGGCCGGATGTTCCACGTTTGTAATTGTTCCTGATATGAGGGTTGCGCAGCGCGTCATCGACCGGTGCCTTAATGAAACGCTGGTATTCGTGAGGGTTTTTGTTTTGACGATCAATAAAGAGGCGCTTGCTCAGCGAGTACAGCACCAATCCGCGAGGGCCTGCAGGGAGCGGCCGCTACAACAACAGATTGGGCAAGATATGCGCATGAAATCCTGTCGACGCCGAGACTGTGGCATTAATGCGTAGTGTATTCGGTTCAAGGGCTCCCGTCAAAATTGTTTTGTCAGCAGTGGAAGCAGTGGAGTTGACAAGCCCGCAAAGATTGTGTAATTTCCATGCTAGATGTTGCCTGCGATGACGTTCCGCTCAAATCCCGTATGCCCAGCGTATGTGTTCTTCCGCATCGAGCGTCCGCTCTGCGCCTGTTGTAACTAACCTCCGCTTTCTTTCCGATTCGAATTGCAGCTGATTTTGTGCGTGCGCCGGCTCCCTGCCGTCGAGCTGTGGCTCATGCGACATTGTGCTTCCAGTAAGACAACCAGCAAGAAAGGCCCATCATGAGAATCTCTCTTGACCGTCGTGTAACTATCTTTCTTCTTATGCTGTTTGCAGCCTCTGCTTTGACGGTGCATGCGCAGATTCCGACCCCCGAGCAGTTCTTTGGCTTCAAGATTGGAAGCGACAAAAAGCTGGCCCGTTACGACAAGATCGTCGAGTATTTTCAAGAGGTTGCCAGCCAATCGGACCGCGTGCGCGTACTCAACCTGGGCCCCACCACGCTGGGCAACCCCTTCATCCTGGTGGAGGTTGCGGCGCCCGAAGCGATCGCCAACCTGGATCACTATAAGACTCTCGAGCGCAAGCTCTACTTTCAGGGCGGCGCGCCTACGGACGCGGAGCACGACGCCATTGTTCAATCCGGCAAGGCCGTGGTGCTGGTAACAAACAACGTCCACTCTCCTGAGATTGGCTCGTCGCAGGAGTCCATCGAACTGGTCTATAAGCTGGCTACGGAAGACTCGCCGCGGGTCAAGAAGATACTCGACAACGACATCCTTCTGCTGGTTCCGTCTCTCAATCCAGACGGTCAACAATTGGTGGTTGACTGGTACAACAAATATCTGGATACACCCTATGAAGGCAGTCAAACGCCATTCCTTTGGCACCATTACATAGGCCACGACAACAATCGCGACGAGTATCTCTTTTCGCAGAAGGAAAGCCGTCTGATTGCCGACGTGCTGTGGCACGACTGGTTCCCGGCGATCTGGTTGGACGAACATCAGCAGGGAAGCGAGGGATCGCGGATATTCACCATGCCCGCGACCGACCCCATCAATCCCAATGTCGATCCACTCATCTACCGCCTGACTACAATCTACGGTCAGCAGCAAGCCGCCGCGCTGGAGGCGGAGGGCAAGGAAGGGATCACATATAACTCGGCTTATACAAACTTCTGGCCGGGCGCCATGGCGTGGACAGGATGGTGGCATAACCAGGTTGGCTTGCTTACTGAAGTAGCAAGCGCTCGGATTGCGTCTCCGATCACTCAAAAGAAGGCCGATCCTTCAAAACCGGCCGGGCCGCCGGTCTCGGCTTCCGGCGGCCGTCCGCTTGACGCTCCGTTCCCGGGAGCTGGCGGTTTTGGAGGCGATCAACAGAGGCCCCAGGGAACGGTTGACGATCCGCTGCCAGCACCTCGCGATATTACCTCTCGACTGGACTACCCGCGACCCTGGCTGGGTGGCACGTGGCGGCTGAGCGATATTGTCGATTATGAGCTGACAGCTACGCTGGCGCTTCTCGATGCCGCCGCCGACAACCGCGGAACACTGTTAAACGAGATTTACGACGTCAACGCCCGCACCATAGAAACCGGCGCAAAAGGGGAAATCGGCGAAGGGAAAGCCAAGAATTATGCGGCTCTGATTCCGGTTTCTGGACAGCACGACGAAAACGAAGTGATCGAGCTGGTGGACAAGCTGCTCATCGGCGGAGTTGAAGTATACCGTTCGGATAAGGAGTTTCAGCAAGACGGCAAGACTTATGCGGCTGGGACCTATGTGGTGCCCTTCAACCAAGTGTTCGGCCGTTATGTCAAGGACCTTCTGGAGAAACAGACCTATCCTGAGGTGCATCGCGCTCCAGGCGCGCCTGCGGAGGCTCCGTACGATGTTTCCGCTTGGTCTTTGGGGCTGCAGTTTGGCGTGAAATCCGTATACGCAAAAACCCCACTTCCCAAAGATATTCAACTGGAGAAAGTTCCGGTAACTCCGAAGTATGTGCTAAGTGCGGAGAAGATAAAGACCGGATGGACATTCCCCTACAATGGCGCATCCAGCGCGCTGGTGGTTAACCGGCTTCTGAAAGAAGGATCGAAGGTGAGCCTGGCCAAGGCGCATTCGACCGATGCGATATTCGTGCTTGCGGCCGCAACTCCCGATGCCTGGAAAAAAGCGACGGCGGACTACGATGTGCGCGTGGAGAAGGCTGCCATACTGGTTGATTCCGGCACGACGGTCCGGCAACCGCGCATAGGACTTTATCAGGCCTGGACTGCAAACATGGACGAGGGTTGGACCCGCTGGGTGCTGGAGCATTACGAATTTCCCTACACGACGCTGCATAACAGCGACGTGAAGGCGGGCAGGCTCCGCGACCGCTTCGATGCGATCGTTTTGCCCGACCAGAGAACCAAAGAAATCCTCGAGGGCCGTGACAGCAAGTACATTCCCGAAGAGTATCGCGGCGGTATTGGCGATGCCGGCTGGGAGGCGCTTGAAGATTTTGTGCGTGACGGAGGAACGCTGGTTGCGCTGGGCGGTGCATCGGACCTGTTGATTTCAAAGCTGCCGCTGCCTGTAAAAGATCTCAAGGCAACCTTGACCAATGCGCAACACTTCGCGCCTGGCACAATCGTCAACCTTCAAGTAGATACCGCTCATCCGGTTGGCTATGGAGTGGCGCCCAGTACCTTTGGGTTCTACATTAACTCGCCATTCTTCGAGGTTACAGACGGTTTTTCTTCACAGAAGGTCAGCATCGTGGCGCGCTATCCGAACCTGGATGCAAACGCATCAGGTTGGCTGCGCGGCGAAGAATTGCAACTCGGCCAGGCGGCAGTGGTTGCCGTCGACCTGAACCCGGGAAAGGTTGTTTTGTTCGGGATTCGTCCGCAGCACCGCGCACAATCCCACGCAACTTTCCCGCTCTTGTTCAACGCACTGTATTGGTCGGTAGAAGGCACGCAAATTCCGCCGTCAGCAGCTTCAATCCCCGCTCAACCACAACATAGCGGCAACTGAGCAATGTTGTAAGTGGTCTTCAGCATCGGCGTCTTTGCGCCGATGCTGAAGCGCGCTGATGAGATGAACCTGCCTAGGAGCGCTCAATAGATGAAGACTGCGCCAGCGCTTTTCTTGTTGTTCCGCCGCACAAATGCGCAAGCAGATTCCACTGTGGGGACTTTTGTGGATAGACTGCTTCAAAAAGGTGGGCAATTGTGGGTATTACCCTCGATTTAGTCGTGACAACAAGTTCTTGCAAGTTACTCAATATAAGCAATATAGATTAATGGAGAGCAATGCTGAAATCGACAAGTGTCTAGCTCTTAACCGGCAGGTTGTAGGTTTGATTCCTACCGCGTCCACCATAAAATCGATCACTTACAACTACCTCTCTTCCTCCTTCGCCAAATATCGCCAAACTGCAGAAGAACTCTTCGGATTCCTCCCTTTCTGGTCCATCTCACTTACTGGAGCCTTCCAGCCATCGTGCACCGCAGCCGTGCGCGAGTTTACGGCTTCGAGAACACTGCGGTCGATCCTCTGAATGTACACATCCCGGTCGTCTGGATGCTGGCGTGGCGCAGGATACTCTGAGTGTCCTTGAGCGTCCCGTGCGTCTGCATGTCGGTTCCCAGTGTCCGGCGCAACACCTGAAAGGTGACGAGGCGAACCGGGATGCCGAGTTTCCGGGCAATGGGGCGAATGCGCAATTCGAGAAAGTTCTTGCTCGAACGCGGCACCGCCTGCCCCGGTTTATACGTCTGAACTAGCCTAGGTTACTTCCGTGACGCCTCTTCTCGAACGATGCCATTGCGATTTTGTGTCGAGTTTTTGATTTTGCACGCACGGCCCCGGGGACATCCTTACAGATACCTTCGCGTCTTGATACTTTCTTGTCGTCCAATGATGCTTGTGCTACATTGTTTCTATGAGTCTTCTTAGCCCTATGACCGCCGAAATGTGTTGTTGCGCTGCTATGTGTCGCGCGCATATACATTCTGGCGTGAGGAAGTGGCTGGGCTAAAACAACTTACAGGCCGCTGTCTTCTACATACCCACCGCCAGAGATCGAACTGGCAGGTGGGTTTTCTATTTTTGGGTTGAAAATGAGGCGGGTGCGGAAACGAGAGCAGTCGCCGAACGGGTTCCAGCAAGGGAGAAAACAATGGGTGTTCCTGAGATTCGTGTTGAAGAACTGAAACAGCGTTTGGATGCCGGCGAAAATCTATTCTTACTCGATGTGCGCGAGGAGTTAGAGTATGAAATCTCCAATATCGGCGGGCAGTTAATTCCGCTCCCAGAATTGTCGAAACGCCTTGATGAGCTCGACACGAATTCGAACATCGTAACGATCTGCAAGATGGGACCGCGGGGCGTGAAGGCCGCGCAATTGCTGCATGATGCGGGGTTCTCCCACGTGTGGAATCTGACCGGCGGAATTCACGCCTGGTCGGATCGCGTGGATCGGAGCGTCCGGAAGTACTAGAGTTCGGTTTTTAACAAGCGCCGGTGGCGAAGCGGTCAACGCGCAGGTCTGCAAAACCTGTATTCGCGGGTTCAATTCCCGCCCGGCGCTCCAAATTCCGATTGGGAGCGAGTTCCGCCCGCAGAGAAATAGCCCCCTTTTATCCTCAAGATGTTGAAAATATTCTCTTGCCGAGCAAATTTGTTGCAGCTACACTTTTTACGTTGAACCAGAAGGAGCGTCCTCATGCCTGAAGAAATCCTCCGCGCCTCACTAGGCGAACAAGCTGCATTTCAACTCGCAAATGTAACCAAGACGGCTCCGCAATTCGGAGCCATTACGCCGCGCTGGCTGGTTCGCTTTCTGGACTGGAAGCCGCTCGAAGCCGGCACATTCCGCGTCAACAAGGTCAATGAGAGCAAGGCCATCGAGTCGACCTGCGACCACTCAGACGAGTCCACGCTCGCTTCCACCTTTGTCGATTATCAGGAGAAGCCGCGGGAATACCGGCTGAGCAGCATCAATGCAGTTCTCAATGTTCACACCCGCGTCTCCGACCTGCTCAGCAATCCTTACGATCAGGTTCGCGAGCAGTTGCGGCTGCTGATCGAGAGCGTGAAAGAAAAGCAGGAGAGCGAACTGCTGAACAATGCCGAATACGGACTGCTGAACAACGTTGCCAACTCGCAGAAGATCAAGACGCGCAAGGGCGCGCCCACACCGGACGATCTGGACGAGTTATTGACCAAGGTTTGGAAAGAGCCGTCGTTCTTCCTGGCGCATCCGCGCGCGATTGCGGCCTTTGGCCGAGAATGCACGCGCCGCGGCGTTCCACCGCCGACAGCGACTCTCTTCGGAACACCGTTCCTCACCTGGCGCGGAGTTCCGTTGATTCCCTCCGACAAGATCGCCGTCAGGACCAAGGAGCAGAAGTCGAAGATTCTGCTGGTGCGCGTGGGCGAGAAGAAGCAGGGCGTAGTGGGCCTCTTTCAGCCGGGACTTCCGGGCGAACAGAGCCCTGGCCTGTCGGTACGCTTCATGGGCATCGATGAGCGCGCGCTTGCGTCTTACCTGGTGTCGCTGTACTGCTCGGCAGCCATACTGACGGATGATGCAATTGGCCTGCTCGAAGACGTAGACGTGAGCCAATACCATGAGTACAAGTGACCGGACGCTCGCATCAACCCCGCTTCAGGAGACTGGCGGTTGGGCTGCGGTGTTGCCGGTGAGCGAAGGCGCACCTGCCGGCATCCTCTCGCCCACTGAGCTGGCGCGCATCGCCAACGAACTTTTCGCGGCCTTGCCCAATGAGCTTCAGCAACCCGTGGTGACTGCGGCCAATGCGGTGCTGCCGCCCAACTCCGCCTTCACCGGAAACCCCTACGCGGCAGTGCCCAGCCCGACTGCGCCTGCGGCGCCGGGAATACTTGCGAGCCAGGCCGAAGCACAGCCGGGAACAATTGTCGCCGCTCCGGAGAGAAGCATTGCGCCGGATGCGCGGTCGTCCGCATCCGCGGCGCCTGCGGTTCCGGGCAATGGAAATGCACCGCCGGAGTTTGCCTTCCTTCAAGACACGCGGCCGCTGTTTCAAGAGCCTGCCGCAGAGCCTGCGACACAGCAGACTCCTGCGCACGCAACGAACGGCGCGGTTCCCAGCGACGAGGGATTTGCATCGATTCCATTTTCTTTGCTCTCGGACCTTCAGCCATCTGAACGCGCGGAGACTCCGCAGCCTCTGGCGCCTGCCGTTCCCGGTGCTTTAGGCGTGGTCGACTCCTCGGCTGTTCCCGCCTTCTCGTTCATGGAAGATGCGCGGCCGCTGTTTTCAACCCCGCCCACTATTCCCGGACCGGTTCCAGCCGCAGCCGCGAAGGATAATTCCGCGAGTTATGCCCAGCCTTTCGCGTCGCCGCTGGATCGGAACGCGCCTCAACAACCTGGGGCGGTAACTCACGAACCGGATTTTCGCGCACCGGCTTCTTACGATGCGCAGAGCCAGCCGCGGCAGCTCGATCCGGCAAATGTTGTGCCGGTGGTGGTTCCCGGAGCTGGTCAGCCCGCGCAGCTGGGCGATCTTGGCCTTTCTTCGTATTCGTTTGACGTGGAGGCGATCCGCCGCGACTTTCCGATCCTGCGCGAGCAGGTCAACGGGCATCCATTGATTTGGCTCGATAACGGAGCGACGACACAGAAACCACAATCAGTGATCGACCGCCTGAGTTACTTTTACGAGCACGAGAACTCGAACGTACATCGCGCTGCGCACGAGTTAGCTGCGCGTTCAACGGATGCCTACGAGTCAGCCCGCGAGAAGACTCGCCGTTTTCTCAATGCCGGCGCCCCGCGCGAGATCGTCTTTGTGCGCGGAGCTACGGAGGCTATCAACCTGGTTGCGCAAAGCTGGGGGCGCCGCAACATTCAAAAAGACGACGAGATTGTCATCACCTGGCTGGAGCATCATGCCAACATAGTCCCCTGGCAGATGCTGTGCGCTGAAAAAGGCGCCCGGCTGCGCGTTGCGCCGGTAGACGACTCCGGTCAGGTTCTGCTCGACGAGTACGAAAAGCTGCTTGGACCGAAAACTCGTTTGGTTTCGATCGCGCACGTTTCGAATGCCCTGGGCACGGTATTGCCTGTGACGGCGATGGTCGAGGCGGCGCATCGGCACGGCGCGCGCGTGCTGGTGGACGGAGCGCAAGCGGTCTCACACATGCGCGTCGATGTGCAGGCTATTGGTTGCGACTTTTATGTCTTCTCCGGCCATAAGGTCTTCGCGCCGACCGGCATCGGCGTGGTTTATGGGACCTCCGAGGTGCTGGATAACATGCCTCCGTGGCAGGGCGGTGGCAACATGATTCAGGATGTAACCTTCGAGAAGACTCTTTATCAGCCGCCTCCGCAACGATTCGAAGCCGGCACGGGCAGCATAGCCGATGCTGTTGGCCTGGGCGCGGCAATTGATTATCTGGACCGCGTAGGCATTGCCAATGTTTCGCGCCACGAACACATGCTCTTGACGTACGCCACTGCCGCGTTGCAGAAGATTCCCGGTCTTCGCATCATCGGCACTGCAAAGGAAAAGGCTGCCGTTCTTTCTCTGGTGATGGATGGTTTTCGCCCCGAAGAGATTGGCGACTATCTCAACCGCAAGGGCATCGCCGTGCGCAGCGGTCATCACTGCGCACAGCCGATTCTGCGGCGCTTTGGACTGGAGAGCACGCTCCGCGCCACGTTTGCGCTGTACAACACTTGCGAAGAAGTGGATGCGCTGGTCGCGGCCTTGTGGGATTTAAGGCAGGGACGCAATCCCGGGCTCGCCTAGCACTACAGTTGTACTTGGCTTTGGAGGCAGCTTTCCGGGCCTGAAGGCCTCGTTAAAATGCGGCTGTTTCAGAGGGCTGAAGCCCTCTGCTCCCTCCGCGTTTTCCGAAGTACAACTGTAGTACTCGGTGCATCGCAACAGGGAACGGCCAGCCTCCGCATTGGGACTGGCCGTTTTCCATGTTTCCCATCAATACTTCGGCAGCGAAGGGTCGATCCGGTCGGCCCAGGCCATAATGCCGCCCGTCAGATTCAAGACCCGCTTGAAGCCCGACTGGCGCAGAAAGTCCACGGCCTTGGCGCTGCGCGCGCCGCTTTTGCAATGCACCACGATCTCGCGGCTCGAATCCAGTTCGTGCACACGCGTGGGCAAATCGCCCAGCGGGATCAGGTGACCTTGAATGTTGCAGATCTGGTACTCGTGCGGCTCGCGAACGTCGAGTACAAAGATATCCTCGCCGGCATCGAGGCGGTGCTTGAGTTCCTCGGGCTGAATCTCGGGAATCTTCGCGCTCGTTTTGGCTTCGGCCTCTTCTCCGCGAACGCCGCAGAACTGGTTGTAATCAATCAGTTCCTTGACCGTGGGATTCGCGCCGCAGACCGGGCACTCCGGATTCTTGCGCACGCGCACCTCGCGGAAGCTCATAGCCAGTGCATCCACAAGCAGCAGGCGGCCAATCAGCGGGGTGCCCGCGCCGAGGATCAGCTTGATGACTTCAGTTGCCTGAATCACGCCGAGCAGTCCTGGAAGCACGCCCAGAACTCCGCCTTCCGCGCAGGAGGGCACAAGTCCCGGCGGCGGCGGCTCAGGATACAAGCAGCGATAGCATGGACCATCCTTGCCGCCAAAGATACTGGCCTGCCCCTCAAAACGAAAGATGGACGCATAGACGTTGGGCTTGCCGCTGATCACGCAGGCATCGTTGACCAGATAGCGCGTGGCGAAGTTATCCGTTCCGTCGGCAATGATGTCGAAGCCGCTGAAGATATCCAGCGCGTTTTTACTGCTCAGATAGGTATCGAAGCGCTTGATCTCGACAAAGGGATTGATCGCGGTCAGCTTGTCGATGGCTGAGTCGAGCTTGAGGCGGCCCACGTCGCTGGTGAAATGAAGTATCTGCCGTTGCAGATTCGTGTAATCCACCACGTCGAAATCGACGAGGCCGAGTGTACCTACGCCAGCAGCGGTAAGATACAGCGCCAATGGCGAGCCAAGCCCGCCTGTGCCCACGCACAACACCCGCGCGGCCTTCAGCTTCTTCTGGCCCTCCATCGTAACTTCAGGCATGATGAGATGCCTCGAGTAGCGCAGAATCTCTTCGTTGCTCAGCGTTGCAGGACTTGTTTCGGTCAAGGTAGCCATTGATCTTCTCCAATACGGTGAAATCTTCTTAGCGCTACAGCTACTAACCCTACAGTTGTACCTGGCTTTGGAGGCAGCTTTCCGGGCCTGAAGGCCGCGGTCTTTCGCCCGTTTTCCAGGGGGTTGAAACCCCCTGCTCCCTCCGAATTTTCCGAAGTACAACTGTAGTACTAACTAAATTCCGCCGGCAACAGAAGGAACGATCGAGAGGATGTCCGTCTCCTTGACCGGGGTCGCGTTCTCGCTGAGATAGCGGATGTTCTCATCGTTCAGATAAACATTGACGAAGGAGCGCAGCTTTCCGTCTTCAGAGAAGAGGTGTTTACGCAAATCGGGATGCTGGGCAGCAAGATCGCTCAACGCCTCGCCAACGGTTTGGGCGCTAACTTCAATGACAGGTTGCTTCCCGGCGTAGGGGCGCAGAGGTGTGGGAATCAATACTTTAATCGACATGTTTGTTCCTTTCTGAACGGTTCTGTGTCGTTTCTTTTATTCCGCGCTCACTTCATAAAGTTCATCTTCAAGGCGCTTCTCATCTTCCTCGCCGAGCAGCAGAAATGAGTTAGTCAACACGGCGCGCCCTTTTTCAACGCTGGTAATTACATACGAACAGCCTGTCCAATGCGCTTCATCAAGATCTGTCGAGGACCACCGCGCAGGATGGTCGGGGTGCGAGTGGTAAAAGCCCACAATGTCTTGACCGGCGAGCATCGCTTCGCGCTGAATGTGCACCAATTCCGATGGCGCGATATGATAGCGATTCTGCGGCGAATCCGTGCGTGTGTTTCCGCATTGCACCGCAGCTTTGACAACCTTTCCACCTGCCTCGTCGAACTCGCCCACCAGCACACCACAGCACTCGTGCGGATAAGTAGCCTCGCCATGCTGCCGCAGCTGATCGTAAAGCGCGCGAGGTATCCTCAATGCCACGGCCATTTACTCCTTGCTTCAGGCGGTCTCGCCCCAGAAGTGTTCGCTCAGATACTTGTCGCCGGAGTCAGGGAAGATGGTGACCACAACGGCCCCCGCATCGGCCTCCCGCGCAATCTGCATCGCGCCAACCAGCGCTGCTGCCGCGGAAACGCCGATGAGCAGGCCTTCTTCGCGGGCCGCCCTCCTGGCCATGGAGTGGGCTGCTTCTGTTTCGATGCCCAGCTCCGCGTCCGCGATGCTGGAATCGTAAATCTTCGGAATGATTGAGGATTCCATGTGCTTGGCTCCCTCGATGCCATGGAAGGGCGAGTCGGGCTGAAGCGAGATGCAACGAATTCCAGGATTCAGTTCCTTCAATCTTCGCGAAGTTCCCACAAAGGTTCCACTGGTGCCGAGGATGGCCACAAAGTGCGTCACCTGCCCCGCGGTCTGCTGCCAGATTTCATCGGCGGTCCCGTTGGCGTAATGCGCGCGCCAGTTGGCGTCGTTGGAATACTGATCGGCGTAGTAGTACTTTTCCGGATTTTCGGCAATCAGCTCGCGCGCCTTGCGAATAGCGCCATCCGAGCCATCTCCGGGATCCGTGTAAATCACTGTTGCGCCGTAGGCGTGGAGAATTCGCTTCCTCTCCACAGATACATTCGACGGCATACACAGCGTGATCGGAACTCCATAAGCCGCTCCCAGCATGGCGTATGCGATTCCCGTATTCCCGCTTGTTGCGTCCAGCAGCACCTTACCCGTTCTCAGCTTGCCTGTCCGCAGGGCTTCATCCACAATGTTGGCCGCCGCGCGATCCTTGACCGATCCGCTGGGATTTGCCCATTCCGCCTTGGCCAGCACCTGCACATCCTTCAGCCCGCTGGTAATGGCTTCCAGACGCAGCAATGGCGTGTTGCCGATTCGCTACCTCAGATTGGCGCCCAATGCAGTAGCCATGCGATCCCTGATCTTCTCCCATTCATCCTGGTGACCGAGACCGCGACCATCGCGGCCATTCCGATTTAAGGTGTACATTGCCGCTCAATGTGGCAGATTCGGCCTCGCCCACCCATAAAGCCATGCGCCCGCAAGCGCGCTTATCACCGCTACCAACATCACCGAAACACCGTTGCCGATGAGCGCAAAGAGCGGTCCGGGACAAGCGCCGGTCAGTGCCCACCCCAACCCGAAGATCGCGCCGCCCGCCGCGTAACGAATCCCGCTGCCCAGCGATTTTGGTGGAATCGCAATGCTTTCACCGGAGACTGATTTGAGCCCCGCCCACTTGATCAGCACCACGGACAAGGCCGCCGTCGCAATCGCCGAGCCGATGATGCCGTACATGCGGAAGGACTGAAAGCGAAACATCTCTTGAATACGGAACCAGGAAATCACCTCAGACCGGCTGAGAACGAAACCAAAGGCGACGCCTAGTAACAAGTAGACAGGCAGAAACGCCGGACTGACTGCTTGCTGGCTGGAACTCCCTGCGCCGCAACCGTCGAATTCAGATGCAACCGGCGTAGTCATACTCCTCCTAAGACAAATGGCAGGATGAAATAGGTGGCGGCCAGGCCTCCGGCAAAGAACCCTAAAACCGCAATCAGTGACGGCAATTCAAAATTAGCCAGCCCGCTGATGGCGTGCCCTGAGGTGCAGCCTCCGGCGTACGCGGTCCCAAAGCCTACCAGGAATCCGCCGACCACCACCGACAGAAACCCGCGCAGCGTGAGCAGAGCGCGCCAGGTGAAAAGCTCGCGCGGGGCCACGCCGCGAAAGTCGTGAATTCCCAGCCCGGAGAGTGAATTCCTGGTCGCTGCGGAGATAGCCACGTCGTGCGCTGCGCCGCTATGAAACGCAAGGAATCCGCCGATCAGAACCCCGGCGAGAAAGACCAGATTCCACAGGCCTGTCTTCCTCCAGTCATAGTGGAAAAACTCCACCTTGCCCGGAACAATGGCCGCGCACAGATGGCGCAGATTGCTTGAGATGCCGAAGACCTTGTTTCCGGTAATCAACAGCGCCGGAACAAACAAACCAATCAACGGACCTGCTACATACCACGGCCATTCAGCCGTGAGCCAGCTTGTCATATGGGCTTAACTCCTTTCCACGCGGCCCTCCGCGCGCTACTTCTTATCTCTATTCCACCCAAAAGCAATTTGAAACGAATTCTGATACATGCTCAGATTCGCTTCGCCGCCGCCATAAGCTGAGGGAATGGAGTTCACGCCATTCACCGTGTTATTAAAGGCGTGAATCAGTAGTGTCCGGCTAAAAATGGACTACACGCTATAACTATCACATAATAGATGCGATAGGTGATAACTCTCATTTTTCGATTTGAAATTGAAGGCAGCAGGATCGGATGCCGGCCTTGATTGGCC
>Ga0255353_1000346_pt1 | contig 30314 bp, 25 predicted proteins | sample HBST25metaG_FD_189941 | JGI IMG/M metagenome (GOLD analysis project Ga0255353, IMG submission 189941) | Peat soil microbial communities from Stordalen Mire, Sweden - H.B.S.T25 | ecosystem: Environmental > Terrestrial > Soil > Wetlands > Peat | place: Sweden: Norrbotten County, Stordalen Mire...
CGTAGAAGTATCGCCGTCTGAGATGGCCAAGCTCAACATCAAACCAGACGACTTCCATGGCGAATGGAACTACTCGCTGCTGCCCCAATAACCGCTTGATTGTACAGTTTGTTTATGCGCGAACCCTGAGGATAAGTTCTTTCCTTCTCCCTTCGACGTGTTGAAGGCGATCAAGAATCTGGACCCGCGCATCGGATGCTGCATCGATGTGGGCCACGCGGCCCGCGCCGGCGCCAATCTGGTCGAGGCGATTCACGCCACCGGGCCGCGCCTCTACAACATGCACTTCAAGGATCTGACCAGTTTCACCGACAAGAATAGTCAGGTTGCCGTCGGCGAAGGCATCATGCCAGTCCGGGATATTTTTGAAGCTCTCATCGCCATCAGGTACAAGGGCTTTGTCGATCTGGAATACGAGATAAACGGCAACGATCCAATGCCCGGCGTCATCGCCAGCTTCTCTTACATGCGTGGCGTTCTGGCCGGCATGGGCTACGCCACCCACGCCTGAGGCTGACAGCATGAATCCGTCTCACGCTGCGTCTACTGCAGAATAGGAATCCCCGCGATTCTCTGCTGCCACTCGGCCGGGCCGGTCTGGTGAACGCTGGTTCCCTTGGAATCCACCGCGACGGTCACCGGCATATCGCGCACGTCGAATTCGTAGATGGCCTCCATGCCCAAATCTCCAAAGGCCACCAGGCGCGAGCCGTGAATGGCCTTTGAAACCAGGTAGGCCGCGCCGCCCACAGCCATCAGGTACACCGCGCCGAACTCGCGGATGGCGTCAATGGCCGCCGGCCCGCGTTCGGCCTTGCCCACCATGCCCAGCAGCCCCGTTTCGGCCAGCATCTGGCGGGTGAACTTGTCCATGCGCGTGGCCGTCGTGGGCCCGGCCGGCCCCACCACTTCTTCGCGCACCGGGTCCACCGGGCCCACGTAGTAGATAAAGCGGCCACTGAAGTCCACCGGCAGCTTCTCGCCGCGGCTCAGCATCTCCGTCAACCTCTGGTGCGCGGCGTCGCGCCCGGTCAGCAGCTTCCCGGTCAGCAGCACCACCTCGCCCGGTTTCCACGCGGCGGCCTCGGCGCGGGTCACCGTGTCCAGATTTACCCTCCGCGCCGTCGAAACGTCATAAGTCAGCTTGGGCCAGCTATCCAGGCTCGGCGGATCGAGAAAAACCGGCCCCGAGCCATCCAGCACCAGGTGCGCGTGGCGCGTCGCCGCGCAGTTGGGAATCATGGCTACCGGCAGGTTGGCTGCGTGGGTCGGATAGTCGCGCACCTTTACATCCAGCACCGTGGTCAGTCCGCCTAAACCCTGCGCGCCAATGCCCAGCCGGTTCACTTTGTCATAAAGCTCCAGGCGCAGTTCTTCGGCGCGGCTCGCCGCCCCCCGTGCTTTCAGCTCCTGAATGTCGATGGGGTCCATCAGCGATTCCTTGGCCAGCAGCATCGCTTTTTCCGCCGTGCCGCCAATGCCGATCCCCAGCATCCCCGGCGGGCACCATCCCGCGCCCATCGTCGGCACAGTCTTCAGCACCCACTCCACTACGGAGTCTGAAGGGTTCAGCATCACGAACTTGGCCTTGGCCTCCGAGCCGCCGCCCTTGGCCGCTACCGTCAAATCCACCGTCGCGCCCTTCACCAGTTCCACATTCACCACAGCGGGCGTGTTGTCTTTAGTGTTGGTCCGCTTGCCCGCCGGATCGGCCAGGATCGACGCCCGCAGCTTGTTGTCCGGGTCAAGATACGCCCGCCGCACACCCTCATCGACCATCCCCTGGAGATCGGCCAAAGGGCTGCCGCCCGCGGGGCCCTCAAAACGCACGTCCATCCCCACCTTCACAAAGGCATTCACCACGCCCGTGTCCTGGCAGATGGGCCGGTGCCCCTCGGCGCACATGCGGCTGTTGATGAGGATTTGCGCAATGGCGTCCTTGGCTGCCGGCGACTCTTCCCGTTCATACGCCTTGGCCAGACTGGTGATAAAGTCCACCGGGTGGTAGTAGCTGATGTACTGCAACGCGCCTGCAACGCTGGCAACAAAATCTTCCTGCCGAATGACGGTCATGGGGAAGCCCTCGAACTTTCTAGGGTAATTGAAGACACCCGAAAGGCGCTATGATAGCTGCTTCTACCTCTATCTGAATGAGGTAGACCGGATGCTGGAGAAGGCGGTGGACACCACGCGAAGAGGCAAGTCAACTAACGTCCAGTATGCACATTTTGCGGACGATATGGTGATCTTGATCGACGCTGAACAGCGAAGTGACTGGCTGGTGAAGGAACACCGCGCCAGTCCTCGACCCGACCGGCTTAAGTCCAAGAATCAAGGTGGAACTTCAATCGTCTTATATGGCCTCCGGCTACCCGGCGTCCTCTATGTGACCCAACCCATGCCTTGTGAGACACTCCTGGATCAAGCAAAAAATGGCGCTACCAACTGATATGGTTCCGCAAGGATTGCGTTGTGCTGAGTTATTCAAGCCATCGAATCTCGTGGTGACATTGGCGGCAGCCTTGCCCAGGACTGATCAGCGCGAAAGGGAGCCTACGCGTTGTCGCACTTTGCCCAATGCCAATAGGATGCCATAGAGCAGCGCTTCCGGGCGGGGCGGACAACCGGGGACGTAGACGTCAACAGGAATGACTGCATCCACTCCGCCCAGCGAGGCGTAGTTTGTTCCGAAGATGCCTCCGCTGATGCCGCAGGCGCCCACGGCTACCACTACTTTCGGAGCTGGTGTCGCGGCCCAGGTCTTGCGCAGCGCCAGTTCCATGTTGCGTGTCACCGGTCCGGTAACCAGCAGCATGTCGGCATGACGCGGCGAGGCCACGAAATGAATGCCGAAGCGTTCGATATCGTGAACCGGGTTGTTCAGCGCAACGATCTCCTGCTCGCACCCGTTGCACGAGCCTGCATCCACCTGACGAATCGACAGCGACCGTCCGAGCAAGTTGTGAATGGCTGCTTCAAGCCGCTTGCCGGATTCCTCTGCGCCACGTCCGCGCGTGGCCGATTGCAGCGTTGCGTGGCTGCCATCGGGATGGAGCGTGTATTCGGCGGTAAGCAGGAGGTCACGGCGATCAGCGGCCGCAAGTTCGAACTGCTGAGTCATGCGCACGGGGCTTATCTGCACAGCGCTGACGGCAGAGGCCTCAGCGCATTCGCCGCAAAAGATGCAGCGGCCGTAGTCCACGGTGACCTGGCGCAGGCCGTCGCGGTCGTGGACGGCGATGGCGCCGGTGGGACAGGCTTCAGCCGCGGGACGCGCGTCGCTCCAGATGTCGAAGTCGAACTCTGGGGCACCACGAAACTGCTCGGCGAGATGGGGCGCAACGCGCGGATACCCGGCCGTCGCGGAGCCAACACTGAACGTCTTTTGAAGGATCTTGAACATCTCGTTACCGATCCGTCCCCGAATAGGACAGGTTGAAGCTCTTGTTGATCACTGGAAAATCCGCAACGATATTGCCTTCCATGGCTTCCACGATAGCCGGCCAGTTGTTGATGGACGGGTCTTTCACTTTGCAGCGCTCCAGGCGATTGCCGTCTCCGGTTCGTACCCAGTAGACGATTTCGCCACGCCATCCTTCCACTGCACTGAGCGCGCAGCGGTCCGGCGGAATGGGATGAGCCGGGGCGCGGTGCGGACCATCAGGCAGACGAACGGCGGCGGCACGGATAATCTGCATCGACTCGCCCACTTCATCGATGCGAACTTTCAGGCGGCGCCGGACATCCCCCGCCTGGTAGACCGGCACGGTGAAGGGCAGGCCGCCGTATGCCTCGTAGGGGTGATCGCGCCGGATATCGAGATCGACGCCGGAGGCTCGCCCCGCTACGCCTACGATTCCCAGCATGAGCGCCTTGTTCGGCCGCAGGATTCCAGTGCGCTCCAGACGTTCGCGGGTGGAATTGGACGACAGAATGATCGCCACCAGATCGCGGAACTCGCGCTCGACAACATTGAGCGTTTTCGCGATGGCTTCGACTTGATCCTGCGTCCAGTCTCTGCGCACGCCGCCGACTGCGACCATTCCGCGCAGCACGCGGCTTCCGGTGAGGGTTTCACACAAGCCCAGCACAAGCTCCCGCACACGGCCGGCATGGGCGTTGGCAATCACAAACCCTACGTCGTTGGCGATGGCGCCGGCATCGGAGACGTGATTTGCGATTCGTTCCAATTCGAGCAAGATGACGCGCATGAATTGCGCCCGTGTCGGAACCTCGATTTCCCCTGCCCGCTCGATGGCCTGGCAGAAAGCTGCGCCGTGGGAGAAGGCCGAATCGCCCGAAACGCTCTCGGCCAGAAAGACCGCGCGGTGGATGGGGAGATTCTCGAAGAGCTTCTCGGTTCCCTTGTGCGTGTAGAACATGCGGAGCTGCAGGTACAGGACGGGCTCGCCGGCGACGGCGAAGTTGAAGTGGCCGGGCTCGATGATGCCCGCATGAACCGGACCGACCGGAATCTGGAAGACGCCCTCACCGTATGTGGGCCGATAGATGTGCCGCTCCCCCTCAAACGGGGGCAGCACGGTGTGGAGCGGAAAATCCTTGCGCAGCGGATGCACATCGGGCCAGTTATCGTGGAGCGCCACGCGGCGTGGATTGGGATGACCAGCGGCTTCGAGTCCGAACCAATCCTGAATCTCACGCTCCTGCCAGTTGACGGCCGGCAATTCCGCGGCCAGCGACTGGAACGAAGAACGGTCACTGGGAATGGGAGCCTTGAGAATCACCCAGGATGGGTCGCCCAGCCGATCGAAGACATAGTAGTTGTAGAAGACGTCTTCCGCATTTACCCGATCCTCGGCGAAAACGGTTACAAGTCTTGCCTGGTACTCGGCGATGAAGTGCCGGGCTAATCCGGTGACATCGGAGCCGCTCAACAAAATTGTGACCTGGCCGGGGACAGGCTCTTCCACAGAGCGGATCTGCTCAGGAAAGCGCTCGCAAAGTTCTTTGAAGAATGGCGTCATTGTCCGCTCACCACCCTCGCCGCTCCGCGAATCAGTTCAAACAAAGGGCCCGGAATCCAGAATCCGATTACGACCAGTGCCGCGGCCAGGGCGAGCAGCGAACCATCGCGCCAGGGACGGGGCGCCGCTGCCGCCGTTTCGCCGCGCGGTCCGAGGATCATGCCTCCGACGTGGAGCAAGGCGCCGGCGAAGACGCCCGTTCCGAACAGAACGAAGAGAACGCCGGTAAGAACATGGCCGCCATCAAACGCCGCACGCACAATGAGGAACTCGCTCTGAAACAGGCTGAAGGGCGGCATGCCGATAATTGCCAGCATGGCCATGAGAAAGACCACGCCCGTCAGCGGCATGGCCCCGATGACGCTGCCTTTGATCTTGGAAAACAGGTCGGTCCGGAAGTGCTGCGAGACGTTGCCCGCGCAGAGGAAGAGCAGCGATTTCGCGATGGTGTGAAAGGCCATGTGCAGCATGAGGCCCAGGCTGCCCAGCGCGCCCCCGAGACCAAGCGCCGTCGTCATTATGCCGGCATGATCGATCGTATGATAGGCGAGCAGGCGGCGATAGTTTTTCTGTACCAGTATGAATGGAACGGAGATGCCCATGGAGAGCAGCCCGAAGAGCAGCAGCAGGCGCCCAGGATACTCCGGGCCAAGGCAGCGGCTGGTAAGGATGTAAAAACGGATGAGGCAGTAGAGGGCACAGTTGAGCAGCGCCGTAGATAGAATCGCGGCGGAGGGCACCGGGGCCTCGCTATAGGCATCCGGCTTCCAGGTGTGCATGGGCGCGAGCCCAGCCTTGGTTCCATAGCCGAGGAGAATCAGCACGAAGGCCAGCCGCATCGAGGTCTTGTCAAGTTGCGCGGTGTGCTGAGCCAGAACAGACCAGTTCAACCCGCTGAGCGCCTCGGAACCGGCCAGGCTGTGCCCCGCATAGTAGGTGACCACGGTGCCGAACAGCGCCATCGATAAGCCCACGCCGCCGATAATGGCGTACTTCCATGCGGCCTCGATCGAGGTGACCTTGCCATAGAAGGTAACCAGGAAGATGGAAGCCAGGGTGGTGGCTTCCATTGCCGCCCACATCACTCCCAGATTATTGGCCATCGCCATGAACATCATGGAGAAGACCAGCAGCGGCGTAAGTGAGTAGTACATGCGAAGGTGCGCGATCTGCTCCATGCCGCTGAGGTCGTCGCCCAGCGCTCCGCTTTGCTGGTCATCGCGCAGGTAGCCGATGGAGTATGTGGAGCAAACCAGCGCCACGGAAGCGGTGAGAAGAATGACCAGCGCGCTAAGCGAATCGGCATAGAAGAAACCGTTGCATAGCGAGACTGTGCCCGCGGCCAGCACCCGGGCGGCCAGCGCGACAGCGACCAGAAAGACGATACTGAACGCGGCCAGGTTTACCGCTTCCATGGCCGCGCGGCGGCGCACGAAGAACGACGCAACGGCTGCGGCAACGGGGATCAGCAATAGAGCGATCAGCAGCATCCTATCCTCGCAGCCTCCGCAACCGGCTCACATCCATCGACTCGAAGGTCTCGCGGATGCGGTAGACCAGAATGCCCAACACCATCGCCGCCACCAGCACATCGAAGAAAATACCCAACTCCACAATCAGCGGCATCCCATAGGTAAGCGAGATGGCGGCGAGAAACAGTCCGTTCTCAAGCGACAGCAGCGCCAGCACCTGGGTGAGCGCCTTGCGGCGGTTGATCATGGTAAAGAAGCCAATGAGGAAAAGAGAGATGGCCACGGCAAGCGCGTTGTGGCCCAGGCCGGGCTCGCCCGGGTGATAAAACGACTCCGCAACCACATAGCCCACCAGCGTGAGCCCGCCTGAAATCACCACGGAGATGGGTACGTTTACAATCGGCTCAATCTCTTCATGAATCTCCATGCGTTCTACCAGGCGCTCAAAGAGGATGGGCACCAGAATCACCTTGACCACGAGGGTGAGCGCGGCGGCTATGTAGATATGCGGCGCGTGGTTGAACCAGGCGATGGTGGTGGCGATCATGGCGAGAAAGAAAGACTGTGCCGCGAAGATGCGGATGTGAACAACGATCCAGCGCTGGGACACCATCGCAATCTGCAGAACCAGCACCAGCGCCGCCATCAGTGTGATGATGCGGTCGCCGATTTGCATATCGAGAAAAGGTGTCATAAGCCTCAGAATAGAAACGTTGAGATCAGTGCGAGCGATCCCAGAGTAAAGGCCACAGCCAGCAGTTCCGGCACCCGGAAAAGCCGCATTTTGGCATTGACAGTTTCGATTAGAACAATGGCGCAACTCAAGAAAAGCAGCTTCGACAGCAGCCAGGCGATTCCCTGCAGCGCGCCGAAACCAAACCATGTGGGCTGCAGGCCAACCGGCCAGAAGCAGTTGATCAACAGCGTCATCAAGACGAGCTGCTTGATGGATGCAGCCCATTCAACGAGGGCCAGGTAAGGGCCTGAATACTCGAGGATCATGGCTTCGTGGATCATGGTGAGCTCAAGGTGAGTATCTGGGTTATCCACCGGGATGCGGCCCGTCTCTGCGATCAGCACCAGCGCCAGCGCGGCGAATGCGAACATCTGCGCAGGGGCAAGAAAGCGCCAGTTTTGTCCAATGGCGGCGCCGGCGATTTCAGTAAGACCCGTGGAACCGGCGCCGATGGCGACCGTGAAGATGGCCAGCATCATGGCCGGTTCAGCCAGCGCCGAGATGGTCATCTCCCGGCTGCTGCCGAGGCCACCGAACGAGCTGCCGCTATCCAGTCCACTCAGCGCCAGGAAGAAGCGGCCCAGCCCCAACAGGTAAATCACAGCCAGCACTCCGCCGAACAAGCCCAGCGGCGCCTCGGCGGCAACCATGGGGATCATCAAACCCGCTAAAACTGTGCTGAAGAAAACTACCCAGGGAGTTGCCACGAAGATCCAGGACGCGGTCTCCGGAATCACCATGCCTTTGCGAAAGAGTTTGTAGAGATCCCTGTACGGCTGCAGGATGCCTGGGCCGCGCCGTGTTTGCAGCCGCGCCTTGAGAGTGCGAATCACTCCGGTCACCAAAGGCGCAATGGCCAGCAGCAGGCATAGCTGCGCTACGTTCTCGATCAGCCGCTCTATCATTCGCTCCATCATTCGCGCACTCCAAATAACAGAAGAAGAATCAGGGTGATGAAAATGTAGGCGAGATAGACGTTGATGCTGCCCGCCTGAATGCCCTTCATGCGGTTTGCCGCGGCCATAATGCGCTCGCGCAGCGGACCGTAGAGGCGCTTTTCAAACGTGAGTTCGATCTTGCTCTCGAAGCGGATAGCGCTGGGGTAGTGGGGCGACACTTCGTACTCCGCCTGGATCTCGCGGCGCGGACGATAGAAGGCAGAGAAGATCATGCGCAGCGGTTTGGAAAAGGCCGTAGCTGTGTATTCGTTGTCGGCGGTCAACCCTGGAAGGCCGCAATCCCACACCGGTCCAGTGACGCTGCGACGTCGCCATCGCCTGGCCAGTGGAAACGCAAAGGCAGCGCCGGCGATCAAGAAGAGCAGCGCCATTCCGGCTGTCGATATGGTGCCGCCATGGATCGTTCCCGGCGACAGCGCCAGGCCATGAGCCATGACGAGCGCCGAACTTGTGCTAACGCCAAGGGCCTGCTGAGTGATGGGATCGAAAACTCGCACGAACCAGGTGGCGCCGAGACCCAGCGCGACGCATCCCACCGCCAGGGTCGTCATTCCCGCACGCATCGAAAACGAGGCATCCTGCGCATCCGCGGCTTCCTCGCTGCGCGGGAGGGCAAGAAACGGAATGGCGAAAGCCTTGACGAAACAAGCCGCCGCCAGTGCCGCAGTGAGGGCCAGCAGAGAGCCGGCGATGGGGAACATCAAACGCGTGAGGCTTTGCGTGGTGCCGAAGCCGGCCAGCAGCGCCTGGTAGGTGAGCCACTCGCTCACAAATCCGTTCAGCGGGGGCAGCCCGGAAATAGCCACGGCGCCCAACAGAAAGCACAGCGCCGTGACCGGCATGCGCCGGATCAACCCGCCCATCTTTTCCATATTGCGCGTGTGCGCGGCCTGCACAACGGAACCGGCGCCCAGGAAGAGCAGCCCCTTGAACATGGCATGGTTGAAAGTGTGATACAGGGCTGCGATGAGAGCAAGGGCGGCCAGATTCGCATACCCAAGCGAGCGAAACATGAGCGCCGCGCCGAAGCCCATGAGGATGATTCCGATGTTCTCGATACTGTGCCAGGCGAGCAGACGCTTGAGATCGTGCTCCATCAGCGCGTAGAGCACTCCGAGCAGAGCCGACGCCACGCCCAAACCCAGCACCACGGTTCCCATCCAAATAGGGGGCGCCCCGTAGAAATCGAAGAAGACGCGCGCCATGCCGTAGATGCCGGTCTTGATCACGATGCCCGACATCAGAGCCGAAACATTGCTGGGCGACACGGGGTGGGCTTTAGGAAGCCAGATGTGAAGGGGGACCACTCCCGCCTTTACGCCGAAGCCGAAAAGAAAAAGAAGAAAAATGACGCCCTGCTGCAGCGGCGGCATACGCGAAGCCAGCAGGTGGAAACTGGAGAAATCCAGGCTGCCGCTGGCGGTTGTCAGCATCAGGAACGCGATCAGCAGCAGACCGGTGCCCGCGTGCGACATGATGAGAAAAAGCACCCCGGCATTGCGCGTTTCTTTCTTTTCGTGCTCGAAGCTGATCAGGCAGTACGACGAGAGCGCCATCACTTCCCACGCCACCAGGAAGAAGAAAACATTTGACGCGGTAAAGACTAGCGCCAGGCTCAGCAGCAGCAGGTTGAAGAAAAACCCAAAGGCGCCCAGGTTTCGGCGTCCTTCCATCTCCTTCAGGTATCCGAACGAATACAGCGAAACGGCGGCAGCCAGCGCCGCGAGTGTCACGTTGAAGTATGCCGACAGCGGGTCAAGGCGGACGGCCCAGGTAAACACTGGGTTGCCGAAGGGAAGGCCGATCACGGTGGGGCTGCTGCTGAAGATGGCGGCTGTCGAAGCGGCCAGATCAAGAAGCGAACCTGCCATTGCAGCTCCGCAGGCAACCCGCCGAGCAGCGGCCGGTTGGCGCCAGAGGGCCAGACTGGCTATAGCACCCGCAAGCCAGACAACGATTCCGCTCAGGAAAAACTCAGCAATCACCGGGCAGACGCCTCGCATCCTACTTCCTCGAGCATCTGAATGGCGTCGACCAGGTTGGTCTGGAAGTACCGGCGCATGACGTCGAGAACCTCCACTAACACCGGATTTCGGATGGAATAGAAGACCTGGTTGCCGTCCTTGCGGTTCGACACAATCTGGCGGCTTCTCAGAATCGCCAGGTGCTGGGACAGGTTCGCCTGTTCAACCCCGAGTTTCTCCTGGATGGTCCCTGCGGAGAGCTCCCCGTCGCGCAACACCTCAAGGATGGCGATGCGCGTGGGATGGGACAGAGCCTGGAAGATGCTGGCCTTGTATGTCCGCAGCGTCTCTTGCATATTATAAGAATATTCTAAATTCCATATATGCGCAATAGGCGCTAGCCAAGGTCTTGCCCCGAGTTTTGAAAACAGAAAATAGGTTTCCCAGGAATTAGGTATCTGCTTGACTCAGGTAGGCCCAACAGGTTGTGGTTTCTCTGTTGCCTTCGCATCGGGATGAATAATTTGATCCAAGGTTACGGGATCCACGGCCACGGCCTGCTGCGCGAGCCGGAAAAAGAGTTTGCCACGGCTCTTTGATCGCCGCCGGTTGAAGCGAAACGTGAACTCATCCAGATAGTAATCCAGATGCTTATGGCTGATCGCCCCCTGATGGGTTCCCATCATCCACCGTTTCAGGTGCGAGATGACCAGATGAACGCGCGGCAGCAGTTCCGACGCGGTCTTCGTGTTCCCCTTCAGGTACGTCACCTCGTGCTGATATTCACTTTTCGCCAGAGGCAGGTACCCTAACCGAAGCCGCCGGTGGAAAACAGAATGTTGCTCATTTGTTCACCTTGACCGTTCAATGAGACATGTTTTGGACTCAGGCATATAAGGAGGGCAGAATGGGTTTTCTCGGCTTGAAATAGCATGTACCGCCGGCCAGGATCGGGGTCCAGATGGAGGGGTCGGCAGGTTGCTCGCTGGATCCGAGAAAGAGGACGCCATCGGGCGCCAGCAGCCGGTGAATGTTGACGAGCAGCGCGCGCCGCGTCTCCTGCGAAAAGTAGAGCATCACGTTGCGCAGGAAGATCACGTCGAACCGGTCGCTGGCGCGCTGGAAGGGAAAATGCGGCGCGCAGAGATTGGCCTGACGGAAGTTGCACATTTTCCGCACCTCCGGCTTGACTACCCAGTCCTCGTCCATGCGGTCAAAGTAGCGCACCACAAAGCGGGCGGGCAGGCCGCGGTTCATCTCGATGCGGTGGTAGCGGCCGGCCTGGGCGCGCTCCACCACCTCGGCGCAGATGTCGGTGCCCTCGATGCGGATATCCCATCCGGCGAGCATGGGGAAGTGCTCGCGCAGTTCCATGGCAAGGCTGTATGCCTCCTGGCCGGTGGAGCAGGCGGCGCTCCAGAGGCGCAGGCTGCGGGTATTCTGGCGGGCTTCGATCAGAGAGGGCAGCAAGCCGGTGCGCAGCAGTTCGAAGGGACGGCCATCGCGAAAGAAGCTGGTTTCGTTGATGGTCATGGCCTCGGCGATGGCGCGCTCGATGGCCGGGTTCTTCTTCAGTTGCAAATACTGCACAAGCTCTTCAAGGTGAGTCATGCCCTGGCTGCGCAGCAGCTTTGAAAGGCGCGTCTCAAAGAAATAGTCGCGCGAGGGATCGAGCACGTTTTGCGAGAGGCCGAAAACGAGTTGGCGCAGATAGCCGAAGTCGACGCCGGAGGTTGTTTGCATCCCTAATTCACCGATTTCAAAAGCTCGCGAGCGTTGCTGTGGGACCGACCGGCAATGCGGAGGATTTCCGGGACGATGGCATTGAGGGGAAGCACCTTGTGCGCCAGGCCGGCATGGGCGACCGCGCCGGGCATTCCCCAGACAGTGCTGGTGGCCTCATCCTGGGCGAGCACCGTGCCGCCCTGGCCGCGAATCAACCGGCAGCCGGCCGTGCCGTCAGACCCCATGCCGGTGAGCACGACTGCCAGCACACTGGACCCATAGACCGCAGCCAGCGACCGAAAGAGCACGTCCACGGCGGGCCGGCAGTGATTCTCGGGCGGGCCCTGGTTTATGCGCAACGTGGCCGGCGAAGCGCCGCTGGCCGCCGCCAGCACCTCCATGTGCCAGTTGCCACGGGCGATATAGATTGTTCCGGCGCGCACCGGATCGCCTTCGGCCGCCTCGCGCACAGCCAAGCGGCAACGGCCGTTCAAACGCTCGGCAAGCAACCGCGTGAACAGCTCCGGCATGTGCTGCACGATCACCACCGGAAGCGGAAAGTTGCCTGGAAGCGCCGGAAGCAGTACGTCAAGGGCCGCCGGGCCGCCCGTGGAGACGCCGATGGCCAACACCGTCGGAATGGACGAAATTGATTGGATTCTTTGGATGGACGAGGTGGGCAGCATTCTCGGCGCGCCGGGAAAACGCGGCTGCGATTGCGGCTGACCGGTGGGCGCATGAGTCAAAGCATGAATCTTGGGAATCAGATGCTGGGCCAGCGTCTGCATGGCTGCTTTGCGGCCGGATTGCCCGGCCGGCTTGGCCACATAGTCTGAAGCGCCGCCCGCCAGGGCCTCGATGGTCACGCTGGCTCCGCGCTGGGTAAGCGAGCTGCACATGATTACCGGCATTTTGTGCCCACGCGCCCGCAACTCCCGGAGTGTGAGCAATCCGTCCATCACCGGCATTTCAACATCCAGCAGGACCAGGTCGGGACGAAGGGTTTCAATGGCTTTCAAGGCAGATTCGCCGTCGGCAGCGCTTCCGGCCACTTCCAGGCCGGTGTCAGCGCAGATCACCGAGCGGAGCAGGCTGCGCATTACAACCGAATCATCTACGATCAATATCCGGGTTTTGTGGCCAGTCGCCATCACTCAGGCCTCCGCCAAGCCGAGCATCGCCAGTTTTTCGCTCAGTGCTTCTTCGTCGAAGGGTTTCATCAGGTATTCGTCGGCGCCGGCTTCGAGGGCGCGAAGAATGAAGTCGTTATCCGCCTCGACGGTCACCATGACTACCTTGACACCAACGAAGCCCTGCGCACGCGCTTGCCTGACCATCTCCAGCCCGTCCATTACCGGCATATTCCAGTCCACCAGCACAAGATCGAAAGACATGCCGGTGTTCAGCAGGCCGATGCCGGCCTGACCATCGCCGGCCTCCTCGCATTCGATTCCCTTTGCTTCGAGCAGGCTGCGCAGGTAGTTCCTCACGAAGCGGGAGTCGTCGACAATGAGGGCTCGCACTCTTGCCTCCTCTTCTAAGCAGCCTGGGCCGCGCCCAGCCGCATCGGGTCAAGCCGCTCAGGGTCGAGCATGACCAACAGGCCGCTCTTGAGCTTGTACGCGCCGGCAAACAAGGCCCTCCGGCGCTCGTCCAGAATCGAGGGGTTCGGCTCGTAGTCTGCCGACGAAACAGTGAGCACCTCGCCCACGGAATCTACCAGCAGCCCGAAGCATCCGCCGGTACTCTCCAGAACCAGAATGTCCTGCGGCCCTTCCCTGGGCGGCAAGCCTAATAGCTGACGCATGCTCACCGTGGTCAGCACGTCGCCACGGTAGTGAACTAGCCCGCCCACGTAGCTGGGGGCCAGCGGAACCGGCTGCGGCCAAACCGAGCCCACAATCTCCAGAATGTGGGTGATGGGTATCCCAAACAAGGTCTGCCCCAGACGCACCGAGCACATTTCCATCAGCACAGCCGCTTTCTCCTTGCGATTCGATGCCTTTCCAACGGTTTTCATACCACTGCCTCCGCAATCTCATCCCATTGGCCGGATGCGCTCTCGCCAACCGGCAGTGGTGCAACGCCGCCCAGGTCAACCACTCCGGTCACGCGATTCTTCAACAGCGTTACGCCTCCGGCCGGCTGACTGCTTCCAGCCTCGAACAGGTCGTCCCCGGCGGCCACATCCAACACATGCGAGACCGCAATCCCCACCTGACGATTGCCTTCGCGGCATACGACCACAACGATCCGTGCATCCAGATCGCGGGAATCTCTTCCTGCGGCGGTCAGCACTCCGCCGGCATCCTCCACCGGCATCAGTTGGCCGTCGATGTTGAGCACTGGCCGGTCGCCGATGTACTCGATGCGCGAGACGGGAAGCTGTTCGATGCGCAGTACCTCGGTCAGGGGCACGGCGGCCTGACGCCCGGCAGCTTCGACAAGCAGGTATTCCAGGTTATTGCCGGGTTCAACGGCCTCCTCTGCTTCATGCGAGCGTTTAGTCTCTTCTTCCGCGCTCATGGCAACCCGGGCCTTGAGAGCAATCGCTCCGGGATCGAGAATCAGCGCCAGATCGGCATTGCCGAGCACCGTTGCGCCGGAATACAGGCCGATATCCTTGAGTACCGCAGAGAGCGGTTTCACCACAATTTCTTCGGGATCGGCGAGCCCATCCACCACCAGACCGAAGCGGCGGCCATCTGCATCGAGAACAGCAATGAAGTTGTCCCGCTCGGTTGCCGGTTTGTGCTCGTCCGAGGGCATCAGCAGCCGGTCAAGAAACACCAGCGGCAGCAGCTTGCCGCGCAGCCGGTAAAGGGGCGCGCCTTCCATCCACTCGATGGCCGCGGCGGCCTGCTTGGGAGATACATGCACCAGTTCGGAGAGCGCGCCCTGGGGCAGCGCGAAACTCTGGTGCAAACTGCGCACAATCAGCGCGGGAATGATGGCCAGAGTGAGCGGAATGCGCATCCTGAGCGTGGTTCCCTTGCCGGTGCGCGAATCGATCTCGATCTTGCCGCCAATCTTCTCGACGTTGGTGCGGACCACGTCCATCCCAACACCCCGGCCGCTCACGTTGGTGACCGCGGCGGCGGTGGAAAAGCCGGGCAGAAAGATCAGTTGCAATAGCTCCCGTTCAGATTGGTTCGCTGCGTGTTCCGGAGTAATCAACCCGCGCTCGATGGCTTTTTGGCGAATTTTATCAACGGCAATGCCCGCGCCGTCGTCGCAGACCTCGATGATGACGTGGCTGCCCTCCTGGCAGGCCCGCAGCTTGAGCACCCCTTCCGGATCCTTGCCCGCGGCCAGGCGCACGTTGGGCGGCTCGATGCCGTGATCGAGCGAGTTTCTGACTGCATGGGTCAGCGGATCCTTGATCGCCTCCAGCAGGCTCTTGTCCAATTCCGTGTCCTGGCCCTCCACATGGAGGCGGACGCGGCGGCCGAGCGTCTGCGACAGGTCGCGCACCATGCGCGGCATCTTCGAAAAGATGTTCGAGACTGGCTGCATCCGGGCCTTCATCACGCTTTCGCGCAGGTCCGCCGTCACCATATCCAGGCGGCGAGAGAGCAGGGTCATATTGGGGTCGGCCGCAGTGGCCTGTAACACCTGGTTGCGGGTCAGCACCAGTTCGCCCACCAGATTCATCATCCGGTTGAGCAGGGCCACATCCACGCGCAGCGTGCTCTCAGCGGCAGAGCCAGCCTGGGCGCGCGGTTTGGCAGCGCCGCTCTCCGCCGGCGCTTTGGCGGCAGGGACGGCGACCGGATCCGCAACAGCCGGCAAGGGATTTGGGGCTTGCGCGGCCGGTTCGGCTGGGGAAGTTGCGACAGGAGGAGTTGCGGTTGACGGCGATAGCGGCGCTTCTGGCATGAATTGAGCGGCGGCCGTGGCATAAGCGGGCTGCCGGGCCTGCACCGGGGCCTGTGTTGATTCCGGCGCCTGCAACTCCTTCAGACGGATGATCAGCTCAACATCCTCGCCGTCGCCCTCCGATTCCTCTGTTTCAATGGTTTTCAGAATGGAGCGCAGGCCATCCAGCAGTTGCAACAGCCCGGTGATGATCGAGGTATCCGCGATCAACTTGTCTTCGCGCAGCAAACTCAGCAGATTCTCGCCTGCGTGGGCCAGTTTTTCCAGCCGTTTGAAGCCAAGGAACCCCGTGGTTCCCTTGATGGTGTGCACCGAGCGGAAGATCTCTCCGATCAGGCCCGCATCCTTTGGCCGTTCCTCCAGATCGGTCAGGCACCGCTCCATGCGGTCCAGCCCTTCCTGGCTCTCAATCAGGAATTCCCTCGTCAATTCATCCATTGCGTCTACTCATCCGCCCGTTCACGATTGGCTGCCCTGGCACGCCGGGCGCTCAAGGCCTTTATCGGTAAGAAAGGGCTCAACATGAGCGGCGGAGTTGTGGCGAGGGGGCAGGGAATCGCCCTCACGGCTCCGCGGCCCATTCTTTCGATACTCATCTGTCACGGGATGGGAAACCAATGTTTCGCGCGGCACTTGCTTTTCCCATGTACAGCAGGCGCGGAGATGCGATAGCCTCAATCCGCAAAGCGCAAGGAGAAACGAGCCCCATGAACGATCAATACTCGACGGAGCCCTCGCTCGCCGGCCTGTTTGAATTTGCGCGCGTGGCCGCCCTGCACGCCTACGCGCCCTACTCCCACTTCCGCGTAGGAGCGGCGCTCAAGCTGACCAACGGCGAAATCGTGATCGGAACCAACGTCGAGAACGTGAGCTACGGGCTCACCCTCTGCGCGGAGCGAGCTGCCCTGGCGCGGGCCGTCTCTGAATTCGGTCCCGAAATCCGCATCGCAGCCGTCGCCGTCGCCAACCTGAACGATGCACCCAGCCCGCCTTGCGGCGCCTGCCGGCAGGTGCTGGCCGAGTTTATCCTGCCTGAGGCGCCGGTCGTGTTCCCGGCCGCTGGCGGAGTTCGCACCATGGCCTTCTCTGAGCTGCTGCCGCTGGGGTCCGAGATGAAATTGAAATAAGGCCTTTCTCCATGACGCAACCTGACCTTACGCAGCCAGACGCAACGGGCTTCCCACGCCTCCGCGCCATCGATCTGATCCGCAAAAAGCGCGACGGCGGCTCTCTGGACGCCCGCGAAATCGCCTTCCTGGTCGCCGGTGCGGCAGATGGGTCCATTCCGCCGGAGCAGCTCTCAGCCTGGCTGATGGCCAGCTATCTGCGCGGCCTCACGCTGGACGAGACCTGCGCCCTGACCCTCGCCATGCGCGACTCAGGAGAAAGATTCGATCCCGCCCGGCTGGGCAAAGTCGCCGTCGATAAGCACTCCACAGGCGGCGTGGGCGACAAAACCAGCTTTCTGGCAGCTCCCATCGCCGCTGCCTGCGGGCTGGCGGTTCCGATGATCAGCGGGCGCGCCCTGGGCCACACCGGAGGGACTCTGGATAAGCTGGAATCCATTCCCGGCTACCGAACCGCCCTGTCGCTGCAAGAATTCGAGGCCGTCCTGGCTCGCTGCGGGGCTTCCATCGTCGGCCAGACCCCGGCGCTGGTTCCGGCCGACCGCGTGCTCTATGCGCTGAGGGACCGCACCGGCACAGTCGAGAGTCCTGGGCTGATTTGCGCGTCCATCTTGAGCAAGAAGCTGGCGGCGGGAGTGGACGCCCTGGTTCTGGATGTGAAAACCGGCTCCGGCGCGTTCCTGCGCAAGCAGGAAGACGCCGAATACCTGGCCGCTCTGATGGTGGCCACCGCGGAGGCGGCTGGAACGCGAACTGTGGCGCTGCTGACCGATATGGGCCAGCCGCTGGGCCGCGCCGCCGGCAACTGGATTGAGCTGGCCGAGTCGGTTGAGCTGCTGCGCGGCGGAAGACCGGCGGAAAGCGAAGACCTGTGCGAGCTTTCACTCGTTCTGGCCGGCTGGATGATCCACCTCGGCGGCCAGGCCGCAACGCCGGAAGCTGGACGCGCCCGCGCCGAAGCCGCGCTTGCCGACGGCTCCGCCCTGCGGGTCTTTTTCGCGATGATTGAGGCCCAGGGCGGCGATGTTTCCGTCTTTGACTCGCCCGGCGACTTTCACAAACCCGGCGCGACTCAGGTTCTTTTGGCATGGGAGAGCGGCTACATCTTGGATATGGACACCACAAAGATCGGCTGGGCCGTGCAGCGGCTCGGCGCGGGCCGGGAAAAGCCGGGCGAGCCGGTCGATCCCCACGCAGGCATCCTGTTCCACGCTCGCCGCGGCGCGCGCGTCGGGCTAGGCCAGCCGCTGGCCACGCTCTATGCCTCCAGTGCGGCCCATCTGGATGAGCCGGTGGCGCTGCTGAAAGAGGCAATTCACTTCTCAAATACTCCGCCGCGCGCAGTGCCTCTGGTCAGCCGGATATTCACGCGCGAGAAGGCGGAAAGCCATCTACGGGATACTGTAAGGTAATTCGGTAGGGAACTGAAATAATTACTACTTCTGCTATTTCAAGGAGATCGAATTGGATCGATACACCGGAGTGCTGGGGATTCTGGCCGTGCTTGCGGCAGCCTGGCTGGGCTCGACCGACCGCAGGCGCATCCGCTGGCGCACCGTGGCCTGGGGACTGGGCCTGCAACTGGTCTTCGCCTTCCTGGTGCTGCGCTTTACCTATGGGCAACAGGCAATGGCGTGGGCGGGTGGCGTGATCAATGCCATGCTGGGCTCGACGGCCGCCGGCACCAAGGTTCTGTTTGGCGCGTTGGGCACACCCAACAGCTCGCTTGGCTCCATCTTCGCCTTCCAGGTGTTGCCAACCATCATCTTCATCTCGGCCTTCTTCGCGGTTCTCTACCACATCGGGGTGATGCAGATCGTCATTCGCGGCCTGGCCTGGGTGATGCTCAAGACCATGCGCATCAGCGGCGCGGAAAGCATGAACGTGGCCGCCTCGATTTTCATGGGGCAGACCGAGGCTCCGCTGACCATCCGCCCTTTTCTCAAGGGCGCCACGCGCAGCGAACTGATGACCATCATGACCAGCGGCATGGCGCATGTTTCGGGCGGAATCATGGCCATGTACATTGCCCAGGGCGTTGAGGCCAAACATCTGCTGGCCGCCGTCATCATGACCGCGCCGGGCACCATTCTGATCTCGAAGATGCTGGTGCCGGAAACCGATGTGCCCGCCACCGAGGGCCGGGTGTTGATGCCCAAGGACGAGGAGCACAAGGAAGAAAACCTGATCGGGGCGATTGCCCGCGGCACCATCGATGGCGGCAAGCTGGCCCTGAACGTGGCCATCATGCTGATCAGCTTTCTGGCCCTGGTGGCGCTGCTCGACAGCCTGCTGCTGTGGGTTCACGGCGGCCTACCCTGGATCCCCGGCTCGCTGGGCCAGATTCTCGGCTTTGTGGGCGCTCCGGTGGCCTGGCTGATCGGCGTTCCGTGGCACGACTGCGGCGCCATCGGCAACCTGCTGGGCACGCGCATGGCGCTGAACGAGGTGATCGCCTACATTGCGCTGGGCGCGCAAAAAGCAGTCCTCGCGCCGCGCTCCTTCACCATTGCCACATTTGCGCTTTGCGGATTTGCCAACCTCGGCTCCATCGGCATGCAGATCGGCGGCATCGGCGCACTGGTTCCGGAGCGGCGCAACGACCTGGCCAAGCTCGGCGTCCGTGCCATGCTCGCCGGCACCATGGCCAACCTCATCTCGGCGTCAATTGCGGGTATGTTTTTGGGGTAGGCGCTACGCTCCTGACTTCTTTTCGATCCTGGCCCAGGAGTCTTTGAGCGGGAGGGTGCGGTTGAAGACCAGATTGGCTGGAGTGGGGTCTGGGGTTGAGTCTGGGGTTGAGTCGGGGGCTGAGTCAGGATCGAGACAGAAGTAGCCGACGCGCTCGAACTGGAAGCGGTCCTCTAGTTTGGCGTTGGCCAGAGAGGGCTCCAGCTTGGCGCCGGTGAGGATTTCGACGGAGTTGGGGTTGAGGTTGCTTAGGACGTCTTGGCCTTCTTCGACGTCACTGGGGTCTGGCTTGAGGAAAAGCTTGTCGTAGAGGCGAATCTCGGCAGAGATGGCGTGGGCGGTCGAGACCCAGTGGATGGTGGACTTGACCTTGCGGCCGTCGGGTGAGTTGCCGCCGCGGCTGGCGGGGTCGTAGGTGCAATGCACCTCGACGACGTTGCCGGTCGAGTCTTTCACCACGCTGTGGGCAGTGATGAAGTAGGCGTTGCGCAGGCGCACTTCTTTTCCTGGAGACAGGCGGTAGTACTTGGGCGGAGGAATCTCGCGAAAGTCGTCCTGCTCGATGAAGATTTCGCCTGAGAAGGGAACCTGGCGAGTGCCGGCGGAGGGGTCTTCGGGATTGTTGGCGACCTCGACGAATTCCTCCTGGCCGGTGGGGTAGTTGTCGATGACCAGCTTGAGGGGATGCAGGACAGCCATGGCGCGGCTGGCGCGGCGGTTGAGGTCGTCGCGCTGGAAGTGCTCGAGCATTTCGATGTCGGTGCTGCCATTGGTGCGCGTGGCGCCGATCGAGGCGCAGAAGGCGCGCAAGGCCTCAGGCGTGAAGCCGCGGCGGCGGATGCCGCAGAGGGTGGGCATACGGGGATCGTCCCAGGCGCTCACGCGCTTTTCACTTACGAGCTGGAGGAGCTTGCGCTTGCTGAGCAGGGTGTAGGTGAGATTGAGGCGATCGAATTCAATTTGTTGCGTAGGAAAGATGCCGAGTTGCTCGATATACCAGCGGTAGAGGGGCTGGTGGTCAGTGAATTCGAGGGTACACATGGAGTGGGTGACGCGCTCCAATGAGTCCGACTGGCCGTGGGCGAAGTCGTACATGGGGTAGATGCACCAAGCATCGCCGGTGCGCTGGTGCGTGGCGTGCAGGATGCGGTACATAACCGGATCGCGCATGTTGAGGTTGGGCGAGGCCATGTCGATCTTGGCGCGGAGAACGCGGCTGCCGTCGGGGAATTCGCCCTGCTTCATGCGGGTGAATAGGTCGAGATTCTCTTCGATGGAGCGGCTGCGAAAGGGCGAGTCCTTGCCCGGCTCGGTCAAGGTGCCGCGGTGCTGGCGGATCTCGTCGGCGGAGAGGTCATCCACGTATGCCTTGCCGGCTCTGACAAGCTGCAAGGCCCAGTCGTAGAGTTGCGGGAAGTAGTCGGATGCGTAGCAGAGGCGATCCCACTGGAAGCCCAGCCAGCGGACGTCGGCCATGATGGAATCGACGTACTCCTGCTCCTCTTTTTCAGGGTTCGTGTCGTCGAAGCGCAGGTTGGTCTTGCCGCCGAATTCGTCGGCCAGACCAAAGTCGATGCAGATGGCCTTGGCGTGGCCGATGTGGAGGTAGCCGTTGGGCTCGGGAGGAAAGCGGGTCTGGACGACGGCATCGCCGTACTTTTTGGTGCGTACATCCTCGGCGATTTGATCGCGGAGGAAGTTAGAGGGAGTGCGAGCGTCCTGAATTGGAGCGTTTGGGCTTTCCGGATTCGAGTTGGTCATGGTTACGATTCATTATTCCACGGGAGGGCTGTGCGCCTTAGGTCTCGACTGTGAGATCTGGCCTATCAACCTGCTTTCGGGCAGGCGGATTAAGACAGAGCGATCCTTCCCAGGTCCGAGAATCCGGACCTGGGGCACCCGACTTTAGGAAAGTGTTGATTCCAGAAAGGTTAATATAATCTGCAAGGTTTTGAAAATATAGGAGGGGGGAGGGGGGTATGTTCTTACGGATCGGGGAACAGAGATCAGTAAAACCCCGTTCAGCTGATTACTTCTATTGTGTGCCCGCGGAGGGTTATTTTCTGCATTGTGCGGCGGGAGAAGCTTCGTGATTCCCCATATCCCAAAAGCGGGATTTGGGGAACCCATTCATTTTGGAAGGGTCAGACCTGGGAATCCTCGGAATTCGGAGTATCCGAGAACAAAAACTGCCGGTCGAGGTTCATCGTCTCCCACATCTCCTAAGCAACTTCCTGTAAGTTGTTTAGAATCTCCATCGGCTAAAGCCGGTTTCTTGCTCAGAAGCGAGATGTGGGCCACCCATTCGTCAGGCTCTAAATTTCCGAATCACACGGTCATGGTACTAGAGAAGCACACGTTGGATATGGAGAAACAGAATCACGTTAAGGAGGATGGAGACGGCCAGCAATCCCAATGCAAAGATTGCAAACATATTGACCTTGTTGCCGACGGCCTTCAAATCTTCCAGCAGTTCCTGCTGCTCCAGCGTATTGCGATCCGTGGCTTCCCGGACCATTTCCAACTGATCCTCGACCCTCTTCAGCGACGAATTCTGCTCGATAAACTGGTTGCGAAGATCGCGATGCAGCGTATGGAGTTGGACCAGACCGTCCTCGATGGGCGTGAGATCGACCTGCGGGGGCGGGGGCAGCTGTGGATGCGGGGTGAGCATATTGGAGACTGCGGTGCCGATATTGCCGTCAAGCAGAGGCAATATCCGCTGCACAAAGGGCAGGGCCAGGCGCAGTACGCCCATGGCGCGCTCCATGCCTGAGGATTGCTGGGCTGAAGAGGATGCGGATGGGTTGGTCAGAGCGCGCCCCGGTGGCGGAGGCTGCCTGAAACGCTGCGAATCGTTCTCGTCCGGCGAGAGCGGTGATCGGCCGCTGGCTCCCACCGGCAGCGGAGAGCCGAATGCGCGCGCCTGCGGTTTGCCCGCGTCTTGCGCCGCGCCGCCCGAGTTGTTCAAGCCGAAACTCTCTGAGTCGTTCATAAACTTCCTTCTCCCTACACTATATAAGGGACTTGCCTATCATAAGGGAGAATTGCCTTGAAGTGTCGGAGCTCGCGGTCCGGGCCGCCATGCGGATTGTCAGCCGGGCAGAAGCCGATGCGGTTCTTTATGACCAACTGCGACGGCCTTGGTCGCGTATTCTCATATCTATAGCTCGTATTCAGAGCTCATATTAAGAGCTCATATTCAGGAGAGGCGTGTGAAACCAGTCTTTGCCCGAACGCTGCGCAGCCTGCAACGGAACATCCTGGCAGGCATCATCACCATTGGCCCCCTGTTCGTTACCTATTTGATCTTCAGTTTCATCCTGGGCGTTCTGGTCAAGGCTGGCCTGCCTGTGGTCCAGCTTCTTGCCCTGCTCTTTCCCGAGGCGTGGCTCAGCCAGCCATGGTTGCAGTCGGTATTGGCCATTGTGCTTACCCTGTTGGTGCTGCTGGTGGTGGGCCGGGTGACCTCGCTGGTGATAGGCCGCCAAGCCTTTAGTCTGTTTGAGGCCGCGCTGGATCGGCTGCCGTTTGTGGCCAAGGTCTACGGCTCGGTTCGCCAGCTACTTGACAGCATGATGGCGAAGAAGGAGTCCAGCCAGCGCGTGGTACTGATCGACTTTCCTATACCGGGCCAAAAGAGCATCGGATTCCTCACCCGCACCATGACCGATTCGACCACCGGCGAACTGCTTGCCACAGTTCTGGTGCCCAATGCTATCAACCCGACTTCCGCCTTTCTACAGATACTCCCAATTGACCGGGTCACCGAGACCGACCTGAACATGGAGCAGGCCATGAGCATGGTAATGACCGGCGGCGCCGTGGGGCCTGAGACGATTTGTTTCACGAAGCCCGCCATCCCGGCCCAGACGCCCGAGCCGCCCCCTGCAATTTGACTCAGCACTGTGCTGGGAGTCTTCATCCATCTCCCGGCGTGCAGCTTTGTTTTGACATCAAAAGGGCAAAAAAGAGCCAAAAAACGCCCGAATATGGACCAAAATTCATGGTTCATGTTTACTGATATGCCAACATGCATGAATCTCATGTTGTTCATTTAGTGAGACTTACATGGACATTATGGCCGTAAAAGTGGCCTCCACAAGGGAGGGGGTGGGGGGTGGAGCGAATTTTGGCTGGATTTTTGAACTCCTTGTCGGCCTGGAAGAGGCTTGGCATACAGATATTCTGCGCTCCTGGAGTCGAATTATCCGCAAAAAGGCAATCAAGGGACAGAGATCAGAGATCAGAACGAACGCTGGTTGGGGTTCATCGTTTCCCACAACTCCTAAGGAACACTTTTTCTTGCCCAGTAAAATCAACAGCTTACAAGTGGTTGATCTGTGCCAGAAATCCCCGGAAAATGACGTGTTCCTTCCCATCTCCACCGGCCAAAGCCGGTTTAATGCTCAAAATCGAGATGTGGCCCCCCAGCCGGCCTTGGTTGAGGTTTGTGGTCTCCCACCCTTGTATGTTTCGAGATGAGGCGTGAGGATAGGGTCACGCTTTGGCGGAGAGGCCGTTCCCACCCGAGGCCAGCCTCGGCTGAGCCTGCTTGAAAGATCGGCCGCCGTCCCTCTCTTTATACGCCGTGGAGAATCGAAGGCCTTTTGAGCCTGCATGTTCAAGGTCGGCGCAAAGAGTAAGCCCGTTCGCGCGGACAGGGACGGCTGCTGAGGCTCATCCTAGCGCCCAGGGAGGCTTATGAGCAAGCAAGTGATTTCTACCGGCAAGCCCGCCATCTCAGACAACAAGTTAACCGATCCCGGGCAGGCAAGCGTGTTTTGCGGCATCGACGTCAGTCGAGAGACTCTGGCCGTGGCGGTTATCGCGCTGGATCAATCCATTGAGCAGCGCGAGTTTTTCAACACGATTGGCGGCCACAAGGCATTGCTCGTTTGGCTGGGCAAGCGCAAGGCTTTGGTGCGGGTTTCGCTGGAGGCCACTGGCATTTATTCGTTGGACCTGGCGCTCGCGCTCGATGCGGCGGATGGCATCGAGGTTGCGGTGCTGAATCCCAAGATGGTCAATCGTTTTGCGCAAACATTGCGGCGCTCGAAGACGGACCGGGCCGACGCGCAGGTGCTGACCGAGTACAGTCGGCGAATGCCGTTTCAGCCCTGGCAGCGGCCCAGGTTGATGGCTCTCCAGTTGCGAGCCGTTACGCGCCAGATCGAGTCGCTCACCGTTCAGCACACGCGGGAGCAGAATCGCCTGCACGCCTCCGAGGGGTCTGAAGCCACGCCACGCTGCGTGATTCATGATCTGCGGCAATCGATGGCGGGACTGAAGCGGCGCATCGAAAAACTGCGCCGTGAAGCCATCAAGCTGCTCCAGGGCGACGATGAAATGAGGCTGCGCTTTGGCCTGCTGATCGCCATGCCGGGCATCGGCGAGGTCAGCGCCCTGCACTTGCTGGGCGAGCTGGCTACACTGGCGCCGGAGATGAAGGTGCGCCAGTGGGTGGCGCATAGCGGACTGGACCCGGCGCATCGGGAATCGGGCAGCTCGGTGCACAAGGCCGCCCGCATCAGCCGCGCTGGCAACCGGCATCTGCGCCGCGCCCTTTATATGCCGGCGTTGACCGCGGTGCGCTGGAACCCGCACCTGAAAGCCTTTTACGAGGCTCTGCTAGCGCGGCATAAGCGCAAACTGCAGGCACTGATGGCCGTGGCGCGCAAGCTGCTGCACGCCATCTACGGCATCTTCAAAACCCGAACACCTTACGACGGAAAGAAGCTGTTTCCGCAGTTAGATATAGCATAAGCGCTACAATCGCCTCACCAGACGAAACGGAAGCTGGCTCTGCTGGGAAGCAACCATGCCGAGGGATAACCTGGTGGGCTCATCCTGACGATGAACCAAGGGCCGGGCAGGAGATCCTCGCTCGGCCCCGACATACATCGGAGGGATAGACCCACTATGCCTTGAAAATCCAATCCATCCCCTACAGGCAATGCTTGACGTGCAAGAGAGAATCTTTCACGATGAGACTGTGAAAGGATGGGGCACCCAATCAGTCTAGCTATTTCGAGGGTGGGGCATCCGGCGGTTGACTCAGGCGTATAATTCTGTGCGTTCCTCGCGGAGCCATGATTTATGACTCGAAAGTGATGCGGAGGCTTCCACGGAACAGGAGGGTAGCAATGTTCTTTCGGACTCAAATGTCGTGTAGCGCATTGTTTAGTGCTCTGGTCTTTTGTTTTGCGGCGGCGCTCTCGGCGGCGCAGACCCCAACAGCACAGGACGCATCCGCTCCACTCATCCGCACCCAGACACGCCTGCGCCACCCACCCTTCCGCGATAAGACTGCGGAAGGATGGCACGGCAATCAGTCTTGTACCCGATCAGTCTTGCTATATCGAGGGTGGGAGACCATGGCTCGCTCCGGAATCGGTGATGTGCAGCTGTAGTACGAAAGGCCGCGGGAGAATGCTTATGCCGTGGCTCGCTGTTGCTCGTGGGCGCCCAGGCGCACGCTCACGACCCTGGAGACGCCGGGATCCTGCATGGTTACGCCGTAGATAATGTCGGCGGAATGCATCATGCGCTTGGAGTGGGTGACGAGCAGGAATTGCGTCTCCTTGCTGAGAGAGTGGAGCAGATCGGCGAGTCGGCCTACGTTGGTTTCGTCGAGCGCCGCATCCACTTCGTCAAGCACGCAGAAGGGGCTGGGCTGGAACTGGAAGATGCCTACGAGCAGGGCCAGCGCGGTCAGAGCCTTTTCTCCGCCTGAGAGCAGCAGCACGTTTTGCAGTTTTTTGCCCGGAGGCGAAGCGACAATTTCAAGCCCGCTCTCGGCCTGATTTTCAACGTCGGTGAGGCGCAGGAAGGCCTGCCCGCCGTGGAAGAGGCGTGTGAAGACCACGGCGAAGTTTTCGTTGATCCGGGCAAATGCCTCGTCGAACTTGGTGCGCGAAATCTGGTCGATCTCCTTGATGGTTTCCTGGGTGTTTTCGATTGACTCCATCAGATCCCTGCGCTGCGTTTCGAGGAAGCTGTGGCGGGCGGCCGTCTCCTTGTACTCATCGAGGGCCATCATGTTGACAGGACCCATCTGCTCGATGCGCTGACGCAGCGCGCGGCAGGTTTCCTCTTCAGCTAGCAGTTCGTCGCCGCCAAAATGCACGATCTCAGCATCGGCGCGCAAGGCGGAGGCCTCGGCGTTGATTTCGGTCAGGCAACTGGCTTCAAGGTACTCAAGGTCGGAGCGCAGCTTGGCGACTTCGCTGGAACGGCTGGCGCGGTTTTCGCGCAACTGATCGAGCGCGGCACGGCCGGTTTTGAGCTGGCTCTCGATCGCCACCAACTGCTGGCGCAAGCCCTGCGCCTGGGCGGCATAGGTCTGCGCCAGGGCCAGCGCCTCGGCACGAACGGCTGCCAATTCGCTCTCCTTCTGGACCAGCGTGGCGCTCTCGCTGGTGCGCTGTTCGCGCTCAGCGGTGGCGGCGGCGCGCTGCTGCTCGATGGCGAGCACACGGCGTTCGAGATCGGCATGGAGACGGTCGATGCGCTGGAAGGCAGCTTCTGCGCCACGCCGCCGTTCCTCAAGGCCGGCCAACTCCGCGGTCACCTGCGCCGCTTCCTGCTGCAAGCCCTCGCGCTTTTGGCGCAGCATGGCCAACTGGGCTTGCAACTCATCGAGGCCCGCTTCGGATTGCGCGTGCTCGGCCTCGAGGCGCTGGGTTTCCTCGCACTTCTGGTCGATGGCGATCTTCTTGGTTTCGCGCGCGTCCTTGTTGCGGGCGGCCTGCGCGGTCCACTCCTGTAGCCGCCGATCGACGCGCTGCGTCTCGCTCTCCATCTGCTTGAGCGCCGCGCCCTGGTCCGCTGTGGAGCGTTCGGCCAGACGGCGCTCCTCGCTGTGCGACTCCAATTGCGCGGCCAACTCCTCGATGTTGCGGGTCAGCGCGACCGCTTCAGTTTCAGCCTGCGCCAGGCCAGTTTCAAGCTTGGCCAACCGGCTCTCAGTCTCGCGCAACTCGCGTTTGAGGGCCAGAGGGCCTTCGCTGGCGGGTTTGCCGCCGGTCACCGTCGCGTTGTGGAAGCACTCTCCCTCGGGCGTCAGGAAGAAGGCGTAAGGGTAAAGCGCGGCCATTCGCAGCGCTTCAGCGGAGTCCGCGACCAGATAGCCGTGCTTGAGTTTGGGCAGGATGAATTCCAGCGACCGCCCAAAACCCTTGAGAACCCGAATCGAATCCTTGAGCGGAGTTATGCCGGGACCGGAGATCGAGTCTGCTTCCTCCTCGAAGAGAGCGGCTTGCTCGGCAGGGTTGATGAGAAACGTGGCCCGGCCATCGACGCCGGATTTGAGCAGCCGGACGCCCTCCTCGGCAGCCACCCAGCTCTCGACCACCACATAATTGAGTTCTTCGCGCAGAAACTCGTCTACCACGGCCTCGTGCTCGCCACTCACTTCAATGAAGTCGGCGAGTGTGCCAACCGGGGCCATATCCGCGCCGAGAGCGCCGGGCTTGAGCAGCCGCCGGACGGTGTCAGTGGAATAGCTATGGTCGCGAATGAGGGCTTGGAGCGAGTTGCGGCGGCCGGCCACGGTGGCCTGCTCGCTGCGCAGTTGGTTTGCGCGCGCGCGCATTGCGGTTTCCTCTGCGCGACGGGCTTGCAGGGATTCGCGAAGCGCCGCAATCTCAGCTTCGAGGCGCTTGAGGGCGTCAACCGCGGTCTCGAAGCGAAGCCGGGATTGCCCGCTCTCGACGCCGAGGTTCTCCAATTCATTTTGCGCCTGGCCCATTTCGCCTTGGAGCCGCTCGGCCTCGCGCTCAAGGGCTGCCAAGCTCTCTTCGCCCTGGATGGTGTGGTTGCGCGCGTTGCCGGCCAGGGTCAGCAGATGCATGGCGTGGCGGCGGCCGGTTTCCAACTGCCGCTCAGAGGCGAAAACCTCTTCGGCTGCCGTGCGCGCCTCCTGCTGATGGGCCTCGACCTTTTGGCGAAAGGCTTTGGCCTCGCCAGCCGCCGTCTCAAGAAATGAATGCTGCTGCGCGCGCTCCTCGGCGATGCCGCCCAACTGCGTCCGCGTAGCCTCAAGCTCCGCGGCGGCGGCCGCGATCCGAGCCTCCAGATCGCTAACCCGCTCGGTGTTTGCGCGCTCCCGCGCCGTGGCCCGCTCCAGCTCGACTGCCGCTTCGTTGGCGCGGTTTTGCGCTTCCTGGCCCTCGCGGTCCAACTCATAGCCGCGCTCGGTGAGCGTGTGCTGGCTGGTCTCCATGGCGCCGATTTCCCCTGCCGAGCCGTTGATCTGGCCGGTCAGGGCGGCGATTTCCTGCTCAAGCCGGGCCTGATCGGCATCCATCAGCGCCATGCGGCTGGCCAGTACGACGCGCAACCGCCCGCGCAGCTCATCGCGCACGGCGGCAAACCGCTCAGCTTTTGACGCCTGCCGCTTCAGGCTGTTCATCTGGCGCGTAACTTCCTCAAAAATATCGTCGATGCGAGCCAGATTCTGCTTGGCGCTCTCAAGGCGCAACTCGGCGAGGCGTTTTTTGTTCTTGAATCGCGTAATTCCAGCGGCCTCTTCAATGATGGCCCGGCGGTCGTGCGGCTTGGAGCTGAGCAACTGGCCGATGCGCTCCTGGCCGATGATGGCGTAACTCTCAGGCCCGAGGCCGGTGCCCATGAAGATGTCTTGGATGTCGCGCAAGCGGCAGAGCTTGCCGTTGAGCAGGTACTCGCTTTCGCCGGTGCGGAAGAGGCGGCGGGTGATGACGATTTCACCCTTCTGCGGGGTGCGGTGGAATTTGCGGCGGCGAATCTTGAGCACCACCGCCTGCGGCCCCTCGACTGCGGCAGATTGCGCCCCCTGCGGCGGGGCTGCCCCTTCTTCAGCATCCTCATCGAGCACCTGGCCGGGCTGCTGGTCGGCGATGATCTCTTCGGCTTCGCTGGCCCGTTGGCGGCGCACCTCGTCTTCGTCCCAGTCGGCGGGGCCGTCGTGCTCGACAACCACCTCCGGCTCCACGGGCACGGGGCCTTCATAGGCCTCCGGATCAACCATGGTCAGGGTCACTTCAGCCATGCCCAGGGGCTTGCGGTCGCGGGTTCCGGCAAAGATCACATCCTGCATGTGTGTGCCGCGCAAGGTTTTAACGCTCTGCTCGCCCAGCACCCAGCTCACCCCGTCGAGGATGTTCGACTTGCCGCACCCGTTAGGCCCCACCACCACGGCAATGCCCGTTCCCGACACGGTCAATTCCGTGCGATCGCAAAAGCTTTTGAAGCCGAGGATATGGATCTTCTTTAGTTTCAGCATTTTCACTCCGGGTTGAAGGGACTTTGGACGACTGCGCCGACACCGAGCGGCAGGGAGAATACTGCTCCCCAATTACAGACTCTAAGGAGCCTGACGGGCAGGGTCAACGGCGGAAAACTGGGTTTTTGTGGATAAAGGAGGCCGGAATTGCTCTCTATGGAGAATATGGAGAAAAACAGGGCAGGGAAGAGGGGAGCGGCATGGGTGCAGGGCTCAAAAACGAGCCATGGGCGCACAGATTCGGTTATCCAGGAGCACCGGAATAGGCGCATGTATCAGAGATTGTTGGAGTAGTGGGAACCCAATTCTCCTCCAGCACGGGAAGTTACCGTTCGTTCAAGTTCGGCAAAATGTGAGCACTTTTGAGCAGATTACGCAATTTTCCTGGGGTACTGTAAGTATCCACCGGCAGAGCCGGTGGCTTTACGGTTGCTGGCCCCTCAAAGGGGCCTTTTCGCAACCGTCCGAAGCAAAAGCAAGAACAAAAGCAAAAACCTCGTACTGCTGTC
>Ga0255353_1000349_pt1 | contig 30278 bp, 21 predicted proteins | sample HBST25metaG_FD_189941 | JGI IMG/M metagenome (GOLD analysis project Ga0255353, IMG submission 189941) | Peat soil microbial communities from Stordalen Mire, Sweden - H.B.S.T25 | ecosystem: Environmental > Terrestrial > Soil > Wetlands > Peat | place: Sweden: Norrbotten County, Stordalen Mire...
TCGTTCAGGCCGGACTTGCGCAGCGCCTCGTCAAATTGCTTGAGGTCGGGGGGCATGACGCGTTCTTTCAGGTCCATGGCCGCGGTGGAGTTCTGCATGGCGCGGTAGTCGACGACCACCAATTGCTGCACGTCGTGCGGAATCGACGTGCGCGCGTCGGTAGATAACTGCGCCGCCGGCGCCGAGACAGCCGCCGCGAGCGCCACAACCGGAATCAAAACACGAAAAAGAGCCTTCAACGAATCCATCCTCTGCTGCACGGCGGTTTTTGCATCGGGATGGCGGGAGTCCGAGGCCAATTCCTGGACTTCTCCCGGCCATCGATGGGCCAAACTACCGTGCGTGTCCCCTGTTATTTTACCTGCCTCGTGGACTACCGAGGCGAATCGAGCGTCCGCGAGCCCGCAGGCGTCTCTCCCGGCCAAGCCAGGGGAGCTGCCAAACGGCGCTCGAGAATCTTGGTTTGCGGATCGAACTCAGACAATTGACGCATCCAGTCGCTGTCGCGCTCGCAGGCAGCCTCGGGAAGCAGGCCGATGATCTCTCCGGAGACGGGCGCGGCCTTGTGGCGCAGGGCCAGGGCTGCGACCTTGCGGAAGACCTGGGAGAGGGACGTGACCTCAAAATCGGTGATGTTCATGGTGAGTTGGACGCGGCCGTGGGCGACTACGCCCAAGGCTTTGACGCCTTTGAGGCCGCTGGAGGCCGTGCGCACCTCGCGGGCGATTGCGCGGGCGGTGGCCACGTCGGAGGAGTCGAAGTAGATGTTGTACTCCACCAGGAACTTGCGGGCGCCCACGGCACAGGCTCCGGCGGTGGGATGGAGGCCGGGACCGCCGAGATCGGGGCGGCGGGCGGAGTCGTTGCGGACGGCGTCGCGCAGGCCTTCAAACTGGCCGCGGCGCACGTCTTCAAGGTTGGCGCGGTCAGGGCGGGCAGCCGCAGCCTCGTAAAAGAAGACGGGAACGCCGTAGCGGCGCCAGATTTCCAGTCCCGTCTGGCGGGCCAGCAGGACGCACTGCTCGAGCTTGATGCCGGAGATGGGGACAAAAGGAATCACGTCGGCGGCGCCGATGCGGGGGTGAATTCCCTGCTGGCGGGTGAGGTCAATGAGTTCGACAGCCTTGCCTGCGCCGCGCACAGCGGCTTCAACGACGGCCGCGGGGGCGCCGGCGATGGTGACTACGGAGCGGTTGTGGTCGGCGTCCATGGAAAAGTCGAGCAGGCTCACTCCGGGAACGCGCATGGCGGCCACAATGGCCTGAACGCGGCGCAGATCCGTACCCTCGGAGAAGTTGGGAACGCACTCGACGACCGGATCGCTCATGGAATTCTCCGAAAGAGTTCGCGGGAAGAGGCGTGCGTTTGGTGGGCAGACAGAGTCATTTCCGCTTCTGGTGCTTCTACGGCACAAACGCAGAGCCTATTCAACGGACCGGCATTCTCGGAGGTATTTATCTTCATTTCCAGAAGGTGTAGCCCACCTGTAACTGGATGCTGGCGTTGACGCCGGGGTTGCGGTCGCCGAGGGAGGCCGAGGAGATGTGAACGGCGTTGACGCCGAGATCGATGGAGCGCTTGGGGCGAGTGAAGTAGTGGAGGCCAAAGCCGCCCTGGGGGGTGAAGTTCCACACGCTGGTGCCGCCGTTGATGGCCGGCGTGCTGAGAAGGTTCGGCGGAAACTTGTGGGTGGTGTAGATGAGCCCGCCGGCACCCTGGAACCAGGGCTGAATGCGGCGCGAACGGCTGAGGAAATTCCAGCGCAGGATCACCGGAGTGAGGCTGACGCCGCGGAAGGTGCCACCGCCGACCGGCAGGACGCAGGGAACGAGTGTTTTGTTCGGCTCGACGCAGGTGTAGGTCTGGTCGTGGGGCGCGGGAGTATAGGCCTGCCACAGGGGCATGATGTTGGCGCCCAACTCGAACTGGCCGGTGAGGACGCCGGCGTGAAGAACCGGGGTGATTGGCTTGCCGGCCTGGAAACCGGCCCAGAAGAACTTGTACGACGAGCGATCGCCGACGCCGGTGCCCCAATTGACGAAGGGGCCATACTCCCAGCTTCTGGCCTCGCGCACCTGGGCAACGGGAGCATCCGCCGCGGAAGGACTGGCGGCCGGGGCAGCGTCTGGCGTCTCGGCGCATGCAGAGGGGTTTTGCGCCAGGGCGGCAACAACGACGGCAAAGACAAGCAGGCTAAATCTCGCGGTTCGTATCAACATTCTTCCCTTCTGCAAATCAAAAACCCGTGGGCGTATTCCAATCGTTCCTGGTCCACGCAGGAAATGGGCTAAACTTGCTGCGGAATAGGCCCGACTCCTGGATAGAATCTGCGAGGGGCATCGTTCCGCGGCTAAAGCCGCGTTGATTCGGCTGGCTTTATGCGGGGGTTAAAACCCCCGTCTCCCTCCGGAGCGGGTTTTTTCGCAGCATGTAAAGCCCGTGCCCTTCACCGAGGCGAGTTTATTCGCAGCTCGCAAAACCCCTACCCCTCAATACCCATGGTATGCGATGGCTCAAAAAAAGGCCGCCACAACCGGGCGGCCTCTCAGGTTGCCTGCCGGGGAGGTCCTCAGCCAGCAGCTTCTTCCATCTGTTCGGCGTCCATGTCGAAGTTCGAATAGACGTTCTGGGTGTCGTCGAAGTCCTCGAGGGCTTCGAGCAACCGGATCATCTGATTGGCGGGCGAACCTTCGAGCTTGGTGTAGGTGGAAGCGACCATGGTGACTTCGTTCATCACGGTGGGAATGCCGGCAGCCTTGACGGCCGCGAGTACGGCCTCATACGAGGCGGGATCGGCGATGATTTCCCAGGTTTCGCCCTCGTCGTTCAGGTCTTCGCCGCCATGTTCGAGGACGATGTCCATCAACTGGTCTTCGGTGGCAGCGGCCTTTTCAACGGCGATGACGCCTTTTTTGGAGAACATGAAGCGGACCGAACCGGACTCGCCAAGGTTGCCGCCGTTCTTCGAGAAGGCGTGGCGAACTTCGCTGACGGTGCGGTTACGGTTGTCCGTCAAGGTTTCTACGATGACGGCGACGCCGCCGGGGCCGTAGCCCTCGAAGGTGATTTCTTCGTAGTTGACGCCTTCCAACTCGCCGGTACCGCGCTGGATGGCGCGCTTGATGTTTTCGGCCGGCATGTTTTCCGACTTGGCAGCCAGAACAGCGGTGCGAAGGCGGGCATTGCTATCAGGATTACCGCCGCCTTTGGCAGCAACAGCGATTTCCCTCAGCAAGCGGGTGAATATTTTGCCGCGCTTGGCATCGAGCGCGCCCTTTTTGTGTTTAATTGTGGCCCATTTTGAATGGCCGGACATGGCAACCTCAGTCGTAGAAAGAGAATGCAGGCGCAGGCATGCGCCAGACCTTGTGAGTATATCACCGGGGCCGAACGACCCAATAAGCAGTTTCCCACCTATACGCTTGGGGAATTATTCTGGTCGGCAACCATCGAAGTTGGCCCCCAAGAGGTGCTGAGTGCAAAGGGTAGGACGTTTTCTGTTTGTTTTGTTTGTCATCCTGTTTTCCGCCGCAACGTCACAAGCGAAGTCGGCCGCAGAAGCCCCGCAGAAACAGGGTTTTGTGCGTCTGGACCGGGTCACCGCTTCCCGGGCAACCGCAAATGGAATCGAGATCCACTCGGGTTTGGCCGTGCTCCAGATTACCGCGCTGCGCGACGACGTGCTGCGCGTGCGAGTAGGCGCGGACGGGCAACTGCCGGAGGATGCGTCGTGGGCTGTTCTGGCCGCGGCGCGCACGGCAACCGTGGCTGTCACGCCGGAAACGAGCGCCACGGCCGTGGGCTTCAAGACCGCCAAGCTGCACGTGAGCGTGAGCCGGGATCCGCTGCAAATGACCGTGACGGACATGGCCGGAAACGTGATCAGCGAGGATCTGCCGGGCCGGCCAGTGGAGTTTCATGGCGGAGCCTTCCGGGTCTATCACAAGTCGCCGGCTGACGAGCACTACTTCGGACTGGGGGACAAGCCGGGTCCGCTGGACCGGCGCAATGAGGCCTTTGTCGACTGGAACACCGACGCCGCCGGCTGGCAGGAGTCGACCGACCTGCTCTACAAGTCGATTCCCTACTTCATGACCTTCCGCAAGGGCGTGGCCGCGGGGATTTTCCTGGATAACACCTGGCGAGCGAGCTTCGACTTCAACAAGGAATACCGGGACGGCTACTCGTTCGGTTCCGTGGCCGGACCGCTGGACTATTACATCCTGTATGGTCCGGATCCCAAGGCGGTTGTAGGGGCCTGGGCCTGGCTGGTGGGAACCACGCCGCTTCCGCCCAAGTGGTCCTTGGGCTACCAGCAATCGCGCTACAGCTATTATCCGGAGGCCGAAGTGCGGCGCATCGCCAACCGGCTGCGCAGCGAGCGGATTCCCGCCGACGTGATCTGGCTGGATATCGATTACCAGCTCAAGAACCGGCCATTTACCGTGGATCCGGAGCGGTTTCCGCACTTCGACCAGTTGATCAAGGATCTGAAGGACCAGCATCTGCACACGATCACGATTACCGACCTGCACATTGCCGATCTGCCCAACGCAGGCTACAAACCCTATGATGAGGGCAAGGCCGGGGACCACTTTGTGAAGAATCCCGACGGCTCGGCGTTTGTGGGCGTGGTGTGGCCGGGCAAGGCTGTCTTCCCGGACTTCACACAGAAAGCGTCGCGGGAGTGGTGGGGCACGCTCTACGCGGATTTCGTGAAAAAGGGAGTGGCCGGGTTCTGGAACGACATGAACGAACCGGCAGTCTTCGAGGTTCCGTCAAAGACCATGCCGGACGACACGCAGCATCGCATCGACGAGCCGGGATTCAAGACGCGCGTGGCCAGCCATCTGGAGATTCACAACGTCTTCGGGATGGAGAACAGCCGCGGAACCTTCGAGGGGCTTCTGAAGCTGGCTCCCGACACGCGGCCGTTTGTGATGACGCGGGCGAGCTATGCCGGCGGCCACCGGTATTCAGCCACCTGGACCGGCGACAACCAGTCCACCTGGAACCATTTGCGCCAGACCACGCCGCAACTGGTGAACCTGGGATTGAGCGGGTTTTCCATGAGCGGCGCCGACGTGGGCGGCTTTTCCGGCTCGCCAAAGGCGGAGTTGCTAACGCGCTGGATGGAGGTGGCGGCCTTCCACCCCATCGACCGCGACCACACTTCGGCCGGCACCAATCCGCAGGAGCCGTGGGAGAACGGCACGGCGGAAGATCTGAACCTGCGGCGCGGGTATATCGAAGAGCGCTACCGGCTGATGCCCTACCTCTACACGACGGCCGAAGAGATGAGCCGGACCGGATTGCCGATCATGCGGCCCATGTTCCTGGAATTCCCGCAAGGGACGGGGGACGGCCAGCCAATCGACCTGGCCAACTCGAACTCCTTCCTGCTGGGCCCGGACCTGCTGATTGCGCAGAGTACCAATCCGGACGAGGTGGACGACTACTCAGTGGCGCTGCCGGCCGGGGGCTGGTACGACTATTGGACCGGCGCGCGGGTGGAGACAACGGAAGGCGGGGTGCAACTGCACCAGACACTGGCGACGCTGCCGGTGTTTGTGCGCGGCGGGGCGATTGTGCCCGAGCAGCCGCTGGTGCAAAGCACGGAGGAGACGCCGCAAGGACCATTGACTCTGCGCGTGTATCCGCCTGCGGCCGGAGGCAAGGACTGCACCGGCAGCGTCTACCTGGACGACGGCGTGAGCTACGCCTTCAAGAAGGGCGCGTTCCTGCGCGAGGGCTTCACCTGCCACCAGGTGGCGGAGGGAATCACCCTGACCGTGGCGGCGCGCGAGGGCAGCTTTGGCGCGTGGTGGAAGCAGCTTTCGGTCGAGGTCTACGGCCAGAGCAAACCGGCGGCTGCGTCCAGCGCCGTCGTCGACGGGGAAAAAGGCGCGGTGACGACTGGGTTTGACTCAGAGCACCACCGCATCACGGCCCTGGTTCCGGACGACGGGAAGGGGCTGGAACTGAATTTGGTTTACTAAAGCACGAAAGACGGACAGCCGGCGGTGGGGATCGGGAAACCGGTCGCAGCCGCCGGCTGTTGGCGTTTGCGCAGAGGCGGCGCAGGGGCGAAATCCCCGCATCCACAACCCCGAAGCTGATAACCTAGACGCATGAAATTCGGAGTTATCGTCTTTCCCGGCTCCAATTGCGACCACGATACCTACAATGTGATTGCCGAAGTGGCCCACCAGCCTGTCACCTTTCTCTGGCACGACTCGGAAGACCTCCAAGACGTGGATGCAGTACTGGTTCCGGGCGGATTCGCTTACGGCGACTACCTGCGCACGGGGGCCATCGCGCGGTTTTCGCCCGTCATGCAGGCAGTGAAGAAGTTTGCCGCGGGCGGCGGACCGGTGCTGGGCATCTGCAATGGCTTTCAGATCCTGACCGAGGCCGGGTTGCTGCCCGGCGCGCTGATGCGCAACGCGGGCCTGAAGTACATCTGCAAACAGGTTCACCTGCGCACGGAAACCTCCGATAGCGCCTTCACGAATCAGCTGACCAAGGGCGAAGTGCTGCAAATGCCGATCGGCCACATGGAGGGCAATTACTTCTGCACTCCGGAAGAGCTGAAGAGGCTGCAGGCCGAGGACCGGATCGCTTTCCGCTACTCGACGCCTGCGGGCGAGATTACGCCAGAAGCCAACCCCAACGGCTCGTTGGACAACATCGCAGGCATCCTGAACGCGGAAAGAAACGTTTTGGGCATGATGCCGCATCCGGACCGGTCGAGCGAGCAGATCCTGGGCTCCGCGGATGGCTGGAAGGTTTTTGCCTCGATGATTGCGGCGCTCGCCACCCGCTGAAATATTTGGCTGGGCCGAAAAAGAAAAGATGAGACGGAATGATTGACATCCATCAGCATCTTCTTTGGGGAGTGGACGACGGTTCGCCTGACCTCGAGACTTCGCTGGCGATGGCGGACCAGGCCATCGCCGATGGGGTGACGCACGTGGTGTGCACGCCCCACGCCAACGACGAATACACCTACGACGCCGCAGTGGTCGAGCCGCGCTATGCCGAGCTGAAGGAGCTGCTGAAGGGCAAGCTCGAATTGAGCCTGGGGTGCGACTTCCACCTGACTGCGGAGAATATCTACGATGCGGTGGCCAATCCTCTGCGCTACTCGATCAATGGGAAGGGGTATCTGCTGATCGAGTTCGCCAACACGGCGATTCCTCCGCAGATGGCCGACGCCATGTACAGGTTGCGGTCTGCAGGCTATACGCTGGTGGTCACCCATCCGGAGCGCTATCCGGTGCTGCTGAAAGAGCCCGACATGCTGGCCGATTGGATGCGACAGGGATGCCTGGTGCAGGTTACCGCCAGCTCGCTCTATGGTCGTTTCGGCAGGATGGCGGAGGCTCTCTCCAACGAACTGCTGGAGCGCAACTGGATTCACTTTCTGGCCACCGACGCGCACCATGTGAAATGGCGGCCGCCACACATGAAAAAGAGTTACGACTATGTGGCTGAGCGCGCCGGGGAAGAGACCGCGCGGCGGCTGTGCGAGTCCAATCCGCGCGCTGCCGTGGAGGGTGCGCACTGGCCGGAGCAGCCGGAACCTGTGGGCCTTTATAAGCATGTGCCTCTGAAATTCAATGCGGCGAAGTTTGGCAGGTCTTCCCAGAAAGACGATGGGGCGCATCCGCGCCGCGATGTTGCCGAGACGGGGGCGCCCGGCTTCTGGAAGCGGCTTTTCTCCAAATAGAAAACTGGGAGAACGAGCAAGGCGCACCGGCGAAGGGCCGGGGGATTACAGTCCCAACCCACCATCTACGGCCAGAATCTGGCCGGTGACAAAATGCGGTCCGGCAGCAAAGAAGAGAACGGCCTGGGCCACTTCTTCCACTTTTCCGTTGCGCCGCATCGGCGTTTTGGCGGCGAAACGCGCCGCGAGCTCGTCCGGGCGCTCCTCCATGTCGATCCATCCAGGCGCAACGCAGTTGACGCTGACCTCGGGCGCCCACGCCTTGGCCATGGCCTGGGTGAGCATGTGAAGGGCAGCCTTGGAGGCGCAATAGTGGGCGTGGGCGGGCCAGGGATGCAATCCCCCCAGGGAGCCGATGTTCACGATTCTGCCCTGAGCGGCGCGAAGATGAGGCAACGCTTCGCGGGCGACAAGGAATGGACCGCGCGCATTGGTCGCGAAGGTGTCGTCCCACTCGCTGAGGCTGAGGGTTTCAATCGGGGAGGAAGGAAAGACAGCGGCATTATTGACCACAACGTCCAGCCGGCCAAGACGGCCCACGGCCGTGGCGATGGCGGCGCGCACGGAGACTTCGGAACGCACATCGCAGGCGACCGACAGGGCTCGGCGGCCCAGAGCCTCAATTTCTGAAAGGGTCTCGACTGCCTCGGCCTGCGAGGAGCGGTAGGTGATGGCCACATCCGCGCCGGCTTGGGCCAGCGCCAGAGCAATGCCCCGCCCGATGCGCCGGGCGCCTCCGGTAATCAGTACCGATTTGCCGCTGAGGGGTTGAGTGGTCACCCCAAGAGAATAGACGATCGAGAGGGCGGAGCGGATTGGGCAGGAGGGCTTCCCGCCACAGGCGCGATGAAACTGGGCCCAAGGCGGGGGATGCGAGAGGGAAACGGGCGCTATTTCGGCTGGCTGGACTGAGGGTCCGGCTGGGCCGCAGGCTTGTCCTTGGGGGCCGCGTCCTTGCCGGCCTCCGCCGTTTCGTCGTGCATCTTGTAGATGGAGTACTGTTCGCCGGGGCGCTTCAGGCGGATTTCGACGGCCATCTCGGCCTTGTCGATCTTGTAGTCCTCGCCATAGGTCTGAAAGCCCTTGGCGATGATCTGGAGGCGCACGACATCGCCGATGGGCAGCACGTCGATGATCGTCTTGCCGTCCTCGTTGGTCTTCAGCTCCATGTTGCCCTTGTCCTTTTCACCCTCCATGGGGTGAAAGATGACGGCGGCATTTTCAATCGGCTTGCCATTGACGTCGCGCAGGACGGTGACCTCGATGCGCGAGGTGGGCGGCGGAGACTTGTATTTGCGCCCGCGTTTGGAGGAGTCCTGGGCAGTGGCGGCAAGCGAAACGGCGAGCAGGCCGCATGCGGCCGCGAGGATGGTGAGACGGAAAAGGGAACGGCGAACCATGGGCATCATTGTAAACGGTCAGCGCCTTCACGCAGTAGATCTGTCAACAGGGACGAGGGTTTGACGGCCCAGGGAGCAAAAAGTGGGGAGAAGGGGATGCGAATATTCCCGAGTCAGACTTTATGAGCGAGTTTTACTCACATCTTCACAAAAGGAGCTTGACAAAGAATCCAGACCTTGCTTATCGTTAGCAATTGGAAGGCGAGAGTGCTAGCACACTGCTGGCGGAAGTGCTCGACCGGGTCCGCTGCCCCATTTGTTGGAGCCGCAGTCCACAGAATCCAGAACAGTATCACTCAGAATCCCACGACAGGCTCCCCCTGTCCGTGTGTGAAGGAGAAGCGAAGCAATGGCAGCAACATCCGTAGCAACCGGCTTTACCCCGCTTCATGACCGCATCCTCGTCCGTCGTTTGGAAGAGGGCGAAACCATCCGTGGTGGCATCATCATCCCCGACAGCGCCAAGGAAAAGCCCATGGAGGGTGAAGTAATCTCCGTCGGCAAGGGCAAGTCGAACGACGAAGGCAAGGTTTTCCCGCTGGACGTGAAGGCAGGCGACCGCGTGCTCTTTGGGAAGTACTCCGGAACCGAGATCAAGATCGACGGCGAAGAGTTCCTGATCATGCGCGAGGAAGAAGTTCTGGGAATCATCGTCAAGAAGTAACTTTCCAGTGGTCAGTGAACAGTGAACAGTGGACAGTGGACAGCTCAGGCCGCATCCGGCGCTGCTGGCAATACTGAACACCGCATCCTGACCACGGGGAACGGCTTACTCACACCTGAACGGCGATCAAGCATCACTGTTCACTGTCCACTGATCACTGACAACTGTTTTAAGGAGAATTACAAGACATGGCAAAGCAGATTCTGCACGGTGAAGAATCCCGTCAGGCGATCCTGCGCGGCGTCAACACGCTGGCGGACGCTGTGAAGGCGACGCTCGGGCCCAAGGGCCGGAACGTAGTAATCGAGAAGAAGTTTGGCTCGCCGACGATCACCAAGGACGGCGTCACGGTAGCCAAGGAAATCGACCTCCAGGATCCGCTGGAGAACGTGGGCGCACAGTTGGTCCGCGAAGTTGCCTCGAAGACTTCGGACGTGGCCGGCGACGGCACCACGACGGCGACGGTACTGGCGCAGTCGATCTTCCGCGAAGGCGTGAAGACGGTAGCGGCCGGCGCCAACCCGACAGCCCTGAAGCGCGGCATCGACAAGGCCGTTGTGGCGATCATCGGCACGCGCGACAAAGAAGGCAAGTGGACCGACGACGGCGGCGCTCTGGGCCGGCTTTCCAAGCCCGTGAACGAGGGTTCCGTAGCCCAGGTGGGCGCGATCTCGGCCAACGGCGACACGGAAATCGGCGACATCATTGCCGGCTCCATGCAGAAGGTTGGCAAGGACGGCGTCATCACGATCGAAGAGTCCAAGACCGGCCACACCTATCCGGAACTGGTCGAAGGCATGCAGTTTGACCGCGGCTATCTGAGCCCCTACTTTGTGACCGACTCGGAGCGCATGGAAGTGGCGCTCGAAGATCCCTACATTCTGATCTTTGAGAAGAAGATCAGCAACATGAAGGATCTTCTGCCCCTGCTCGAGCAGGTTGCGCGCGGCGGCAAGCCGCTCTTGATCATTGCCGAGGACGTCGAGGGCGAAGCGCTCGCGACGCTGGTGGTGAACAAGCTGCGCGGCACACTGAACGTGGCTGCAGTGAAGGCTCCCGGCTTCGGCGACCGCCGCAAGGCGATCCTGGGCGACATTGCCATCCTGACCGACGGCAAGGCCATCACCGAGGACCTGGGCATCAAGCTGGAGAGCGTGAAGCTTGAGGACCTGGGCCGCGCCAAGCGCATCACCATCGACAAGGACAACACCACCATCGTCGATGGTGCGGGCTCCGGAGTGAACATCGCCGGCCGCGTGAAGGAAATCCGTGGGCAGATCGAAAAGACCACCTCGGATTACGACAAGGAAAAGCTGCAGGAGCGGTTGGCCAAGCTGGTGGGCGGCGTTGCCATCATCAAGGTGGGCGCTGCAACCGAGACCGAGCTGAAGGAAAAGAAGGCTCGCGTTGAGGATGCTCTGCACGCAACCCGTGCGGCCGTGGAAGAAGGCATTGTCCCGGGCGGCGGCGTGGCCCTGGTTCGTTCCATTCCCGCCGTCGAGGCTCTGATCAAGACGCTGGAAGGCGACGAGAAGATCGGTGCGCAGATTGTGCGCCGCTCGCTCGAAGAGCCCCTGCGCCAGATTGTCGCCAATGCCGGCGAAGAGGGCGCTGTGGTGGTAGCCAAGGTTCTTGAATCCAAGGACGCGCACTTCGGCTACAACGCTGCGACTTCGCAGTATGAGGACCTGGTGAAGGCCGGCGTCATCGACCCCACCAAGGTAACTCGCACCGCGCTGCAGAATGCTGCATCGATCGCTGGACTGCTGCTGACCACCGAAGCTCTGGTGGTTGAAATTCCGGAGCCCAAGGCTGCTCCGGCTGGTGGCGGCCACGGTGGCGGCATGGAAGGCATGTACTAAGTCAGCACGAAGGAGTTACGTTACCTTCGGTAAGACCAAAATGGGAATGGGGAAACTTCGGTTTCCCCATTCCTTTTTTCTTTAAGTTCCCAATTGACGCAGCTATCCATCTACATATACGCTGCTGCCATCATGAAACCTGCAGAATCCTCTTTTCCTCTTCGCAAGAACGCGACTGGGCTAGTAGAAAAGGAACTTGCCGGCGAGTTATTGCTTTGCGACCTAAGCAACAAAAAGGCCTTCTCACTAAACAGATCTGCCGCACTGGTATGGAAGCACGCGGACGGCCGGACGTCGATCGAGGAGTTAGCCACACTGCTGGCCGAAGAAACCGGAACGCCCGCCGACACGCGCGTGGTGGAGTTTGCCCTGCAGAGTCTGGACAAGGACGGACTTATGGAGCAGGCCGGGCTGCCGGGCAGTGAAGAGACGAACCTCGACCGGCGGCGGCTCTTCCACAAACTGGGTTGGGCAGCGGCGCTTCTTGTGGCGCTGCCGATGGTCACTGCCGTCAAGGCATCCGCGGTGTCCAAACCTAGCAGAACTTAGGTTGCGCTCCGTGTGTCACGGAGGCGACCTTGCGGCGTCCATGGCAAGCACTCGAACACGCGGCGGCCTACGGGGCACAGGTAGTGGTGCGCACCAACCGGGCAAACGCAATGCCTGCGCTGCTGGCCCGGTTGCCGTACGGTTCGCGGCTAATTGCGGGCGGTAACGCTCCCGACTCGCAGTGTGTCTTCTCCGTTGTCTTTTCCGGCAACGGAGATGGGAGTTCCGTACTCCATCGCAATGGGCGGCGTGTGGCCGTCTGCCGGAATGAAGAGCAACTGCTGGATGTTTTCGAATCTCAAGCCGCCTTGGGTGTGGCCAAGTCGGCTACCGAGTGCATCTTTGTGCATTGCGGGGTGGTGAGTTGGGGAGGAAGGGGCATTCTGATGCCCGGAACCACCTGCTGTGGAAAGACGACCTTAGTCAAGTGCTTTCTTGAAGCAGGCGCGACCTATTACTCCGATGAATTCGCACTGCTGGATGGTGAGGGAAAGGTACATCCGTATCCGCGTCCGCTCCAGATTCGCCGCCAGCCCGGCAGTCTGAAACAAACGCCCGTCTCGGTGGAGGAGTTGGGCGCCACGGGAGGCACAGGACGAGAGCCGATCCAACCGGCCTTGATGCTCTGCTGCCGCTATCGGGAAGGCGGGCGCTGGCGGCCGAAGGAACTCACGCCCGGCGTTGCGGCCCTTGAGCTGCTGCATTACAGCTTTACAGCCTATTGGTCGATGGAGGCCGCATTCCTCGCCACGAGCCAGAGCGTAAGCCACCTGAGCACCTGGCAGGGAGCGCGCGGCGAGGCCCATGAGGTTGTTCAATGGGCGCTTCGACATTTAGAGACAGGCGTATGAGCCATGACAGCGCATCGTCCCGAGATCGACTTTCTACGCGAGTGCCTGCGCCTCAGCCTGCACAGGCTTGAAACTCCGTCGCAACTCTTGTTTGACCCGCCCCTCGCGATGCCCACCCATCTGAATTGGAACGCCTTGCTCGCCCTAGCCGAGGAGAACAGAGTCACGGCCATCGTTTATCCGATCCTCGCGCCGATGGCCCCGCTGCCGTTTGTCACGGCCTGGCGCGCAGGATGGGTGACGGCCGAACTGCTGGCCACCGAACTGGAATCGCTGCTGGATGCTTTCACAGAAAATGGCATCGAGGTGATGCCGCTGAAGGGACCGGTGCTGGCAGAGGCGCTCTATGCGGACAGGACAGCGCGCCAGTCGGGCGATCTGGATTTGCTGGTGGAGAGCGGGCAGTTTCCCGCGGCAAAGGCCCTGCTGCTGGCACTGGGCTTCACCGCCGAACCGCCGCGCAGAATCGACTTCCACCAGGTCTTCCACAAGCCAAACACCATGGTCGAGCTGCATTGGAGCTTGGGAAGGCCGGGACGCTGTCCGCTCAGTACGGAGGAAGTCTGGAGCCGCTCGACTCCTGGGACATTTGGCCCGCGAGCGGTGCGCACCATGGCCGAAGAGGACCTCGTTCTCTACCTTGGCTATCACATGCTGAAGCACCACTGTCGAAAGCTGTTGTGGACGGCCGATCTGAGCCTTGTCTTTGCGCAGGTGGAAAAGAACGGGGCGTGGGAGGCGCAGCTCAGTGCCGCCCAGAAGGGAAAGATGGAGTGCCTTCTTCTGTGCACGTGCCTGGTGGTGCGGGAGGTGCTGGGAAGGACATTGCCTCCGGAACTGGCAGCCGCAGACCCCGAACTGCCGGAGATGCAGCGTCAGATACGCGTATTTTTCGAGATTCAGTCGGCGAGCCGGGCGGAAGCCATGCGATTTCCTGAAATCTGGCGGCCCAGGGCGCAGATTGGAGCAGGCTTCGGGATCAGGTGGCGTGGATTCAATCGCCTGCTTCCCACCTGGATCGATCGCGAGTGGGCGGAGTCGCGGGGCATTCCGAAGCCGCTCCTCTGGCTGCTTTTGCCTTTCTTGCGGCCCATTCGCATTCTGCGCAAGTACGGCTTTGTCCGCGCAGGGAGGGCGTTTTTCCACTCCTTGCGGAGCTGAAGGCTTGCCGAGGATAAGACGGCCGGTACGGACTAACCCTGCCTGGCGCTTTGGGACAGGACTGGAGTGTCCGAGCGGGAAGCGGAGGGAAGACCTGGGTCAGTTTCCCGCAGCCTTGCTCGCAACCAGCCGGCGGAGAGCCATGAGCGCGGAATCGAGAATTCGCTCCATCCGCAGTCCAGGCAGACGTTGATGTCGGGCGAGGGGCTGATGGGCGGATAGCTCAAGGTGCGCAGGCAATTGCGATACAAGCGAATCTCGCTTGGAATGATAGACAAAGACGTCGACTGGCACTTCGGGCAGACCATGGACATACCTCTGGGCGAAAGAATAGCAATCGTGACAGCAAAGACAACAAAAACTGGGGAGAAATAACTCTAATCGGGCGACAGGCGTCCGCTTATGAAATCTGCGCCAAAATGGCACCGAGACGCAGGAATTCACCTCAAGTTCAACCTTGGTTCTTCATTGCATAGATTCGGCTTATAGGGAGAGTTGAGCGGCCTTCGGATTTCGAGGCCGAGTCGTTTGCACGCAGGACCAGGCCGCGATCCGATCTGCTCTGTCAGAGCAGATCGATGACCGGATAACAGGTGAAGATCTCGCCCTTGATGGCGAAATAGGGCGCGTATTTGTGTTGCGGATTGCCTTCAATGTCGAAGTGGAGAGGACGCCCGTAGTGCGGCGTCAACTGCTTGAGAAACTCCTCCGGCGTGGTTCCCCTGGCCAGCAGACGAGCGTCTTCCGAGCCCTCGACGGCCATCAAGATGGGCCCGTATTCGAGCGCGTAGCGTTCGTGGCCTTCGATTTTATCGGTCCCTGTGTAACGGGTAAGACGCAGGGCTATGGGCAGGGTAAACGTCACCAGGTCGCCGGTGCGCCAGGTGCGATCGAGCGCAGCATAGCTTCCCGGCTTGCCGGTTGCCGCCAGAGTTCCGTTGACGTAGACCGGCATCTCTCCAGAGGCCCAGGAGGGGGTCCGGACGCGGAGGACGGAACGCAGCGGTTGCGCGGATTCGAAAGCCAGTTCGACCTGGGGAGTGTCGGGGAAGTTTGTCCTGGCCGTAACTTGTAACTCCTGGCCGGCTTGCGTCCAGCGAATCTTCGAAGGAGCAAAGATGTCCACATAGAGCCCGGGGTTTGGGCCATCGGGAACGACGGAGTAAAGATGCTCCGGCAAGCTGCCCAGCAGGCGCGTTCCCTGCCCTTCGCAGCAGGAGTTATCGCATAAGTCCACCGCCAGATCGCCTTTCCTGCCCACCAGCCGGGCATGGTAGATCAAGCCGCGGGTATCGATCTGGTTGGCGATGCCGATGTTATAGAGTGACTTCTCAATCTCGGTAACATACTTTTCCTGATCGGGATCGAGCAGATGCAGGCGCTGGTTGAGAAAGGTCCAGAAACTGCTGCCGCATAACTCGCCGGTCTCGCAAAATTCGGCCTGTTCCTTCAAGCGGTAGGACTTGGGCGGAAAGTCACCGAACTCGGTGATGGCGATGGAACCACCCACGTGCTCCCAGGAATCGTGGTAGAGCTGCCAGGCTCCCAGAACGGCGTCAAGATAACGACGGTCGCCGGTGGCGCGGTAGAGGTCGAGATAGGCCTCAAAGTCGGTAATGAGGTAGTTATGCGGTCGGTCGTAGGGATACTGCCAGACCATCTCCTCGTCGCGCCGGGCAAGGCCGTCAAGCCAGTAATTCTCCTGGTAGTAGCGCTGGATGACCTGAAGATCCTCGGGCTTACCGGCGGGCGTGAAATAGAGGCGCGTATTGGCCACCATGCCTTGCACTCCCTGCGCCGTGCCGCGCAGCAGTTTGGGAAGATAAGGGCAACGATCGAACCAGTCGTAATAGCCGCGCAGAAGATCGAAGGCCTTGGGGTTTCCCGCATAACCAGCCTCGATGAGGCCGTGGGTGACCCAGGCGCGGGTGTAACCGGCGCGCTCGGAATGGAAGATCGAGTCTTCCGGATAGGCCATGATGTAGCCGTTGGGCTGGCGGCACTCGGCGATACCGTCGACGATCTGGTTCATCCAGGTACGTAACTCGGCGTGTCCCTGCCAGCGCAGGGTGTTGCCCGCACCCATCAGGAAGCGGCCTGCCGTGGAGCCGGCAAGGTCCACGTCCCAGAAGGGATGCGGATGGCGCAGGAGTGGGCCGACAGGCTTGCCGGCGCGCTCCCTGAATGGCCGCAGCATCTCGTCCACGGAAAAGGAGTCGAGCAGGTAGCCGATGTTATTGTCCATGGTCTGCCGAAAGAGTCCTGGGGCTAACTCGACACCTTTGAGGGGGGTCTGCGCGCGGTAGGGGACGGGCTGCCACTGGCCAGGCTGGGTCACGTTCTGCGGATTGTCAGTGACGATCCCCTCGCCTACCGGACGCGCCTTGCGGGTGAGTTGCGGAAGGTCGCGCGGATTTCCCAGTTGTGCATCGGCGGTTGCAGGGCGGCCCTCGGCCACGTTGCGGCCGTTCGCGAGCACATCGATTTTGGCCAGGGAGAGCGCATATTCCGCGTCATGGCCGGCTTCCCCCGCGATGGGACGGAGTTCTGTGGCGGTGAGGCGGAGATAGCGATGGCCGCTCGGAGACGCGCTGCGGAGGCCGAGATAGACGATGCGGTCGATGGGATCGGGGAGCTCTTCCGCAGGGTTTTCGAAGAGCGGTTCGCGGGTCTCGAAGCCGGGCGTGTTCGACCCTTCCACGAGCACGCGCGCGGGAAAGCCGAAGGAGCGGAGGCTCAAGTCGAAGTTGGGATAGAGGCGCAAGGCCTCGACGGCCACGGCCGCTCCCAGGTCGAACTGCACCCAAGTGGGCATTTTCGCGGCCCGCGCCGTTTTGGAGACATAGGGATGATACCTGGTGGCCGGATAGGGCGTCATCCGGTCTTCCAGGCGGACAGAGGAGGCGCGGGGAGCGGTTGCTGCATCGGCTTGCGCGAACGGCCCGACGGCCAAAGCAGCGCCGGTGAGGGCCGTGGCGCCCAAGAATTCGCGGCGGTTCCAGATGATGGACATGAGGTTTCCCCTTTATCGCGCAGGCTTGCAGAGTGTAGAGATTTCGAAGTAAAAACTAGTTCAGCCAAGCAACCAGCGTCAAATGGATAGATAACCAGGCAGTGGACAAGCGCCTTCCGCGTACTTGGGGTTCAATGAAACGGCGCACCCCTTCTCCGAAATGCGGAGATGAAAGGGGAAATGCACGCAGAAGTTACGATTGCACGGCGTTGTCCGCGCAGAGTAAGCTATCCCTTCCACAAGCTACCGCGCTACTCTTAAGTTCAGCGTGATAAAAGAAAATAGCCAACCCGATGCCCCTTCCTTTCCTTCTTTAGATGAGAGTTCCGTCGCGGCTCCGCCTTCTTCCCCTTTGGACAAGAACTCTGCCGAACTGACGCCGTTCATGCGGCAATGGACGGCTGCGAAAAGAGAAAACCCGGACGCATTACTGTTCTTCCGAATGGGAGATTTCTACGAGCTTTTCTACGACGACGCGGTGGTAGTGAGCCGCGAGTTGCAGTTGACGCTGACGGCGCGGGACCGGGAACGGAACCAGCCGATGTGCGGAGTTCCGTATCATGCGGTGGATGGCTACCTGACGCGCCTGCTGCGCAAGGGCTACCGCATCGCCATCTGCGACCAGATGGAGGACCCCAAGCTCACCAAGAAGATTGTGCGGCGGGAGGTGACGCGGGTTCTGACCCCGGGGACCGCGCTGGACGCCGCGCTGGGACAGGAGCAGAACAACTTTCTGGCGGCTTATTTCGAGGTGGGGGGCGGAGCTGGGTTGGGAAAGATTCCTGCTGACGCGAAAACATCCACAGATTCCGGGCCACTCACGGGGCGGCAAAAGACGCGCTCCCTGAAGTCTGAGGCTGCTTCCGCAAAAGACGGAATGGTGTGCGCCGTGGCGCTGCTGGACGTCTCTACCGGCGAGTTTCGCACGGCGGAGTTTCAAGGAACGGCAGCGCGGCAGCAGGCGATGGAAGAGCTGCTCCTGGCGCAACCCAGCGAAGTGCTGTTCGCATCGAGCGCGGAGCTGCCGGAGGCGTTCGAACGGATTCCGGCGCGAACGCGGGTGGAGGACTGGGTCTGGACGAGGGATTTCGCGGTGCCGCTGGTGGAACGACAGCTGAACGTGCGGTCGCTCGAAGGATTTGGTCTGGTGGGGCACGAGGCGGCGGCGATTGCGGCCGGGGCCGTGCTGCATTATGTGCGGACGACACAGAAGAACGAAGCTCTGCACATCGACAGCCTGAAGTTTCAGGAGCACTCCGGGGCGCTGGAGCTGGACCAGGTGACGGTGCGAAACCTGGAGCTGGTGGAACCGCTCTTTCAGGGCCAGGACAACCGTGCCACTCTGTTTTACACGCTGGACGCCTGCCAGACGCCAATGGGAAAGCGCCTGCTGCGGGCGACGATTCTGCGCCCGCTGATGGACGCGGCGAAACTGGAAGCGCGTTATGAAGCGGTTGCCGAGGCGGCTGGAGACCTGGTGCGGCGTGAGGAGATTCGGCGCGCATTCGCGGGGATTCTGGACCTGGAGCGGCTGCTGGCCAGGCTTAGCCTGGATTCTGCCGGACCCCGGGACGTGCGGGCGCTGGCGGGAAGCTTGCACCGGCTGCCGGGGCTGAAGACGGCGCTGACAGCCATGCGGGCGGCGAGATGGAAGGCGATTGCGGAGCGGCTGGATACGCTCGACGACATGGCGGCACTGATCGAGAGAACGCTGGTGGAGGAGCCTCCGCTGACGCTGGCCGACGGCGGAGTGATTGCCAGGGGCGTGGACCCGGAGCTGGACGAATTGGTGGAGATTTCCACGACCGGACGGCGGCAGATTGCAGCTATCGAGGAGCGGGAGCGGCAGAGGACCGGAATCGGGTCACTTAAGGTCAGGTATAACACTGTCTTTGGGTACTACATCGAGATCACCAAGAGTAACCTGGCAGCGGCGCCGGACGATTATGAGCGCAAGCAAACGCTGGTGAACGCAGAGCGGTTTACGACGCCGGAGCTGAAGGAGTATGAGCGCAAGATCCTGACGGCACACGAGCGGTCGATCGAGATCGAGAAGCGGATTTTCGCGGAGCTGCGCAGCGCGGTGCTGGAAGCGACGGGGCGGATCAGGCGGGCGGCGCAAATGGTGGCCGAGGCGGATTTGCTGGCGAATTTCGCGCATCTGGCAGTGGCGCGGCGCTATGTGAGGCCGCAGCTGGTGGAAGAGCCGGTGATCGAGGCCGTGGCGGCGCGGCATCCGGTGATCGAGCAGTGGCTGGAAGAGACGCGCGAGGGGCGGTTCATCGCCAACGACCTGTATTTGAGCGCAGCGGGCGAAGGACCGAGTCTGCTGCTAATCACCGGGCCGAACATGGGCGGCAAAAGCACCTATCTGCGGACCGCGGCCATGCTGGTGCTGATGGCGCAGATGGGCAGCTTTGTGCCGGCGGAGAGTTTGCGCTTTGGGCTGGCGGACCGGATTTATACGCGCATCGGGGCCAGCGACAACGTGGCGCGGGGCCGGTCGACGTTCATGGTGGAGATGACGGAGACGGCGACCATTCTGAATACGGCGACTAACCGGTCACTGATTCTGCTGGACGAGATGGGGCGCGGAACGGCGACGTTCGACGGGCTATCACTGGCCTGGGCGACTGTGGAGTATCTACATGCGGAGAGCGGGGCGCGCACTCTGTTTGCGACGCACTATCATGAGTTGACTATGCTGGCGGAGAAGTTGCCGCGCGTGAAAAATCTGCGCGTCGGAGTGAAAGAAGCGGCGAGCGGGATCGTGTTTCTGCATAACATTGAGCCAGGCGCGGCAAGCAAGAGTTACGGCATTGAAGTGGCCAAGCTGGCCGGGCTGCCGGCGGCAGTGATCGAACGGGCCAGGCATGTGCTGCGTCAGCACGAAAAGCAGGAACGGCAGAGCGTGCAGGCGGAAACAGCGGCCGCAGAGCCGATGCAACTGACAATTTTTACGCCGCTCTCGCAGCGGATTGTGGACAGGATTGAGGCAACGGACGTGAACACGCTGACGCCGCTGCAAGCATTGAACCTCTTGGAGGAGCTACAGCAGGAGTTGAAGGAGAAAGCATGAGAACGACGCTGCGGGAGGCCGCTGGAAGCTTGTTGGTGGTAGGGCTCGCGGGGACAGAACTCTCGGATTTGGAACGAGCGTGGTTAAGGGTGGTGCGGCCGGGAGGCGTGATTCTTTTCCGGCGCAACATTAACGATGCGGGGCAGACACGGGCCCTGTTGGAAGAAGCAACGGGCTTTTGCGCGGCCAACGCCCTTCGCTGCGTGGATGTCGAGGGCGGGACGGTGGACCGGCTGCGGGATGCGCTTGCCAGTATGCCTTCACCCCAGGCAGTGGCCACGGCGGCTCGGCGGACCGGCAAGGTCGCACTGGCGCAGGAGCATGGAGACCTGGTCGGGCAGGCGGTGAAGGCCTTCGGATTCAACACGACGCTGGCCCCGGTGCTGGACCTGGCGCTGCCGGCTTCGGCGGGGGTGCTGGGCACGCGGGCTGCGGCGCCCACGTCCACCGAAGTGGTGGAGTATGCGCGCCTCTTTCTGGCGGGCCTCAAGACAGCAGGCGTGGCAGGGTGTGGCAAGCATTTTCCCGGGTTGGGCTCAGGAACGCTCGATTCGCATCTGGACACACCGGTGATCCTTCGGGGAAGCCGGGAGATGTGGCGCGAGGACCTGGTTCCCTACCGCGAACTGTGCCGCGAACTGCCCATGATCATGGTGAACCACGCGGCCTACCCGGAAACGCCGGGCAAGGAGCACCCTGCGAGCGTTTCGGCCTATTGGATGGAAACCGTGTTGCGCGAGCGGATTGGCTACCAGGGAATTACTTTCTCGGACGACCTGGAGATGGGTGGAATCTTGAAATTCATGCCCATCGAGGAGGCTGTCATTGCAGCGGTGCGGGCAGGGATGGACATGGTGGAGATTTGCCACAGTCCGGCGCTGATTTTGAGCGCGTTCGAGGCGCTGCTGGCAGAGGGTGAGCGCTCGGCTGCATTTGAGAAGCTCCTTCTGAAACGGGCAACCAGGATGGAACGGGCGCGCGCAGAGCTGTTCTCCTGCGGTACGGCGCAGGCATTGACAGCCCGGCAGTTCGAGTTGCTGCGAGCACGGATTCTGCGCTTCAGAGAGACGATTACGAAAGCCCAGGAGAGCCATCGGGGATGAGCGCAAAAACCATGACGGTGGCCGGCATCATGAGCGGAACGTCGGCGGACGGGATCGACGTGGCCGTGGTGCGGATTGCGCCGGGAAGGCTGCGGCCCAAACTCACGCTGCTGGCGCATGAGGGGTTCCGGTTTCCGGCGGCTCTCCGGCGGGCGGTTCTGGCGGCGATGAACGCCGAGTCAACCTCGACGGCCGAACTGGCGCGGCTGAACTGGCGGTTGGGAATGGCTTACGCCGAGGCGGTCCGCGCGACCGTTGCGAAGCATCAAGTGAAGCTCGACCTGATTGGCTGTCACGGACAAACCCTTTATCACCAGCCGCGTGCGGAGAACTATGCGGGGCGCCGCTTTGCCTGCACCTGGCAGGCGGGCGAGTCGGCACTGCTGGCCGCTGCCGCGGGGGTTCCGGTGGTCTCTAATTTCCGGCCGGCGGATATTGCCGCAGGGGGCCAGGGAGCGCCGCTGGTGCCGCTGCTGGATTACGCGCTGTTTGCCGACGCCAGGCGCGGGCGGGTTTTGCAGAACATCGGCGGCATCGCCAACCTGACGGCGATTCCCGCGGGAGCCGCGCAGGATGCGGTGATGGCCTTCGACACCGGGCCGGGCAACATGGTCATCGACTGGCTGGCGCAGGAGCTCTTCGGCAAGCGCTTCGATCGCAATGGAAGCATCGCGGCGCAGGGAACGGTATTAACGGCAGTGCTGGCTGGCGCGTTGCGGAATCCCTATTTCCGACTCAAGCCGCCACGCACCGCGGGCCGGGAGCAATTCGGACGCACGTATGCGGCGAAGTTTCTCACCACTTGCCGGCGACAGAGCAAGAAACCCGAGGACGCGCTGGCCACGGCAACCGCACTGACAGCCGAGACGATTGCGGCCAGTTACAAGGAATTTGTGCGGCGCGCGATGCGGGGCAAGGGTGTGGACTACATCGTCTCTGGCGGAGGCGCGCGGAATGCAACGCTGATGGCAATGCTGGCCGAGCGGCTGGAGCCTTTGGGATGCGATCTGGCGGCCAGCGAGGCGTTCGGACTGGCGGCGGAGGCCAAGGAGGCTGCGGCCTTTGCGCTGCTGGCGTGGCAGACCTGGAATCATCTCCCCGGCAATGTGCCCGCGGCCACCGGAGCTCAGCGGCCGGCGATCCTGGGGCAGGTGACATATGCGTAAGCTGCTGGCACTGGCCTGCCTGCTGGCGCTGGGGGGCTGCCACTCTGCGCAGAGGGATCCGCGCACGCTGGTGTTTCTGGTTGAGAGCAGTCCGACGAATCTCGATCCGCGCGTCGGCACGGACGGGCAATCGGAACACATTGACGAACTGATCTTCGACGGGCTGGTGGCGCGAGATGCGAACTTCCACTTCACGCCGGCGTTGGCCGAGAGCTGGGAACAGCCCGACCCGCTGACGCTGATCTTTCATCTGCGCGCGGGCGTACGCTTCCACGACGGCCGCACGCTGACGGCGCGCGATGTGGTGTGGACCATCGACTCGATGCGCACGGGAAAAGTGATTTCGCCCAAGACGGCCTCCTACGCCTCAGTGGACAGCGTAGAGGCGCGGGACGCGCAGACGGTGGTCTTTCATCTGAAGCAAGCGGACAACTTTCTGCTCACCAACCTTTCGACTGGCGCGGTGGGGATTGTTCCCGAGGGCAGCGGGCGCGAATTCTGGCGGCATCCGGTGGGCACAGGACCCTTCCGCTTCGTGAGCCAGCAGATTGACCAGGATGTGGTGGTGGAGCGCAATCCGCTGAGTTGGGCCGCCCAGCCGAAGATCGCGCGGGTGCGCTTCCAGGTGGCGCCGGACGCCATTACGGAGTCTCTCGAACTTGAAAAGGGTTCGGCGGACGTGGCCGTCAATTCCCTGCCCATGGATGCGCTGCCGGTGCTGGCCGCGCGGCCGGACCTCAAGATCGAGGACGCGCCGGGAACGCAGATTCAGTACCTGGCCTTCAACCTGCGCGACCCACTGCTGAAGGATGCGCGCGTGCGGCAGGCGATTGCCTGCTCCATTGACCGCGCACTGATTGTGCGGACCTTGATGCACGGCCATGCGCAGCCCGCCGAGAGCATGTTGCCCGTGAGCCACTGGGCATGGAACGGCGATGGACCGCACTGGCAGTACGACCCGGCGCGAGCGGCGCGGCTGCTGGAGCAGGCGGGCTTCAAACCGGACAGCAAAGGCGTCCGGCTGCGGCTGGCCATGAAGACTTCAAACGATGAGGGAACGCGCTTGCTTGCGGCCGTGGTGCAGCAGCAACTGGCCAAGGTAGGAATTGCGCTCGAGCTGCGGACATACGAGTTTGCCACCTTCTATTCCGATGTAACGCGCGGGGCCTATCAGATGTACTCGCTGCGCTGGATCGGCGGCAACGAGCAGCCGGACATTTTCACCTACGCGTTTTCGACGGCGGCCTTCTCACCCAAGGGGGCCAATCGCGGACACTACTCGAATCCGCGGTTGGACGCATTGCTGGCCGACGCGACGGCAAGCGCGAAGATGGAGCAGCGCCGCGCGGACTATGCGGAGGCGCAGCAGATCCTGGCCCGCGACCTTCCGGCCATCAATCTCTGGTACAGAGACACGGTGGTGGTGCATAACCGGCGACTGACGCATGTGGTTCCCACGCCTTCGGGAGATTTCACTTTTCTCGAAACCGCGGAGCTGGCAGAGTAGCACGATTCTCCCCTAGCGTGCGACGTCTGTTCAGGTTGAGCGAATTTGACCTTCAGCTTAACTTAAGTTTCGATCGCCCGCGCGATGCGCGGAAGAACCCGCTTTAGTGCATGAATTCAAGGGTTTTACGGCAAACTGGCCGCAGTATGAAATGGATGACTCAACCTTTCGGCGTACTGTCTCGTCTACACAAGCAGAGACGATCTATCTCATCCCGCGCCGGGAGAAGCTTTGGCCCGTGGAGAAATGGTGTATGAAAAGCAAGATGAAGATGCGCATTGCGAGTTTGGCTGCGTTGCTGGCAGTCTCAATGGGAGTGTCGGCAAACGCTGCACAGGCGCCCTCCCGATTTGTGGGCACCATCACGGAAGTCGGGTCCGGCACGCTGACGGTGAAGACCGACGCCGGCGAGGTGTTTCCGGTGGAGATTCCCTCGACCGCGGCACTCAAGCGCATCGCTCCGGGACAGAAGGATCTGAGCACAGCAGAGACCATCCAGTTCAGCGATCTGACGGTGGGGGACCGGGCGCTGGTGAAGCTGGATCCGGATGCGCCGGCAGGCAAGCTCGAGGCTCTGCAGGTGGTCGCCATCAAGCAGTCCGATGTGGCGCAGAAGCAGCAGAAGGACCGGGAAGACTGGCAGCGGCGCGGCGTGGGTGGACTGGTCAAGAGCGTGGATGCGGCGGCGGGAACCATTTTGCTCTCCAGCGGTGCAGGACCAACAGCAAAGACGGTCACCGTTCACGTTGCAAAGACCACCATGCTGAAGCGCTATGCGCCCACGTCGGTGCGCTTTGACGCGGCGCAGCCGGCAACTCTCGATGCGATTCACGTGGGCGACCAGTTGCGGGCGCGCGGCGAGAAGAATGCGGCAGGCACAGAGATTGCGGCGGAAGAGGTGGTTTCCGGCGCCTTCAGAAACGTCTCCGGAATGATCGTGTCGATCGATACGGCAAGTTCAACGCTGGTGGTGAAAGATCTGGCCACCAAGAAGCCGGTCACCATCCACATCACGGCTGACGCACAGATGCGCCGGCTTCCGGACCGCATGGCGTCCATGCTGGCGATGGCTCTGAAAGGAACCGGTGCCGGCTCCGGCGCATGGAGCGGGAAAAGTCCGGCTGCGGCTGGCGCACCAACAGCGGGCGGCGGCACACCAGCAGCACAACACGCGGGTATGGGCCAATCGAATGGGATGGGCGGCCAGAATGGCGGAGGCGATCCGCAACAAATGCTGAGCCGCGCACCGGCCATCCAGATCGCCGATCTGAAAAAGGGCGAAGCCGTCATGCTAGTTTCCACCGAAGGAACAACCGACGTCACGGCAATCACGCTGCTGGCGGGGGTTGAGCCGCTCCTCGAATCGCCCGCGGCCAGCCAGAACATGCTCTCGAACTGGAGCATGAGCGGCGGCGGAGCCGAAGCAGCCCAGTAATCCTACACCGGCACACACTGATCAAAGACAAGCGAGGAATACGTGAGTACACGACTGCATTGCTTTATACATTTTGCGTTGATGGTGGCGCTGGGGTTGGTGGGAACGCTGGTTGCAGCGGGGCAAGCCCCCGCCACAGCACCGGCGCCCGCAGCTTCTGCAACCACTGCGACCTTGCGCGGTCACATTGCGGATCAAACCGGAGCACTGATACCGGGAGTGACGGTTGCCATTCTGAACCCGGCGGGTAAGACCGTGGGGACGGCAACCGCAGACGCCAGCGGTTCGTATGCAGTGAACAGCCTGACGCCGGGCATCTACATGGTGCGCGCCACCTATGCGGGATTCGCGCCCTTTCAGTCGCAGGCGATCACGCTGACGGCCGGCACGGTGAAGCGCGTGGACATTGCCATGGCCATCGAGGTGGCGCAGCAGAACGTGGTGGTCAGCGACGAGACGCCCACAGTGAACGTGGAGGCAGGCGGCAACACCAGTGCTGTCATTCTGAAGGGCAAGGATCTGGATGCGTTGTCGGATGACCCGGACGAGTTGTCGAATGAACTGACGGCGCTGGCCGGGCCCTCGGCGGGACCGAACGGCGGACAGATTTACATCGACGGATTCAGCGGCGGACAGTTGCCGCCGAAGTCGGCGATCCGCGAGATTCGCATCAACCAGAATCCGTTTTCAGCTGAGTTTGACCGGCTGGGTTACGGGCGCATCGAGATTTTGACCAAGCCGGGCACGGACAAGCTGCACGGGCAGGTCTTCATCCAGGGCAACGACAAGTCCTTCAACACGGGCAACCCGTTCACGAAGACGATTCCCGATTACTACAGCTATCAGTTCAACGGCACGGCGAGCGGCGCGATCTCAAAGACGGCATCTTTCTTCGTAAGCGCGGAACAGCGCAATACCGAGAACGTGAATGCCTGGCAGATTCCGAATGCGGTGCTGCAAAGCGCTGCGGGAGTTTTCGTCAATACGCCGGACTACGGTGTGGATCTGTTGAACCGGCGCATTCGCGACAATGCCTCGGCGCGCATCGACTGGCAGTTGGGCGCCAAGAACACCTTCACGGTGCGCTACGGATTCTGGTCGGAGTCCGAACACGGCGATCTGAATTCGGGCTCGCTCTCCAGCGCATCGACACACGAGTCGAACACCGACCACACGGTGCAGATGAGCGACGCCATCGTCATCAACGATCATGCCGTAAACGAGAGCCGTTTCCAGTACGAACGGCAGAACGAGAACCACTATCCCGACTCGACGGACCGCACCATCGGCGTGCAGGGCGACTTCACGGGAGGCGGCTATTCCGGCCAACAGTACCGCGATCACAGCACGCGGCTGGAGTTTCAGAACATCACGACCCTGAGTCACGGAGCCCATGCCATCAAGTTTGGCACGCGCATGCGCGACTCGCGGGACGCGAACCTGACCACCGCGGGCTTCAACGGCTCATTCACTTTCGATTCATACGACAAGTACCTGAACATGGCCAACGGACTGGCCGGCGGAACGCCGTTCGACACGCTGGTGGGCCAAGGCTACGGTCCGACGTCCGCCGGTTACACGTCCGGGCAGGAGTCGGCACTGGCCAATGTCTTCGACATTGCGCTCTTTGCGCAGGACGACTGGAAGGTCAATCCGTTCCTGACCCTCTCCGGCGGTGTCCGCTGGGAAGCGCAGAACCACGTCTCCGACCACAGCGACTGGGCGCCGCGCGTGGCGCTGGCCTATGCGCTGGATGGGCACAAGACGAAGAAGACCAAGACCGTGTTGCGCGGCGGATACGGATTCTTCTATGACCGGTTCGGTTCCGGCAACCTGCTGACCATCAACCACGCAGACCTGCAGCAACAGATCGTGCTGAACGACCCTACGTGCATCTCGACGGCAACTTCGTTGAACTCCGTCGACATGAGCAGCTGCGCAAGCAGCACCGGCTCGTCCACCGCTTCCGTGCCGGTGCGTTACGAAGTAGCGCCGAGTTATCGCTCTCCTTACACGGGGCAGGCCGGCGCCAGCATCGAGCGGCAGCTGTTCCCGGGCACCAGCGCGACGGTCACCTATCTGCACTCCTTCGGCGTACACCAGATGAATACCCGCAACGCCAATCAGGCAACGGGCGGAACGCCGCAGGACGCGAACGGCGGCTATCTCTATGAGTACTACCCAGAGGCTGTCTTCAAGGAAAATCAGGTCATCCTCAGCGTCAACGGCAAGCTGAGCAAAAGCTTGAGTCTGATGGGCTCCTACACGTATGCGGACGCCAACAGCAACGGCGCTGGCGGCTCGGCTTCGAACGCTTACAAGCTTGACCAGGACTATGGCCGGGCTGGATTCGTGGCGCACAACATGCTGTTCCTGATGGGGAACTACGCCGGTCCCTGGGGCCTTCGCTTCAATCCGTTCATCGTGGCGCAGTCGGGGCGGCCCTTCAACATCACGCTGCCCACGGATCCGCTAAACAACTTCTACAACCAGCGGCCCGGCAAGGCAACCACGGCGGATTGCGCGGCCACCACCGGCCGCTTTATCCCAACCAGCTTCGGCTGCCTCGATACTCAACCGACAACCGGCGAAGCGCTGCTACCGATCAACCTCGGCAACGGCCCTGCGGCAGTGGCGGTGAACCTGCGCATCAGCCGGGCAATCGGCATCGGTCCCAAGCTGGCCTCAGCCAACGCGCAGGATGGCGGCGGACCTGGTGGTGGCGGACCGCCTCCGGGAGGTGGTCGTGGTGGACCTGGTGGCGGCGGGCCGGGCGGCGGACTTGGACCGGGCGGACTGGGCGGTGGCGGCGGCGGACCGAGAGGCATGTTCGGACCGGCCAGCACCGGACGTAAATACTCGCTGAACTTCAGCGTGCAGGCGTTGAACCTGTTCAACGACATCGACTATGGAACGCCCAATGGAACGGTGATTCCGACGCAGGACAAGACCACCGGAACCTGGGGACCGGGGAGCCAGTTCGACCACTCGACGAACCTGGCCGGCCAGATCTTCAGCACGGGTTCGGCTGCAAGGCGCGTCTTTGGGCAGATCGTCTTCTCGTACTAGAGCGGTTCCACAATTCTCGTGCCCTTAGAAGTTCATTGCAAGGTGGCCTTTTCTTGAGGAAAAAGGCCACTCAGCAGAGGTGGTTCCGGTATACAGCAATTGTGGAACCGCTGTAATCTGCAAAAAGCGACAACGAAAGAGGGCCGGAGCAGTACGCTCCGGCCCTCTTTCGTTGTCGCTGACGATCGTTGGATTACCGGGATGCGCCGACCATGGCGGGCTGCCCGCCGCCTGCGAAAGCGTCGGTAAGGGAAACCACCTTCAATTGCGCCTTGAGCGAATCGAGAGAAGCCGCGCTCGTTGCGGCGATTTCCACGGTTTCTCCCGGCATCAGGTCGAAGTAATTATCCGAGACCTTGACGTCGAGATTGGCAAAGGAGAGATAGACGCTGCGCGCCAGGACCGGCGAGCTGACGCGAATCTTGTAACTGCCGTTAGAGCCCGTGGTTTCAACCTTCAGTTGCGCCGGCTTGAGGTGAATCTCCTTGACCGGAGCAAGATAGGTGAGGTTGCGCGAAAGCTGCGCACCAGCGGCGGTCAGTTCGGCCACCACAAAGACGCGCGAAGTATCGGCCGCGCCCGCATCGGTGAGTTTCTTGAGTGGCCAATCGAGATAGACCTTGCTGGTCAGCGGAGAAACCTCGACAGGGTGGGTTTCTTCGAGCAGCACCTTGCCATCGAAGTTCATCAGGCGCGCGCGCAAGGAGACCGGCTTCGCTTCTGTCTTGTCGGAGACAATGTAGACCTTCACCGCGCCCTGCTCGACGTGCGGAGAAACCAGGACAGGTGCGTAGAAGCGGCGGGCATAGTATTGCAAGGCCTTCCAGCGTCCGTAGGAGTCGATGGAGGACCAGGAAGCCACCGGCCAGCAGTCGTTCAACTGCCAGAAGATGGAGCCCATGGTCTCCGGCCGCGAACGGCGGAAATGCTCGGCGCCGATCTTGATGCCCTCAGCCTGCAGAACCTGGCTCGCATAAAGGAAGCTGGCGAAGTCCTTCGGCTCAGAGTAGTCCCTGAGCAGGTAGTCGTGGATGATCGCGTTGCCTTCATTGTTCTTCTGGTGAGCCAGCATCACGGGAGTGAAGATGCCGGTGCGGTCGCCAGGCTCAGTAAAGCTCTCCACCGTCCTCATCTCTGGGAACGACTGGAATCCGTATTCCGTTACAAAGCGCGTATGGTGCGTCTCGTACGTGGAGAACGGCACGCGTCCGTGCCACACGTCCCAAATGTGGTCATCTCCGGTGTGAAAGGTCGGCGTCACGGCTTCGTAATCGGCGCTGGGCGAGCTGGGCCAGTAAGGCGTTTCCGGATCGAGGCGGGCTACGACGCGAGGCAGAATGCCGCTGAACTCCGTGAGGTAGTCCTGCCACATCTGGTATTTCACGTCGGCAGGCGCCGTGGCGCGCGAGCCCCAGCCCATCGCCGCTTCGGTTTCGTTGTTGCCGGACCAGAGGACGATGGAGGGATGGTTGCGCAGGCGGCGAACCTGGTCGTCGGCCTCGGCCTCGATGTTGATTTTGAATGCGTAGGTGCCGGGCTGCCAGTCGTTGCCGAACTGGAAGTCCTGCCAGACCATGATGCCCAGCTCGTCGCAGATGGAGTAGAACTCTTCGGTTTCGTAGTAGCCGCCGCCCCAGTGGCGGATCATGTTCATGTTGGCGTCGCGCGCGGACTCCAGGATGCGGCG
>Ga0255353_1000352_pt1 | contig 30176 bp, 16 predicted proteins | sample HBST25metaG_FD_189941 | JGI IMG/M metagenome (GOLD analysis project Ga0255353, IMG submission 189941) | Peat soil microbial communities from Stordalen Mire, Sweden - H.B.S.T25 | ecosystem: Environmental > Terrestrial > Soil > Wetlands > Peat | place: Sweden: Norrbotten County, Stordalen Mire...
TGCGATTCCTTACTATTCCTTCCAGATCTTTTCAATGCTAGCGAGGCTCCATCCCTTTGTGCAGCATGACGGCCCCATCTCAATCGCGCGGTCTTTTGTCCTGGAAGACTGGCAAATGATGTGTTCCACCGCTGGACTCAAAGATCAGGACGTCACAATCGAGAGCTTTGCACCGGCGCGTCTGTGTGTCTCCCGAAGAAAGCCATGATCACGGAGAATGCATCCATGAGAGCAGCAAGCCAAACTGTTGACAATCTTGTCATTGGAGGAGGGCTTGCGGGCTCAATGGTGGCAGTCCGACTGGCAGCCGCTGGACAACAGGTGACTCTTCTTGAGAAGGAGACTACCGCGCACCACAAGGTATGCGGTGAGTTCTTAAGCCCAGAAGCCGTTGAATATCTCAAACAGGTTGGAATCAATCCATTGGATCTGGGTGCGGCGACGATCCACTTTGTAAGCCTATCCTCAAAGCAGAGAGTGGCTGAAACAGCCTTGCCCTTTACTGCGCTCTCGCTTTCACGATTCGCTCTGGATGAAGCCTTGCTCTCACGAGCTGAAGAATGCGGATGCAAAGTACAGCGTGGCTCGTTCGTGGCGCAACTGAATAATCAGGACAACCTATGGTCTGCGCAACTCCGAGGTGGCGAATCAGTGTGCGCTCATTCAGTATTTCTCGCCAATGGCAAACACGATCTTAGAGGATGGGAGCGTGCACACACCGGTCAAGGCGACTTGGTCGCATTCAAACTGCACTGGCAACTCGATTCGGCCCAGACCGAAAAACTGAGAGATTTCATTGAGCTATTTCTATTCCCCTCAGGATACGGTGGTCTTTCGCTCGTAGAGAGGAATATAGCCAATCTGTGTTTGGTAGTTCGACAGGCTGAGTTGCGCAGGATTGGCGGGTGGCAAAAACTCCTTGCATCTGTACTTGATGACAATCGGCATTTAAAGCAGCGCCTGCAGGGAGCGAAGACCTTGTGGGATCGCCCGTTGGCCATCTCTTCCATTCCGTATGGACACCTTGCCGGACAACCCTCCGGTCTTTGGTGTGTGGGCGATCAAGCTGCGGTAATCCCATCGTTTACAGGAGATGGGATGTCGATCGCCTTGCACAGTGCTGCTCTTGCCGCGGATATGTATCTGACTGGCGATAGCGCTGAACAGTACAACCATAGGCTTCATGCTCAGCTTAGCCGAGGTATGGGCTTCGCAACCTGTCTTTCACGGTCCATGGTCACCAAAGTGGGCCGCAGTCTGGCTCTTTTCGGACTTTCTGTCTTTCCAAATGCAATGCGGTGGATAGCGGCGTCAACCCGCATTCCGAAACAAGCAATGCTTTCGCCGCTGTTTTTCCCCAAGAACGGAGAACAGTAGTTGAGACTGCCGACGATTCGGTCTGTACGGGCCAGCAGATTTCATGAAGCATCGCAAGAGACAAAGTTGATAGTGGGGAGGCAAGCAATGGCGACAACTTGTGACTCGAACAGCACGGTTGAGAACCCCGCAGCAAACCCGAGTTATGGTGCTGCTGGCCCTGTATTGACTCCGCCACCTGCAGAAGTATCTCCAATTACTGCCAAGGCAAAAGAACATCACATCCGCGTTTCCCCTGACGCCCTTGATGCAGCGGCGAAAGACGGCGACGAACTCCTTCGCTTCTTGCACACGAGCTTAAGCGGCCTGACTCAATCCGAAGCCGAGGATCGGGCGCGCACTTCGGGACCGAACGAAGTGGCGCAAGAACGCCAGCGCGGATGGTTCATCCGGCTCTTGATCATCGTGCGCAACCCGCTGGTGATTCTGCTGGCGATCCTCTCGTCGATCTCCTTTGCCACCGGGGATGCGCGTGCCGGCAGTGTCATGGCAGGCATGGTGGTCTTGAGCGTGGCGCTTCGCTTCCTGCAAGAGGCCCGAGCGGACTCGGCCGCGGCGAAGCTCAAAGCCATGATCCATGTGACCGCTACGGTCGTTCGGGATGGCAAAGCACGTGAGCTGCCGCTTCGCGATCTGGTTCCGGGCGATATCATCAATCTCTCCGCCGGCGACATGATTCCCGGCGACGTGCGAGTCATTGCGGCAAAGGACCTTTTCGTCAGCCAAGGGACACTTACCGGGGAGTCGCTTCCAGTGGAGAAGTTCCACGATGCCGATTCCAAAGCTGCGGATTCACCGGCGGAACTGAAGAACACCTGTTTCATGGGCACGAGTGTTCAAAGTGGAACAGCAACCGCGGTCGTGGTGGTCACGGGAGTTCACACCTATCTCGGCACCATGGCCAGTTCCATCACGGAGGAGGAGCCACCCACCAGTTTCGATCAGGGGCTCTCTCGTTTTACATGGCTCATGATCCAGCTCATGGCCATCATGGTGCCACTGGTCTTCCTGATCAACGGCTTCACAAAGCACGATTGGAAAGCGGCCTTCTTCTTTGCGATGGCCGTGGCTGTCGGATTGACCCCGGAGATGCTGCCCATGATCGTCTCCGTCTGCCTCGCCAAAGGCGCACTTGCCATGAGTCGCAAGAAGGTCATCGTCAAGCACCTGGATGCCATCCAGAATTTTGGTGGCATGGACATTCTATGTACCGACAAGACAGGCACGCTTACAGAAGACCGAGTCGTCCTGCAGCGGCACTGCAATGTAGCCGGGCGCGAAACCGATGAAGTGCTCCTCGACGGTTACCTGATCAGCCACTTTCAAACTGGCCTCAAAAACTTGCTTGACACAGCAATCTTGAACAGTGCGGACTTTCGCCAGAAGGACCTGGTTGACAAGTTCAAAAAGTTGGACGAAATTCCCTTCGACTTCACGCGCCGTATGATGTCCGTACTCGTCGAGAATCCCGAGGGCAAGGCCATCCTCCTGACCAAGGGCGCTCCGGAAGAGATCTTTCATCAATGCTCGCAATTCGAGCTGGACGGGAAGCTCTCGCCGATGGACCCGGTCCTCATGAAAGGCTTGAAGGACGAATATGCGAGCCTGAGCAACGATGGATTTCGTGTCCTGGCAGTAGCGGTCAAAGAGCTGGCTGGAAAACGGGCATGCTCGAAAGACGACGAACACGATCTTGTGCTGAAGGGATATGTAGCATTCCTGGACCCGCCCAAGCATACCGCCGCAACCGCAATCGAGGCACTGCGCAAGCATGGCGTAACAGTAAAGATTCTTACCGGCGACAACGATCTGATCAGCCGCAAAGTCTGCAAGGACGTAGGACTCCTCGCCGACCCAATGCTGCTGGGCGATGCGGTTGAGAAGATGTCTGACACCGAACTTTCCGTTGCGGCTGAGGCGACGACACTGTTCGCCCGTCTGTCTCCTGCCCACAAACAACGAATTGTTCGCGCCCTGCGCGGCAAGGGGCACGTTGTCGGTTTCATGGGAGATGGAATCAACGATTCGCCCGCTTTGCGCGCCGCCGACATTGGAATCTCCGTCGATACCGCGGCCGACATTGCCAAGGAGTCGGCAGACCTGATCCTGCTTGAAAAGGACCTCATGGTGCTGGAAGGCGGGGTCATCGAAGGACGTAAGGTCTTCGCCAACATCATCAAATACATCCGGATGGGAGCCAGCTCGAACTTCGGAAATATGTTCAGCGTGCTGGGTGCGAGCGCCTTTCTTCCATTCCTCCCCATGGCCCCGATTCAGATTTTGACCAACAACATGCTCTACGACATTTCGCAGATACCCATTCCCACGGATGCGGTGGACGACGAACAAGTGGCTCGGCCGCGCCCCTGGAACATTGGAGAGATCAAGAGGTTCATTCTCTGCATAGGGCCGATCAGCTCAATCTTCGACTACTCGACTTTCTTCGTCATGCTCTGGGTCTTCAAGTGCTGGGATCCATCCCGCGCTTCGGTCTTTCAGACCGGCTGGTTCGTCGAGTCGCTTATGACGCAGACCCTGGTGATTCATATCATTCGCACCAACAAGATTCCCTTCCTCCAGAGCCGTGCGAGCTGGACGTTGACCGTTACGACTCTGTCCATCATGGTCTTCGGAGCATGGCTCCCTTATTCTCCTTTGGCGTCTGCGCTGGGACTGGCACGGTTGCCGGGAATGTACTGGCCAATTCTGCTGCTAACGCTCGTCGCCTATACGGGCCTCACGCAAGCGGTCAAGATTTGGTTGCTGAAGATCAAATGGATTTAGACCGGCTTGAGTTGCCTCCAGCGTTCTCTGAAACAATGAGGTCTCTTCATGAATTCCGACAATAAGGAACATCATCACTCTGATCGCATTGGATGGCTGCGCGCAGCGGTTCTAGGTGCGAACGACGGCATCCTGTCAACCTCAAGCATTGTGCTTGGTGTTGCAGCCGCGCATGAGACACATCGAAATCTATTGGTTGCAGGAATGGCCAGCCTGGTTGCCGGGGCTATGTCGATGGCAGCAGGGGAGTATGTTTCTGTCCATTCGCAAAAAGACACCGAACGTGCTGATCTGAGCATAGAACGCGTGGAGCTAAAAACAGACAATAAAGGCGAGCACAAGGAACTGGCGGATATTTACATTGCCCGTGGACTCGATCCTTCTCTCGCAAAACAGGTTGCTCAGCAACTGATGGCTCACGATGCGTTGGGTGCTCATGCCCGCGATGAGCTCGGCATCTCTAAAGTGCTTCGTCCACGTCCAATTCAAGCAGCGTTGTCATCGGCGGCAAGCTTCGCACTTGGCGCATTGATGCCTCTCTTGGTTACAGCGATCTCTTCGGACAAGAGATTGATCCTGGTTGTATCCGTCTCTTCCTTGGCGTTGCTCGCACTTCTGGGTGGATTGGCTGCACGTGCGGGTGGGGCAGGAGTGATGATTGGCGCAATGCGCGTTGCCTTCTGGGGTGGATTGGCCATGGCAATGACCGCAGGCATCGGATGGCTATTCGGCGCAGTTGTCTAAGCCGTGCAAAATGGTGATATGGCGAGACGGCTATGCGATCATTTGGGTTCATCCCCATCAAGCGCTTGCATTTGCAAGAAAAGAGTGGTATTTTTTCTTGCAGGAATGGCGGTTGATGTATGGCGCAAACTATAGAAACTAAGGCAATATATAGGATTCGAGGAACGGGGAGTGGCTGGGCGTTCTCGCCGCGTGACTTTCTCGACCTCGGAGGCCGTGCCACCGTCGATTCTGCGCTTCATCGTCTAGAGAAGCGGGGCGAGATACGCCGCGTCATCCGCGGGATCTACGATTATCCGCATTTCAGCAAACTTCTCAATCAGCCCCTGAGTCCCGATATTGACCAGGTCGCCACGGCGTTGGCCCGGAAGTTTCGCTGGCGAATCCAGCCCAGCGGAGCCACCGCGCTGAATTACCTGGGACTTTCAACTCAAGTTCCCGCCCGCGCCGTCTATCTATCGGACGGGCCGGACCGGGTTTACCAAATTGGAAACACAGTCCTGGTCTTCGAGCATACGGCGCTCAAGGAATCCGGAGTCAAACTGAAGGAAAGTGGTTTGATCGTCCAGGCCCTCAAGTCGCTTGGGCAGGAGCAGATCACGCCAGAGATCATCGCGAAGCTTCGGACATGGTTGCCAGAGTCGCTGCGCGCGAAGGTACTGACGGATACGAAGACGGCGACGGGCTGGGTTTACAGCGCAATTCAACAAATCACTCAAGGGGAACTAAGTGGATAGGATCGCCACCGGATCGGCCATAGACAGACGGGATTTGTTCAGAGAGACGGCCAGCCGGCTCGGAATGAATCCCGCCATTGTCGAAAAGGATTTCTGGGTCTGCTGGATTCTTAAGCATCTCTTTTCTGAGCCCACGCTCAAGGGTCAGATGGTCTTCAAGGGCGGTACGAGCCTTTCCAAGGTCTTCGGGCTGATTGATAGATTTTCTGAAGACATTGACCTTATTCTCAACTGGCGCCTACTCGGATATGGGCCGGATGAAGGCAATGATCCGTATCAAGCCATTCAATCGAAAACGAAGCAGAGCCGTTACAACCAGGAAATGAACGCGAGGGCGGCCGAATACATCCGAGGTACGCTGCTCGCCAAACTGAACCAGCTTTTCGCGATGGTTCCTGGCATTGCCTCAAGTATCGACGACATTGATCCACATACCATCAACGTGAGCTATCCTGCGGCGTTCGCTGCGGAGTACATCCGCCCGGCCGTCAGGCTCGAAATCGGTCCGCTCGCATCCTGGATTCCCTCCAACGTCCACACCATTGAGGCGTATGCCGCTCAATCCTTTCCGGCGGCCTTCAGTGATCCGACATGCGCGGTTGTCGCGATCGATGCGGAGAGAACCTTCTGGGAAAAAGCCACGATACTTCATCAGGAAGCTCATCGCCCCGGAGCGATGCCGGCCCGGTACTCACGCCATTACTACGATCTTCACAAATTGGCAGAAAGCCCTGTCAAACGGTCCGCCCTTACTGATCTCGCCTTGTTGAAATCGGTGGTCGATTTCAAGGAGCGATTCTATTACACTTCGTGGGCGCGCTACGATTTGGCTAAGCCGGGCTCATTCAGGTTGACTCCACCTCATAATCAGGTTCCCGCGCTGGAACGTGACTACCGTGCCATGCGCGATATGTTCTACAAGGAGCCGCCTGAGTTTGCTGACATACTTCGGTCCTTGCAGTTGTTGGAGGACGAAATCAACGAATCTGCATAGTCGCGAAGCGCAGGACTGCAATATGAAGTGTAGGTCGTTGGTATTCCGCTCTGAACACCGCTGCTGTTGAGGTCACTATCCGGTTCTCCGGACTGCTGAGGACTCCAGTCGCAAACGGCGTTTCGGGGAGTGGTTCCGGCAATCGCACGTAACCGGCAATCAGTGAGTGCTTTGGTCTGTTATCTCCCTGTTATCGTCAGTCGAGAATCCAGATTCTGCTGCACCCTTGACAATCGATAGTCGACTGTCTACCATCATTTCGAAGGCGAGGGTAGAATGTCTTCTATGGTGAAACAGGCACAGCAACGGGTCGGGCTCCTCCAAGGAACGCTTGACATGCTCATCTTGCGGACGCTTCTTTACGGACCTTCTCATGGTCACCAGATCGGGAAGCACATTCAGCGGACCACAAACGACTTTCTTCAGATGCAGCACGGATCGCTCTATCCCGCGTTGCATCGTCTGGAAGAAAGAGGATGGGTGAGTGCACAGTGGGAGACAGCTCCAGACCGAAACCGGGAATTCAAATACTACCGATTGACAGAAAAGGGCCGGAAGCAGCTTCTGGTCGAAGAATCGCAGTGGAAGCAGATGGCCGAGGCCGTAGCACGAGTGATGTGGCCCGCCGCCGAGGTGAGCTGAGATGAAATGGTGGCAAATGAAGGAGAGAGATGCGAACCTGGATCGGGAGCTGCGTTCTGATCTCGAACTGGAGGAAGAAGAACAACGAGAAAAAGGCCTGCTACCAGAAGAGGCCCGCTACGCTGCTCGGCGCGCTTTCGGCAATTTGACCCTGATTAAGGAAAGGACTCACGAGGCCTGGGGCTGGACTTGGATCGACCGGCTCTTTCAAGACCTCCGTTACGCCCTCCGCTTCTTCCGCAAGTCCCCGTCCTTTACCATCACCGCAATCCTCATCCTCGCCCTCGGCGTCGGCGTCAACCTGACCGCCTTTCGCCTCCTGCTTCTCGAAATCACCCCGACCGTCCGCGACCCCGATACCCTCGTCCTGCTCGCACGCTGGTTCCACAATGGCTCCGGCAACACCATCGCCTGGCCGGTCCTCGACTTCTACGCTCAGCACGCCCGTTCGTTCCGCGCCGTAATCGCCTCCCATGAAGATTCGGTCACATTCGGCGAAACTGAGTCCGGCCGCGACGCGGAGACTGTCAGGGTAAACTTCGTCACCCCCCAGTTCTTCACGGAACAAGCCCCACCCATGGTCCGCGGACGCGCGCTCGTGGCGTTCGATGATTTGCCCAATGCCGAACCCGCAGTCGTCGTAAGCCGCCGTTTCTGGGAACATCGCCTTGCAGCCTCGCCCGGACTGATCGGCCAGACGCTCCGGCTCAACGGAAAAACCGTCTACGTTGCGGGCATCATGAACGACCCGAAAGGCCGCCGTGAAGATCTCTGGATGCCCCTCGCCAAACAGCCGCTCATTGTCGAAGGTAGCACCCTTCTGACCGAATGGACTTCGCCTTCGGTATACGGCGTTGCCCGGCTGAACCCCGGCGTCACCCCTCGCGCCGCCGAGGAAGAAAGCCGTGTGCTCGCCGCCGCGCTTCGCCAGTCCCATCCTGAAGCGGTAGGCAAGGACGAGCGCCTCAGCGTTGCTTCCTTCAGCAGCAATCGAATGAACCCCCAGGAAATCGCGGCGGCGGCGATGGCCGTCACCCTCATCCTGCTGATCTTGGTGGTGGCCTGCGCCAATCTCGGATCTCTTCTGCTCGCTCGCGGCGTAGCGCGCGAGCGTGAAATCCACATGCGCCTCGCCCTGGGCGCCAGCCGCGTCCGCATCGTCCGGCAGTTGCTCACGGAAAGCACCCTGCTCGCCGTCGCCGGAAGCCTTGTCGCCTGGCTCTTAAGCGCCATAGCTGTGCAGGTCCTTCTCATCAAGAACGACGAGCCCAAAGACTGGGCCCCCATGCTCGATGGGCGCATCATGGCCGCTACCCTCGCCGTGGCTTTGTTAGCCGCTGTCGCCTTCGGACTCGCCCCCGCGCTCAGGCTCACCGGTTCGGCCCCGCACGCGGGCCGCGCTCGCTCCGTTTTCCTCGCCTGCCAAGTCGGCGCCAGCTGCATCCTCCTCATCATCTCCGGCCAGCTGGTACGAAGCTTTGCAGAACTCCTCGTCCTCGACCCCGGCTTCGACTACCGAACTGCCCTTACCCTCTCTCCCGGCCTCCATGCACACGGGTACGACGATGCCTCGGCCCAACAGTATTTCGACACCCTCCGTCATCGTTTGGCTGAGGTGCACGGCGTCCAAAGCGCAGCCGTCACCTGGCTCCCCGTCTGGGGTAATATCGGTGCCAGCTTCATCGACGGCGGACGCAGAATCGCCATCAACCGCGTCGAAGCCGACTTTTTCTCTACCCTGAACCTCCGCCTCACCCGAGGTCGCCGCTTCAACCCGGCCGAACGCGATGTCGCAGTTGTCAGCGAATCCTTTGCCCGCTTGCACTGGCCCGGCGAAGACCCGCTCGGCAAGCGCCTTACCAACGTCAGTTCCGCTACCGTCATAGGCGTCGTCGCCAAAGCCGGCAGCTTCGACATCCAGGACGCCAACGCGATGGCCGTCTATTACCCAATACTCCATCAGGACTACCGCGACGCGTCGCTGGTCATCAGAACCATCCACGATCCCAGTGGCCTCACCGCGACCCTCATCGCTCTCGCCAGCACCCCGGATCCCAAACTCCGACCCGGCTGCACTCTGCTCAGCACCGCCTACGACGACGCTGTAGCTCAGAGCCAGAGACTCGTTTCGATCCTGAGCGCGCTTGGCCTGCTGGCAACCCTTCTCGCCGCCATCGGGCTGGCCGGCCTCACTGGCTATTCCGTCAGCCAGCGAACCCGCGAAATCGGAATCCGCATTGCCCTCGGCGCCACTCGCACCCGCGTTGTTCGCGCCGTGCTGAGGCCCCTGCTCGCCCCGCTCGCCTCCGGAATCGCGTTCGGAATGCTTGCCGCAGCCGCTGTTTCCTCAGTACTGCGCTACAACCTCTCAGGCCTCCGCCCGTCGGACCCTCTCGCCTATCTCATGGCCATCGTTGTGTTCGTTTTCGTTGTTGCCCTTGCAGTCTGCTTTCCCGCCCGTCGCGCTTCGTGCGTCCAGCCCGCGCAGGCGCTCCGCCACGACTAATTCTGCAATGAAACAAGTTTTCCGAGGTTCGGGCAGATCGCGCCAGGACTGCGGGGTCGTGGAGTCTTCAACATCGACGACGCCAGAAGGGGCCACTACCCCTTTTCGCGGGAGGAAGGGATTGTTAACTAGCCGTAGATTCCGAGCGGTCCGGAAAGAGGGCCAGGGCGGAATTCCGATTATCCACCAACAACTTGCTCGGCGCAGCGGGTGCGGGGGAAACACCGATAGCGCCGGGAGTGCCCCTCGCTTGACGCCAATCCGCCGAGGCGCTCGTTGAGGGCAGATCCTGGTGTTGGCCGAACGCACCCAATCAAGGCAGTGTATCGGACAAGGGGATGGGGACAGCGCGCATGTATCCGCCGTGGGCCGCTCCAATCCGTACAGCAGTGTGACGACGAAGCCGCCGATGCAGTCCTGGCGCACAGTCGTATCTACCGCCTCGTCAAGTTATTTGAAGAAAGAGTCCCACGGTTCCGGCGGTCGGCTAGACAGCGACATGTTCGAGTTGCTCCACAGTAAGGTCCGTCAATAGATTCCAGTGTTCTGCCAGTTTAGAGCGATGCTCGCGCAGCCAGGCCCGCTCGGCGCGGGTCATTGATTCTCTGCATAGAGTATCTTCCTTCGCCAGGCGGGAGGGCTCCAACTTGGCGACGCGGGCACCCAACTCTTGTTCCAACTGGGACCTTCCATCTCTCTCGGCGGCCTGCCGCGCCAGCGCGACCACAAACCCAAGCCGGTTCTGTCGATCCCTCAATTTTGCATTCGAAGTCAGCCAATCCCAGTTCAGATGAGGATAGGTAAGGGGCAGCCATGCCATCGCCTCTGTGACCCGCGAATCCAGATCGTCCGAGTCCAGCGCCTCCATTAGCAGTTCAGTTGGATTCTGGCGAGCCGAACCGCGAAGGTAGGCAAATCCCGGATAGCCAAGACTTCCCAGCATCGCCTGGAAGAATCCGGCATCATGGGCGCGTGTCTGGTACTCCGCAAGAGGAAGCGCAGTGGCGGGAACCTCGAATACCTCCACGGCCCGCGAAGCGAGTTCGGAGGAAACGGCACGCTCTCCGCGCTCGACCATCGACAAATAAGCCTGCGTCACCCCGAACCGCGCCGCAGCCTGAACTTGCGTCCATGACGACGCCTTGCGGACGCTTTTGAGTTCGGCTCCAGTCATACTTAGAATATAACACAGCTAGTTATATTCACGCCGAGATCCGTCAATCATGTCGTCTTCCATTCACGCGGAATGCGTGTAAGCAGACGCAAATTGCGTATGTGTCGGAGGGCGAAAAACGTGGGTAAAAAGGCAGAGGTCGAAATGGGCAGAAGTCGAGGGAGGCTTGTGGAATGACCGCGCTGCGGACGGCCCTGCAAAAAATCGATCTGGGTAAAAAGGCAGAGGTCGAATTGACAGAGGTCGTGGGTTCGTTAAGGGTGCAATAAGGGTCTCCATGGGTTCCTCAGGGCGCTATTGGTGTCGTCCATTGCCCCTGTTTTCAATAAGTTACGCGTTAATTCCTTACTGTCACGGCAGAGGTCGCGGGTTCGAGCCCCGTCGTCCCCGCCATAAAACCCATAAAGAATCAAGGGTTTATGGCAAGTGGCAAGATTAGGAGGCACCTTTGAGGGTGCTGAAAGCGCCTTCTTCCTCGCCTCAAATACCATTTCTATACAGTGATCTTGGCTATGATTCTCAAGAGTTCTGTTCATTCTACTCTCCGCTCGGCGGCTGTAGAGAATGGTCCTCTTTGACGCCGCGAGGGTTCATCGTGGCACTTGCGGCCGCTCCGCCCTTCCAGCCACCAAACCCCCCACGCGCATGCGCCGGAAGCTGCTTTTCCAAGCCATGAAAATACTTCATTTCTGCGCCGATTTGCCCGTCCGGATTTCTGGCCGAATTTGCAGCAAAAAGCAGGCGGAACACGTGTTTCCTACGAAGCATTGCAACTTATGGCTCTAAGGAGCAGGTTTTGCCGCCGAAATCCTCAGCCTAGTATAGATGGGAATTAATAGGTGATTTTGCTGTGTACTATATCGCCAACATGCAGGATAGACCATTATCATTTGATACACTCATAAGCCTGCCATAGTCTGATCTGCTCTGTAGAAGCCTGCTTTGATTAACGGGCCGCCATCTGGTTCCGCAGGCCGCCGTCTCTGGCCATCATTGAGCAATAATGTCTTCTTGTTCATGGCTGACGGGAGAACTGAAAGTGACCTTGACTGTGATTCTCAGGGTTTGAATCGATCTACAGCGGAATCAGAATAGATGTACCCGGACGCAATCCCCTCAAGTGGCTTTTTCCTTAAGAAAAAGCCACCTTCAAGAGTCTAACCAAGAGCACGGGTATTCTGATTCCGCTCTAGGTAGTCGCCGCCAAACATAAAGGCCCTGAGGTCGAAAGCCTCGGGGCCTTTTGCGGCTGCAAGAGAAGAACCGCCTGGCAGACGAGCGTCCACCAAGCGGCTCTTCTCTTGTTCTCACTGAACGACGTCAGCCGTGCGGTCGAGAGTGTCGTACAGCGGCTGTGCGGGTTGAGTGTGTTCGCCGACCGCGGCTGCGGTGATGGCGAGGATTCGAATGTGGTCGTTTGTTGGCAGCTTGAGGGTTTTCGCTCCTGCAGGGAGATCTACGGTATAGGCGTAGAGGTACGAGTAGTTGTAGATGGCGTTGCTGCCATCGGTGGAGTGGAGGTGGGATGCATACCAGGCCACGGGCGCCCGCTTGATGAAGCCGGGCGTAAGTCCCACGAAGCCCGGCTTCATGATGGGGCCGTGAGTCTTGATGTAGAAGAGCGTGCGAAGCGCGCGTTGGGCTTCTTTGCTGTTGTCGCCGGCCGCAGGAGCGGCGGGCGGAGGAACGGGAATCGTCTTCCACTGCCGGTTGTCCCACTGACCGATGTAGCCGGACCAGTCTTGAATGGTCAGGGGAACAGATGTGCTGCCGATCTGGAAGTTGGCGTGTTGATCGCCACCATAGGAAGCGGCGAGCAGGTAGAGACGGTCGTAGTTGCCTTCGGGAAGATTGATGATTTGCCCGTCGGCGGTCACTGCGTTTAGCTTGCCCTCGGTAGCTGGCGCAAGGTGGAATGTGATCCCGTCGTAGGCGATTTCAGCGGGCAGCATCTCGCCGGGCAAGGACTTTCCTTCCGCATCGAAGCCCCCGGTAGACACCCTGTGATCGGCAGTGGCAACCGATTTGTCGTAAGTCAACGGCAAAGGCTGCGATTGCGGAGCGGCCACCTTTGCTGTGGCGTCAGAGAGTTTGATGGCGAAAGTGCGTGGCTGGTAGCCAGTGAAATCGGTGACCAGTTCGCCCTTGGTAACAGTGGCGGCTCCCACTTCTTCTTCCGCTCCGTTGATTTCGCGTGCGCTTGCAATGGCCACGGGGAAGGTGACTCGAACCGCGGTCTGCGGTTTGCCCGTCTCTTCAACCATGCGGACGACGACTTCGTCGCTTTCCTCGGCGCGTTTCACGGCCATGACGCGGACTTGCGGGTTACTCACAGCGAGCATGGAGAAAGTCTTGCCCAGCGCGCCATCGTGCTTCTGGCTTTCAAAGGCGATGAGGGGTTGATTGAGGCGAATGCCCTCCCAGTTGGTGTTCTCTTTGCGCCAGTCGCCAGCGTGGCCGGCGATGCCGTAGTTGAACTCGTGACGGCCCCAGTCCTGGGTGGCCTGATCGCTGTAGGAACCGCCCGCGGGGCTGATGCCGGGAGTGCGCAACAGGGTGAGACGAAGGGTGCTGTCGTCGGGCTTGTCAGAGCCGTGTTTGTAATCAGACAACACGGTGACGCCAAAGGTTCCACTCTTGTCCGTCAGATCGAACCACTGGTGAGAGGCGACTTCAAACTTGCGTTCGTCATCGTTGCCGCGCTCGATCTTGCCGAGGTCCCAGTTGTAGGTGGCTTGAGGATTCGAGGCAGTAAGCGCGAAGACAGCTTTCAGATTCGATTCTGAAGTTTTCCAGTCGACCACGTTGCCGAATTCGACGCGGTTGCCTGCATCGCCGGCGGAGAGGCGGATGGCCTGGACGAACTTCGACCCTTCCGTTTCGCGGGAGACTTCGATTGCGATGCGGGCCGGACCGTTTTCGAGGATTTTGATTTTTGCTGGGCCCGAGACGAAGGCGCGCGGTGGCTTCTGCTGGTCGGCCCAATCCATGTTCCATGCGGGCCATTCCTGCGGCTTGTCGGTCTTGAAGGCGAGACGCGCCGGAGCGGAGAGCAGTTCGTGCTTGATGGACTTGTCGTAGATGCTCGAGACGTCGCCATTCGCGTCAACCTTGACAAGATAGCGAGAATTCTCAAGTGAGGACTCGGTCACCTTCAGCGAGTTGGCAGCAGGAGCGGCGGTTGCCGGCTGAACGTCGTACACAGCGAAGCCCACCGAGGGAACCTTGGCAAGGAAGACGACTTTGGCTGCATTGGCTGTGGAGGAGGAGATTTGCGCGGGCACGTCTTTGCCATCGGGACCAACCACGCGTACTGCCTTGGGCGCTCCGTTGGGGAAGGCGATGTTGGCTTCGACGATGTCTTCGCGGGCGATCGAGAGCTGGTTATAGACGATGACCGGTGTGCCTGAGGTCTTGGTGTTAAGACCGGCGCCGACCGCATCAACGGCGCTCTGCAGCACCCCGCCGAACTGGTTCATGGCAATGGACTCATCGTTCCATGCGTATTCGTAGGCCTTGGGCGTGGACGTGCCGGGGATGAGGTCGTGGAACTGGCCACCCATCACGAGCGTCCAGGCATTGGTAAGACGGTCTTTTGGATAGGGGCGGCCGCCCAGCCAGGCAGCGGCGACAGATGCGCGCTCGGCCGCATCAGCCAAGCTTTCGTTTTCGCGGTTCCAGCGCTTCATGTAGGCTTCGGAGGTCAGAGAGCCGGCTGAGTGCTCGGTCAGTTCGAGGTCGCCGGTGTAACGCGGCAAATGAGCAGCATCTTCCGGCTTGATGTCGAGGAACATCTGTTCGGAATTCGCCTCGACGACATGGAGAGGGCCGTCGCCGACCTTGACCGGCTCGCTTTTGCCGGTGGGATTGTGCTCGGAGGGTAGCGTGGCGGTGCCCTTGGTCACGATCGCTTCCATCAGCTTGATGGAGTTCTCGCGCGGTGCGCCGCCGATGTCGCCGGTTCCGTAGTAGCGGTAGTCAACATAGAGTCCGCTGGATTTGCCGTTGTTCTCGGCGCGGCGAACCCATTCATCGCTCTTGGTCAAATCGTCCGTGACGTCGCCGTTATAGTTGCTCGCATTGAGGGCGGCAATAATGCTCTTGCCGTCGGGGCCTTGCCATACGCCGACGTTGAAGGGAATGCCCTTGGGCGTATCCTGCGGAGAGCCAGGGCCGCCCGCGGTGGTGGCGGAATGCCAGGTCAGCTTCTGCGTGGAGAATCCCTTGATGCCTACGTGGGCCAGGATGCTGGGCAGGGATGCGGGAAAGCCGAAGCAGTCGGGGAGCATGTATTCCGCGCTGGTGCGTCCAAAATCGTGGCGGAAGTACTCTTTGCCGTAGAGGATCTGGCGAATGATCGACTCCGCAGACGGGTTGTTGACGTCGCCTTCTTCCATCGATGAGCCGGCGACGAACCAGCGGCCGGCGGCGACATATTTCTTCAATGTTTCATAATCTGCGGGGTAGTACTCCTTCATGAAGCGGTAACGATTGGCCCCGCTGAAGTTGAAGATGTAGTGAGGATACTTTTCGAAGAGGGCGAAGTTATCGCGCATGGTGCGGGGAAGGTATTCGCCGATGCTGTTGGGGTACTCCCAGCGCCATTCGGTATCGAGGTGGGCGTAGGGCACAACGTAGAGGGTGGCGTTTTTGCCGGGATCGAGCGTGGCGGGCGGCTGAGCAGGCTTGGCTGCGGCGGCGGGCGGCGGCTGCGGCGGAGGTGCGGGCTTCTCTTCGGGATCGCCGGGGTGATGCAATTTGGCGGTGAAGTCGCCCTGCATTTCGAAGGGATCGACGAAGAGCTGGCCTTTCATTTCCGATCCGGAACTCACGGTTCCTTTGAAGGAAATGATGATCATGGTGCCGCCTTCGTCTAGGCCCGACTGCCACATGGCCTCTTCGCCGTTGACAGTTCCGGCAACATCGAGCACCTGATTATCATCGAGCGTGCAGGAACCCGAGAGCACGTCAGCCTGCTGCTTCAGATTGCAGACTGCGAGGATGGGATTTCCGCCAAGGGTGCCGTTGACTCGCCAAATACCTGTGACATCCGATGCTGTCGCGGGGATTGTAGCGAGAAGAAAGATCAGACTTAGTAGCTTCATTCTTTTCCTCTTCGTCATTTGAGTGCTCCGTTCCGGGCAACGCGTTGGTTGACCGCTGTTGTCAAAGATATACACAAAGCAATTCATTGGGGGATCTGGCCGCACATTTCAACGGCTTCGCTCGCCTTGATGATGATACGGCACGGATTAGGAGTAGGCACTGTGATCTGGATGAAATCGGCTGGTGACGCTATCGATGGTCAGTCCCCTTCGAATAGGAGCAGTTTCCCGGCCTCAAATCTACCGCTAGCCCCTGCCGCAGCGCCCGCGGCTTCGTTCTCACCGGCAAACCGTCTCCGACCCTGTTCTTGGCCTTCCCGTTGTCGCTGGCGGTCGCCGTCCAGGTTCGGGGACGAGTACCCTTTTCCGATTCGGCGTGTTCGAGTGGCAACCGGCGCAACTTCGGTGTGCTAGACAGACTGGACCGCAGTCTTTCTTGAACACATAAAGGACGCTTGAAATAGATTGGATGATCCTCATCGTGCATTGTCGCGCCGGACGGGTCAATGATGATTGCCACTGTCAAGGGCGATTTTCTGATTGCGACAATTCCCCCCAAGCAGCGCCATATGAAACAGAATCGAAATCCACACTCCGTTGCGAAGCTGGGCCCACCGCCTGTGAATCCAATCGCCGCTGATCACGAACAACACCCCCAATGCCCGCCATTCTCACTAATTTTAGTTAGACTTCAGCACGGCAGGAATGTTCCTGAGAGAGTCACCGCCAAGCCGTCAACCGGCCGCTCGGCACCACCCGGTAAAGAGCGTTACAATTTGGACGTTTGTTGATAGAGTGGAATCGCTACCATGAGGTGGAATTCGATGATGAAGACATTTGGCCGCATGCGACGGAATGCGGATGGTTGTGCTGTTTTGGCGCGTTGGACGGCGCTGCTTGCGCTGCTGACGTTTGCCCTTTGCACCGCGCACGCGCAAAGCTCTGCGGTTACCGGACCGGCCGCAAGCGTAAATCCGCTTATCGGCACCGGCTTTGGTCCCGGAGATGGCGTGAATCTCTTCCCCGGCGCGACGACACCGTTCGGCATGGTGCAGCTGAGCCCGGATACGGAAGACCGCGGATTAGGCTACCACTACACGAACACCACCGTAAAGGGTTTCAGCATGAATCACATGAGCGGACCGGGCTGCTCGAATGAAGGCGATGTGTTCTTCACGGCGACCACCGGACCGATCATGACGCAGGTGCAGGACTTCCAGTCGGCCTACTCGCACAAGCAGGAATCGGCATCGCCTGGCTACTACCAGGTGCGGCTGCTGCAGTGGGACATCAACGCTGAGCTGAGTGCGACTGATCGCACGGGCATTGCGCGCTTCACGTTCCCTGCCGGCAAGGGCGCCAACATTCTTTTGCCGCTGAGCCACACCCTGAATGAGGTGAATGCTGCGTCGGTGCACGTGGTGGGTGATCGCCGCATTGAAGGCTATGTGGAGAACCACGCCTTCTGCGGCAGCAAGGAGACCTACAAGGTCTACTTTGTGATGACGTTCAGCGAGCCGTTTGCGAAGTTCGGCACATGGACGGGCAACAACGGAGGACCGGGAAAGATTGAGGAGAACAGCCGCGAGGCCGAGCAGACGGGCCATGAAGAGTGGGTGGGAGCCTACGCGAGTTGGCCAGCCGAAGCGCAGGCACGCTCCATTACTGCGAAGATTGGCATCTCGTATGTGGACCAGGCCGGCGCGGAGAAGAATCTGAAAACAGAAGCAGAGTCGAAGGACTTCTCCACGATTCAAAAGGATGCGGAGAAGGCCTGGAACAAGGACCTGGGTGTGATCGACGTGACAGGCGGAACGCCGACGGAGCGCAAGGTGTTCTATACAGCGCTCTATCACAGCCTGCTGATGCCGACGATCTTTGAAGATTCCGACGGGCGCTATCTTGGATTCGACCGCAAGCTTCACAACGTTGAGAGCGGACACCACATCTATGCGAGCTACTCGGGCTGGGATATCTATCGCAGCGAGATGCCCCTGCTGGCGATGATTCAGCCGAAGCGCATGGAAGACATGGCGCAGTCGATCGTGCTGATGTATAAGCAGGGCGGATGGATTGACCGCTGGCCCCAGTTCAACGTCTACACGAACGTGATGGCAGGCAGCCCGCTGACGGTTGGGCTGGCGACGGCATGGCTTGACGGGCTGCATGGCTTCGACATGGACGCCGCATGGGAAGGCATGCTGAAGGATGCCACGCAGGCGCCGCCGAAGGGCAAGCCGTATGTGGGCCAGGAAGGCATCGACTGGATCAACAAGGTGCATTTTGTGCCGGAAGATAAGGTTGGATATGGTTCGGTGTCGCAGATGCAAGAGGATGCAATTGCATACGCATCGCTCTATCGGGTGGCAAAAGCACTGGGTAAAACCAGCGATGCGAAGATGCTTTACGAGCGCGCGACCTACTATCGCAACCTTTTCAATCCGGCGGACAAGTTCTTCCGGCCGCGGAATGCGGATGGATCGTGGGTGCCGGACTTCAACCCCTCGCAGGATGGACACGGATTCATTGAAGGCACGGGCTGGCATTACCAGTCGTTTGTGCCGGGAGATCTGGCCTGGGTTGTAAAGGCGATGGGCCGCGACCTGTTCAACAAGCGGATGACTGAGTTCTTCAACTATCCGGTGCCGGGCTGGTACGCGCAGTACTACAACCCGTACAACGAGACTGACTTGCAGGCGCCGTTTATCTTCAACTTCTCCGGCGAGCCGTGGGAGACTCAGAAGGTTGTTCGCCGCGTGTTGACGGAGAACTACACGGAGGCTCCCGAGGGCATTCCGGGCAATGACGACTGCGGCGAGATGTCGTCATGGGCGGTGCTGAGCATGATGGGCATCTACAGCGTGGACCCGGCGAGCCTGGCGTATGAGCTTGTTGCGCCGTCGTTCCCGAAGGTAACGGTCCATCTGGCCGCGCCGTACACGGGCAAAAACTTTACGATTGAAGCGCCTGGGGCCAAGGCGGGCATGCCGTACGTTCAGAGCGTGGAGTTGAACGGTAAGACGCACGCGAAGAACTGGATCCCGTTCAAGTCGATTGCGGACGGGGGCACGCTGAAGGTTGCGGTTGGACCGAAGCCGAATGAGAAGTGGGGCGCGGCTCCGGACGACGCACCTCCCTCGCTGAGCGAAGAGCAGCCGTAAGACAAGAAGAAAGTCAACCGAAGGGCGCTGTGTGCGATGAGTACACAGCGCCCTTTCTCTTCGCCGGTGACGTGCGATGACCGGTGAGATTTGCGCTGAATTGGCGGATACAGCGGTTTCGATTCTGCTCTTTACAGAATCCTCGGGGCCATGTGGCATTTTTCTCAAGAAAAGGCCACCTCGCACGCTCTTCAGAGGTCAATATTCGAATCGAAACCGCTCTAGACCCGGTGGTTTGGGGGTGCAAATTGGTGGGGATTGCCGGGGTTTTTGCGAGGCAAGGTAGCTTCTCGACGACGTATGGGGCTACAGCGGAATCAGAATAGATGTACCCGGATGCAAGCCCCTCAAGTGGCTTTTTCCTTAAGAAAAAGCCACCTTCAAGAGTCTAACCAAGAGCACGGTTATTCTGATTCCGCTCTAGATGAGTCAGGCTTTGCTGGGCAATGGACAGATGAAGATGTGCGGGAGCGGCAGCGCTTCGTGGCGGCGTTGGAGACCGCAGAGGGTTTTGGGCGGAGTTCTGCGCGCTATTCAACGCGCAGAGCATCGACAGGGTTGATGGATGCGGCGCGGAGAGCGGGGATGATACCCGCAATGCAAGCGGCTAGTGCCAGCACGCCGATGGCTCCTGCCATCACGGTTGTGTTGACGCTGGTGATCTCGTACATCTGCGATTTGACGAAACGCACACAGAAAATCGCGACGGGAATGCCGATGGCTAGCCCGATGAGGGCCTGCAGCATGGCTCCGCGCATGACCATACCGATGACACGCGTGCGTTGAGCGCCGAGGGCCATGCGGATACCAATTTCCGGTGTGCGGCGGACGACGGTGTACGCGGTGACGCCGTAGAGGCCAATAGCGGCGAGCAGAAGCGCTAGCAGGCCGAAGAGCGAAGTGAGGCGCGCGATGAGGCGCTCCTGGATAAACCGGTCGTCAATCTGCTGCTGGAAGGTCTGGAACTTCACGATGGTGAGGTTGGGGTTGATGCTCGCCAGGGTGGCGCGGGCGATTTTTTCAAACCCGGGGATGGGATGGGCGCTCTGGATGACCAAGGCGCCCGCGTACATCGATTGGTCTTTGTCGATGGGGTTGTCGGGGTCGTTGGCGGTACCCGCTGGCTGTGTGAGCGGCAGAAAGTACATGGCGTGGTTCTTCCAGTAGACGCTGGTGTAGGTGGTGTCTTCCACCACGCCGACGATCTCATGCGCTCCATCCTGGGGTGACTTGGCCGGACCGGAAAAGCCAAAGCGATGGCCGATGGGATTGCGCTTGCCGAAGAACTGCTTGACGAACTCTTGATTGACTAGGGCGACGGGCGGCCCATTCAGCGTGTCCTGCGTGGTGAATCCGCGCCCCAGGACGACGTGCGTGCCGACGGAGTCGAAGTACTCCGCAGTGCCTTTCACCCAGGAAGCGCCTTTATTGAGGTCGGTTTCCCCCTGAACTTTTACGCCTGATCCCCAGTTGTTCTCTTCCATCGGCGTGTAGGTGGCGAGGCCGACTTTCACAACGCCGGGAATGGCGTGGATGCGGTCTACGATGGTCTGGTAAAGGGGCTCAACCTCTGTGTTCTTGTAGCCAGCCGCCTGTGGATTGATGTGGGCGATATAGCGGTTTGCTGCATCCAGCTTCATGCCGACGTTCTCGGCCTTGTTGAGGCTCTGCGCAAAGAGGCCCGCGGCGACGAGAAGCACGAGCGAGAGAGCAGCCTGCAGAACCACAAGCGCGCGCTGCAGCAAGGAGGTTCCGAGGGCGGTGTTGCGGGTGTTTAAGCGCAGGGCATCAGCGGGCTGTGTGCGCGCGGCCATCAGCGCCGGGGCCAGGCCGAAGAGAACTCCCGTGAGCAGCGAAATCGCAAAGGCAAAGCCGATGACCAGAGGCGAAGGCGAGGCGTTGATCGGCATGTTGTGTTGGTCAGGGAAGGCGAGCGCCAGCAGCGCGTGCGCTCCGAGGTAGGAGATGACGAGCCCGAGCAGCCCGCCCATGCCGGAAAGAAGCACGCTTTCGGTAAGCAGTTGGCGGACGATGCGGCTGCGCTGCGCACCGAGGGCCGAGCGGATGGAGAGCTCCGCGCGGCGGCTCATGCCGCGGACGAGCAGAAGGTTGGCGATGTTGGCGCAGGCGACAAGAAGGACAAGTGCTGCGATCCATTGCAGAAGCTTCAGCTGGTCCTTGTAGCCGTCCTGCATGTTCTGGATGCCGCCGCCACCGGGCGTCAGCACAACATGCGTAAGGGGAAGGACCTTCTGGGCGCGCTGATCGGTAAATGTCTTGAGCGGCGCATATTCCTGTTTGAGCAGCGCACTGGCCTTGGCCTGCAGCGCTGGGATTGAGGTTCCAGGCTTTACGCGGCCGATAATGTAAGCCCACTGGGTATCGGGGTCGTTAAAGTAAGGCGCGCCGATGATAGGGTCCATCGCGTTCATAGGCAGGAAGTACTTGGGGGGATTCGTGTCGATGCGGTCGCCGTAGAAGCCCTTGGGAGCTACGCCGATGATGGTGGCCGGCTTGGTATTGATGTAAAAGCTGCTGCCGATAACGGTCGGGTCCCCTGCGTAATCCTGTTGCCATGCGTCGTAGCTCATCACAGCAGTAATAGCCACGCCCTTCTGGTCGTCAGCATCTATAAATAGGCGGCCAGCTGCCGGCGAGAGTCCGAAGACGCGAAAGTAGTTGCCGGAGACGAAGGTGCCCATGACGGATTTGGCAACGGTCTGTGGGCCCGCACGGCGCACAGTGATGGGCCGCCACGCGTAGCCCGACTCCATGGCCGCAAGATCCTCAAACTCCGGCAGGCTCTTCTTCAAGTCGTAATACGTGTTGGTGGCGAATAGCGAATAGTTCCCGTTGTCGTGCCAGCCGCCGTTCACACAGCAATCATCTTCGTCGCCGATGCGGATGAGGGTCTTGGGATCGGTCACAGGCAGGTTATGGAGCAGGATGCCATTGACCAGCGTAAAAATGGCCGAGTTTGCGCCGATGCCCAGGGCCAGCGTCAAGAGTACGGTGATGGTAAAGCCCGGCGCCTTGAGCAACTGGCGAAATGCGTAACCAAGATCCTGGATCAAAATCCTCATGCAGCCCTCCGGACACAATGACGCGCTTCATTGAACAGCACGTTGCATGCCATCTGGCGATCAACCTAACATGCTTGAATGCAGATAGATGCCGCTTTTTTCTGGAGATCCCAATGGAATCTGATGTCCGGAAGCGAAAATGAGTGTTCGAATCTGAACAGCGAGCGTATCGAGCGCGAATGGAAAACGCCTCTTGAGGCATCGGACTTTATTCTGACCTGGCCTTCCCCATCTGCACGGCGGCGGCGGCGCCAGATCACGCGGCTAAACTCCCCCTGAAGGCGCACCCCTTCCACACTGCCGCTGCACTTTTTTCGCGTACTGTTGGGTAAACCGACTATGCGCAGTTATCCGTTTCGATGTGGTCCGCACTCAGCTCCAGCATGTGCGCAATGCTCAGCCGAGTCCACGGGCGCAAGCCCAGAACCGCGCTGTCCACATAACCCAGCGCGTGCAGACGGTCAAGCGCCGGGTAGATCCAGCTATCGACTGGCACATAGGTCGAGCCTTCCCAACCGGTCCCGTTCATGGCGATGTCTGACTGATGATCGGAAGGGAGAGCTGTCGTCTCTGAGGGTATTACCTGAGCATTGCACCACTGACCGCTGAAAATCAATATCGCAGAAAGGATAAAAGAAGCTTTCAATCTCGCCTCAACGTCTCGCGGGAATCGTGCCGGCCATTCCCCGCTCTGATTTCATCCTTCTGCCCGGCAGGTTCCGTTTCGGTTAAGCTCGAGTCTATGTCAAGCTAGCACAGCGTTGAGCCCACTCTACCGAAAGTACGATTACCATTTATCGTCTGGAGGGCGATCCCATGCGGAATGGTTGCCGCAAACGCAGGGAGGACGCGGCTCGGCGACCGATTCAGGATGATTCTGCCTATAACTCCATCTACGCGCGGTTGTTACATGAGCTGTGATTGCAGTTACGCAAAAGACAACCCAACAGGTTCACGAGATGGTGCTGCGCGTCCACGCCTGCTCGATGTAGTTATCGGTCATCCCCGCGATATAGTCGGCAACGGTGCGGGCCAGGCCCTGGGTGGGAATCTGTGCCTGGTGGTCTGCGGGTAGCAGGCTGGGGCGATCCATCAGGGCGGCAAAGAGCCCGTCAACGACCTCGACGGCGCGCGCATGCCCCTCCTCCATTCCCGGAGAGTTATAGAAGTTGGTGTAAAGAAAACTCTTTGCCGCGGAGCGCGAAGCTTCCATCTCCGGACTGAGCGCCGCCAGCCTGTGCGGAGCGCGGCGAACCTCGTCGAGCGTTGCAGCGCCCAGTCGTTTCACCCGCCGCCGTACCTCTTCCATCAGGTCGGTGACCAACGCGTTCAGCATGTCCCTGAGCGCCTCGTTTACGGTCAGCTTGACGGCCGCGGCCGGGTACCTGGCCAGAGCTGCGTCGTGGAAGACGCGAAACAGGGGCACCCCTTCGCGGACCAGCGCCAGATGAAGGAAGCCGGAGTCCAGTCCATCGTCCAGATCCGCGGTCAGATAGGCGATTTCGTCGGCCAGGTCGATCAGTTGAGCCTCCAGCGGCGGAAACCGGTCGAGAAAGTATGCGGTCAGCTCCGGATGCGCCGCGGCCGAGTAATCCCGGGAGTGTTTTACGATGCCTTCGCGCACGCCCAGCGTCAGGTTCAGACCGCGAAAGCCGGCGTACCGCTCCTCAAACCAGGTGACGATGCGCAGGGCATGCAGGTTGTGGTCGAAACGCAGGCCAAACTCGCGCAGACACTGGTCCAGGGCCTTTTCTCCCGCGTGGCCAAACGGCGGGTGGCCGATGTCGTGGGCCAGCGCCAGCGCTTCGGTCAACTCAGCGTTCAGTCCCAGCGCCTGGGCTAGGGTACGGGAGATTTGCGTCACCTCCAGCGTATGGGTCAGGCGGCTACGGAAGTGGTCGCCCGGCGGATTGCCGGCCAGGCGGGTAAAAACCTGAGTCTTGCCGGCCAGCCTGCGAAAGGCGCGCGCGTGCAGCACACGCGCCGCGTCCCGCGCAAACGGGGTGCGGTAGGGATGTGCTGGCTCGTCGTGGACGCGCCGCGTGAGCTCGCCGTCCCTGCCTGCGGCAATCCCCTGGGGCAATGCAGTGGCCGGTTTGGAGTCCAGATTCATAAGCAATGCTGAATGCGGGAGTTCACGTTAGGTTATACCGCAATTCGAGGCTTCGCGCCGAGAGAATAGTCCCGCGTCCTTTGAATCGCCATTCACCCGCTCCAGGGCGTCCTCACGTTTTTCATTCGACATTGGACAATGTCCTTCCTTCGGTAGTACCATCCACCCGGAATTTGGATGGGTGGCGCGGAGTTGGAATCCCGGCGCCATCTTTGGTGCATCTTGGGATCTCAACGGGGAGGCAGGCATGAAAGCGATGAGAAATGGCGCGCTGGCCATGCTGGCGCTAGCAGTTGCGTTCACATCCGGGTGCGGCAGGCACTCGAAGAAAGAGGTCTTCTATCTGGTTTCGACCAATCTGGCCCTGCCTTACTGGCAATCGGCGGCGGCGGGATTCAACCAGGCGGCGACGCGCTATAAAGTGACCGCCAAGGTGGTGGGACCCGATACATACGATCCCCAAGCCGAAAAGGCCGAACTGGAAAAGGCGATTGCCGCCAAACCGGCCGGCATCCTGATCTCGGTCTCCGACGTATCCGTCTTGCAGGCGGATATCGACGCGGCCGTTCACGCCGGCATTCCGGTTATCACCATGGACTCGGACGCCGCAGGCAGCCACAGGCTCTATTTCATCGGAACCAATAACCTCGAGGCCGGCCGGATGGGCGCCCTGCGGGTGATCCAGAAGTTGGGAGGCAAGGGCAACGTGGTCTTCTTCAGCCTCGTCGGCCAGCCCAACACCGAGGAGCGGCTCAAGGGATTCAAGGACGTTCTTGCCACCCGGCCGGATATCAAGATCGTGGACGTGGTCGACGTGAAGGACGATCCGAACGTCGCCTTCGACCGCACCCAGCAGTTCATGTCGTTGACGGGGCCCAAGAAGATCGACGCCTTTATCTGCCTGGAGTCGGTCACTGGAAAAAGGGTTTCCGACGCCGTCAGCCGGGCCAATGAAAAAGACCGGTTGGTGATGGCCTGGGACGTGAACTCCGACACGCTGGACGGAATCAAATCTGGCGCCATCGATTCGACGATCGTGCAAAAGCCCTACACCATGGCGTACATCGGCCTGAAGGGGCTGGACGAGGTCTTTCACGACCCTCCCCAGAAGCTTGAGCGCGACTTCAGCGCCGACGCCTTCGCGCCCTATCCGGCGTTTGTGGATACCGGCACTTCGCTGGTGGACAAGAACAACGTGGGAGTCTACATCGACGCGGCTGCCAAGGGAAGCAAGTAGCTCCACGCCGGAAAATCGAGCTCCGGCGCTCAAAAAACAGACCGGCGGCCTTTCCATGGTGGAAAGACCGCCGGTTCTCCTTGTGCTATGAGCTGCAACTGGGCTTCTGCTCTATTCCTGCCGGACCTGCCCTGTGACGTTTTCCTGTTTGGCGAGTTTGACGTGGGCGTTTTCCAGCTTGCGCTGCACCTTGGCCACTTCGGCCGGTTCAACATCTGCCGGGGCCGACTTGGAGAACTCAGCCAGGGAAAGCTCCCACTGCGCCGCGGCCAGACGGATGCGGCCGGTCTTCTCGTAGAGATCGCCCAGATGGTCGTGGACCGTGGGGTCGGCCTGGTCGCGTTCCACGGCCTGGCGCAGGTTCTGCTCGGCCAACTCGTACTGGCCCATCTTGAAGTAAACCCAACCCAGCGAATCCAGGTAGGCGCCGTTCATCGGCTCCAGTTCCACGGCCTTGCGGATCAGTTTCAGAGCCTCCGGCAACCGGATCCCCTTGTCGGCCAGCATGAAGCCCAGGTAATTCAGGGTCATGGTGCTCGAAGGGTCGAGTTCCAGCGCTTGGCGGAAGAACTGCTCGGCCGGTTCCAGATGCTTTTGCCGTTCGGCCAGTTCGCCCTTCAGAAAATAAAGGTAGGTCCGGTCTTCCTTCTTCGAAGTCAGGGTTTCCGCCTTGTTGAGGGCCTCCTCCGCTTCCTTCCACCGGCGCATGCGAACGTACATCTGGCCCAGCGAAATCCAGACATCCTGGTCCTCGTTGGTGTTCACCAGCAGCCCTTTGGCCATCGCCACAGCTTCGTCGCTCTTGCCCAGATCGGTCAGTTCGTCGGCCAGCATCAGTTTGAGCCGGCGGTCCTTGGGATTGGCCAGAACAGCCTTGCGCGAAACCTCGACTGCCTTGTCGAACTGCTTGGCGTCGCGATAGGTGTCCACCTGCCCCTGGAAGCCGCGCAGAGCCGTCTCGCCGCCCAACTCGACCATCTTCTGGTAGGTGGCAATGGCCTGATCGGTCTTGTTCTGTTCGTGATAGACCGCTCCCAGACGCTCAAGGAAGATGCCGCGATTGCTCTTTTCCTCGGCGGTATAAGCGCCGTTGGCGTGCGAGGTCAGCTCCGCCATCTTTTCGTAGACTTCCGCGGCGTCATCGAAGCGGCCCAATACGTCCAGCAGCAGCCCCTCGTTGTAGCCCGCCTCCAGTTTGGCGCCGGTCTCCAGCGTGCTCTGATCCAGTTTGCGCACCTTGCGGATGGTGGCCAGCGCGGCCTCGTACTTTCCCTGCCGGCGCTGAATTTCCCCCATATGGATCAGCGCGGAGGCATCCTCCGGATCGGCCTCGGACAATTCCTTGTAATACTTGAGCGCCTCGTCAAGCTGGTTGTCGTTCAGCAGAGCCTGCGCCAGCGCTCCCAGGGTTCTCACGTCCCCAGGCTCCAGGTCGGTCGCGCGCTGATAGGCGGCAATGGCGTCCTTGGTCCGCTTCAACTGGTCGCAGGCTGCGCCCAGGGCAAACTCCATCTTGGCGCTGCGGTTGGCCACCGGTACGGCCTCGATCACCTTGGCGGCATGATCCAGATCGCCAGCCTCGGCATAGACCCGGGCCAGGTTCAACACCACCTGTTCGGAGTCGGGCTCGATGGCCTGGGCGGTCTTGAATTCCTCCTCGGCTTTCTTCTGGTCGTGCTTGACGGCATACAGCTGGCCCAGGATCATGCGATCTTCCACATCCTTGGGCTCGAAGGTGACGAGCTTCTCGAATTCCGCGATGGCCTGTTCCAGAGTATTGGCGGAGGCCGACGAGACCGGGTTCGCTCCGTCGCCAAGCTGGCGCAGGTAGATGCGTCCCAGCAGCTTGTGCGCGGCAACATCATTTGGGGAGTTCTTGATCTGTTCGCGCGCAGTGGCCTCCGCCTCGCGCGTGTGGCCGGTGCGAAAGTAGAGTTCGGCCAACCCCGTGTTGATTTCGACCGAACCGGGGTCGGCGTTCAAAGCCAGTTTGTATTCCTCGATTGCCCGAGTGGCATATTCCGGGCTGCCTTGCGTCACCGCATCGTCTTCGTAGATGCCGGCCAGAGCAAGGTGATAGTACGCCTGGGCGCGGTCCGGCCCTGGCGCTGCGTCCGCGGGGGAGGAGGCCGGCTCGGCCGGCGCGGCTTTTGCCGGAGCAATCTGGTTGGGCTTGGCCGAGGTCGTCTTGGCCGCAGCCGGGCTGCCCGGGGTGCTTTGGGCGCGGACTGTCGTAGCCGCCGGAAGAAGCGTAAATGCGGCGGCAAGTGACAGCCAAAAGGGCAGCAAACGAAGTTTTTTTGTCATCATCCTGGGGATTCCATGCCTCTTCATAGCTGTTCAGCCCGGAAAACTCCTTGCTGCCAGACAAAAAGATGGCGCAGGCAGCCGTTGGGGGGCAGCTCTATCTACTATAAAGACGATTTTAACCGGCATTTGGTGGCAAACAACAGTATTCCGTGCACAATATAACGGCTTCCCGGTTGCTCAAGAGGAGGAGCCTGAGCGTTAAGTGGCTTGTTCCCCGCGAAAAAAGCCTCTCTGCGCCCCTCCATTAACGGCCCGCAAACCGGCGAAGAGATCAGGTGCGGGAATCGCCGGGCAGCCAGCCGTGCTGGCGCAGCGAGCTGAGCTGGCGGTGCAGGATTTCGGTTTGCCGTTCGAGCTGCTCCATCTGGCGTTCGCCGGGGTGGTCCTGGGGCGGAATCGCCGCCTGCATTTCGGTCGTTCCGGGCTGGGGCCATGGGCTGGGTCGAGCCTGCGGCCCGGTCTGTTCCTCGAGCCAGGCCATTCGCTGGTCCAACAGTTCCAGCCGCCCCTGCACCGTCCTGGACTCCTTCCATTCGCCCTCGCCTTCCAGGACCGCCAAAGTCGTCACGGACTGGGCAAACCGCCGCAGGTAAGTCACAAACGCCGCGGCAAACTGCGCAAACGGCCGGCGGCGCGGCCAGCTTTCGGCCAGCAGCCGCTCCAGGGATTCCTCGGTGTCGTTGTGGGCCAGCCCGGCGCCGCGGCGGCCATTGGCCAACAGTTGCGACGAGCGGGTGCGCCCCGTCTTCCATACCTCGGCCAACTGCGCCAGGTAGCGCCGGTCGGCGGCCAGGCTGGCGCGCAGAAACTCGTGCGCCCGGTCGCGTTCGTAGGCAGGGAAGAGAAACAGCATCGCCGCCACCGAAATCACCGCTCCCGCAATGGTGTTGCCGGTGCGCACCAACGCCAGTTGCCAGTCGCCGGAGTAGGGCAGCCAGGCCAGAACAAACGTCGGCGTCAGGAAGAAGGCAAAGAGCGCGTAGTTGACGGGCAGAATGGCCAAGGCCAGCAGCGCCAGCGGAAACAGCGCCGCCGCCGTGGCCAGTTGCGAGTGCAGCACTGCGGCCAGCACCGCCGCCAGAATTCCGCCCCCCACCGTGCCGCCAATGCGCTCCTTCCCCCGCCGCAGCGTGCCGGAGACGTGCGGCTGCAGTACGATCAGAGATGTCAGCAGCAGCCAGTAGCCGTGGTCGATATTGAGTAGCAGAATCAGCGCCGCATCCATGCCGCACACCAACGCCACCCGCGCTGCGTGGCGCAGAATAAGGGATTTGCGGGTGAAGTTAGCCCGCAGCTTGTCCGTGATCTGTTCCAGCGCCCAGCCTTGCCGTAGCTCGCCCAGCCGCTCGTAGACATAGCCGAAATGTCCCACGGAGGCAGCCGCCGAACGCCTGAAAACGCCCTCGGGCGCCTTGCCCAGCCGCAGAAGCGCTGCACTCTCGATGGCCGTATCCAGCAGCGAAGCGGCCTCGGCGACCTGCGCCAGCAGAAAGCGGCTTGTCGCGTCGGCCTGGCCCAGGCAGCCCTCCAGCCTGCGCGGCAGCCCCTCCATCTCCAGCCGCTGGGCGCGGGCGGTTGCCGCGCTTTCGCCGCGCCGCCGCATCAGCAGCGAAGCCACCCACAATTCCGTCAAGCGCAGCTCGTCCAGTCCCGAAAGGCTGCGGTCGAAGCACGGCGAGCCGCTACCCCCCACCGCCTGCGCCTCCATGTGTTCGGCCAGCGCCACGGTGCGGGCAATCAGCAGGTCCGCGTGCTCCAGCAGCACCACCAGGTGATGGCCTTGCGTAGTCTCGGACTGGTGTTCGGCACGAATCGCCGCCACCGCGGCCCAGCCTTCTTCAATGGCGCGGCGCACGCGGTACTGGTGGTGCTGCGCCAGCCTGTGCCACAGCACGGCGCGGCGCTGATCGCGGCTGGCCATCTCCGTCACCGAGCCCAGAAACGAAGCCAGCTCCTCAAAGCAGGCGCCCACCGCGGCCCGGGCGGGCCGATAGGCATCCAGCGGCCACAACAGCAGCGACAGCAGCGCCGCCCATGCGCCTCCGGCCACCAGCAGCAGGCCCATGCCCAGCGCTTCCCGCCACGACGAGGTGGGCGCACCAATCCCGCAGATGTAAATCACCTGCACCAGGATTCCGGCCGAACTGAACGGCTGCCCCAGCACCGCCAGGTAGCTCCACACAAAGCACCACAGCACTGTAATCGGCAC
>Ga0255353_1000354_pt1 | contig 30059 bp, 26 predicted proteins | sample HBST25metaG_FD_189941 | JGI IMG/M metagenome (GOLD analysis project Ga0255353, IMG submission 189941) | Peat soil microbial communities from Stordalen Mire, Sweden - H.B.S.T25 | ecosystem: Environmental > Terrestrial > Soil > Wetlands > Peat | place: Sweden: Norrbotten County, Stordalen Mire...
AGTCCGTGTAGCGCCGTGGCCTCAGGGCCGAGAGGCTGATTGGACGCCCCGCCTCTCTCGATGTTGGAGAGAGTTTGAACAAGTAATCATGGTGTGGTACCGGACCGAATACATGGCTGGTGGAACCAATTGGGTTGCCATCGAAAAATGATTCAACGCAAAGTGCGGGCTTGGGTGGTTTCGCAACCGCAGGACGGTTTTTCAATAATGGGTTGAATCTCAGAAAGAACCTGAGATTCAACCCAAGCCAATTGTGAAGGTGAGGATTTGGGTGTCAAGGGTCAAGATGAACGCCAAGTGCGGCGCCCTTGACACCCAAATCCTCACCACAGGAGATCCCTGCCATGTTTTTCAATAAACACGCAGAAAATGAGCGTTGACAAAGCCGACGCTGTCATACACGGCGCTACATTGTTCTCTATTCCCTGCCCTTTTTCCGGATCTCGATGTTCAACCGCTTGATCTTCTGGTTGAGCGTAGAGAGCGGAACGCGGAACTGCTCGGCGGCGTCGGTCTGGTTCCAGTTGCAGCGCTCGAGTTTCTCGATGATGATGCGGCGCTCGATGACCTCGAGAATGTCGAAGAGCGAGGAGTTGGGATTGTGCTCGAGGAGCGCGTCCTGAAAGCTGCGGCCGGTGATGTGGCCGGGGAGCAGGTCGGCGCCGATGACCGGGCCGGACGAGAGCACGACGCCGCGTTCGATGGCGTTCTCGAGCTCGCGGACGTTGCCCGGCCAGTCGTAATCGATGAGCGCGCGCATGGCGTCGGTGGAGAGCTTGCGCACGGCAAGGCTGTTCTCGCTTGAGTAGATGTCGAGAAAGTGCTGGGCGAGCAGCGGAATGTCTTCGCGGCGCGCGCGCAACGGCGGCAGGTCCACGGTAATGACGTTGAGGCGGTAAAAAAGGTCTTCCCGGAAATGGCCATCGCGCACTGCCTGGCGCAGATCGACGTTGGTGGCGGCCAGGATGCGCACGTCCACCTGAATCTCCTGAATCCCCCCCAGGTGCATGAAGCGGCGGTCCTGAAGCACGCGCAAAATCTTGGCCTGTATGTCCATGCCCATGGTCGCGATCTCGTCCAGGAAGAGCGTGCCCCCGTTGGCCACTTCAAACAGGCCTTTCTTCGAGGCGATCGCGGAGGTAAAGGCGCCTTTCACGTGGCCAAAGAGCGTGGACTCGAGCAGCTCCGACGGCATGGCGCCGGTGTTGATGGGCACGAAGGGCTTGTCGCGGCGCGGCGAGTTGGCGTGGATAGCCTTGGCGATGACCTCCTTGCCCGTGCCGCTCTCGCCCTGAATCAGAATCGTCGACCGGCTGGGCGCCACCTGCGCCACGAGGTCGAAGACGCGCAGCATGCACTCGCTTTTACCCACGATGTTCGAGAAGCTGTAGCGCTGCTTGAGGGTGCGCTTGAGCTGAAGGTTTTCCTCCTCGGCGCGATGGCGGGCCACAGCCGAGCGAATGTCGGCAAGCAGCTTCTCGTTGTCCCAGGGCTTCTGAATGAAATTTTCCGCGCCCGCGCGAATTGCCTCAACCACGTTGTCGACGGTGCCGTAGGCCGTAATCATGATGATGGGCAGATCGGGCTGGCGCTCTTTGAATTGCGGCAGCAGCTCGATGCCGCTTTGGCCGGGCAACGCCAGATCGAGAAGCATGAGATCGAAGGTCTCGCGATCGAGGAAGTTCAGCCCCTCCTCGCCATTGGCCGCGGTTTTCACAACATAGTTCTCGAAACCGAGGAGCACCTCGAGCGACTCGCGAATACCAGCCTCGTCGTCGACCACAAGGATGGTGGCCGCGGGAAAACTACCGCTATTAGCCGCCGAATCGGATGCGTTCAAGGTCAGTCTTTCCTCGGTACCGGGCTCAGGCATGAACAGAATTCCTCAACAGGGGAAACTCAAGGTGAAAGGTTGTGCCGGCGCCAACCGCGCTCTCCACATGAATTTTCCCGGCATGTTCCTGGATGATGCCGTAACTGACCGCGAGGCCCAGACCGGTGCCCCGCCTGTCGCCGGGTGTGTTCTTGGTGGTGAAGAAGGGATCGTAGATGCGCTTGAGGTGCTCGGGCGCGATGCCGGAACCGGAATCGGAAATCACCGCCTCCACCTGGCCGTTGAGGAGCGTGGCCACGCGCAGGCGGCCGCCGCCGGGCATGGCCTCCTTGGCGTTGAGGAGCAGATTAAGGAAGACCTGCTGCAATTTACCGGGGTTGCCGTGAATGGGCGGAAGCTCCTCGGCAAGATCGAGATCGAGGAGAACCTGCGCGGTCTTGAACTGATGCTCGAGCAACGAGAGCGTGTCGCGAATCACCTGGTTCAGGTTTGTGGCGCGGAACTCAGTGGTGGAGGTGCGCGAAAAATTCAGCAGCCCGTTGGCGATCTCTGCGGCACGGAAGCTCTGCTGCGTGATCTTGTCGAGCACGGGCCCCAGGCGATCATCGGCGTGCGCGTCGCTGCGTAATTGCTTGGAAAGCATCTGCGCATACGAGGAGATGACAGCCAGCGGGGTGTTGATCTCATGCGCCACGCCGGCGGCGAGCAGGCCGATGGAACTCAGCTTGTCGGCTTGCGCGAGCTGGGTTTCAAGAGCCACACGCTCGGTGATGTCGTCGACGAGGACGATGCGGCCTACGGGCACGAAGTCGCGGGAGAGCAATGGCGCAATAGCAATGTTGGCGATGCGCAGTTCGCCGGCGCGGGTGGTCAGGCGGAACTTGTACAGGTGGTGCACGCCCTGTTCGCTGCGGAAGCCCTCCAGCGCTTCAATGAACTCCGACGGAAAAACCGAACCCAGTGCCTGGCCGAGGACCTCGGCGCGGCTGAGCGCGTACATGGCTTCCATCTGCGCGTTCCAGCTTTCGATGCGGTCGTCGAGGTCGATGGCGAAGATGCCCACGTTGATGGACTCGACAATATTCTCGTTGAACTCCTTGAGGCGCTCGAACTCGACGATCTTTTCCTCGAGGCGGGCGTAGAGGCTGGCGTTCTGCAAAGCGATGCCGATGTAGCTGGCAAGGGATTCCAGCAGCTCGACATCTTCGCTGGACAGAAAGTCGCCGCCCAGGGTGCGGCCTAGGCCGATGACGGCGATGGTGCGGCCCCCGGCATTTTGTGGCTGGGCAAACATACGAAAGCCGGGAGCGCGGAGCGCCTTGCCGTTGCCTTCGCCGGAGGGCGACTCGGCCACGCGGCAAGGGAGATAGTAGTTCAGGTCGAGCAGGGCTGCGGTGCGCTGCTGTTCCGGAGGCAGATGCAGGGCCTGCTGCGCGTTCTCAAGAAAGATGTGCGAGTGATCTGTGGCGCCGTCGAAATGGAGGAAACCGAGATCGAGGCGCTCCGCGCTTTCACCCTTGGAACCGAATTCCTCGGGGAGTCCATGCGAGGCCGCCAGGCGCAGGCCGTCCGATTCGCCGGACAGGAAGATGGCCACGCGGGCCACTAGGAGCGTGCGCGGCAATTGCTCCACGATGGCATGCAGCAGCGCCTGCAAGTCGGTCTCGGAGCTGAGCCCGCGGCCGAACTCGACCAGGGCCTTGCGGTAATCGTAGCGATGGCGGTCAAAGGCGCGATCGACCCAGGATTGGAACCTGCGCTTGAGCGGCTCGAAGGCGGCCGCTGCGCAAACGAAGGAAATGGCAAGGCCCCACTCGCGGGCCCATTCCGGCAGGCTGTTATGGACCCAGAGGGGAATGAGAACGATGGTGCCGAAGTAGCCGCTGAGAATCACGCCCGTGGCCAGCGTGTACGCCACGCCGCGCTTGAAGATCAGGTCCGTGTCCATCAGGCGGTAGCGCACAATGGCCCAGGCGAACGTGAGCGGCAAAAACACCAGCGACAGGCCAGCGAGATTGGTCAGCAAGTACGGCGGATTGAGTTGCAGCAGGTACGGAACCGCGTAAAAGAACGTGAATGGCAACACCGCGAGCAGCGTTCCCCGCGTGACCCATTTCAACTGCTGGCGCAGCAGCGGCGTGGTGGCGCGGCTGTAGCTGCGCAGGAACAACAATGCCGCCAGGATGTAGAACAGGGCGAGGTAGCCGGTGGCGATCTGGTCCAGGCGGTCGAGCAGGAGTTTGGTCGCTTCACGGGTACCCACCGACCAGATCCACAATGCCAGCAGCCCGGCGCCGGGCGCGTAAACCAGCGGCAATAGCCAGCGACGGCGAAGTTTCTTGAGGCGCTCCTCGGGAAAGCTCAGCGCGAAGTGGAGAAACAACGCCGGCTGCAAAGCTTCGGCAACCACGTTGGTCCAGAAGACCGTCCAGTCGAGCAGATGGAAATCGCCGGTGTACTTGAGTGCGTAGAGCGCGAATGAAACCAGGCAGAAGAGATAAAAATGCGTAGCGCGGGGCGCACCCCAGCGCCGGAAGAGAACATAGAAGCCGATGATGAGATAGATCAGCCCGATGATGCGCAAGCCATATTGCAGGTCGTGGTCGGCGGGCACAGGAATCACCTGCACCGGCGTGTCGATGGGAATGCCGTCGCGAGTGATGCTGTAGCGAACCTGGACGTAGGGGCCGGCGGCGTAGAGCGCTCGCTCCAAATCGGCGACTGTGGTGACGGGAACGTCGTTTACCGCTGTCAACAGGTCGTTGACCTGGATGAAGGCCTGCTGGCCGGGCATGGCGGGCAGCACGCGGTCGGCGATTAACCCGCCGTGCGCCTCGTGCCACCAGACGCCGTCCGTGGGCTGCTGAAAATCGCGCTCCTGTAGAAGGTTAAAGACAGCCAGCACGAACAAAGCCGCAGTCGCCAGGGCCAGCAACGTAGCCTGCACGCGATTGAGGAGGCTTTTGTCCATACGAGGGAGGGTTCCTACACCATGAATCCTTGCACGTGAGTTGCCACGCAGGGGAGGCGCGTCGATGGCCTGGTTACCGATGGCCAATCGTTTGAATCTACGCATGATATGGACTCAAAGTTCCGTCGAACGTCACAAAACTGTGCGCTAAATCACGCCACCAGCTTGAAAAACCCGGAGGTGGCCTCCCGAGAAAGAGATATCCCTATGATAAATGGTAGATTGCTCATATCCAGCAGGTTATTGCCGAAAAGATAGCGGAGTTGGCGGGGTTAGCGGCGCTAGCGGAGTTAGAACACGAGCCCTGCGAGGGGAGATTTCTCTCCGAAATGCAGCGGAATTCCGCCCCGAGTTCGGAGCAGAGATACCGGCTCAGCGCTGGCCGTAGGTGGCCTTCGGGCCGTGCTTGCGAAGGTAGTGGTGCTCTTTCACGTAGTGCGGAATGCCAGACTCGGGAGCTCCCAGCAGCACGCTGCGGAAGGCCAGCCTGGCGATGTATTCAAGGACGTCGGCGTTTTCCACGGCTTCGGCGGGAGTTCTGCCCCACGTAAAGGGCGCATGGCCGGCAACCAGAACGCCGGGGACGGCGACGGGATCGAGATTTTCAGAGTGAAAGAGCCGAACGATGACTGCCCCGGTGTTGCGGACGTAGTCTTCGACGGTGACTTCTTCTTCCGCGAGAGGCGCGGTGACGGGAACACGGCCGTGGAAGTAGTCGGCGTGGGTGGTGCCCAGACAGGGAATGGCGCGGCCAGCCTGCGCCCACGATGTCGCGAACTCAGAGTGGGTGTGGACTATGCCGCCGATCTGCGGAAATTCGCGATAAAGCAGAGTATGGGTATCGAGATCGCTTGACGGCCGCAGGGATCCCTCGACGATGTTGCCGTCGAGATCGGTGACCACGAGGTCGGCGGCCTTGAGGCTCGAGTAATCGACGCCGCTCGGCTTGATGACAACGAGGGGCCTGGCGCCAAAACGGTCGATCCCGCTGGCGTTGCCGAAGGTGTGGGGCGCGAGGCCGCGGCGGGCGATTTCCTGATTGGCGTGTAGCACTTGTTCGCGAAGGGATTCGAGGAGCATAGCGTGTCTGCAAATAGATTAAACCGTCAACCTTGGCCAACGACCCGGACTGAAACGCATGAGCAGCTCCAGAAACAACGGCGAAGCCCGTCCGCGCCGTAGGGGCGCAAGACGGGCCTGCCAACTGGAGCCTGCTGCTCTTTCTATTTCAATCCCACTCCGTACCAATAGCTGTAACCGCTGGACCCTGTCCAAGGCAGGTTGGCGCTGAATTTCGAAAAGACCACCGAGTTGCCCACGAAGGTGACAAAGACATCGTGCTCATAAGTGCCGGTCACAGCGCGGAAGGCAAACAATCCGTTACAAGGGTCCGTCAGTTGACCCGCGCTGCCATATAAAAAGCTGGAATTGGCGACCGGAGTCAACGTTGCGTTGATGATCGTGTTGCCCGACGAATCGGTGACAGTAATGTTGGCCGCGGCAGTCACGACAATCGTAGCCTGACTCGTCGAGGCTGTGCCTGTCTCCACATTGTTGTTGCCCGTCTGTGCATTGGCCTTTGTGTAGAAGATGCCGCTATAGGTTCCCGCCACACTCGGATCGAAGGCCGAGCTTGCTGCCTTCGGCAGGCCGATGATCGACCCGTTGGGCGTATCCACAATGAAGAATCCACTCGCTGTACCGAAGATGTAGTCGTCGCCGGTACCGCCGCCCCCATCCGGCCCGTAGATATATGTTCCGGATGAACCCTCTGTCATCTGACTGAAGTCCAGTGTGCCGCTGTTGAATGCGCCGCCGGAGTTCTGGTTGAAGGAGCCATAAGGCCAGTACGAGGAGTTCGTGCCGGTGGTCCCTGCAATGTTCACTGTGCCGATTTCCAGCCCGCCCGCTGCAGTGCGGAACGATATGTAGTTATAGCTGTTCCCGGAGAAGGTGCTCAACGAGATGGGACCGCTCTCGACCGCCGTAATCAGTGCCGCTGTGTTGTGGTTTGGTCCCACCTTGGCAGCCTGAATCAACAGCGCGTACCCCGGAATTTCGTATGCCGAAAGCAGATTCCCGTTCGGATCGTTGAGTGTGTAGCTGCCATTGGCGTTGACCGAGTACGGAAACGTGCCGGTGTCGCCGTTGGAGAGGTTGTTGTAGGTGATGGTCAGCGCGGTTGTGTTGAGGGTGATGGTGAGAAAATCGCCCACCGATGCTGTTCCGTTATAGGAGCGGGTAACGACAGCGGGAGTCGAGTTGGACGTAAATGCAGCCGGGTTCCCGCACCCGGAGAATGCAGCGAGAATTGCCAATGAACACACTACGCGAAGTCGCATATCACCATCCAAAGAGAAACAAAGTTGGTGTGAGTACACTTTCGCTATCGGCGCGCGCATCTGCCGCTTGAAGGAGAATTAGAGGATTCCGAGACTTTCGTAATGAAGCGTGAAACGGAGACAGGCCGGCAGTGTGCGTCTTCAATACAGGAGAGATCTTGTGGTTAGGAGCACCGTTCGAACACTCTCAGGCGCGCAACCAATAAGGCTCCGGGACCACGGCGGCAAGTTCGGCAAACTCCCCATCGCTCAGCCGGAAGCCCGCGGCGCTCACATTCTCTTCGAGATGCTTCGCGTTGCTGGTGCCGGGGATGGGCAGAACCACCGGTGAGCGGCGTAAGAGCCACGCAAGAGAAACAACGGCCGTAGAGACCTGGCGGGCGGCGGCAATCTTTTCGACCACATCGTTGGCTTTGCGCCCCTGCGCCATGGGCCCCCAGGGCAGGAAGGCAATGCCGTTGGCCGCGCAATCGTCGAGCACAAAATCCCACTCGCGATCGGAGAAGCTGTAGCGATTTTGCACGCTCACGATGGGAACGATTTTTTGCGCGCGATGTATGTGCTCGAGGGTGACGTTCGAGAGCCCGATGTGGCGGATCTTGCCCTGCTGCTGGAGCCGCGCCAGGGCTTCCATGGATGCATCGAAGGAGACGGCGGGGTCGGGGACGTGGAGTTGGTACAGGTCGATGCGCTCAAGGCGCAGGCGTTTCAGGCTGCCTTCGATGGCCTGCTCAATGTGCGCAGGCGCGGCGTTGTGCTGCCAGACGCCCGGACCGTGGCGCACCCAGCCCGCCTTGGTGGCAATCACGAGGCCTGCGGGGTACGGCCACAGAGCCTCGGCGATGAGTTCCTCTGAGACATCGGGGCCGTAGGAATCGGCGGTGTCGATGAAATTTACGCCCAGCTCGACGGCGCGGCGCAGCGTGGCCAGGGCGCCGGGAACGTCGGCGGGAGGGCCCCAGATTCCCTTGCCGGTGATCCGCATGGCGCCGAAACCCATGCGGTTCACCGTCAGGTCGCCACCCAGGGTGAGGGTTCCGGCTTGCGCGGCGGGTAGTTGGTTGGTTGCGATTCCCAAGATAGCTCTCCTGAGCTTTCAGCTTCTACGACTGCACGAATTTGTTCCAAGAGCGTTCGTGCCATCCCATCCATTGGCCCAAGAATCGAGTGAACGAATGGGGCACGGGACGGGAATGCAGTGGCCCGCTTACGCGCAACGCTCTTGTGCATTGACGTAGGCCCGGAGGACGGCGTTCATTCGGGTGAGGTGTCCTTTGCCCCGCGCCTTGAACCAATCGACAACATCGCTGTCGAGGCGCAAATGCACGGAGGTCTTGCCCGTTGGCATGACAACGCGAGCCGATTTCCAAAATTCCTCGCCCAACGACGCAGCTTCCGGCGCGTTGGAGTGGATTGGATCCTTACCGCGCATCCGCAGATCCTGGACCTCGCTCAGAGAATACTTGGCGATAGTAGGTTTTCTTTTCATCTCTGTTCGCTTTCTGGGCGCTGATGATGCGAACACGGAAGTCAGAGCGCCACGAATAAACAATGCGGTAAACCTCGGCATCCACTCTGCCGAGCCCGATCCATCGAGTTTCGCCGTAGTCTTTGCGATCGTCGATTCGCTCCAGTCTTTCATTCGCGAAGATCGCCGCCGCCGTCAGGAACGAAACCTTGTGCTTGAGCAAATTGCTTCTGGCTTTGGCTTCGTCCCACTCGAATTCGAGCTCTCTTACGGGCACTGCCTAATCCCATTCTATACACAAATGTGTACACAGGGCAACCGTTGTGCGCGTCTGCGATAAAAGACGGCCGAGTTGGATTCATCGTGCCGCCGACTTTTACACCGTCACTGCCCATCCCTTTTCGTAAGTCCGGCCCCAGTACTTCATGGCTTCGGGATCGTCGAGGATGTGCGCGTTTTCGGGATCAATGTTCAGCTTGCGATTGACGAACCAGGCGATGTTCGAGAGCAGAAGCATGGTAACGGTGACATTAGCGACGGGAATCGGCGAATTGAGCTTCGCCTCGCCGCGAATGGCCGCAATGAGGTTGGCGAAGTGGGCGTCGGTCATGTTATCGGCGCCGATGGTGTCCGCGGTCTCGGTATGGGTGCCGGTGCGGTACGTGTCAATCTGCTTGCCCTTCCAGTCGTAGACATCGTAGCCGCCGCGGTCGATGACCACCGATCCTTTGGTCCCGTAGACGACCGAGCCGCGGTCACGCTCGTAGAGCCGCATGCCCTGGCGGCTGCGGCCTTCCCAGGAGAGAGTCTTGCCCTCGTATTCGAAATTGGTGATGAGCGTATCGTAGAATTCCCAGTCGTCCTTGAAGTTGTAGTTGCCTCCTGAGGCAGTGACGGCGTGGGGAAATTCGGCGTTGAGCGCCCAGCGGCATACGTCCACTTCATGGGTTCCGTTGTTGAGGGTTTCGCCGGTTCCGTAGCGGCGCAACCAGTGCCAGTTGTAAGGATGAATATTCTCCCTGTACTCGCTGCGTGGCGCGGGGCCCTGCCACAAGTCCCAATTGAGGGTGGCAGGAGCGGGACCCGGCTTGCCATAAAACGTGGCGCCTCGCGTATTGGCGTACCAGGCTTTGGCCATGTAGGCATCGCCAATGTACCCGTCGTGGATCTTCTGGATCATTTTGATGGTGTAATCCGCCGAGCGCTGCTGATCGCCGACCTGGACGAGCTTGCCGTATTTCTTCTGGGCAGCCACCAGGAGCTCGCCCTCACGGGGATTCTGACTGGAGGGCTTTTCTACATACACGTGCTTGGCCGCCTTCAGGCCGAGCACAGCCATGGGAGTGTGCCAGTGGTCGGGCGTGGCTACGGTGATGACGTCGACATCTTTCGATTCGAGCATGCGACGGAAATCGCCCTCGGCTTTTGGCGCGTAGCCAAGCACCTGCTCCGCCTTGGCTGCAAACCTGGCCAGGATACCGGAGTCGACGTCGCAGACGTAGGCAACGCGGGCAGTCTTGCTATTGGCCTTGAGCGCCGAGAGATGCGCATAGCCTCGGCCGTTGAGGCCGTTGATGGCGAAGTTCAGGCGGTCGTTGGCGCCGAGGATCTGCGCATAGCTTTTGGCGGTAGAGGCAAATGCCGAGCCCGCCATACCCGCGGCTAGGCCGTTCACGAACTGTCGGCGCGAAATCATTTTAATCTCCGATTCTCTTTCTAAGTGCTTTGGTTGACGCCCAAATTATATCGTTGCCATCGCCAAGTGTGCCGGGGGAAGCCCGGAGTGCCCACAATCCTTGAAAAGCGGCGTCTTGAACGCGCCCAACCGCCGCCCCCCGCCTATACTGGGCGCGGAATCGGCGCGAAAATGAATGGGGAGGGCTGTAAACTTGCGCGGCAGGGGGGCGTCTACCAAAGTGATGGCAGCCGGCACAGCATTGGAGCCGTTATCCGCGGACTCGGCGGAAGACATTGCTGCGCAGGAATTTGCCCGGATCGTGGAGAGTCACCGGCCGCAAATCTTCCGGTTTCTGCTGGCGTCGTTGCGCGACGTGGACCTGGCAGAGACGCTCACTCAGGAATGCTTCCTGAAAGCGCACCGGAATTGGAGTCATTTCCGCGGCGACTCTAGCGCGATGACCTGGCTGATGCGGATTGCCATCAACCTGCAGAAGGACTACTGGCGTAACCGCCGGATGCAGTTCTGGCGGCAGACCAGGACCAACGCCGTAGATCTGGACGAAGCGAGCGAATGGCTGCCCAACGGGGAACGCAGTGCAGAGCAGCAGATTCTGGCGAAAGAGCAGGTGGCGCAGGTTTGGCAGGCTGTGAAAGGCCTGAGCGAGCGGCAGCGAACGGTATTCCTGCTGCGCTACGTGGAAGAGCGGGAGTTGAGCGAAATTGCAGCCGCCACCGGACTGAGCGAGGGCACGGTGAAAGCGCACCTATCGCGGGCCGTGGGCCGAGTGCGCGCGGAGTTGAGAGGAACACGATGAACCGGGAGCAGAATATGGCGGGAGAAAGCCCCCAGATGGATATGGAACTGGAGCAGGCGCTGAAACACTTCAAGTCCAGCGTGGATGCCTGGAGTTACGCGGTGTCGACTGATGCGGCCGGAAGCCGGCCCCGGACGGCGGCGAAGTTGGCCGTGCGGCACAGCTGGCGGATGGCGGCAGGTTGGGCGCTGGGATGCTTGCTGGCGGCGGGCAGTCTGACGGTCGCAGGGCATGAAATCTATCACAGGCAGCAGTTGGCCAAGCTAGCTGCGCAAAAGGCGGCGGAGCAGCGGGCGGCGGCCGGGCGGGCGACCGCGCAGCCAACCAGCGCGCAGCCGGTGAGCGCGCAATCCGACCAGAAAGCCCCGGCGGCCACGGTTCGAAAAGTCGGCGTCGGCAATGAGGATAGCGCCCGCAGCCAGGACAGCGCCCGCGGCCAAGACGACAATCTGCTGGCGGCCGTAGATAGCGATGTTTCGCGGCAGGTTCCGGCGGCGATGGAGCCGCTGGCGCAGTTGATGGACGACAACGGAACACAGTAAAAAGAAGCAGCACGCGAAAGAGAAGGCGAGAAAGGTGCATCCCTTGCGAAGCAAGGGGAGGAGAAAACGATGAACGGGTTGAAGACTGCACGATTGGTATTGGCGGTAGCGGGAGTTCTGATGGCTGGAGGTCTGGCAAGTGCGCAAGGGCCAGGCGGACAAGGGATGGGACCCGGGTTCGCGCAGCATCGGCCTCCCATGGAGGGTGCGTTCGGCGGCGTGGGCGGCGGCGCACAATGGTGGAACAATCCCAATGTCGTGAAGCAGCTGACCCTGACCGACGATCAGCGCAAGGCGATGGACGGTATTCTGCAGGATCACAAGATGAAGCTGATCGATCTTCATGCCAACCTCGAAAAGGCCGAGGTTGAGCTGGGTCCGATGATAAAAGCCGATACGCCCGACCGGAGGGCGATCGAGGCGCAGATCGACAAGGTGGCGACGGCACGCGCGGATCTGGAAAAGGCCGATGCGCTTTTTCTGCTGGATATCCGGATGAAGTTGACGTCGGACCAGTGGAAGCAGTTGCAAACCCTCCGCATGAACCGGATGCAGCATCAGGGCATGCGTGGTGACGGCACCGACGGCCGCGGCGGATGGGGACAGGGCAGGCAACGTCCCGGCATGGGCGGTCCGGGTGGGCAGTTCCACCGTCCAATGCCCGGTGGGCCGCCGCCGGCTGACACGCCGGAGGCGGCTCCGGCGCCTCCTCCGGCTCCGGGTTCGGGTGACACACAATAATCACGCTGCGCCTTCTGAGAACGGCCACGGCTCGGCGAAGCTGACCGGCAGTTGCATGCAAAGGAAATGCGCAGAATAACGGGGGTTTCGACAGAAAACAAGCAGGATTGACAGACTGGTGGCGGCAGGGGAGATCCCCCGGCCGCCTTTTTTTTTGAGCAGAAACAGAACACCGCAGCCTGCGCGGCGGGTGCCCCCACCTCGGAGCCCTCATTGACGGGTCTTAGTCCGTGGGGTGGGGCTCTGGCAATCCGCGTCTTTGCGAATTGGCTGCGGTGGAGGGACGGTTCGATAACATCAAGAAGGAAGGAGTTTTTGTGCCCGTTCTCGCCTCGGCTGACTGGCTGATCCTGTTGATTTATTGCTTCTTTGTGCTGTCCGCGGGTCTGTCGCTCGCCCCAGCCATGACGGGTAGCCGGGATTATCTGTTGGCTGGGCGCAGGTTGCCGGGATGGTTGTGCGGGCTGGCTCTCCTCAGTGCCAGCATGGGCTCGCTAGAGGTGCTCGGCATGGGCGCCGCCGGAGCAAAATACGGCCTCGCCAGCATGGGCTGGTTCGCGCTGGGTTCCATTCCCGCCATGCTTTTCGCGGCCCTGGTCCTCGTGCCGGTTTTCTATGGCGCGGCATCGGCGCCGGGAGCGCCAGTGCGCTCGATTCCCGAGTACCTGGGGCTGCGCTTCGACCAGAAAACGCGGGCCCTGAATGCCGTTTTGTTCTTGGGCGTGGCGTTGTTCAGCGCAGGGATTTCACTCTATGCCATGGCGCGCGTCATCGCGGCGCTGCACGTCTTCGATACCGTGGCCGGCCGGTTGAATTTGCCGCCTGCGGGCGCTCTGCTGCTCTCGATGGCGTTGCCGGCGGTGCTGGTGCTCGCGTATGTGCTGCTGGGAGGCCTCGCGGCGGCCATGTACAACCAGTTGCTACAGTTTTGTGTGCTGGTGGCCGGACTGCTGCCCGTGGTGCTGCTGGGGCTGAAACGGGCCGGTGGATGGAGTGGGTTGAAGGCCGCGAATCATTTGACAGGCGCAGCGCACGCCGGCGCGCATGCGATTGGAATAGTGGGATTGGTACTCGGCGTTGGTGTCGTGCTGGGCGGCAGCACCTGGTGCACGGATTTCCGGCTGTTGCAGACGGCCATGGCGGCGAAAAATGCGGCTGCGGCGCGGCGGGCCCCGCTGGTTGCAGCGGCCGTGCGCATCTTCGTCCCGCTGCTCGTCATCCTGCCGGGTTTGTTCGCCCTGGGACTGCCCACTCCGCGAACCACCATCGTGATCCACAACGAAAACGGCGCCATTTATCACGAGATCACCGTGGTGCCGCCTGCGATGGAAGCGGGTCTGGGAGTGGTTCCAGCCAAAGCCGATGCGGCCGGCCAGCCGGTGAAAGGCGCGGACGGCCAACCGGTGCTGGACTACGCGATGGCCATGCCCAATATGCTGCTGCAGTCCTTGCCCACGGGGCTTTTGGGGCTCGGTTTAGCCGCGCTGCTGGCCTGCCTGATGAGCGGCGTCGCTGCCAGCCTGACGGCGTCGAACACCGTCTTCGCCTGCGACATCTACCAGGCGTTTCTCAAGAAAGACGCGAGCGACAAACAGGTTCTGAAAGCTGGCCGCTGGGCGGCTCTAGGCGGCATGGTACTAGCCTTCGCCGCGGCCTGCGCGGCCATGCGTTCGAACGACCTGCTCGACGTCGTGGTTCTGGTCTTCGCGGTGGTGAATGCGCCGCTGTTCGCTACGCTGCTGCTGGGCGTTCTGTGGAAGCGCGCTACCGGCCACGGCGCGTTTGCGGGGCTGATTGCCGGCGTGGCCGCGGCGCTCGTGCATCACGGAACCGCACTGCCCCTCGGCGAACAGCCGGGCATTCACGGCGGATGGATTAGAGTGCTGCATCATCCCACCAGCGACATGGCCCTGGCATTGGGAACGGCGATGTTTGCGTTTGTCGTGAGCTTGCTGGTGACGGTAGGAGTGAGCCTGTGCACCAAGCCGCGGCCGGAAGCGGAACTAGCCGGGCTGGTGCGCGCACCCGAACCGGGAATTGCCGCGTGGTGGAAGCAGCCGGAGACCATCGTCGCCGCGGTGATTCTGCTAGCGGCCATCGCGGTGAACTTGATTTTCTTGCTGTAGAGAGAGCGAAATGGCAAAAAAGGATTTCACGGACTTGGCGAGAAAATCGCTTTCCACAACGGCCAGCAGTTCGGCGGCAAAGCCGGCAACGCCTCCGACGCTAAATGTCGACGCGCGCATTGCCGTGGGCATGTTCTTCACGCTGACGGGAACCATTCTCGCGGCGTTCGGCGTCTCCACGCGCGACCGCATGGACGTGTATGCAAAGAGTATGGGGATCGATGCCAACCTTTGGTGGGGATTGGTGCTGCTGGTTTTCGGAATCGTCATGCTGGCCTTCGGCCGCCGCGGACAAGCGCGGATGGAGAAAGACCAGGCGGTGACAGCAGAGAAGCCGAAACCGCGCCGCCCTCGTTAACATTGCGCGCGGAGATCGGCTTGACATCCCGCCGGTCCAAGTTTCAACTGTTGCCATGCAAAAATTTCAGGCTCTTATTAGCTCCAGCGTAGTTCCTGGGGCGTTCGTAATTCTTGGCGCGTTCAGTCTTGCCGCAGCAGGGCAGGCGCCGGCCACCGCACCCAATGCTGCGCAGGCCAATCCGCCGCAGCAAGTGCTTCGCCTGGTGCAGAAGGAAATGTTTGTGCCTGCGCCGGGGGTGTTCCCCAACGGCCTCGATGTGCTGGAAATCTACTTCACGCTTCCGGGCAAGCATCCGCTGGTGCTGCTCACGCATGGCACGGCCGCAGACCCGCAGGAGCGCATGCGCGTGACGCCCTGGGCGCAGTTCCCGCAAGCCTTGTGGTTCGCGCGACGTGGATATGTCGCGATCGTCGTGGTCCGCCAGGGTTATGGCAAGTCGGGCGGAAAGCAGGACAGCACCAATGGCGGCTGCCGTTCGGGCCATGGAAGCTTTGATGAGACCGGCGAGGCCAGCACAGTGGATTTGCGTTCCGTGATGAAGTTTGCGCAGGGTCTGCCCGAGGTGAATACCGGCACTGTCCTGAGTGTGGGTGTTTCCACCGGGGGCTTTGCGCAAGTGGCGCTCTCGGCCGACCCGCCGCCGGGCCTGAAGGCCGCCATCAGTTTTGCCGGCGGGCGCGGCGGCGACGGGCATGAAAACAACTGCAACCTGCCGGGAGTGATCGACGCCTTCCGGATCTTTGGCAAGTCCGCGCACAAACACGGCGACCTGCCCATGCTGTGGATTTATTCCCAGAACGACCACTGGTTTCCACCCGCGATGGCGCAACAGTTTCAAGCCGCCTATACCAAGAACGGAGCGACGAATCAGTTTGTGATGGCGCCGCCCGACGGCGCCGATGGACACCATCTTTACGGGCACGTCGCCGCCTGGTCAGACACGGTGGAGACATTTCTCAAAGCACAAGACCTGCTCCCGCTCGGCGATCAGGTGCTGCCCGCACCGGAGCCGCCGGACTTGCCCACGCCGGCCGGGCTGAAAGCGAGTGACGCGGAGATGTGGAAGCGATTCCTGCTGGCTCCGCCCTATAAAACACTGGTCGTGGATGAGAATGGGAAGCTGTGGATCGCAGGCGCGGGCTTCGATCAGTCGCTCGCCGATGACCAGGCTCGGGAGCGATGCAAAACAGGAGGCGGCAAGAGTTGCACGATCGTTGCCAAAACACCCGGCGTGAAATGAGGGAGTAGTTAGTAGGGAATAGGGAATAGAAAGTGCGAGCGATGCGGACTTGTGCATTCCGATATGCGCAACCGGGACGCATCGGATCCGAGCCTTATGGATGAAATCTGAAAGTGTGATCGATAATGCATTCGAAATGGATAAAACGAGTGGCTTTTGCGTTGTTGTTTGTGACTGGGGGAATGCTTCTCACACTCGGCGTTTGGGTTGCAACCTACCCGGACGCCGGTGACCCGAAAAATATCAGGTACGTTCTCTGGACGCACGGGCTCAACAAAGGCATGAATCTCGACGACGCTTTGGGCGCGATGACAGGCGACGTTCACCGCGACAAACTTGTGCTGGGATTGTCTGAAGCTCAACTGGCGAGCCGTTTCGGGTATGTGAAACAGATCAGCAAGGACCAATACTGCTACGCCGAGTATTCAGGCTATCGGGGTGGCACGACCACTGGGGAGAAGGCCATATTCTTGCGCGATAGTGCGTGGATGGTCATTTTGAAAAATGGTATCGCGGTTGATCTAGTAGATTGCAAAGCCTAAAGAATGATTCGAAAACACTTTGTATACCCTATTGCCTGCTCTATACCTCGTGCTCTCTACTCCCCCACAGCCCTGAACCGCATCGTACGGTAATCGAACGTGTAGCTCTTGAGCTGGCCGAGAGCGTCGACGCCGAGAATGCCGTACACATCGTCGAGAGCAGCGGAGCCGAGAGGCTGCGTGAGCACGCGAATGTAGTGCAGCTCGACGGTGGCGTTGCCCACGCCCAGCGGGACCGTCTCAGCAACGTAAGAGGGTTGCGACCCGGATGCCTGGCCGGGAGGCGCGTAGAGATCGACCTTCATGCTGTTGAACTCGGCGGCATGTTCGTCGAAATAGCGCGAGGTGAGGTAGGTCTGCTGCCCGCCCGCATCGATGGCATACATGCGCTCGTCGTTCGGACTGGAGGTCGAATTCGAGCTGACTCCAGAATCCGGCGGCGCGGTGTGATCGCCGAGCGTCTGCACGCGCCTGAGCGCCACGATGACCTGGTCGCCATCCAGATAAAATGGCGCGCCGTCGGTCAGAAGGTCATCCTTTGCGGGAGTTCCGATCTGCTTGGCAGGACGCACCTGGATCGTGGCGTCGGAGGTGATGGTAAGGCTGCCGATGGCAGCCAGCGCCGGATAGCCGAGTACGCCCTCTACCCTGTAGCCGGAGCCGGGAAAAACGTAGTCCTCATCTTCGTAGACGAAGGCCATCATATTGCGCAGCGTGAGGCGGCCGCCGATGGTGAAGCGCGGAACCACGGTGACTCGGACCTGGATGGGGCGCCCGGTGAGAGTGTGAATTGTCGCCGTTTCGAAAGAGAGCTTGAGGCCCACGTCTTTTGCCGTAGAGCGCGCAATCAGATTGAAGGGCAACGTGGGATCGAGCATCCAACTGCGCGATCGAGCATCCACAAAAACCGGAATGTCGACGAGGCCCAGGGGATCGGTCGTCACCTGAAGCGAAAAAGGGTCGCAGGGGTCGATGGTCGTGGGCGGGTTGTCCTTGGCCAGCGGCAGCATCTTGAGCGGCATCTCGATCTCGTCCTGCTCGTCCGTCGAAAGCTTGTCATGCAGCCGCGAGTCGAGCGCCTGATAGGCCTTCGCGGCCTTCGACCAATCGCCCAGGCGCAGATAGTCCTCGGCCAGCGCGGTGCGCAGCAGCTTTTCGTGCGCTGTGTCGCCGCTGGCTGTCACTTCATCGACAAGTGGCTCGAGCAGTTGCACGGACTGTTTGAGATCGTTGGCGCGGCTGGCCAGTACACCGCGATACAACTGCGCCTCCTGGGGTGGAAGCTGATCGAGCTGCGCGGCTACTCGCGAGTACTGGTGATCGGCGAGGAGATTCTCAATGCGCGCGTCGAGAGTGAGGCCGCTCGAAGTTCCGGTCTGTAGTTGCGTTCCCACGCCGGGCTGCTGGGGTTCTGAGGAAGCCGGCTGCGCGGCGGGAGCGGGCGATTCCGGCTCCGGTTTCGGCATTTCCTGCGGTGTTGCTTGCTGCCCAGCTTGCGGCGCCGGCTCGGTTCCTTGCTGCGCGGCGAGTGGGGACGCGAAGACGAAAAGGGCAAACGCGAGGGCCGTGCCCGCAACCGGCGATTTTCTTTCGAGATATACCGTCATGCGCCGGATGCCTGTTACTACGAGTCGATACGCGTGTCCACGAGCGGGGATCATCTTCATCTCGACGTTAACAGATTCGACCTGCCAGCGCGGCGGATCGCTATTCGCACTCATTTAAGACGTTCTTTACGCGTTGGCCGGTAAACTTGAGTAGAGCGATGAAGCGGAAAACTATCGCACATTACGAGATTCTGCGGCGGCTGGGCGCGGGCGGCAGTGGAGTGGTCTACGAGGCCAACGACACGCTGTTGCAGCGACCGGTGGTGCTGAAGATGCTGCACACCGGCATCTTGTCGGCCGAGCAGATGCGCACCACGGTGCTGCGCGAGGCGCGTCTCGCATCGGCCATCGAGCATCCCAACGTGTGCGGCATCTACGAGGTGGGCGAGAGCGGCGAAGAGGCCTACATCGTCATGCAGTATGTGCCCGGCCAGCCGCTGGACCAGCTCATTGAGCGCGGGCCGGCGAGCGTGCAACTGGTTCTCTCGGTCGGCATCCAGATCGCTGACGGGCTGCAAGCCGCGCATGCGCTGGGCATCTTTCATCGCGACCTCAAGCCGCAGAACGTGATGCTGACCGACGGCGGCCTGGTAAAGATTCTCGACTTCGGGCTGGCGCGACGACTTCCTCCTGAAGACGCGCGCTTCGATCCATCACGACCAGCGCTGGCCAAGGACTCCTCCGTGGCTGCCACCTACACCGCGCGCGGCGGGACCATCCGTTACATGGCGCCGGAGCAATTTGTTACCGGGCACTCCAGCGTGCAGTCCGACGTGTGGGCGCTGGGCGTGATTCTCTACGAGTTGACCAGTGGCAGACATCCGTTTGCGCGCCCCGATGCCGAGGATTTCCAGGCCATTCGCGCCATCCAATTCCTTGATCCGCCCGATTTGAGCGAGATCGTCCCTGGGACTTCGCCGGAACTGAAGAGCGTGATCATGGCCTGCCTGGAAAAAAACCCGGGTACGCGCACGGCATCGGCCGCGGAAGTGCGCGAAGGCCTCAAGACCATCATGAAAGCGTTGCGCATCGAGACCGGAACCATTCCCGGCGAAGCGGCCGCCAATTTGCCGGCCACGGCCGCGGAGGCGGAGAAGCGCACCACCGGATTGCTTTCGATGCTTGCGGAGCGGTTTCGCGAGTCGGCAGGCGAGCGCGCGGTGCAGAATTCACTGGTCGTTCTGCCCTTTGCCAATCTCGGCACTGCTGAAGCAGCTCCGCTCTACGGTTATGCGCTGGCCGATGCCATTGCGGCGCGGTTGGCGCGCATTCCTACGCTCGTGGTGCGGCCCTCGAGCGCGCTCATGCAACTGCCCATCGCGCAGCTCGATCCCCTGGCCGTGGGGCAAAAACTGCTTGTGAAGTTCGTGCTGGCAGGAAGCTTCGTACGCTCGGAAAACGGATTCGACCTGAGCTGGCAACTTCTCGACGTGGCCTCGCAGAGTGTGCGCTCGGGCGGGTCGATTCGCGTGGCCTCGCTGGACCTGATCGCAGTGCAGACGGAAATTTCGAACGAGGTCTTCGCCACGCTTCAGGGCATGGGCGCCGCCGAAGGCATCGAATCCGTGCAGGGCGGACCGGGAACCGGCGCGGCACGCGGAACCCAGCGAGACGGCTCGCTGCCGGGGCCGGTGAGCGAAAAGTATTTGCAAGCGCAGGCGCTGCTCAGCTCGTTCATGGTGCGCACCGGTGCGCGCGCCGATCTGGATCGCGCGCACGCGCTGTTCTCGAGCGTCACCGCGACCGATCCGGCATTTGCAGCGGGATGGACCGGGCTGGGCATCGCCGAACTGCAATACGCGCGTCACGGATTTGGCGGGCAGATTCACGTAATGCGCGCGCGCCGTGCATTCGACGAGGCGCTGAAGCTCGATCCGGCATCGACCGAAGCGAATCTCTATCGTATCTATATGTTGCTTTCGCGCGGCGAGAAGGAGTCGGCGCGGCACGGCATTGCCGGCCTGCTGGCCAGCGCGGCCAACGATTGGAACGTGCACATGGTGGCCGGAATTGCGCTGCGCGGAGACGGCATGTACGAAGAAGCGCTGGACGAGTTCGTGCGCGCGCTCAAGCTGAACCCGGCCAACGCCGCGATCCTCTACAACCATCGCGCACGAGTCTATCACTATCAAAATCAAATCGAGCTGGCCGGCGACGAGCTGGAAAAAGGCCTGGCGCTGGAGCCGCGCCATCCGCTGTTGCGCACTTCCGCCGGTTATCAGCAAATGCGGGTGGGCAATCTGAACGCGGCCATGGCAATACTGGAGCGCGTGATCTCCGACGATCCCTCGCTGCGCATCGCCGTTCCTACGCTGGCCATTTGCTACGTGCAAGCCGGCGCGCGGAACCGCGCCGCAGCGCTGCTCAAGGACGACACCCTGGCCGCGGCCGAGGCCGATAGCGAAATGGCTTACCGGCTGGCGACTTACTTTGCCGTGGAAGGCGACTCGAGCGAAGCGCTGCACTGGCTGCGCCGCGCCATCTATCTCGGCAACGAGAACTATCCCTGGTTCCAGAAAAATCCCGCGTGGAATAATTTGCGCACCAATGCCGACTTTGAGCGCATCCTCGAGGACTTGAAACGTGCTTTCAGGAAAAACCAGAAGACGTGGAAGCGGCTGCTGCAAGAAGTCCCGACGGAGAAGTAGCGCACGCCCTGCGGCGCACCGCTTACGCTTCCCAGGGATTGAAGACCTTGACGCCGCAGCGCGCGAAGTGAGAGACGTTACGCGTGACAACGGTCATGCTGTGCGCGAGCGCAGTGGCGGCGATGAGGGAGTCGCAATCATCCTGTGGATCAGGCACGTGCAGAGCGGCGCAACGTCTCGCCACCGCCATATCGATTGAAAGAATCCGTCCATCAAATCGCGGAAGAATGCAATTCTCCAGCCATGCTCGGAGCATCGCTCCCTGCCGTGAATCGCGGCGTTCCATTAAGAGAATGCCTTGCTCTAACTCGAGAACGGTGATAACCGAGAGGAACGCAGTCTCTGCGTCCAAATTATCCGACCATGCCTTAACGTGTGGATCGGCAGTCCCGACATCCACCTTTCGCAACTCGGAGGCGACGTTTGTATCGAGCAGATACATCATGAGAAGTCGGCAGGGCGAAAGAGTTTGCCGCTGAAGCGAGGGGGCTCAAAGTCCACTTGGTCCGCGTTCGGCATCGCCAGAGCCTCTGAGAGTGTCATTTTCTTCTTCTTACCTTCAAGTTCCTGGTACTTCTCGATCGTCAAAAACACGTGCGCTGGCCGCCCGCGATCGGTAACAAACACAGGCCCTTTCTTCGCGGCGCGCTTGGCGCGGCTCGTGTTCTGATTGAATTCCCGGCTGGAAAATGTCGTAATCGCCACAGCGCACCTCCAATGTAGCAACGTAGCTACATTGTAGCATGGAATCCGCTTCATGAGCTGTGTTCCGGCGAAAGACTTGCCGCGCTCAGAAATTAAGAAATGCGCTCGTACGGAACATACTCCGGCTCCCACACATACGCGCGCAGCGCATCCGCAAGGCTCGCCTCATCAACAGCTTCGGCCACTCCGTCGGCAATCGCCTGCATGCCCACGGCCTCGGCTACTGCAAGGCTCGTCTTGCGTGCTTCCGCGATGGGCGGCAGTAGCGGCGCGCTCTTGTCGATGCGTGCCGGTGACAGCGCGGCCAAACCCTTGGCAGCGGCCATAATCATGCCGTCGGTCACGCGCCTGGCGCGGGAAACGAGAATGCCGAGAGCAAGGCCGGGAAAGATATAGGAATTGTTGACCTGGGCGATGCGCACCAGTTTACCGTTGACTTCGACGGGAGGGAAGGGACTGCCCGTACCCACCAGCGCGCGGCCATCGGTCCAGCGCAGCAAGTCGGCCGGCGCGGCTTCCGATTGCGACGTGGGATTCGACAGCGGGAAAATCACCGGATGCGGAGTGTGACGCGCCATCTCGCGCACAATCGCCTCAGTAAACACGCCTGGCTGAGCGCTGACGCCCGCCAGCACCGTGATGCCCACATTGCGCACCACGTCAAGCAGCGAAATTCCGCCGGTTTCGGCCGAGGCCGGCGAGAGCTTCCATCCCGCAACGTCCCCGTGCTTGCGCGCCAGCGGCTCTTGCTCGGGACGAATTCCCTTGCCGCCTTCGATGATCAGGCCGTAGCGATTGAAAGCGTAAATGCGGCTGCGCGCCTGCTCTTCGCTGAGCCCTTCTTCTTTCATGGCAGCGATGAGGAGGTTGACGATGCCAAGGCCCGCCGATCCCGAGCCGAACATGGCGATGGTCTGGTCGTGAAGCGGTATTCCGGTGGCATTAACCGCCGCAAGCAGGGTCGCTGTTGTTACCGCCGCGGTCCCCTGAATGTCGTCGTTGAAGGTACACAGTCGGTCGCGGTAGCGGTCCAGCAGCCGCGCCGCGTTGGCGCCGGCAAAATCCTCCCACTGCAAAAGAATGTGCGGCCAGCGGCGTTCCACAGCGCTCACGAAGGTCTCGACAAAATCGTCGTACTCCTGGCCGCGGACGCGATGATGCTGCCAGCCGATATAAATCGGATCGTTCAGCAGTTCCGCGTTGTCCGTGCCCACGTCGAGCAGCACGGGCAGGCATTGCTCGGGCGGAATGCCGCCCAGCGCCGTGTAGAGCGCCATCTTGCCGATGGGAATGCCCATGCCGCCGGCGCCCTGGTCACCGAGACCGAGAATGCGCTCGCCGTCGCTGACGACGATGCAACGCACCTCGTCGTAGCGCGCGTTGGCGAGGATCTGCGCGATACGGTCCTTGTCCGGGTAGCTCAAAAAAAGACCGCGCGGCTTGCGCCAGATCTCGGAGAAGCGCTGGCAGCCTTCGCCCACCGCCGGCGTGTAGACGATGGGGAGCAGTTCCTCGGTGTGCTCGGCGATGAGCGAATAGAACAGCGTCTCATCGTTGTCCTGCAGGTCGCGCATGTTCGAGTATTTGCCGAATGCGGTGTGCCGGCCGTCGAGCACGCGTTTGCGGCGCTCACGCTGGTCTTGGAGCGTGCCGATGTGTGGCGGCAGCAGCCCGTGCAGCGCAAAGGCATCGCGCTCCGCTTCACTGAATGCCGTGCCTTTGTTGAGGCGCGGGTTCATGAGCAGTCCGAGTCCGTGAAGGTGGGTGCGAAGGCCGCGATGAGTAGCGGGACCGGGCGAAGGGGTTGCGGAGCTCATGACACTCTCCTCTTCTGACAGCTTGAGAATAAGATACGCCGCCGCTATGCGAACGTGATGAACACGATTTCCGGACGGGTGCCGACGCGCAGGGGTGGGCCCCACGTTCCGGCGCCGGTGGAAGTATAGACCTGGAGCGCGCCGAAGCGGTGCAGACCCTTGGTAAAGGGGCCGTAAATGCTCTGCGTAATCCAGGTGAAAGGCAGAAACTGCCCGCCGTGCGTGTGGCCGGAGAGTTGCAGATTGAAGCCCGCCTGCTCCACGGTGGGCAGGCGCGCGGGCGCGTGGTTCAGCAGGATCGAGGGCCGTTCGCGGTCGAGATGCATGCCGTCGAGCGCGGCTTTCATGCGCAGCGGCGAGGAGGAGTCGTGATAGAACACGCCCGCCACTTGCACACCATCGACGGTAACAAGTTCGTTGCCGAGGACGCGGATTCCGGCGCGGGCGATGGCCTCAATATATTGCGTGGGGTCAGCAAACTCCTCGTGGTTGCCCGTGGAAAAGTAGATGCCAAGCGGCGGCGAAAGCTGCTTGAGCGGCGCCACGAGCCGGTCGAGGTTGCCTTTTGTGCCGTCGAATAGATCGCCGGGAAGAAAGACTACGTCGGGCTGGAAGGACTGGACCTTGGCCACGAGACGTCGGCAGAATTGCGCGCCGTTGATGGGTCCAAGGTGCAGATCGCTCAACAGCACCGCGCGCCGCCCGCGCCAGGAAGCGGGAAGGCCGGGAAGCGCGACTGCGATGCGGCAGATGCGGATGATGCGCGCGTTGATGAGACCGTAGAAACCGACCAGGGCCGCGATCGCGTAAAGGACGCTGGCGAGAAGCGGGCGTGCGAAAGCGTAATGGGCCTGGACATGCACCAGCCTTATCGCAAACCAACATATCCAAGCCAGCAGCGACGCCCAGAAGAAGAAATTGAGAAAGCCAAGCCAGACGGCGGCCAGCCAATAAATCAACCGGACGGCAAAATTCGAAAAGCGAAACGAGAGCAGCGACGCAGCCACAAAGCTGAAGGCCAGCACCAGCATGGCCGCATGCAGTCCGGTCACGGCGGCGGGGTCGAGTCCGGGCACGAAAGCGATGAAGGTGAAAAACACCAACCAATGCGCGGCAAGAAGTATGACCTGAATGACTGAAATTGCCAGAGCTGGCCAGGCTTTCAAGTAGATCTCCTTCCTTTCATCATTTCACGAGCGGCGCAGCCTCCGCGCCGCGGCAGCCAGAGCGACCGTGAAACAATCTTTTCATGAACCGCTCCGCCGGCAACGCGCTGGGAATCTACGTTTCCATCCCTTTTTGCCGGTCGAAGTGCACCTACTGCAACTTTGCGTCGGGCGTGTTTCCGGTCTCGGATCACGCGCGCTATGTGCAGCGCGTGATCGCGGACATGGCTGGAGCAGGAGCCTGGTCCGAGAAGATGGGAGTGGAACTCCCGCGGCGCGTGGATACGGTGTATCTGGGCGGGGGAACGCCGTCGCTGCTGGCTCCGGAACTCGTGTCGCAACTATTCCTGAGCCTGCGCGGGGAGTTCGATCTCGACGCGGATGCCGAAATCACCATGGAGTGCGCGCCGGGGCAGTTGGCGGATGCAACCCTGGAGGCGCTGGTGGCCGCGGGCGTGAATCGCGTAAGCCTGGGCGTGCAATCTTTTGTCGACAGCGAGGCGCACGCGAGCGGCCGGTTGCACAGCCGCGCCGTGGTTGAGGCGGACCTCAAGCGACTGCGCGCGGCCGGCATCACCAACCTCAACGTGGATCTGATCGCAGGCCTGGCCGGGCAGACCTTCAATTCCTGGGAGCATTCGCTCGAGATTCTCATCGCGTCCGGGGTCCCTCACGCCAGCGTGTACATGCTGGATGTGGACGAGGATTCGCGGCTGGGGCGCGAAATATTGCAAGGTGGCGCGCGCTATCGCGCCGGGCTGGTGCCGAACGAAGATACCGTAGCGGGCATGTACGAGCGGGCCATCGAGCGGCTTGAAACGGCGGGGCTGCGGCAATACGAGATCTCCAATTTTTGCCGGCCCGGATTCGCGTCGCGGCACAATTTGCGCTATTGGCAGCGGCGGCCGTATCTTGGCGTCGGACTGGACGCGTCGTCCATGTTGCGAACCCCAGCCATGCAATACGAGTCTCGCCTTGTATCAGGGCGCGACTTCAGTCGCGCCGCAGATCACGCAAAATCGAGTGGGGCTTCAGCCCCTGCTCAAGTGCTTCGCTCTACCACCACCGCCGATTTGCCGTCGTATCTTGCCGGAACGGGAGCGAGCGAAACCGAATGGCTCGCTCCCGCACAGCAGCACGAAGAGGCGTGGTTTCTAGGCCTGCGCACCAACGCGGGCGTGGACGTGGCTGCACTGCGCATGGAGTTTGGCGAAGAGTTGGTTGATCCCGCAATGGAAACCGTGAGGCGCATGACCGAAGATGGGCTGCTGGACTTCGACGGCGCGCGTGCGCGGCTCACCGCAAGAGGACGGCTGATCTCAAACGAAGTCTTTCAGGAGTTTCTGCAGCCGGAGGTCGCGGAGACGAGCCGTAGAGCGTAGAGCTGGTTTACGAAGGAACAACTACGTGGCAATTTCAGGATTGGCGACGAACCGCTCGAGACTTCGCGCAACAAGCACATGCTATCGAAGTCGACCACGGATTCTTATGAAAACAGAAGCTCAAGCTGCGGAGAATTGTTGCACTTTAGCTTTGTCCATTCAGTATCCTTCGTTGCGCTGCCAAACCTGGCACATAACCGCATATTCGTTTTGTGTTCTCACCCAGAAAAGGTGAGAGTTGATCTGCAATTGCAGCGAATCCAAGCCACTCGCCGATTTCGACGCCGAGCAGGTTCTCGAGGCGTGGGTCTTCGCTAAGAGCCACATCTTCGAGGTATTCGCAGATCTCGCGGAGCATGCTAGTATCGCCACTGTCCACCGCGGCCTCCATCGACGGCACTAGAACGTCTCCAAAAACGACGTAGGGTAACGGCTCCTCATCAGTTAAATATGCGAGTTTCGATTTGTAAAGACCGTGCAGATACGGGAAGCGCTTAAACAGTTCAAGGATAGCCGTTTCATAAGTCATTGTTGGAATGATAGACCCTGATCAGCTCCGGCTGGTAACGGTGGATTATGAGGCTGGTCTATCACCCCCTAACCGGTATTAACCGTTTCAGCACCGGGGGCGAGTTCACCGGGGAATTTGGGCTACCAGCCAAGCAATTCCTCGCCCGAAGTCGCGGACAGAAACGTGACCGGCGACGGCAAGGGTTGAGACGGGCTGCCGAAGCATTGGATCGACTCGGGTCCGGCGGCCTTGGCCCACTCGAGAGCTTTCTCGGCCTCGCGCAGCACCACTACCGGCGAGCGGCCGTGGCTGACAGCGATGCCGAAGCATGCGGAGAGGCGGATGGCTTCGCCGCTCACATGAAACGGCGTGGAGAACACCGCGCTGCGCAGGCGCTCGGCAAGGCTCATGGCGTTAAGCGGAGCGCACAAAGGCAAAGCGATGAGAAACGCATCCATGCCGGGGCGGCCCAGCACGTCGTAACTGCGCAACTGGGCGGCGGTGCGGCCGGCCACCTGGCAAAGCAGCTCATCGCAAGCGTCCACGCCGAGCCGGGAATTCCAGTGTCCGAAGTCGTCGATATCGAAGAGCACCAGGCACATCTCGCTCTGGCTGCGCTGCACACGGTCGGTCTCGCGAAACAGCATGGCGAGCAGGGTTTCGCGATTGTAGACGCCAGTCAGGTGGTCGAGTTGCGCGTTGTGCAGGGCAGCGTCTCGCAGCACTTCAAGCTCGTGCGCCACGCGCTGGTTGCGGAGCACGAGGTCCAGGCGCAAGTGCCAGTAGGCAGACTCGGCAGAGCGCAGCACCAGGTCGTCGACGGCGCCCTCGGCAAAACGATCGATCCACTCCTCTGTCACCGCGTCGGCGATGAGGACGATGGGCAGGCGCGCGCTTTCGGTCTGGGCGCGCACAGCGGCCAGCAGTTGGCCGATGGGCATGCCGGGCAATTGCGCGTCGAGCAAAACCAGACTGGGCGGACGCGGCGCGGAGATGGAAGCCAGCGCAGCCTGCGCGGAAAGCACGATCTCCACACGGGCGCCGGCAGCCAGAAGCGAGGGCTCAATCGCAACCAGCAGGTCCGTGTCCGGCGATGCGAAGAGAAAAGCGGGCTGAACGTGAGCGGACATCCAGAGGTTTCTCCTGCTGGAAGTATCGACACAGATTAGAAAAAATTTAGGAAACGGCGTCAGGAATGTTGAATCGCTCGAATGACCTTTGAGCAGGTTCGAGCGCGAAAAGGTAATGTGACCGCGCAGGGACACTGCCGGTGTCCCACGGTGTGCAGCGGCGTCACGGGGTGTTTTCGAAGATTCGCCTAATCCACGAAGTCCACGTGCGGAGCCATCGGGATCACGCCGCGCTCGTGGCCCAGTTCCAGCAGCTTGCGAATGGCCTCGCGGCCGTCGGGGCCGTAGTCGAGGGTGCGCTCGTTCACATACATGCTCACAAAATGGCTGGCCAGGCCCGCGTCCAGGTCGCGCGCAAACTGCATCGCATATTCCAGGGCCTGTTCGCGGTGGTCGAGGGCGTGATGGATGGAATCGCGCAGCGCCTTGGAGATGATTTTGTGCGCTTCAGCGCCGAGCGAGCGGCGAATGGCGTTGCCGCCCAGCGGCAGCACAAGGCCGGTGGTTTCGCGCCACCAGGCGCCAAGGTCGAGGACTTTATAGAGTCCGCTGGTGGAGTAGGTGAGCTGCCCCTCGTGGATGATGAGTCCGGCATCGAATTTTCCCGCTTGAATCGCGGGAATGATCTGATCGAAGGGAACGGTCTCGGTCTCGATGGCCGGGTTGAGGATTTTGAGCGCCAGATAAGCCGTGGTCAGCGTTCCGGGAACGGCGATGCGGATGCGGCCGAGGTCGGCGGCCTCGATCTTGCGGCTGGAGATGACCATGGGACCGTAGCCCTCGCCCACGCTGCCGCCGCAACCCATCAGCGTGTAATTCTCCTGCACGTACGGATAGGCATGAAAGCTGATGGCGCTGACGTCGAAGAAAGCCTCTTCGCGGGCGCGGCGGTTCAGGGTCTCAATATCGCAAAGCGTATGCGTGAAGCGATAGCCGGGCACGCGAATCTTGTTGGTCGCCAGGCCATAAAACATGAAGGCATCGTCGGAGTCGGGACTGTGCGCAATGGAGATTTCCCTAACGGCGGGACTGGCGGCTTGGCTGGCTTTATCAGGCGTCTGAGTACTCACAGCGGGGAGGGTTCCTTTCGGCAGCAAAGACTTCACTAACTCATTGATTGGATGCGCCACAGCTTTTGTGGATTGGCGGTTTCCGTTGCATGATTTCTGGCATCGTCTATCAGGGCATCGTTCGGGTGGCAGATCAGCGTTTCACTTCCAGGTCAGGCTCTTCGGCCGGTTCAACGGCTGCGGACGATTCGCTGCCCCGCCGGGTGCGCTGTTGCCAGATGTGATGAGCCAAGCCAGCAGCCGCAAAGAGCAGCGCCGCGAGCGAGACGAGAAGGACAATTAAAAGCCAGCGCATGGGACAGACTTTTCCAAGGATACCAGAGAGCGCGTGCACGGACGCCGCACATTCTTGCGCTGTGAATAACCGCTTTGCTTACGCGACGTTTCCCTCCGGCTCGCGCAGGCTTGCCTCGAGCCATGCCAGATAGGGATGGCTGCCGGCCTCCACCGCAAGCACAAGAAATTCAGGGGTTTGGTAGCTGTGGAGTTCGTGCAGGCGGGCTTCCAGGGCGGGCAGCCGATCGCATGCGGTTTTCAGCAGAAGCATGCATTCGGCGGAGGATTCGATCTGGTCCTGCCAGTGGTAGATGGATTGCACGGCGGGCAGAAGAGTGGCGCAGGCGGCCAGCCGCTCCTCCACCAGCGCGCGGCCAAGACGCGCCGCTTCTTCGGGGCTTGCGACGGTGGTCATTGCGATGCGAACGGTTGCGGTGGATTCGAGCATAGCGCCCCTCCCCAACGAGAACGATGCTGGAAACACTGTAAGCCCATATCGGGTTCGGCGGCGCAAATCCCGATAAGCGCGCCGGAGGCGCAGCGTTTGTTAGCCCCGCGCTTTAGCGTGGGGAAAGCGGATCCCAGAGATTGACTCCAGAGTCCCGTAGGGACGGCGCTAGGACATTTCTTTTGCAAGAAACGATCATCCGCATCACTGCGCCGGAGCGCTCGCGGCAGCGACGCCCAGTCTGATCTGATCGACGGGAATTTCCAGTGCGCCCACCTGGTCGCCCTCTTTGTCGTGCACACCGAGGCGCAAAAAGAAGTTGCCCTTTACCGGAATGGCGATTTCCTCTTTCATCTGCAGCCCGCTGACGAGCAGCTCGCGGTACCGGTCGGCACTCACGTTCAGTTCAGCAGTCTCAATGATCGAATTCACCGCTTCACCCTCCGCGGTGTAGACCATCGCAACGAACTCGAAGGAGCCATGGCGCATGCCGTCGGGCGTACGCGTGAATCGCGCCCGGTGCAGGTCGGCATCATACAAGATGGTGTAGTTGCGGAAGGGCTTGTGCTGCCACTCCGGCTTGAGAAAGTTGTCCTTTGGCATCGCCGCATTCTTGTTCAGCTTCTCGGTGTTCGAA
>Ga0255353_1000363_pt1 | contig 29719 bp, 23 predicted proteins | sample HBST25metaG_FD_189941 | JGI IMG/M metagenome (GOLD analysis project Ga0255353, IMG submission 189941) | Peat soil microbial communities from Stordalen Mire, Sweden - H.B.S.T25 | ecosystem: Environmental > Terrestrial > Soil > Wetlands > Peat | place: Sweden: Norrbotten County, Stordalen Mire...
TGCCGCTCCTGGCGATCAGATCGACGCCAATGCGCCCGTCGTGCGGTTGAATGCCAATGAGGTCAACCTCATCTTCACGGTGACCGACAAGCATGGGCACTATATTCCCGATCTGCGCCAGAGCGACTTTGCGCTTCTGGACGACCAGAAGGCTCCGGTCAGGGTCACTTCCTTCCGGCAGCAGATCAACCTGCCCCTGCGCGTGGGCATCGTCATCGACGCCAGCACCTCCATTCGCACCCGCTTCCAGTTCGAGCAGCAATCCGCCAGCGAGTTCCTGCTTTCGGTCATCAAGGCCCGCAGCGATCGCGCCTTCGTGATGGGCTTCGACTCGACGCCGACCATTGAGCAGGACTGGACCAACAATCTGGATGGCTTGCAGACGGGCATCAGCCGCCTGCGTCCCGGCGGCGGCACGGCGCTCTTTGACGCCGTCTACACCGCCTGCCGCGACAAACTCCAGGATGTTTCCCGCGGCCAGGAGCCGGTGCGCAAGGCCATGGTGCTCATCTCCGACGGCGAAGACAACCAGAGCCGCGTCCGTCCCGACGAAGCGGTCAAGATGTGCCAGCGCGCCGAGACCATCATTTACGCCATCAGCACCAACTGGACCCCCACCCGCGGCCAGGGCGACAAGGCTCTGTCGCAGATGGCCGATGCCACCGGTGGCCAGGTCTTCTTTCCGCCCACGGCCGAGGAAATGTCGAACAGCTTCCATAACATTGAAGAGGAACTGCGCAGCCAGTACGCGCTGACCTATGTCCCGGCGGACTTCAAGTACGACGGCGGATTCCGGCCCATCTACCTCTATAGCAACGACCGGCGTTACCAGGTGCGCGCCAAGAAGGGCTACTTCGCACCGCGTCAGTAGGTTGGACTGCTGGATTTTGGATGGAACAAAAGGGCGCGTCTCAAGGACGCGCCCTTTCTGTTTTTGAACGCCTCATATTCCCGCGCACCCGTACGCTTCAGGGCTGGGCCTGGGTGGCGAGAGTTCCTTGCTAATCTCCTTCCGGCCTAAAAATAGAGCTTATGCTTCGTCCCATTTCAGGACAGTTTCGCGTCCCTCTGTCCGCATTTGCTCCAGCCTCCTATTCTTTCCCTTCATCTCTCGCCGATTCCTCGCCCATGCGCGATGAAATAGAGGAGTGCGATTCCAGGAATTCTCCACGGGGCTCGCCGGCGCGGGACCGTCTTTCTCGGCGGGAGTCCGCAAGAGGCGCAGGGGAATCGAACAGGCCGCGGGAAGGCTGTGCGGACAGAGGGGGATGCGGTGATCCGGCAGGCAATATCGTGCGACATCTGCGGTACCGAGAAGAAGCAGACCAACCACTGGTTTGTGGCCTTCGACCAAGGGGGAGAGTTGCGGGTCAGCGGGTGGAACTCGCGTAACCGCTTGCGTCCGGGGACCAAGCACCTGTGCGGGCAAACCTGCCTGCACAAGCTGGTGGACGAGTTCATGGCCAGAACCCTGGCGGGACGCGTCCAGCAGCCGGCAGCTGGAGAGGCCAAGGGCGCGGAACAGGCCCCGGCCATCGACGCCAGCCTGACCTCGGACGCACCCTATGAGGACTTTGAATCCTCCGCGCGCCTCATCGAAACGCCGGTTCCGGCCCCCCGCACTCCGTTGCGGATGCCGGAGCTGGTCGCTGTGCCCCCCAGGGCGCACGTACTTGACCCTGTGATTCCGGAGGAGGACCCACCCCGGTACACTTCGCGTAACTGGCGCGCCGAAGCCTGGGAGCGCGAACGCGAGCGGGAGTCGCGCGGCACGGATCGCCACGCGGAGATCGCCGCGCGCCGGCACTCCAACTGACGGCTGGTGCAATGAGATTGTGAGGTTGCCGTGTGGATGGATTTGGTTCTGCTTTTGCTGGTCCTGTTCCCCCTGATTCCTTCCCATCAGCGAAGTTGGAATGAAGCGGAAAACAAGGCGCGGCAACGGGTAACTCGATAACTTGCTATGGAACGAACTTCCGCCAACCCGCTAACTCGCGATTTCCGCGAAGCGGAAGCTAACTTGCTGATTTCGTCGATAAAACTCTTTACTTAATTTTTTGTTCGTCAAAAGTGCAGTGAAGAATCCGCATTCCCAACGTTTTTCGCCGACCAACCAGGCCACAAGTTAAGTCGCGAACTTCAGGCGTGTCACACTAGGTCCCCGACTGCGCTACGAGATGCAGAAAGTCGCTCTCGCAGAGGATGCGGATAGGCTGGCCTTTGGCAATCAGCTGCTCGGCCTTCAAGTGCTTTGAGCTTTTTCGGCGGCCGGCCAGTCGAGGCAGGCCCTGATCGCCGACGACCAGCAGGGTGGTGTGCCGGGTGACGCCGCTTTCCACCGAGCACCCCGCGGCCGCGGCTGCATCGGCAGCTTCGGGCCGGGAGATCGTCAACGATCCGGTAAATACAAGCACTTCGCCGGATAACTCGCCTTCCGGATTGCCTTCTCTTGTGACTTGTTCCGGATAGCTTCTGGACCTCCTCGTGGTAGGAGCGGTTGGACCTATTGGCTGGGCTGTGCGAGCAAGCCACTGTTGCGGGCTGAGGCCGGTCAAGGCCATGGCGCGCAGCACCAGCAGGCCGGCGCATCGGGCATCTTCCAGCGCATCGTGCGCCTGGTATTCGATCCCGAAATGCCGCGCCAGGTTGGTGAGGCCGTATCCCGCTTTGGAGAACTGCGGCCACGTCATCCGGACTACGCGCGTGGAATCAAGCCAGGTGTATTCGCATTCTGGAAGTCCGGAGCGACCGCAGGCCTTGCGCAGGGCGGTGCGGTCAAAGGTGGTGTGGGAAACGACAATGCTGCCCCTCAGCCGTGCGTGGACCTCGGGAAAAACCTCCTCCCACGTGGGCGCATTCCCGACCTGATCTTCATCGATGCCGTGGATGGCCACGTTGAACGAGTTAAAATCGTCCTGCGGATTGACCAGAGAAACCCATGAGTCCACTAACTCCCCATCCTGGAAGGATGCAATGCCGACCTGACAGATGCTCGATGAATCCGGATTGGCAGTTTCAACATCGATGACTACAAAGTCCACGTTCTTTTATCCCCAGGGTTGAAATTCTATTTGTGTGCCGCGGCAAGTATAGAACTTTCCTAGCTTGCAGCGGTTCCAGGCTGAAGAAGGGCTAACAACCCAGCCTCGTCGATAACTCGAACCCCGAGTTTCTGAGCTTCGTCAAGCTTGGAACCGGGTTTCTCTCCAGCTACCAGGTAACTGGTCTTCTTGGTGACCGCGCTGGTGATCTTTCCGCCGGCGTCCTTGATCTTTGTCGAAGCTTCATCGCGGCTGAAGGTGGGAAGCGACCCGGTCAGCACAAAGGTCGATCCAGCCAATTGGGAGGTGCGCTGTTTCTTCTCAGCCTTCATGTCTACATTTGCATTCTTCAGGCGCTGGACAAGGTCTTGGTTGGCAGGTTGAGCGAAAAATTCGAGAATCGCCTGGGACTTGGGCGATTCTGCATCTTCCGAATCCACCGACTGCTTCTTGGTCTTCTTCTTGCTGGCGGCCAGGAAGGCGTCCAGACGCTTCTCGTCGGCTGCCATCAGTTCGTCGATGGAGCCAAATTCCAGCGCCAGCAATTCGGCTGTACGCTCGCCAACATAGCGGATTCCCAGGCCCACCAGCACGCGGGCCAGGCCGGACGTTTTGGATCGCTCGATCTTTTCGAGAAGAGCATCGGCAGATACATCGGCAACGCGATCCAGGCTGTTCAACTGCTCTTTGGTCAGGGAATAGAGATCGGCCACGCTATGAACCAGGCCGCGATCCAGCAATTGCTGGATCACAGCCTCGCCCAGTCCTTCGATGTTCATGACCGTGCGCTTGCCGAAACGCAGAAGGCTCTCGCGCAATTTGGCAGGGCAGTTGGCGTTGATGCAACGATAATCCACTTCGCCTTCCGCGCGAACGACTTCGCTCAGGCAGTCAGGGCAGTGCGTGGGAAACTTGAAGGGGGGCTTTTCGACGACCTCGAGCACTTTGGGAATCACGTCTCCCCCGCGCTCAATGCGCACCCAGTCGCCGAGGTGAAGTCCCAACCTCTCGATGAAGTCGGCGTTGTGCAACGTAGCGCGTCGGACAGTGGTGCCGCCGATGAAGACCGGCTTCAGTTCGGCCACAGGAGTTAGCTTGCCGGTGCGGCCCACTTGCACAGTGATGCCGCGGACCATTGTGACGTCGGATTCCGCGGTGAATTTGTAGGCGATAGCCCAACGCGGCGCGCGGTCGGTGAAGCCGAGCTGCCGCTGCGTTTCGTAGGCGTCCACTTTGAGGACCACGCCGTCGATATCGTAACCCAGCGCATCGCGATTTGCTTCGACGCTTTCGATGAAGGCGGTCATCTCGTCGACAGAGGCGACCATTTTGTGATGGGGATTGACGCGGAAGCCGAGGGCGGCCAGCGTATCGAGCGTGGCGCGCTGGCCATGCGGCCAGAAGTCGCCGTCCACCAGCAGAAAATAGGCGTAGAGGTCCAGGCCGCGGTTGGCGACGGTGCTGGAATCGTGTGTGCGCAATGTGCCGGCGGCAGCGTTGCGGGGATTGACCGCCGGGGCTTTTCCCGCCTGTTCGAGTTCCGCATTAAGGCGCTCGAATGCGTCCTCAGGCATGACCACTTCCCCCCGTACCTCGAAGGTGGATGGCAGGCCAGCGGCTGCGAGTTGCGCGGCGGAGATGGTGCGCGGGAGCCCGCGGATGGTGCGAACGTTGGGGGTGACGTCCTCGCCGATCTGGCCGTCGCCACGGGTAATGCCGGTGGTCAGCCGCGAACCGCCATCTCCGGCCGGTTCATACCGCAAGGCCACGCTCAGGCCGTCCATCTTGAGTTCTGCAATGTATTCGACGGGAAGCGACTCTGCCAGTTTGCGCACACGCTGGTCCCAGGCAGCCAGTTCCTCTGCGGAGTAGGCGTTGTCCAGGCTCAGCATGGGCCGCGAGTGCGGGACTTTCGTGAATCCCTCGGCAGGCTTGCCGCCCACGCGCTGTGTCGGCGAATCGGGGGTGACCAGCTCGGGGTGTGCGGCTTCAAGTTGCTTCAACTCGTTAAAAAGCGCGTCGTAAGCTCCGTCGGTGATCTGCGGTTTGGCGAGCACGTAGTAAAGATGTTCATGGTGGAGCAACTCGGTTCGCAGGTCTGCAATGCGCCGTTCGTCCGCGCTTGAATCCGGAAAAAGTGTCGGGTTGTCGATTTCGCCCATGGAGGGGATTATAGGAGGCCGCGCTGTGGGGCAGGGTAGTATGGTTGGCAGAACGCCATGGAACCTGTCACGCACTTTCTCACTGGAGCTTGCATTGGCCGCGCGGGGTTGAACCGCAAGACGGCCTACGCCACCGTGGCCGCCGTTCTGGCCGCTGAAGCCGCCGACATCGATATCTTGTGGGGGTTGGCCGGGCCGGTGGATGAGTTAAAGCACCACCGCGGCATCACTCACACCTTTGTGGCCGCGCCGATTGTGGCCGGGGTGGTGGTGGGCGCGGTCTGGCTGTTTGACCGATGGCGAAAGCATCGGCGCGCCGCAGCTCTCAGGAAGATAAAAGCGCCCACGGTATCGGCGGATGGTCTTGTTGTCCGGGCGCCGCAAGCAATCCGCTGGGGCTGGCTCTATCTGACGGCCCTGATCGCCGCCCTGAGCCACCTGCTGCTCGACTGGACTAACAACTACGGCTTGCGGCCCTTCTTTCCGTTCAACCCGCGCTGGTATGCGGGCAGCTTTGTCTTCATCGCCGAGCCGGTGCTGTGGGCGCTGTTTTTCCTGGCTTTAGCTGTGCCCTGGCTCCTGGGGCTGGTGGGCGGCGAGATCGGGGCGCGGCGCACGCCGTTTCGCGGCCGGGGATGGGCGATTTTCGCGCTCTGCGGGATGGCTTTGCTGTGGGGCTGGCGCTGGGCCGAACACGCGCACGCCCAGTCGCTGGTCGAAAACACGCAGATCGCCAGTGCCCCTGTGAAGCGCGTGGCCCTGGAACCTTATCCCGCCGATCCATTTCGCTGGCACGCGATTCTGGAGACTGCGGATTTCTACCAGACTGCGGAAGTGGACACTCTTACCGGCTCCATCGAGAGCGATCCGACGCAAGATCTACTTTTCAAGCCGCCAGTGACCGCGGCCACCGAGGCTGCCAAGCGCACGCCGTTGGGCCAGGTCTATCTGGATTGGGGCACATGGGCCGTGGTGCGGGACGTGGGGCAAGTGCCGGTGGCCGGACTTGACCCTCCGCAACTGCCGCCGAACCGGATGTGGACTACCGTCGAATTCACCGACCTGCGTTTTGCCTACTCGTTCCTGGGCGCGGGCAGGGGGCCGGAGCGTTCGCCTCTGGGTGGATGGGTTTACATTGTGGACGGCCGCGAGGACGCGGGCGAGGTAATGAATGGCCGGGTGCAGCGTTAAGCGCGCTGCACCCGGTTGGATCTGAAGAGCCCTTATTGCTGCGTTGCCGGTTGAGCGTCCCGCAGCTCGTTCAGGGTTGGTTGCGCGGGAAAGTGAAAGTTCTGGATGGTCAGGCTGGTCTGCATGCGACGAACCTCGTTGTATTGGGTGAAGGTGATGGGTGTGCCGGGGTCCAGCGTGCGCAGCGGGCCACCCTCGCCGTCTTTTCCGCGGTAGGAAGTTAACCCAAAATTCTGCACGGGGACGATATGAAAGCCCCCAGGGTAGTCTTCGAGCGAACCCATCCAATAGCTTCCCTGTTCCACATTACCCGCCCTGCCGTGATACCCCAACATCTCTGTGCTGATCAGGGTAAGTTGTGGGATGCGCACCGCAGACCTGCAGGTGAACATGCCAGAATCCTTGGTCCATTTGCAGAGGCCAAAATCGGGAACGTGAAACTCCTGCGGCGACAGGGCAACGGTGGTGGCTCTGCCCGCCTTGATCTGGGTCAGCGCCAGATCGAGATGTACCGTCACGGGCGTGGATTTGTACTTGTCATAGAGCGCGGACGGAACGGTAATGTCCGCGGCGCCGAATTTGTCGCCGGGTAGGTACTGAATGGAGAGGGGCTGCCACTTCGAACTCCAATGGAAACCGTCGGGCGCGTCGATCGTGGCTTGCACGCCCTCGGAGACGATTCCGTTTCCTTCCGTGATTCCCGACAACTCCAGAGGAATTCGAATCCGGTACCAGTTGTTTCCATTCCTGTTGCTGGAACCAGTCATTGAGCCGGACTCGGAGGGGCGCAGCACCGACGGGCTATGGGTGAACTGGACCGGTGCACTTGCGCCAGCCACCGGATAGGTGCGATTCATCCGCCATTGGTCGGGCGCGATGAAAGCGACAGCGCAGATCAGCACCGGGAAGGCAATCAGCAGTATGCGCGAGAGCCAGGTTTTGCGCAGGCCGTACTGCAGTAGCACAGCCGCGGCGCAGAGCCCGACTTCCAGCACCAGCGAGATGCGGTCGCTCCAGGGGCTGGAAATCTGGTTCGTGGTTGCGAAGGACGTGACGGTGACCGCCGCGCCGATGGCCAACAGTGCGCCCAGAAGTGTGAGCGTCATGCGGGAGAAGCTGGAGGTGACGGTGGCCAGGGCGATCAGCGGCAGAACCAGAAGGCCGGTGATCATCACCAGATTCCAAAGCAGTCCAGGAATGTGCGGCTGAGGAGCAAAGCCCTCTTGCGCCAGCAGTACGCACTGCGCAAGAAAGAGGGGCAGATAAACGAACGCCACAACGAAAAGCAGCTTGGAAGTGAGCAGGCTCTTCCACTGGTAGGGGCGCGTGATCCAGAACTGGGTGTCGCCCACCAGTCTTTCCTCGTGGACCGTGCGCGTGATGAGTAGCCACCAGCCAACCGGGATGAGGACAACCAGAGATCCGTAGAGCGTCATCAGCACACCGAGGGTCCCGCCGAAGCTGGTGACAGTGCCGTAGCGCGTGGATACCGCCCAGATGTAGGAGTGGATGACGACAAATGCCGCAACCAGCGCCAGCAGCGTAAGGATCTCCGGCCAGAAGCGGCGGACGTCTTTGGTGAAGATATGCAGGATCTGCTTCATGCTCGTGCCTCCTGGGGTGCGGTCCGGTTGGAAATGGGAACGGCGGTGCCGCGGCCGTTTTTGGCGATGGCCAGGAAGATCGAGCGCAGCGTCATGGGGTCGAACGAGCTGTCACGCGCCGACGGAAATATCTCCGCAAGTTCCTTTTCCGCTGCATGCTCCTCGTAGTTGCTGTGCACAAAGCGGACCAGGCAATCGACGGTCTGGGGCTGCAGCCATGCGGCGGGAAGGTTCTCCGGCAGCGCCTGGGGCCGGTCGAGCGTGACGGTCACTTCGCGGAAGCGGCCGGAGAGCACCTGCATCTCTTCAGAGAAGAGCAGGCGGCCCTGTTCCAGGTAGCCCACGTGGCTGGAGAAGCTTTCAATCTCCGCCAGGTCGTGCGAGGAGAGAAAGATGGTGGTCTCCGGGGCGCGCTCGATCAGGCATTCGATCAGTTCGTCGCGCACCAGCGGATCGAGGCCGCTGAAGGGCTCGTCGAGCACGATGAGAGAGGGGCGATAAGCCAGCGAAGCGGCAAAGGCTGCCTTCATCCTCATGCCGCGCGAAAGATGCTTGAGCTTGCGGCGGAGCGGCAAGTCGAACTGGCGGACCAGCTGCGTCTCGAGCGTCCGATCCCAGGTGGGATAGAAGCCGCGGAAGTAGTCCAGCATGGAACTGGTCGTCATTCCTTCGGGCAGTTCCTGGTTTTCTGAGACGTAGCCGATGCGTTCGAAGGCCTTCCCGGCCAGCATGCGAGCGTCCGTGCCCAGCACCTGTGCGCTGCCGGCAGTGGGGCGAAAAATGTTCATCAACAGCTTGATCATGGTCGTCTTGCCCGCGCCATTGGCGCCTACCAGCGCATAGATGGCGCCTTCGGGAACGGCCAGATCGACGTGGTCCAGGGCGAGGGTGCGTCCGAATCTGCGGGTCAGCCCCTCGGTGCGAATGGTGGCTTTTATCATTGCTTGCTGCCTCCGTCTTGCGGCTTCGCGGCGAGGTGGGATGCGCTTTTTATCTCGTCGCCGCTGAGGTTTTGCCAGTGCGCGGAGATGGAGTCCAGCATCTCCGCCAATTCGATTCCCAACCGTTTGGCTTCAACCACAAGTTCCTCGATCTCGTGCCCCAGCAACTGGGTGCGCTCCTTCCGCGTGGAATCGGGAAGAGCGGCCACCACCGTGCCAATGCCGGGACGGGTTTCGAGTAGGCCCTCGTTCACCAGATGCGCAACGATTTTGTGGGCCGTATTGGGATTGATCTTGAGCTCTTTGCTCAAGGCGCGAACGGAAGGAAAGGGGTCGCCCGGGCGCAATTGACCGGAGACCATGGCCTTGGTGGACGCGTAAACGACCTGCTCGAAGAGCGAGACGCCTGCGCGAAAGGTGACGCGGAAAGGAATCATGCGTGTACTATAACAGCTAGTACAGCGAGTGCGCCAAAATATTGGATGGCGGTCCCACATTTTCTGTACTGCTGAACCAGCTCCGCTGAAGGACGTTTTCGTTCAGCAGAGGACCCCTCGTGAAAAACGGGTGAGGGCACGCGAGTTGTGGCTCGCGTGGCTCGTCTGAAGCCTGCGTTCCCGGCGCGGGGCTAAACGGGTTATCGGCGCCCACACGTCGCGAAGGCTGAGCGCCCGTCCTTTCCGTGCTTTTTACTGGAAATTGCAGAAAGGGCGGGCGGCCTTGAGTTTTACTCGCGAATGAAGGCCAGCAGGTCAGCGTTCACCTGGTCCTTGAGGGTGGAGCACATGCCGTGGGGCGCGCCGGGGTAGACCTTCAGCGTGGACCCTTTGATCAGTGCGGCCGAGAGCAAGGCCGAGTCGTTGATGGGCACAATCTGGTCGTCGTCGCCGTGCAGGATCAGCGTGGGCACGTCGAACTTCTTCAGGTCTTCGGTGAAGTCGGTCTCAGAGAAGGCCTTGATGCAGTCGAGAACCGCCTTGAACCCGGCCTGCATCCCTTGCAGCCAGAAGAAATCCCGCAAGCCTTGCGAAACCTTCGCACCGGGCCGGTTGGCGCCGTAGAAGGGTGCGCTCAGGTCTTTGAAAAACTGAGAGCGGTCGGCCAGAACGCCGGCGCGGATGTCGTCGAAGACCTTGATGGGCAGTCCGCCGGGATTGGCGGCGGTCTTCAGCATCAGCGGAGACACGGCGCCGATCAGCACCGTCTTGGCGACGCGCCAGGTGCCATGTCGGCCAATATAGCGCGCCACCTCGCCGCCGCCGGTGGAGTGGCCCACGTGCACCGCATCCTTCAGGTCGAGCGACTCGGTCAGCGTGGCCAGGTCGTCGGCATAGGTGTCCATGTCGTTGCCGTTCCAGGGCTGACTGGAGCGCCCGTGTCCGCGGCGGTCGTGTGCGATGGTGCGGTATCCATGCTGGGAGAGAAAGACCATCTGGTCTTCCCAAGCGTCGGCCTGCAGCGGCCAGCCATGGCTGAAGACCACGGGCTGACCCTCGCCCCAGTCCTTGTAGTAGATTTCGGCACCGTCTCTGGTGGTAAACGTGGGCATAAAAACCTCCTTGTTTCGGGTTGGGAAATGACTTGGGATGGGGGAAGTTTCTGGAACTTCGTCCGTTGATTGCGAGGGGCCCTTGGCAGCCGGGATTGCGCTGGGTCGGTCCGGCTGCGACCTCAATAGGCACAACTTAGAAAAAATCTAACAGACTGAGCGCAAAACGGTGTGAATCGAAATGCTCAGTCTTCAGATTCCGCCGCCGGGCTGTCCCGTCGCGAAAAATGCAGGGAAAACGGGGCCGCTGGGGGCAGTGCGCTTTGTGCGATGAGGGCGGAGTGTGGTCTCCTAGAACTACCCGCCTATGCTGAAATCACTCGAAGGCTACTTTGAATTCACGCGCCTGGGAACCAACTGGCGCACCGAAATTCTTGCCGGGATCACGACCTTCGTGACCATGGCCTATATCGTGCTGGTGAACCCCGCCATTCTGGCTGCGGCCGGAATGCCGCTGGCCGCGGTGACGGCGGCTACCTGCCTGTCGGCGGCCTTCGGCTCCATCCTGATGGGCGTGGTGGCGCGCTATCCCATTGCGCTGGCGCCGGGCATGGGCCTGAATGCCTACTTTGCCTACGCCGTGTGCATCAAGATGCACGTGCCCTGGCAGACGGCCCTGGGCGCGGTCTTTCTCTCCGGTGTGATCTTCCTGGCGTTGACGGCAGTCGGCATCCGGCAGATGATCCTGCACGCCATTCCGCACGAGCTTTACGCCGCGGTGGCCAGCGGCATTGGGCTATTTATCGCCTTCATCGGCTTTCGCAATGCGGGCCTGGTGGTGAGCGATCCCAACACCATGGTCAGCCTGGGCAACCTGCGCAATCCCTCCACCGCCCTGGCCATGCTCGGCCTGCTGCTGATGGTGGCTCTCCAGATCAGGAAGGTCAAGGGCGGCATCCTGATCGGGGTGGTTGCGATCACCGCAATTGCCTGGGCGATGGGCCTGACGCATTGGGCTCCGTCTTCCGGAGGCTTCTCCAGCCTGGCATCGACCGCCTTGAAGCTCGATATTCGCGGCGCGTTGAACAAAGGATTTCTGGAGATCATTTTCGTCTTCTTCTTTGTCGATTTGTTCGACAACCTGGGCACCCTGGTGGGCGTGGCCAAGCGCGCCGGGATGATCGGGCCTGACAACAACATTCCCCGGCTGAACAAGATCTTGTTTGCCGACGCCACAGCCACGGTTTTCGGCTCCATGACCGGCACTTCGACCGTGACCAGCTACGTGGAATCGACGGCCGGCGTGGCTGCGGGCGGGCGCTCGGGCGTGACCGCCATCGTGACAGGCTTGTTGTTCCTGCTGGCCATCGGCGCCGCTCCCTTTGTAGGCATTGTGCCTGCGGCGGCCACCGCTCCGGCGCTGATCCTGGTGGGGTCGATGATGCTGACCACAGTCTCCGAGATCAGTTGGCACGATCCGCTGGTGGCGGTACCGGCCTTTCTTACGCTGGTGCTGATTCCCTTCACCTGTTCCATCGCCAACGGGCTGGGCTTCGGCGTGATTGCCTGGGCCGCTTTGCACCTGGTGGCCGGCAAGCTGAGCCGCAGGGACTGGCTGCTTTACGTGCTGGCGGTGCTGTTTCTGATTCGCTTCATCTACCTGGGAACGAGCTAGAGCGGTTCCACAAGTGCTGTGCCTGGGAGCCACCTCGGTCGAGTGGCTTCTCCCTCAAGAAAAGGCCACCGCGAAGACTCTTTTTGAAGGCTGCACCTACTCTGGTTCCGCTCTGCAAAACAAAGTCTTCGTCGCGAGCAGCCTTTTTGCAGATCATTGCCCGCACCCCGCGCACAATCAGGATAAGCGGGTCAAGATGTCAGGGATTTGACCGGTCCGTGCCGCTCGAAGGGGTACCCCACGGAAGAAAAATTCGCGGGACACATTCACCTTTTCATCGCTTTTTGTGTTGCAAATTATTCACAACAAACAATATACGCAATCACGTTTGATAGATTTCCACAGCTTGAACGGTATCAAAACCGGAGATTCAGGTATAAAACGCGGTGAAAAGGGAGGGAAAATGATCCGAAAATGGACCAAAATCAAGTCTTTTGACGGTTCATTGGCCCTGCCTTTTTAGGGTACAGAAATCGTGGAACCGCTATAGGGCAACGGCGGGAAGAATCCGGCTACTGCGTTGACGGGTTGAATCCCCCAGCTTCCCGGCTGACCAAAAAGTCGTAAACTCTTCTCCGCCAACCCCTGTACTATGAGTGGGAGGCTTGAGAAGAACTCTCGACGGCACGTCCCCTTGGGGGGAATTCGCACAGGCGGGACCCGGTCCCGAACCATCCCTGCAACGAATCGGCCCTGGGAATCGCTGTGAATTTATTCGAGAAGCACCTGGGGCCCCTGCCGGAGAAGCGGATGAAGACGAGCTGGAAACTGGATGCAAAGGGATTGACGCTGCCCCGCTTGGCCTTGGCGGCCGCGGTTTCGTTGGCGCTGGCCCTGGGACTTTCGTCCTGCGAGAACGTGGCCAGCTACACGCAGCCCAGCCTGGTGCGCGTCATCGACGCTTCGTACATTGCGCCGGCGGTCAACGTGTTTGTGGAAGGCGTGGAACTGGCGGGCAACATCGGGCAGGGCACCATCACCTCCTATGGCACGCTTCCGGCTTCGGCCGCCGCCCTGATCAAGATCACGGCAGCAACCGGCGGGAAGGCGATTCTGACCACCAACGGCACGATTCTGGCTGGCCATGAGCACTCGGTCTTTCTCACCGACAACGGTGCGGCGGCCAACAGCTATGAAGTGACGGTGCTGGAAGACCAGCAGGTCCCGGCGGCCGGTGGCCACTCGGCTTTCCGCTTTCTCAATCAGGCGCCCAAGACTGGCGCCGTCGATGTGTACATGGTTCCCTCAGGCAGCACGCTGGCCAACACCGTTCCCATTGCGACGGCGCTGCCGGTGGGCGCGACCGCCGGCTACATCAGCTTTACCTCGCAGACCGTCACCATGGTGATTACCCCCACCGGCACGGTGGCCACCAAGTACACTTCACAGGGCATGAGCCTGGTGGGCGGCGAAGTGCGCACGGTACTGATTGTCGACACCCAGTTGACCAGCAATCCGCCGGTCCAGGTCTTCATGGCCAACGACGTGAACTAGGGCTTCTCTCGCGGCAGGGGAGACCGGGCTTCCATCAGGGAGCGAAGGCTGTCACTGTACCGCGGCTGCCGGCGCGTTATACTCTTCGCCAATGCAAACCCTGGACTCATCCATACTCTCGCTGTGGGCAGCGGCGCATGACACGGTCATCCTCACCATCGTTCTGGCCTTTGCGGGCTATCTGGTGACCTTCATGATCACCCGGATGCTGGCCCGGCGCCGCGACAAGCTCGAAATGGTGACCAGACGCCTGAACGAGTTCTACGGCCCTCTCTATGTGGCCTCCCAGGCCGGCAACATCGCCTACCGCTCGCTGCTCCAGAAACAGGGCAAGACCCAGAGCTTTCCCATCCTCGACAGCGAGATGAAGGAGTGGATGCTGTGGATGACCACCATCTTCATGCCGCTCAACGACATTCGCGAAAAAATCATCATTGAGAAGGCCTACCTGGTGATTGAGGAGCAGATGCCGCACTGCCTGCTGGATTTTGTGACCCACGTGGTGGGCTACAAAGCCGTGTTGGCGAAATGGTCGGAGGGCGACTACTCCGAGCGGCGCTCGACCATCGGCTGGCCTCCGGAGTTCGACGTCTACGTCGAGCGCTCGTATGCCGCCCTGAAGGCCAAACAAACCAGCCTGATGCACAATTCGCTCTGGCCCTACTACCATCAGTTCTTCACGCGGAAGCGCCAGAAATAGAAGCGAGCGCAGAAAGGGCCACCGCGGATTCACCCCGCCGTGGCCCTATTCCCTACTCCCTACTCCCTACTCCCTGCCTTCCGTCTACTCCACCACTTTCAGGCTGGTTTCCGCCGTGGCCAGGGAGCTGCCGCCCACCCAGATTTTGTAGGTGGTCGGCTCTATGGTGCGCTGGATCTCAACGTTGTAGAAGTTGAGCTCGTCGAAGCCCAGGGGGAAGTCGAGGTGCTTGCTCTCGCCGGGCGCCAGGGCGACGCGGGCAAAGCCTTTCAGTTCGCGGACCGACTGTTCCACCGAGGCCGAGGTGTTGCGGATGTAAAGCTGAACCACCTCGGTTCCGGCCACTTTGCCGGTGTTTTTCACGTCCACGCCCACGGTGGCCACCGGCTTGTGCCCGGAAGCCAGCACTTCGCTGACCGGAACCTCGGCGCGGCTGATAGCGGGCTGATCGTAGCGGAACCTGGTGTAGCTCAAGCCCCAGCCGAAGGGAAACAGGGCGGAGTTTTCCTCGTCCATGTAGCGCGACATGAACTTCTCTCCCGCGTTGCGGGGCAGGCGGCTCAGGTCGCCGTGCGCCGGGCGTCCGGTGGGCAATTGCGCGTAGTAGAGCGGCTCCTGGCCCACGGCGCGGGGCAGGCTGGCGGGCAGCTTGCCGGAGGGATTCACGTCGCCAAAGAGCACGTCGGCGACGGCATGGCCGGCTTCGACGCCCGGGCTCCAGGCCTCGAGAATGGCGGGCACATGGTTGGCGGCCCACTTCAGCTCCAGCGGGCGGCCGGCCAGCACCACCAGGATCACCGGCTTGCCGGTGGCCACCACGGCCTCCAGAAGCTGTTCCTGCGCGCCGGTAAAGCCCAGCGTCGCGCGGCTGGAGGCTTCTCCCTCCATCCAGTCGGCGCTTTCACCCAGAGCCAAAATCGTTACATCAGCCTTCCTGGCCGTTTCCACCGCCTCGACGATGGTTTTGGCGTCGTCGGGAAGGGGCAGGGAGGCATGGGCGGAGTCCGCACCGCCGAAGCTTACCTGCTTCAGCACGTTGGCGTCTCCTCCGCTGAGCATCTCGCATCCCGGGGCGTACAGCAGCCGGTTGCCCAGCCGCTCGGCCAGCGCGGTCTTGAGTGTGACGACGTATTTGGGATCGCCCTTGACGGCCCATGCGCCCAGCATCTCGCGCTGGTTGTCGGCCAGAGGGCCGATCAGCGCCACTTTCTTTGCTTTGGCGGTGAGCGGAAGCAGATCTCCCAGGCCTTCGACGGGATCGTTCTTGAGCAGGACCAGGGTTTCGCCGGCCACCTTGCGGGCCACGGCGCGGCGCTCGGGCGTTGCGTCGTAGGCCGGAGACTCGGGGGCGTAGGGATGGTCGAAGAGGCCGAGGGCAAACTTGACTCGCAAGACGCGGCGGACGGCTTCATCCACGACGCTCTCGTGGATTTTGCCGGAGCGGACCTGGCCGACCAGCACTGTTCCATAGAGGTTGCCCTCCATGTCCATCTCCATGCCGGCCTCCAGAGCCTTCCGAGCCACGGTGGGCCCGTCGCCGATGGAGTGGTTGATCAGTTCGGAGACCGCGCCCCAGTCGGAGACCACGAAGCCGTCAAAGCCCCACTCCTTGCGCAAAATCTGGTTCAGCGTGAAGGGATTCGCGGTGGCGGGAACGCCATTGATGGAGTTGAAGGAACTCATCATCGTGGCTGCGCCGGCCTCGACAGCGGCGCGATACGGCTCCAGGTACACCTGGCGCAGCGTGATTTCGCCCATGTCCACGGCGTTGTAGTCGCGGCCTGCAATGGCCCCGCCATAGGCTGCAAAGTGCTTGACGCTGACCGCGGCCGAATCGGGCTTGGAAAGGTCGTCCTGCTGGTAGCCCTTCACCCAGGCGCGGGCCATGGCCGAACCCAGGTAGGGGTCTTCGCCGCTGGACTCGATGATGCGTCCCCAGCGCGGATCGCGGGCGATGTCCACCATGGGCGAAAAGACCCATGCGATGCCGTCGGCGCGGGCTTCCGTTGCCCCGACACGCGCCACTGTTTCAGCCGCCGAAGGATCCCAGCTTGCCGCCAGCGCCAGGGGCACCGGAAAGGTGGTGCGGTGGCCGTGAATCACGTCGAGCCCAAAGAGAATGGGGATGTGCAGCCGCGACTTCTCCATGGCGATGTGCTGGTAGTGGTTGGTGGCCTCCACGCCCGTCACATTGAGCATGGAACCCAACTGGCCCTTGGTCACCAACTCGTCATAATGGAGATTGGAGGCGCCCGGCCCGGTGGCGAATCCGGCCGAATACTGCACCAGTTGCCCGATCTTCTCGTCCAGCGTCATCTGCTTGAGCAGCGCTTCGACCCGCGCGTTCAGCTCTTTCGATGCCAGTTGGGGGTTGGGCGCCGGAGCGGATTGAGCCGAAGCCGCAACGCAGCACGGAATGACAATCGTCAAAGCAAAAAGCAGATTCAGAAAAACGCGAAACGCTGGTCTTTTCATGGCGCGTTCATCATAAAAGGTTTGAGTTGGCACTGTCAGGGGGCAATCGCACACCAGAGCATTCGCTGGCTCTGCGGCGAAGACCGCCTCCGCGCTTCCTGGGGAGCAGAAAGTCCTGTCGCCCTGAACCCCTTAAATGCTCTACTCTTGCCTAAGACACGTATGGCACGTTCCCTTCGCTATTTCCATAAGGCGGTTTGGCAAGCCCTGGACCACGACGTACTGAACACGGCCAAGGCAGCCGCCTACTCGGGGATGCTGATGCTGTTTCCGGCGCTGGTGGTGCTCACCACCCTTCTGGCCGAGGTGCCGGAGGGTACATCGCTGGTGGGCGAAGTGCGCTTTGCTTTCGAGCAGTTTCTGCCCGCCGATTCGATGTCGCTGCTGCAGTCCGCTCTGGAAACCCGGCGCATTCACTCCGCCCAGGTGATTTTTTCCGCCGTCAGCCTGTCGATTTTTGCCGGCCTGGGCATGATGCTGTCATTGATGGAGGGTTTTCGGCGAGCCTACCGCCTGAAACGCGAAAGCTGGGGCTTCTGGGAGCGGCGTGCCCGGGCTCTTCTGCTGGTGCCGATTGTGCTGGTGCCGCTGGCCTTGGCCACCCTGCTGCTGGTTTTCGGACGGCAGATCGAGGGTTGGATGATCGACAATGCCGACCATGAGCTGCGCCGCGCCGTGATCTTTTTCTGGCGGCTGCTGCGTTGGGCCATCGCCCTGGCCACCAGCACCTGCGTTTTAGGGGCTCTCTATCACTTTGGCACGCGGCGCAAGGAACACTGGTTCCTGGTGGCGCCGGGGGCCATTACCGCGACCGTGGTCTGGTTTCCCGCCACCCTGGCGTTTGGCTGGTACGTGACGCGCATCGCCAATTACTCCATGTTCTACGGCTCCTTTGGCGCCGGCATCGCTACGCTCGTGTGGCTCTACATCACTTCGTTCAGCACCCTGCTGGGCGCGGAGCTGAACGGCGTCCTTTTCCGGGATCGCCAGCCACTCCAGGAAGATACGGCCGCTGCCCCGCATCCCGATGCCGATCCCACCGGTCTGTGACCGTTCTCACCGACGATTGCAAGGTCTCTCGCGCAGAATACATAAAGGCGGTCTACGGGCTTACCCCCGTGTACAATAAATCGGGCCGCAATCAGATTGAGCTTCCAAGAGCGGTCCCCTAATTTGCGCGTCCTTTCCACCATCGTGCAACCTGGCGTTTTCCTGAGGAAAATGCCGTTTCAGGCCGGTGGTTCCAGGGAAGAGCGATTTTAATACCGCGATAGCCCACTGAAATCCATTTGGAGTAATCCCCATGTCGTTTGCAGAACTGAATCTGACCGATACCGCCACTCAACGCCGTGCAAAGATCGTTGCCACGCTGGGTCCGGCCTCCAACTCTGAGCCCGTTTTCAGGGATCTGGTGCGCGCCGGTGTCGATGTGGCCCGCCTGAACTTTTCTCATGGCACCCACGAGGAGAAGCTGGCCCTTATCCAGATGATCCGCAAGGTGAGCCGCGAGGAAGGCAAGCCGCTGTGTATCGTGGCCGACCTGCAGGGCCCGAAAATCCGTACCGGCAAGCTGAAAGATCGCCTGCCCGTGCTGCTGACCGCCGGCGAGCGCCTCACCATCACGCCCCGCGAAGTGCCGGGCAATGCATCGCTGGTGGGCACCACCTTCAAGACCCTGGCCGAGAACGTCGAACAGGGCTCGCGCATTCTGCTCTCCGACGGTCTGATCGAGTTGCGCGTCCATGAAGTGCTGGGCGACGACGTGGTCTGCGAAATCATCAACGGCGGCATGTTGGGCGAGCACAAGGGCATCAACCTGCCCGGCATTCCCGTCCGCGTTCCTTCGCTGACGGAAAAGGACGCCGAGGATCTGGAGTTTGCGCTCAAGGCCGGCGTGGATGCGGTTGCCGTTTCCTTCGTCCGCACCGCTGAGGATGTACGCCTGGTCCGCAACCGGATCACCGCCCTGGGCGGCGAAACCTGGATCATCGCCAAGCTGGAAAAGCCCCAGGCCATCGAACACCTGGACGCCATTCTGACCGCTGCCGATGCCATCATGGTGGCTCGTGGCGATTTGGGCGTCGAAATTCCGCCTGAGCAGGTTCCCGCCATCCAGAAGCACATCATTCGCCGCGCTTCGGAATTCCGCAAGCCGGTCATCACCGCCACGCAGATGCTGGAGTCGATGATCGAAAACCCCCGCCCCACCCGCGCCGAAGTTTCCGACGTGGCCAATGCGGTGTACGACGGCACCGACGCCGTCATGCTTTCGGGCGAATCGGCCGTGGGCAAGTACCCGGTGGAGACGGTCTCCATGATGGCGCGCATCGTAGCCGATGCCGAGCGCAACATCAAGGAACAGAACTACACCATGGCCCGCGAGCGGCGCAGCAGCCTCTCCATCGCCGAGACCATCTGCGAAGCCACGGCGCACGCTGCCGACGACCTGGACCTGCGCGGCATCGCTCTGTTCACCGAATCCGGACAGACCGCCCGCCAGCTCTCCAAGTACCACCCCTCGGCGCCCATCTTCGCGCTGTCGCCGGTGGAAGTCACCATCAACCGCATGAGCCTGCTCTGGGGCACCACCCCCATCCGCTGCCCCAAGGTGAACACCACCGAGGCCCTGGTGGATTGCGCCGAACAACTGCTCGAGCAGAGCGGTTTCGTTCGCAACCGCGAGGTCATCGGCATCGTGGCCGGAACCCGCACCAAGTCCGGTTCCACCAACTTCCTTCGCCTGCACGTGATGGGCGAACACAACATGGAAGGCGTGCGCTTCTTCTCTCCGCACGACGATGAAAATGCTCCCGAGCCGGTGGTCGTGGCCAAGCCCAAGCGTCCCACCGCGCGGCCCGCTGCCAAGACTGCAAAGCGCAAGTAACCCGTTCCAAAGCGCAACAAGAAAGCGCCACTCCCGGCTGGGAGTGGCGCTTTTTTGTTGGGGCGCGATTCGCCGATGGAGGTGGTGTGGAAAGATCTACAGATTGGCCACCAGTTTGTATTCCTGCGCTACCGACTCAACCATTTTGCGCCGGCCATGACCAGGGTTGGTTTGATAGCTGGTGCGCAGCAACCCGGCCCTTTCCAAAAGCGAAACATCCCGGCTAACGGCGCGGACATCGCGCTTCAATCCCGCTGCCAATGCGGAAATCTGCTGCGATTCTTCCTTGACCCGGCGCAACAGGCGGACTCTCTCCGAGGTCAATATTTCCAACAGGTCCGCAGGGTCCTCGAAGCTGATCGTGATCCCCGGCGCGGGCATCTCCCCGCGGTCCATTGCCTGCGCGCGTTTCCGCGCCCTGTCGAAGTACTCCTCTGTGCTGGAGACCATCAGTTTGACTCTAGTCCTCGGCATCTTCGACCCTCCAAAGCTCGTGAAGTTCCTGGTAGAAACGCTCCAGCAAAGCATCGTAAGAGATGAACTCGATAGCCTCGGTCTTTCCCATGAAATGCCGGTGATGATAGCCGTGGCTGTTGTCATATCCCAGAACCCGGCCATGGTCCACGCGGCAGATGAGGCGGTTGATAGGCCAGGTTGTAGGCAATGACGTGCCCATCCTCCCACCAGGCCTCGTCCTTGAGGACACCGCCCTTGCGCTTCCCCTTTAAGCGATAGACCTCGGCAACAAGCTTACTTACCGGACGCTTACTCTTGCCCACGGAAGTATCCTAGCACAGAAGGGACGCTAAACGTCCTGTCTGAAGTAAACGGCCGGGAGTTGTATCCTGCTATTTCTCCGCCAACTGCCGCAGCACATACTGCAAAATCCCTCCGTGCTCGAAGTACTCTATCTCCTGCGGCGTGTCGATGCGGATCTTGGCGATGAACCGCTTCACTGTGCCATCGGCTGCCGTCGCCGTCACCGCGATCATCTTGCCCGCGGCGAAGCGCTTGGCCAGCAGCTCAGAGAGCCCCGGAAAGTCGAAAACCTCTTCGCCCGTCAGTCCCAGCGCTTCGGCATTCTGCCCGGCCTCGAATTGCAGCGGCAGAATCCCCATCCCCACCAGGTTCGACCGGTGAATGCGCTCGAAGCTTTCGGCGATCACGGCGCGCACTCCCAGCAGCTTAGGCCCCTTGGCCGCCCAGTCGCGCGACGAGCCGGAACCGTACTCTTTCCCCGCCAGAATCATCAGCGGAACGCCGCGCTCGGCATACTTCACGCTCGCGTCGAAGATCGACATCTGTTCGCCTTCGGGAAGCAGCCGCGTCACGCCGCCCTCGGTGCCCGGTGCAAGCTTGTTCTTCAGGCGCACATTGGCGAAGGTACCGCGCACCATCACTTCGTGATTGCCGCGGCGCGAACCGTAGCTGTTGAACTCCGAGGGCTTGACGCCGTGCGCAGCAAGATACTGTCCCGCCGGCCCGTTCGCCTTGATGTTGCCGGCCGGAGAGATGTGGTCGGTGGTGACCGAGTCGCCCAGAACCGCCAGAACCCGCGCACCCAGAATGTCGGTCACCGCCGCGGGCGTCTTTGTGATGCCGTCGAAATACGGTGCCTTGCGGATGTACGTCGAATCCGGCTCCCACTGATACACGTCGCCCAGGGGGAATTTCAATCCCTGCCAGTTGGCGTCGCCCTCGCTCACGGTCGCGTACTCGCGCCGGAAGCCTTCGCTGGAGACGCCCTTCTCAATGGCCGCAGCCACTTCGGCTTGCGTCGGCCAAATGTCGCGCAGGTAAACCGGATGGCCCGTGGGGTCAGTGCCCAACGCAGTGGTTTCGAAGTTGTGGCCGATGCTCCCGGCCAGCGCGTACGCCACCACCAGCGGCGGGCTCATCAGGTAATTGGCGCGCACGTCCACGTTTACGCGGCCCTCGAAGTTGCGATTGCCGCTGAGCACGCTGACCGCTACCAGGCCGTGCTCGTCGATGCTCTTGGAAACATCGGCGGGCAGCAGGCCGGAGTTGCCGATGCAGGTCGTGCAGCCGTAGCCCACCACGTTGAAGCGCAGCTTTTCAAGGTAGGGCAGCAGGCCTGCCTTGGCGTAGTAATCAGTGACCACGCGCGAGCCCGGCGCCAGCGAAGTCTTCACCCATGGTGGGACTTCCAGTCCTTTTTCAACGGCCTTTTTGGCGAGCAGACCCGCGGCCATCATCACCGAGGGGTTGGAGGTGTTAGTGCAGCTGGTTATCGCCGCAATCACCACCGACCCGTGGTCGAGATATTTTTCCGGATCCACGCCGAAGCGGGTCTTTACGGTTGTGGACGCAACCGCGGTGTCCGTCACCGCTCCGCGCTCCCACTTGGCCGCCGTGCGCGTTCCCAGCGGCTCGGCCGTAGGAGAGAGCAGGGAGGGCAATTGCTTCTGGAAGCTGGCGGCTGCATCCTTCACCAGAACGCGGTCCTGCGGGCGCTTGGGGCCGGCAACGCTCGGCTCGACGGTAGCCAGGTCGAGTTCCAGCGTTTGTGTGTACACCGCTTCGGGCGAGCTGGCGGTGTGGAAGAGTCCTTGTTCCTTGTAGTAGGCCTCGACCAAATTGATTTGCTCTTCGCTGCGGCCGGTCAGGCGCAGGTAGCGCAGGGTTTCGGCGTCCACGGGGAAGATGCCGCAGGTGGCGCCGTACTCGGGAGCCATGTTGCTGATCGTGGCGCGATCGGCCAAAGGCAGTTCCGCGACGCCGGGGCCGTAAAACTCGACGAACTTCCCCACCACGCCCAGCTTGCGCAGTGCCTGGGTTACGGTCAGCACTAAATCAGTCGCGGTCGCGCCTTCCTTCAGCTTGCCGGTCAGGCGGAAGCCCACCACCTGCGGCACCAGCATGGAGACCGCCTGGCCCAGCATCGCCGCCTCGGCCTCGATGCCGCCTACGCCCCATCCCAGCACACCCAAGCCATTGATCATGGTGGTGTGCGAGTCGGTGCCGACCAGCGTGTCGGGATACGCCACCAACTCTCCGTCGATCTCAGTCGTAAACACCACCCGCGCCAGGTATTCGAGGTTTACCTGGTGGCAGATTCCCATTCCCGGCGGCACGGCGCTGAAGTTGCGGAAGGCCGTCTGACCCCACTTCAGAAAGGCGTAGCGCTCGCGGTTTCTCTGGAACTCCAAGATCGTATTGGCATCCAGAGCGCCCGCGGTGCCAAACTCGTCCACCTGCACCGAGTGGTCGATCACCAGCTCGGCCGGAACCAGCGGATTGACCCGCTCCGGATCGCCGCCCAGGGTCTTGATGGCATCGCGCATCGCGCCCAGGTCCACCACCGCCGGCACGCCGGTAAAGTCCTGCATCAGCACGCGGGCCGGCATGTAGGCGATCTCGCGGCTGGGGTCGGCCGTGGCGTCCCAGTTGGCCAGAAATTCAATGTCCCCGGCGGTCACGTTTACGCCATCTTCGCGGCGTAGCAGGTTCTCGAGCAATATCTTCAGGCTGAAAGGCAGGCGGCTCAGGTCGAATCCGCGCGCCGTGAGCGCGGGCAGGCGATAGATGGTGTAGGAGCGGCTGCCGGAAGTGAGCGTAGCCCGGCTGGCAAAGCTGTTCATGGGGAAAAGGCCTTTCTATCCGCAAAAGAACGGACAACTCTCTGAATTTGAACGCCGGAAACTCCGTCGCGCGGAGATTCCACCAGGCGACGGGGCGTCCCTCAGCCCTCGCAGCGGAGACTGGGGAATCCACCACGCAACGGGAATAGATTACTCAGCAGAGGGAGCGGCGTCCACGGTCAGGCCGCCCGCGGCGAAAGCGCCGGAGCGTCGGCAGGTCGGGGAGGTGGGTTTGGCTGCGCACGGTTTCGAAGGCCAGTTCCTTGACCTGCAGAAATGATAATCGGTCCGACCAGGCCTCAGATTGCTGTACGAAAGCTGAGCGGGAATGAACGCAGGGATCCCGACCGGCCGTACCGACGGCGTCCGCACCGCCAGCCCTTATCTCAGCGGCCACCGACGTGGTGCTGCAGTTGTACTTCGCTGGTGCAGGCCGCCGGAAATTGGCTCATGTACCGATGCCCGCGCAGGGGTTGAATTTGCAGAGGAGACTTCCCTCAGTGGCGTTACAAGCTGCGAAAAAACTCTTCCCAAGACCTGTTTATCCGGCCAGATGTACTTCGAGCACCTCGAGGAACTTCGCAAGCCAGGCCGGGTGGGCAGTCCAGGCCGGACCGGTGACCAGGTTTCCGTCCACCACTGCGCCGAAGAAGTCGACCGGCACAAAGGTCCCGCCGGCCAGCTCGACCTCCGGCGCGCACGCCGGATAGGCGTTCAGCTTGCGGCCTTTGAGCACGCCCGCTGCGGCCAGCAGTTGTGGCCCGTGACAGAGGGCGGCGATGGGCTTGGCGGCGCGATCAAAAGAACGGATGATGTCGAGAACCTTGGCGTTGAGTCGCAAATATTCCGGTGCCCGTCCGCCGGGAATCACCAGGGCGTCATAGGAAGCGGGATCGATCTCGTCAAAGGTGGCGTTGAGCGTGAAGTTGTGTCCGCGCTTTTCGGAGTAGGTCTGATCGCCTTCAAAGTCGTGAATCGCGGTGCGCACCTGATCACCCTTCTTTTTGCCGGGACAGACCGCATCAACGGTGTGGCCCACCATCTGCAAGGCCTGGAAAGGAACCATGATCTCGTAGTCCTCCACGAAATCGCCGGCAAGCAGCAACAGCTTTGCGGGTTTCATCGCACTACCTCCATCCCGGAGTTTGCCACACCCGGCGGGCCGAATGACCTAGAATTTCGCCATGGACGGCGCCGTTTCCCCACTCGAAGCCCTGAATGCCCGGATAGCTGCCTGCGAGCTCTGCCCGCGGCTGCGGGAGTATTGCGCCGAGGTGGCTCGCACCCGACGCCGCGCCTATCTGGACTGCGAGTACTGGGGCCGGCCGGTGCCGTCGTTCGGCGATGAGCGGGCGCGGGTGATGGTGCTGGGCCTGGCGCCGGGCGCACACGGTTCAAACCGCACCGGGCGGATGTTCACCGGGGACGGATCGGGGGATTTTCTCTTCCCTGCCCTGTATGAGGCCGGTTTTGCCTCGCAGCCGAAGGCCGTTTCGCGCGACGACGGCATGAAGCTCAACGGTTTGTGGATTGGCGCCGTGGTCCGTTGCGCCCCACCCGGTAACAAGCCTACTCCGGAGGAGCTGCGCACCTGCGCCCCCTGGCTCGACGAAGAACTGCGGCTGTTGACGGAACTGCGCGTCGTGGTCTGCCTGGGCAAGATCGCCTTTGACGGGCTTCTGGCCTACGCGCGGCGGAGCGGACAGTTGGCGTCGCGCACCGGATTCATCTTTGCGCACGGGGCGGAGTTCACGCTGCCCGCCGGCCTGAAGGTAATCGCCAGCTATCACCCATCGCTGCAAAACACCAACACCGGCAAGCTGACCCGGCCCATGTTCCTCGCCATTTTCAAACGGGCGCGGGAAATGGCGGGGCTGGATTGAAAAAGTAGAAACGCACAAAAACATCAGAAACATTCCGGCATAAGTCCGGAGAAGGAAAGGAAGAGATGGACGAGCTGTCGAGAGGAATTCTGCGGGAGCTGCTTCCCCAGGAGAAAGAGGTGGTTCCGCCGCCGGTCAAAGGAAATCGCGTTGCGAATCCCATGGACCACTGGTCGCTGGCCATTCTGCGCGAGCGGGGAGAGTACCTGGGCAAGTTGGCCAAGCATGGAGACGGTTCGGCGAGCGAGACACTGAAGGAGTTTCCGGGGCACGCGGCCATGCTGTCGTTTCGCAACCGCAGCGGACAGGCCGAGGTGCACGATAACTTCGCCGATCTGTTTTACGTGCTGGAGGGTCGTGCCACGCTGCTCACCGGCGGCAAGGTAACTGGAGCCAAGACGGTAGCGCCGGGAGAGATGCGCGGGGATTCGATTGAAGGCGGCATGCGGCAGGAATTGCGGGCGGGCGACCTGGCCCACGTTCCGGCGGGCTTGCCTCATCAGATGCTGGTGGCCAACGACAAGACGGTGACCTGCTTTGTGCTGAAGATCGCCAAGGTCGAAGAAAAGCCGTAAGGAGAAAGAACGAGGGCCTCTTCCGTTACTAACATTGAGCTGACTCATGTTAGTCGCGGAAGAGGCCCTTTTTCTGGTTGAAAAATCTGCGAGTTAGATACTCTCCTCGGGTGCGGCAGTCAGCGCGAAATCCACGGTCTGCGTGCCGAGGCGCGGGTGTTTGGCGGTGAGGCGCACGGTGCCTGCAGTTTCTCCGGCGCGAACCCACACGGCGCATGTTCCGCCCACCAGGGAAAACGGGTTATCGCCAATCAGCTTCGCAGGGCCTTCCAGGGTAAAGGTCACGGGATCGTTGGCGTAGGTTCTTACCGCTCCGAACTCATCGGTAACGCGCACGACAACGCGCGTGGCATCGGCCCCATCTGCGATCAGAGTGCGATCGTCGGGCAGCAGGAGAAACTTGCTGTCAACGCCGCGGCCGGAGAGTGACTTGGAGATGGCGAGCTTGCCCTCGAGATAGCCATCGATGCGCAGATCGCCCCATTCGATATTGAACTTGCTGAGGTCCAGCTTGCGCAAATCGATCACGAATGGCGCGTACTTCAGATGGTCAAACTCGGTGCGTTCCGGATCGGCTTCGCCAACAGGAACCCAGGATGCACTTACATCGCCGGCCGGGCGCGCGAAGAGCTTGAGATGATCGCAGTTTGAGCAGACGACGGCCTTGGAGAAGCCAACAGACTCGTCGCTGTTTGCCCAGTGAAAGGCCGGTTCAAGCACGACTTCTTCCGAGGGGTCGCACTGCGACTTATAGAAGCCGGCAGCGGCCTTCGGCTCGCGGAAAATGTCGGTAACTCCGTGATAACAGATGCGGTCACCGGCGCCGAAGTTGGCGTGGGTGTTGTAGTCGAAGGCGCACCAGCCGATGCCGCCCGCATACTGCGGATTGGAGGCAAGCTGATTATGGATACGGGCGTGGCGCAAGGTATGTTCGCGCTGGCGCTCGTCATCGTCCGTGGTCTTGGTGGGGAAAGTGTGCCCGACAAATTCCGTGTTCAGATAGCGCGGATGGTTGGGCTGCTTGAGCGGGAACCCGAAGTCGTTCATGGTGAACACATCTTCGAGGAATTCGGACTCCTGGAAATAACGAATTCCGCCGGTCTGACGGGATTCATCGAGCGCGTGCGCGAAGGCGTTGGTGCGCGCGTAGAAGTCGTGGAAGTCGCGGGACTCGTTGATGCGCACGCCCCAGAGGATGATGGAGGGGTGGTTCCAGTCGCGGCGAATCATGCGGCCGACGTTGTCAATAGCCACCTGCTTCCATGGCTCGTCGCCGACGTGCTGCCAGCCGGGAATCTCTTCGAGGACGAGCAAGCCGATCTCGTCGCAGCGATCGAGAAAATGGCGCGACTGCGGGTAGTGCGAAGTGCGCACGATGTTGCAATGCAGGCCCTTGCGGAGAATGTTGGCATCCTGACGCTGCACGCGCGCGGGCATGGCCTGACCGACGAAAGGAAAAGTCTGATGGCGATCCAGGCCGCGCAGCTTGACGATTTTTCCGTTCAGCGAAAAGCCGTGATCGGTGAAGACCGCCTCGCGGAATCCGACGCGGCGCGTATCTTCGTCGATGACACGGCCGGCCTTCAGGAGGCGGACGTGCACCGTGTAGAGATGGGGTTGATCGAGGTCCCAAAGCTGCAGGTTGCCGAGACGCGAGAGGGAGATGGTGTGGCGGGTCGGATCCTTGGTCGTCTCAGTCGACGCATAGGCGGGCGCATCCGTATAAGGATCGAGCGCTGCCGACGGGTCCACGGAGCCAGACGGGCCAATGACGCGCGTTTCCTTTGCAACAACCTGATCGCCGTTGCGCAGTTCGGCCTCGATCGCCAAGCTTCCGCTTCCGACCAGATCACCGGCCAGGAAGCAGGTCACCTCGAGGGATGGGTTGCCGCTCAGCACATCTTTGGGTTGCGCGAAGATGTTATCGATGTAAGTTGCTGGAACGATGCGCAGAGCAACTTCGCGATAGATTCCGCCGAAGGTCATGTAATCGATTTCATGGCCGAACGGGGGAATGTCGGCGCGCTCGGTCGAATCCACCTCAACCACCAGGACGTTCTCCGCATCGCGGCGCAGGTGCTGAGTCAACTCAAACGAGAAGGGGGTGAAGCCGCCCTTATATTCGCCCAAACGAGCGCCATTGATCCAGACGGTGGAGGCGGTCATCACGCCTTCAAAGTCCACAAACACGCGCTTGCCCTCGGCGCCTTTGGGAAACTTGAAATGCCGCCGGTAGGTGGAGATAAACTCGTAATCCTTGTCGTCGAAGCTGTGCCAGGGCAATTGAATGTTGGTGTGCGGAACCACGACGCGCTCGAAGGCGGAGTCATCAAATCCCAGCGATTCCGCGCCAGCCACTTTTTCCGGGCGAAAACGCCAGTTGCGGTTGATGGGAAGAATGGTTCTTCCCTGCACTGTTTTCTCATCCGCAAGCGCCGGTGAGCCAGTGAGAGCAGCAGAGGCCAGCACTACGCCGGCCGTCTTGATAAAGTCGCGCCTGATCAACGATTACCCCTTCCGCGTTTCAGCTTCAAGCGAATCGGCACAAGCCGTATTTCGCCTCCAATATTATAGGGGGATGGGAGCGCAGGTCTCACCGCGAACCAGGATGTTTTCAGCAGGTGCGACGGCGGTTGGCGGGGCAGCGAGGGGAAGTTTCAATGGCCGGACGCAGCAACCTGCAGTGAGCGCAATGCACCGAGCTGGTCTGGCATTTGGAGCGCTTTCGATTCACAATTGGAAAAGGTCCTGCTGGCAGTCAGGGCCAGGATCTTTCGGCTTGTTGCGCGGGGCCGGGATTGGCGCGAAACCACGCATCAACTGCATGGTGCGGTTGTGACTTTCAAAAATCGCCTGCAGTTCCAGGCAGCGGGGGCACCCACCCTTGATCGCGCCGATCCCATCTGCTTCCGGATCAAACATGGGATGCCGCGAGCACTTGCCGTGCCATTTCACTCTCTCAATTTTCAGCATCTTCATGCCATCATATCTTCATTTCGACACAATTTGCACTGAAGCCACAGGCGGTTTCGAACGCGGGGGTTTTGGCAACTTTCGCATCGACTGTGGACCAGATCGCCTATACTGCTGCAGATCGCATGAGGAGGCCACGAATGAGCAATGCGACCCTGTCCCCTGCAGACCAGCCGCTCTACGACCTGCTGAACGGAGCGTCTCCGGCGACCATTGCGGATGTCATCGCGCGCATGCAGGCAATTGACGCGCTGCTGCCGGCAAATGACGGCCTCAAGTGGTTCAACCGGCTGTATCTCATGGTGACGCAAGAGGTGGATCTGCACCCTCCCAGCGGCGCGTGGCAGAGCCCGATCTGGCTCAACCGCCTGGATGTTGTCTTCGCCGGCCTTTACTTCGGTGCTGTCGCTGATTCGCTTGGCGGAGGCTCAGCAGCCTCGGCATGGAACGCACTGTTTGAGGCGCGCTACCGCACGGGTGTGGATCGGATCCAGTTTGCGTTGGCAGGCATGAACGCCCACATCAACCACGACCTGGCCCTGGCGCTGCTGGGTACCGACACCGATTTGAATGTGGTTCCCGCACCGGATGGCCCGGAATTCGCCGACTATCAATCCGTAAATGGCCTGCTCAACACCGTGATGCCCTCGGCGCTCACCATGCTCGCCAACGATACGCTGGGGGTGCTGGCACAGGACACAGGCAAAATCGGCCGCCTGCTCGCCTTCTGGGACATTTCGAGCGCCCGCGAGCTTGCCTGGGATTTCGCCAACCACCTGCGCAGTCTCACCGGACTGACTCGCGCCGCCGCCCTCAGCGCACAGGACGCACTGACCGGCGCCCTTGGCCGCGCCATTCTCGTCTCCGCCTGAAAAGGCTGCGGAGGAGGCTTGTTTTCGGGCGGAATTCCGTGTGTTTTCGGCAAGTCTGCGTAGTCGAGGAAAGCGGTCTATTTCTTTGCGGCTTTGCCGCGACGACGAGCGGGTAAGAACATCTTGTTGACGCGGTCGATCGAGAAGGCCTGCGGGTC